>Ga0335084_10004708_pt1 | contig 13446 bp, 12 predicted proteins | sample Lox_Sample_44_FD_206721 | JGI IMG/M metagenome (GOLD analysis project Ga0335084, IMG submission 206721) | Soil microbial communities from Loxahatchee National Wildlife Refuge, Florida, United States - Lox_Sample_4.4 | ecosystem: Environmental > Terrestrial > Soil > Wetlands | place: USA... | reverse complement strand
GTTGCTCTTCTCGTCGCCGATGTTGTCGGTGTGGCCCTGGATGGTCAGCTTCCAGTCCGGATGCTTACGGAGCACCGCGGCCACGTCGTCCAGCGTCCGGGTCGAGGCGGCGGTCAGCTCGGCGCTGCCGGTGGCAAAGGTGATTCCGTAGACCGTGGCCTCGCAGTCTCCCTGGAGCGCCTGCTCCAGAGATTTTCCGGAGTTCGCATCCGGCACCAGGGCCATCGTCATCTGGTAGCGGTAGGTGCGCTTCGTCCCCTTCTCCGCTCCGTTGACTGCCAGTAGCCAGGGCTGTTCCGGGTCGTCGAGGAACCACCAGTCGAAGCTCCAGTCGATCCCTTCGAAGACCTTGGCCATCTTGCCCTGGACGTGGACCGCGGGCAGGTCCAGCTTCCGGCCATTGATCAGGACCGCCACGGTCTCGGTCGGTCCGGCTCGGCGGACCGGGCCGCTGATGAGCCGGGGCGGATCGCAGCCGTTGACGTAGTAGGAGGCGATGTCGGTCTCGTCCTGCTCCTTGAGCAGTCGCAGCAGCCGCTGGGACGCCATGTAGCGCGAGCTACCCTGCGTGGCCTCCTGTTCAGCCTCGGCCCCGGAGCAGGCCCAGCCGAAGGAGAGGCTCTTCGACCGGAGCATCTCCGGGCGGGTCATGACCTGGCGGTACCGTTCGACCTTTCCGCCGCCCCGCCGCACGTCCTGCCCGAAGGTGATCGCCTCGGGCGTGACTGCCTCGACGTCGATGTAGATCTGTCGATCCTCGGGGGAGTCGAAGTTGTGGTGGACGTAGTTCAGGACTACCCCGGCCTGGAGCGGGATGGGCCGCTCGGCCGCCCCCGCGGCGCTCGCGGCGAGCGATGCGATCAGGACCGATCCCCACGCGGCGGATCCGTGCATCCGAGATCCCCCTTGCCAGCTGCTACGAGGGCGCTTGTAGACCCCGTCGAGTCCGGCGGCAAGGCGTCCCGCCCCCTTCCCTGGGCCGAGCTGGGCTCCTGCACTCCTGCAAGCTCAGAAGTTCGGTGCGGAGCTCGTGGTGGGCGTGGGGTCTAGGACTTCGTCTTCTTCGAAGGTTTCGACTTGTCAGACAGGTTGAGCGTGACCGCTCGACGAACGAGCGCCTTGAAGTCGGACGCGTCGACTTCGTCTCCTTCCTGGATGTCGATCGCGCGGCGTACGTTTCCCTCGAGACTCGAGTTGAAGAGCCGCGCCGGATCCTTCACCAACGCGCCCTTGGCGAAGGTGAGCTTCACGGCATTCTTGTAGGATTCTCCAGTGCAGAGGATGCCGTCGTGCGACCAGACCGGAGTGCTCCACTTCCACTCCTCGATGACCTCCGGGTCTGCTTCCTTGATGAGCTTGCGCATCCTGCGGAGGGTTTCCCCGCGCCAGCCCCCCAGCTCGGCGATTCTCCTCGAGATGAGCTCCGATGCCGATGGGCCCTGGCCCGTGCCGGACGTCTTCATCTGCCGACCATGGCTCCTCTGGGCCCGGGGCATGTTCAGCTCCTTGGGCCAAAGGCCGGGCTGGAGGGCTCGACGCCGAACTGCTTGGCGTACTCCGCGTTCAGTCGCTGCCAGCCGCCGAAATTCATGGCGTCGGGGCCGACGATGCGTCCAATGGGCTGACCGGCGAGCAGGCGATCCAGCACGTCGAGGCAGATGTGCCAGCCCGCAGCCCCCATCGAGATGAAATGGCGGTCGATGTTGGTCCAGAGCGTGAGCCGAGTGCCGCCGCCTCCCAGCGGCTCCAGCTCCCAGCGCATGTCGAAGTCACCCCAGGCATATTCGAGCGCCTTCGGCGCGTCGGCCCGTTTCACCCGGGTCGCGGTGACGTGCGGCGTCGGCGCTCCCACGGTCGAGAGCTTCGCAGTGGCGCCCACGGTGCCGAGGTTCTGGTCTGAATCGAACGGCGCCCATTCGCGGAGATGCTGAGGGTCGGTGAGCGCCGTCCAGACCTTTTCGGGCGGGTGGCGGAGGTCGCGAACGAGGACCAGCGTCCACCGGTCTCCCTCTCTTCGGACCTCGGCGCCAGAGGCAGCACCCGGTGTGTATTGCTCACGGCTGCCCATGTCTCTTCCTTCCTTTCATCGAGGGAACCTTCTCCATCTTCTCCAGGTGTCGCTCCAGGGCATCGACGTGCTTCGACCAGAAGCGCCGGAAGGGAACGAGCCAGGCGTCGAGCTCCATGAGCGGCTCCGGTCTCAGTGAATAGAGGCGCCGCTGCGCCTGGATTCGTGATTCCACGAAGCCAGCCTCGCGCAGCACTCGCAGGTGCTTGGAGACAGACGGCTGGGGCAGTCGAAGCTCGCGCTCGATCTCGCCAACGGAGCGCTCGGACGAGAGCAGCAGGCTCAGGATGGCCCGACGATTGGGCTCGGCGACGATGGCGAACGAGGATTCCACAAGAGCCATATACTGACTCAGGCATATGCCCGTCAAGTCATACGGCTTCAACTCGTGCCAGGGCACGCACCCCACAGTCCTCACCTGCCCGCGCTGCGATGGCACGCGCCGGGTGGTGGCCGTGGAGCATCTGAGGCCGTCAGTTGTACGTGGCGCTGAAGACCAGTCCACCGCCGAAGGTGGTCCAGGACCCCGTCGAGCCGGAGCCATTGTCCTTGTTGACGGCGAAGAAGCCCTCGGCGGCGACGCCCAGGCCCCAGTGGTCGCTCACCCACCACTCTTTGCCGACCGCCAGCTTGCCGCCGAACCCGGTCTTGGTCCGTTCGACGAAGCCGAGGCCATTGTCGATGATCAGCGCCGTGAACGACGGAGTGAGCGAGACGAAGACGTTGGCCGGCATGAAGTAGTGCGTCACGTTGAGCCCAGCACCGCTGAGCACGGTGGCGCCCCACTCCCAACCGCTCGGCGACGGTCCCGCCGCGCCCCAGAGATCTCCGGCGATGATCCAGTCCTCGGCGACCGCGCCGCCGATGACGATCGAGAGCGGGAGCGCAGCCCCCGAAAGGGACGAGCCTCCCGCTGCCTGCGACGAGGAGGTGCTGAGGTAGCCGACGCCGATGTCGAGGTGAAGGAAGAAGCCGAGATGCCGGTGTGCGGTCGACTCGGCAGTCGGAGCGGGCACGCTCTGCTGCCCGAGAGCGACCTGCGGAACGATGAGCAACCACAGGATCAGGGTCTTGCGCATGACTTGGTCCGTCCTCCGGCCCGGGGGGACGCGCCTCTATCACCGCTCTTACGCCGCGATGGAGAAAGCCGGCGAAGCCGATGAGCATCGCTTCAATCAGCGCTTAGGCTCTTCACCTGTCTGTCCTCGCGACGCGCGCAACTTCTGCGCGGGCGACGCCCTGAATCACTCGCCCGAGTTCACCACCAAGCTCAAGCTGTCGTCCCACTCGAAGTACTTGTGAAGAAGGCTCTCCCTGGGGCGCACCATGGCCACGAGTTGCCGGTGCGCAGGAATCCTTCCACCGTTCGCGTCGATGAGGTCTTCGACCACCTGGCGCTCCGCGTCGGAAAGCACTGGCTCCTTCCCGGGCTCATAGGCTTTCGGCCGCAGCTTCTCCGGCTCTGGTGGCTCTTCGTTTCGCGGTGACATTCTTCGAGCACCTCCGGCCGCTACCTTCCGTTTGTCGGCAGGCGAGCCGATCCATCTCCGCCTCCGTCGGTTCTGGTCCTGGACCCCGCACGCGCTGGGATGGTGGGGCGCCAGCTACCTACATGTCGGCGACGGTCGCTGGATCAAACTTCGCGCAGGCCCCGGGCCTCCCCGGGGCGGGGTGAGCTGCCGAAATCTCCGGCAACTGTGACGGCGGCGTGCCCGCGCAGCTCGCATAAAGGCGGCCCCCGCTCGGGGGAGCGCTGCCATCCCGGCGCGCGCAGGAGCGCACGATGGGTCTGCGGCTGAAGTTCAATCTGGTGCTGGTGCTCGTCTTCGGGCTTGGCCTCGGGGTATCGGGCGTGCTTTCCCGCCGCATCCTCGAGGCCAACGCCCGGGATGAGGTGGTCCGGACCGCAGACCTCATGATGGGCGCGGCCCTGGCCGTGCGCAGCTACACCAACCGCCAGATCACCCCGCAGCTCGAGCTGCAGCTGATGCGGACCTTCCTTCCGCAGTCGCTGCCCGCCTACGCGGCGACGGAGACCTTCGGTGCCCTTCGGGAGCAGCACCCCGAGTACTCCTACAAGGAAGCGGTGCTCAACCCGACCAACCCGCGGAACAAGGCGCTCGAGTGGGAGGCGGACATCATCTCCCAGTTCCGGAACGACCCGCAGCGGACGGACTTCCGCGGGGCACGGGAGACGCCCATCGGCAAGGCGCTCTACCTCGCCCGGCCCATCCGGATCGCCGACTCCGGATGCCTGCGGTGCCACAGCACGCCCGAGGTCGCCCCGGCGTCGATGCTGAAGCTCTACGGCCAGGCGAACGGCTTCGGGTGGCAGCAGGGAGAGACTGTCGGAGCGCAGATCGTCTCGGTGCCGATGACCGTGGCGCTCGACAAGGCGGACCAGGCCTTTCGCACCTTCATGGCCTCGCTGGTGGTGGTGTTCATCGTCGCCTTCGTCGTGCTGAACGTCGCGCTCTCGGTGCTGATCATCCGGCCGATCATCCGGATGGCGCGCGCCGCCGATCAAGTCAGCACCGGAAGCTTCGAGGTCCCCGAGTTCGCCGTGAAGGGGCGCGACGAGATCTCCGTCCTCGCCGCCTCCTTCAACCGGCTCCGCCGCAGTCTCGAGAAGGCGATGCATCTGCTGGAGTAGCCTCGGGCAGGTGTTCGGACCGTCGGAGGGCGTTCCCCTGGCGATCCCCTTGAGAACCCTCCGGAAACAACGGGTCTCCCCGGAGCGACCGACCTCTGTCGGGTCCCCAAAGGCCTAGATGTCTCCAGTGACTTCTCTCCTCCTGCTCTCGGTGGTCCTCGCTACGGCCGCCGCCGGCCCATCCACGGCACCGCCCGCTTCCTCGGCCCTCCGGGATGCCGGAACTCCCGCCCTGGTGCTGGACGCCGGCACGACCCGCACCGATCCGCCGCACCCCGGGATTCCATCGGTACAGCCGCCACGGGGTGGTGTCATCGAGGTCAACGCGGTCGACGATGCGCCCGGGCCATCGACGCGCATCTCGGTCCAGGAACCTGCGGGGCCCGAGTCCGGAATGCCGCGGAAGAACAAACCGCGCGCCGGCCAAACCGATAGTCAGCCGGACCCATACATGGAGGCACTGCTCGAGCAGTCGCGCGCCCAGACGGAGGCCCTCCAGCAGATCGCCGCCCAGCAGCGGGCGTCCGAGGAGGCGCGCATCGCCGCGCAGCCCGCGCAGACGCAGCGGACCGTCCAGCTGAATGGGGCGCGCATCGCGATCGATCGAGCTCTCCAGTCGCTCCAAGCCACGGGTGACTGGGACGCAAACTCCCTCGAGGCCGCGCGCGCCTCCCTGCGGGAGACCGCCACCGCGGCGTCGGCAGCCGGTTCCCCTATCGAAGCCTCCCGCGCGGCGGAGGCCGCTCGCTATGTGGAGGCGGCGCAGGCGGCGCTCGTCCGAAGAAACGCACAGTTGGCGCAGTACTACCTCCTCGAGGCCAACCAGCTGCTGTTCGGCGCGCCTAACGCGCGCTACTGAGGCAGCGCGAGGCAGGGCGCCCGGAAGTCTCGCATCCGGCAGAGTTCCGCGGAAGGCTGCTCGGCGGCCTGCGCCAGTGGCACGGCGAGCGGGGGTCCGAGCGGTGGACTTTGGGGTCGCTCCGACGCCTCGGGCCTGGGCAGAATGCCCGACCGCCTCGCCGTCTTCCGGAGAACTCGAATGCCGCGAACTCTCATCCTCGCCGCATGCTTGAGCGCGCTTCCTGCCCTCGCCTTCGAAGGGGTCATCGACCTGAAGATGACCATCACCGGCAAGCCCCCGGAGGCGAAGCAACCAATCAGCTCCACCGGCAACATCACCATGACCATCAAGGGCCTCAGCAGCCGGATGGACTCGACGATGACGATGCCCGGTGTCTCGACCCCGCTCAAGACGACGGTGATTCACCGCGCCGATGAGCCGAACACCACCTACCTCGTCTACGAGGCGACCAAGACCTACCAGAAGCAGGACAGCAACGCCGATGTCGATCGCGACGAGAGCAAGTCCACCGTGAAGCGACTGGGGAAGGAAACCATCGCCGGTCGTACGACCGAGCATGTGGTCGTCACCCACCAAGCTGACGGCCGGGAGATGGAGCTGTGGGTCGACACCAACCTGATCTCCTCGGCAGACCTGGAACGGGCCTTCAGCGCGGGCAATCAGTCCGGGTCCGGGTCCTGGTGGGGCGCGCTCAAGAAGGCGGGGGTCGCCGGGGTTCCGCTCAAGATCGTGAGCAAGGGAAGGGACGCCTACGATCGGGTGACGACCGAGGCGACGCGGGTCGAGTCGAGGTCGGTCTCCTCGTCGCTCTTTCAGGTGCCAGCGGGGTACACCGAGAGCAAGGACGGGATGGGCGCCATCTCCGCCGAGCAGCACAAGGAGATGATGAAGTCCTACCTGGACAAGCTGTCACCCCAGGAGCGCCAGAAGGTGGAAGAGATGATGAAGAAGCAGGCCGGCGGGCACTAGAACGCATCTCCCGACCTGGCCTCCTCGACGCCCTGGAGCAAGCCCTCCATGGGCGCCCTCGCCGCGACGAGCTCGTCCACCACAGCGATCGAGCCCTCCGTCGGGACGGTCGGCGACTCGGACGACAGCGCGCTCGCGGAGAGCATCATCGGGCTCTTCAAGACGGAGGTCATCCGGTACCGCGGGCCCCTGGCGGAGCATCGACCCGGTCGAGTTCGCCACAACCATCGCAAGCGGAGCACGCCTCGAGCGCGATGCCTCGTCTGCAGAGCGGGGGAAGGTCACGGCCGAGCGACGGCATGCCCTGAGGCGGGCGGGCTCCGTCAGTGCCGCGCCTCGCTCTCGATCCGGGATCCAGAGACCACCCTCCTCGACGCGCCGGGTCCGACGGCTCGATGAACACGTCGTTCCGCCAATCGGCATGACCGCGGCGCTCCACTCCGCGCGGACGTTCCAGAGCAGCCTCCTGCACTGAGTGGAGTCGACGCGCATGCGCCAGACGGGGCAATCAAGCAATCGAGCGCGCACCCGCAGTGCGCTCGGAGGCAGCTCGCCGACTGCCTCCGCCGCAAGGGCGTGGCGGTGGAGGCGCGATGAACGACGACCGCGAGCGGCTGCTCGAGGAGGTCACCACCGCCTGGCGTGCCGGCGGCGACACCGGCCTCACCTACCACCCGGCGTGGCACGACCTTGACGAGGAGGGCCGGCGCGAGGCCTTCGAGCGCACTGCGCTGCTGCGCGCATTGGAGTCGGCGCTCGACCCCGACAACCTCTCGTCCACCGGCCGGCGCGTCATGGCCTTGATCGGCGGCGGGTGACCTGGAACAGATCAGAGGCGCGACCGTGAGGGAACGGGACCCGCGGGCTACCGTTGTCGGCTCGCACTGGGGCCAACGACCGAGTTGGCACCAAGAAGGCCCCAGTGGCCCTCGATTTCGCTCCGGAGGCCGGTGGGCTTCGCTCCGGAGGCCGGTGGGCTTCGCTCCGGAGGCGACCGGCGGAAGCATCGCCAGCGCCTGCTCCTCCGTCTTCACGGCCTCGTCGGCTGCTCCGGTTTGGAAGTAGTCGAGGTACACGGGTTCGCCTGCTCCGGGGCGCGCAGGAACGCCGCGACGACCTCGATCTGATAGGGATCCATGAGCATCGGCGCGTGGCCCACGTCCGCAATCTCGACGACCCGCGCGCGGGGCCCGCGCGCGGCCATCGCCGCCGCCGTGGGTGCGCTCAGCAGGTCGGACTGCGCGCCGCGCAGCACGAGCGTGGAACAGCGCACCGCGTCCCAAAGCGGCCACAGGTCGACCGGCGCTGCTTGGGCGCGGAAGGGCACCGCGATGCCGGGATCGTATCCGAGCCGCCAGCGACCCTCCGCGTCCTGTCGCACGTTGGTGCGGACCAGGTGGTCCCACTGTGCGTCCGATAGCAGGCCGAAGGGCGCGGATATCCCACGCACGTAGGCCGCGATGTCCTCGTAGCGCTCGAAGGCGGGGTCGGCACCGAGGTAGCCGCGGATGCGCTCCAGCGCGGCCGGCTCGATCACGGGCCCGACGTCATTGACCACCAGACGCGCGATCGGTGTATTGGGCTGCGCGGCGAGCGCGATGCCCAGCAGGCCGCCCATCGAGGTGCCGACCCAGCCAACCGTATCCGCGCCGCTGGCCGCGATGAGCGCCGTGAGGGTGGTCAGGTACGTGGGGAACGCATAGGCGAGCGGGTCCACCAGCCAGTCGCTGCGCCCGCGGCCCGGCATGTCCACCGCGAGGACACGATGCGTGTCCGACAGCGCTTCGCCGAGGAGGTCGAAATCGCGCGCGTTGCGGCCAACGCCGTGCACGCACACCACCACGTTCGGCGCGTCCGGGTCGCCCCACTCCTGCCAGACGACGCGGTGGAAGCCCTGGGGCAGGGTAAGGCTGCGCAGCGATCGCTCCCGCGGCATGCGCTCGGTCAGGCCCATCGCGACTGCCCCTGCAAGAACCCCGGCGGCATGCGCCAATTCTACCCTGCGGATGGGCCCGGCACTGCTCTACGCTCAGCAGCGGTGAGCACCCCGGTTCAGGTGATCTGTCGCAAGCGACACCGGTAACCCCCGGAGCCACAGTCCGAGAAGGACCAGCCGCCGAGCTGAATCGCCCGTCAAGACTCTTGATCAGTCTAGGCCGTTCCCAGCACACGCCGAGGGGCGGCAGTGGCCCACCTGGTTTCTCGAAAGCGCACCTGCCGGCGGCGTGAACCCCGCCGATAGCGTCGAGGACCGGAAGGAGCCCTCCATGATCCGGACGATTCTCAGGTCTCCCCTCAGGCGATGGGGGTTGGCGCGGCGGGGACTCACCCTCTGGGTTTGCAGCGCCGCCGCTTGCTCCGGGACCAACAGCCCACCCGGCGGGACCCAGGTCGGGGGGCCGGACCAGGTGACGGAGGTCACCGTCTCCGGCCCTGCTGGCGCCAGCGTCACAGTCCCACCGGGCGCCCGCGCCACGCCGGTCTCCATCCGCATCAGCCAGAACGAGGCCGACGCGCCCGCCCTCGACCGGGCACTTCGCTCGGCCGGACCGCTCTTCTCGATCACTCCGCACGGAGCAAAGTTTGTCCTCCCGGTCACTGTCCGGATCCCGATCGATCCATCGGCGGTGGACGATCACCATCCGCTGTTCGTCATGAAGGCGGAGCCCGGCGGCCCATGGGCACCGGTGACTCCCTTCATCCGCGACGGGAACATGGTCCAGGTCGAGGTGACCGACTTCTCGCTGTTCACCGTCGCTCAGCCGGTGTTTCCATTTCCCGGGCCCGCCAAGCTCTCCATCGAACCGATCGACCCGGGCTACACCTCGGATGCCTCGGGCAACTGGACCTACGCGGGCACACCCGACACGTCGCCCGTTCTCATCCGGCTCCGGGTGGCGCTGGGCGGAACCTCGCCCTGTCCAGCGGGATCGTCTCCCGCCATGTTCACGATGAGCTTGGCGGCGACTGCTCGGACCCAGGGCGGCACGTTCGGGTTCGTGAACTTCATCACCCCCGGCTGGCCCGCGAGTGCCACGGAGATCGACCTTCCGCTCTCGGTCTTCGATGAACGAGGCCTCCGGGACGTTCTGGACGTCGTACGTGCGAGCGGACCACCACCCTGGAAGACGACCTTTTCGTTCGTGGCGGGCGTGTGGTGCAAATCCGCCGGGGGGAACTACCTCGGCAGCAATCTCCTCTCCAACGAAGTGCACCACGACGCCACGTTCGCCTCCCCGGTGAAGCTCGGTCTGGCGGGGGGCCCCGATGACGTCACGGTTGGGGTGGGCACCACGCCGGTCTTCAAGGTGGGAGTCATCGGCGGCCCACAGCCCGCCACCGACTCGGACCAGTACACGGTCGACTGGCAGCGGAGCGACGACGGGGGACGGACCTGGCGCCCTGCCAACGATGCGATCGCTTACCAGCTCCAGCTGCCTGGTGATCAGTACTTCTCGTACAACTTCCCCTGGAGCTTCTTCACCGGTCGTCCGGCGGAGCCAGGAGACGACGGGGCGCTCTTCCAGGCAAAGGCCTGCTACTCGCTGCCTCCGGGACTTCAGCAGTACAGCGACACGACCACCGACTGCGTCTTCAGTCGCCCCGCGCGGCTGACGGTCGGCTCGACCTCGCTCCCGGTCTTCACCCTCCAGCCCAGGGGGGTCCTCGCAAGCGCAGGAAGCACGGCGACCTTCACCGCCGCCGCGAGTGGAGCACCGGCGCCCACGCTCCACTGGCAGTCGCTCGCGCCGGGAGCGAGCGCCTGGGTCGACATCGGCGGCGGCACCGGCGGGAGCTACACCACCCCCGCCGCAGGGCTGACGGACAACGGCACCCAGTTCCGGGCCGTCGCCAGCAACTCGGTCGGCTCGACCACCAGCGAGCCGGCCATCCTCGCGGTGTCTCCTGCCCCTGTCGCGCCCACCATCCAGGTCCAGCCCTTCGACGTGACCGCCGAGCCCGGCTCGACGGCGAGCTTCGTGGTGGTTGCGCACGGCAGTGATCCGCTGAGTTACCAGTGGCGGCGCGATGGAGCCGTCATCCCGGGGGTGACGGGGCCGCGTCTCGACCTTCCGGGAGTCGCCGTCGCCGACTCCGGCGCGCACCTGGACGTGGTGGTGAGCAATCCGGCCGGGAGCATCACGTCGACTCCTGCCACCCTGACCGTGAGCACCATCGGTCCCCCTCCCGTCGCCCCCACCATCAGCCAGCAACCGGTCAGCGGGACGACCACCGCTCCGTATCCGGCCCTGTTCACCGTCGTGGCCTCCGGGACACCTCCGCTCTCGTACCAGTGGCTCCTGAACGGCGTAGCCATCCCAGGGGCGAACGACGCGTCGTATGGCACCGGTCTCACCACGATCGGTCAGGCACCCGAGACGTACTCGGTGGTCGTCTGGAACGCAGGCGGTGCGGTGGTGAGCTCGGGGGCGATCCTCACCGTCGTCGCCGGGGCGCCCCTGATGGTCCAGAGCGTCACCCCGGCCGCCGGGTCGACCGGCAATCCGAGTCTTGCTGCCACGATCGGCGCGACCTTCTCCGAGATACTCGATTGCACCTCCATCGATGCGACGAGCTTCCAGGTCTTCGAGGGGTCCCGTCCGGTCCCCGGAACGGTCGACTGCACGAACCCCACGCTCACCTTCACCCCGTCCCAGCCGCTGCCCACCCGGACCACCTTGCATGCGCGTCTCGGATCCGACATTCGCGACAAGTTCGGAATCGCGCTCGGAGCTCCCTACGAGTGGACCTTCGGCATCGCGCCCTGGACCCGGCAGCTGGGCGGCGCCAGGCACGACGAGCCACTCGGCGTGAGGACCGACACCTCCGGGAACGTGCTCGTCAGCGGGTACACCAGCGGCGGCCTCGATGGGATCGCCCTCACCGGCATCGTCGACGCCTTCGCGGTCAAGCTCTCGCCCTCCGGGGCGAAGCTCTGGACCCGGCAGCTCGGCGCCGACGGTGCCTTCACCTACGGGTACGGAATCGGAGCGGACACCGCCGGCAACGTCTACCTCGCCGGTCACACCAACGGAACGCTCCCCGGAAATACCAGCACCGGCACCTACGATCTGTTCCTCAGGAAGTTCGACCCCGACGGGAACGTGCTCTGGACCCTGCAGCACGGTGCCACCCTGGCCGTTCAGGTGGCCGGACTCGCCGTGGACGCCGACGGCAACTCGCTGGTCGTCGGCTGGACGCAGGGGTCGCTCGACGGGCAGAGCAACGTTGGGGGCGAGGATGTCTTCGTCGTGAAGTACGACACCACCGGCACACGGCTCTGGACGCGCATGTTCGGCTCACCGGCTACGGACTACGCAACCAGCGTTGCCCTCGATCTCACCGGCAACATCCTCGTCGCCGGGTACACCCGGGGGAACATCGACGGGAACGGCAACGCCGGCATCGACGATCTCTACGTCGTCAAGCTCACCCCGGACGGAAGCACGCTGTGGGCGCGGCAGCTGGGGAGCTCGGCGATGGACCAGGCCTGGAGCGTCGCCGGCGACGTCGCGGGGAACGTCTACGTGGCCGGGTGGACCCGGGGCTCGCTCGACGGGCAGACCAGTCACGGCGGACAGGACATCGTAGTGGTGAAGTACGACCGCGATGGAGTGAAGCAGTGGACCCAGCAGCTCGGCACTTCGGCCGACGACTGGGCCGCCGGTATCACCGTCGACCGGAACGGCGGAGTGTGCGTCGTGGGTGGCACGCATGGTCCGCTGGACGGCGGCTCGAACACCAGCGCCACCCAGCTCTATGTCGTCAAGCTCGATCCCGCCGGCACCGTGCGCTGGGTCTTCCAGGAGGGTGGTCAGACCAACGGCTACGACCTGGCGGAGACCGTCACCACCGATGGGCTGGGGAACGTCTTCGCCGCAGGCATCACCGACGGAAACCTCGACGGCAACATCAACGCCGGGGACTACGACGCCTTCGTGGTGAAGGTGCAGCAGGACGGAACTCCCCGCTAAGCATGAGATCGAGCGCGCACTCGCAGCGCCGCCGCAGCGCCCACCCGCAAACCCTGCAGCGGAGATTGACCTGTTGGTGGCTCCGCGAGCACGTGCACGGATGAAGCCACCGACTTGGCTCACGCGATGCAGCCTTTTCGGCCGATCAGCGAGGGGCCAGCCATGCAAATCGAACAGGAGCGGTGCGTCCAGCGCTCGCGGAAGGACTGGATGGCGTTGGGTCTGGTGTTGGTGGGCGCCGTCGCTTGCGGCAGCGGGGAGCAAACGCCCACCGACGCAGGTCTCCAGCCCACGGCGGCGGAAAGAGAGGCCTTCAATCAGCTGATTGCCTTCGTAAAGGACGACCTCGCCCAGAACAAGGTTCCCGGGGCCAGCATCGCAGTCGTGCTGCACGACGAGCTCCTCCTCGCGTCGGCCGTTGGCGTCCGCTGGGAGGGCGGGACAGTCCCCGTCACGACCTCGACGCGCTTCGCAGTCGGCTCGATGAGTAAAATGGTCGTCGCCGCCGCGGCCATGTCGGTGGTCGACGAGGGCAAGCTCGACCTTCACGCGCCGATTCCCCGGTACTTGCCTTGGTTCAAGTTGGCGGACGGCTTTGATGCCGGCGCGATGACGCTCCATCACCTCTTGACCCACTCGGCGGGATTTCCTGAGGTGATTTTCGGCTGTGGTGGCCCCCAAGGGGGCGACAAGAAGGATTGGTTCGCTGCCAATCCCCAGCCGCTGTGGATGCCGCCGGGCACTGCATGGGACTACTCAAGCCTGGGGTTCACCTTGGCGTCGCTGGTAGCAACGGCCGCTGCCGGCGTCGACGAGAGCACCTTCGAGCAATTTGCACACGACAGGGTCTTCGCTCCGGCCGGCATGGACACCGCGATCTACGACGCTCAGGTCGCGGAGGCGGGCGACTACGCGGTCG
>Ga0335084_10004707_pt1 | contig 13449 bp, 13 predicted proteins | sample Lox_Sample_44_FD_206721 | JGI IMG/M metagenome (GOLD analysis project Ga0335084, IMG submission 206721) | Soil microbial communities from Loxahatchee National Wildlife Refuge, Florida, United States - Lox_Sample_4.4 | ecosystem: Environmental > Terrestrial > Soil > Wetlands | place: USA... | reverse complement strand
GATCCGCATCCTGAGGACGTCGATGCATCGCGCGTGCTGGGAACGGTGCACTTCGGCAGCTCAGGGCAACGCAGCGGGAATGAGCGCGGACCTGCATTGCATGTCCCGCTCGAGGTTCTGGGCGATCGAGCCTCGATGCTCGATGCCTGGCTTGGCGACGGTCCTGCGCGCATCGAGAGCGTCGCCGGCGTCGACCTAGCCACCGACGATCGCGCCTTGTTCGGATGTGTGCAGATCGACGAAGCGTCGGCCGGCGGACTGCGCGCGGCCACACGCCATGTGTACGCATCGATCTTCGCGGTGCTCGAGCGCGGCGCCTGCCGGTTTCCAGTGCGATTCTGGAACTACATCCCGCACATCAATCGCGACCTCGACGGTCTCGAACGCTATCGGCATTTCAACATCGGTCGCCAGGAAGCATTCCTCGCAGCCGGGCGTCCGGCGTTTGCGGGCGCGCCGGCCGGATGCGCAATCGGCGCCGAGGCGAACGATCTCACCGTCTATTTCGTCGCCGCCAAGGATCCGCCCCTTGCCATCGAGAATCCCCGGCAGGTGAGCGCATATCACTATCCGGCCGAGCATGGGCCGCGCAGCCCGACCTTTTCGCGCGCCACGCTCACGGCCGGCGGCAGCCACACGCTCTTCATTTCGGGTACCGCCAGTGTTGTCGGACATCGCTCGCAACATCCAGGCGATGCAGCGGCGCAGACACGCGAGACGTTCGTCAACCTGCGCACACTGGTCGAGGCCGCCAACCGGGGCCATGCAGCGCCACCCTTTTCACTCGAACGACTCGTGTACACCGTCTACGTGCGCCACGCCGAGGACTACGAGCTCGTCCGGCAGCAATTCGCAGCGGAGGTGGCCGCTTCGGAGCCCGTGATCTTCCTCAGGGGCGACATCTGCCGCGCGGAACTGCTGGTGGAAATCGAAGCGACGGGACTCGCGAGCTGACCCGCCTGCTCTGCATCCGAAAGCGGATTTCTGACGTATCTCCGATGTGCGATGCGCACGACCAGGACTCCCCATCCTGTGCGCAGGACCACTCTTCTCCTGGCTCCACGAGCCTTCGGGCGCGGTTGTTCCGCGCCCTTTTTTTCGGGCGCCCGGAAGGAAAAGAGCCGGGCGGCTGCTTGGCTCTTTCCAACTTTGCTACCCGCGCGCGATCTGTCCGAAGCGGCCCGACTGGAAGTCGGTCAATGCCTCGTAGATTTCCTCGCGCGTGTTCATCACGAATGGGCCGTAGCGCGCGACCGGCTCGCGCAATGGCCGGCCCGCGAGCACGAGCGCGCGAGTGCCACTCTGGGTTGCGCGCAGCGTCACTTCGTCACCGTGGGAGAGAAGCGCCATGTCACCATCGCTCGCGACACGCGCCTGCGCGCCAATCTGCAGCGCGCCTCCGAAAACGTAGACAAACGCGGTCTGGTTCTCCGGCACCTCCAACGTCACCTCGGCGCCGTCCTCGAGTGCAACGTCGAGATACGTGATTGGAATCCGCGTCTGCGCCGCACCCGCGATGCCGAGCGCATTGCCCGCGATCACCTTCACCGTTGCGCGTCCGTCTTCGCTGCGCCACGTCGGCATGGATCCGGCACGCACATCCTGATAGCGCGGTGCGATGCGCTTCTCGCGCGCGGGCAGGTTGACCCACAGCTGGAATCCGTGGACCCGCCCGCCGCGCTCCTTGATCCAGCCCGCAGGCATTTCCGAGTGGATCACGCCGTCGCCCGCAGTCATCCATTGCACATCGCCAGCGGCGATCGTGCCGCGATTGCCCGCGCTGTCCTCGTGCTGGAACTCGCCGTCGAGCATGTACGTGACCGTCTCGAAACCGCGGTGCGGGTGGTCGGGCGCGCCGACCGCCTCGCCGGGGCCATAGTCGACGGGACCCATCTCGTCGAGAAGCAGAAAGGGATCGATGTGATCGATCCCCGCAATCGGGAACGGGCGACGGACGATGAATCCGCCACCTTCGCGCTGACGCTGGGAGTGGACGATTCGCTGGACTTCGCGCGCAGCCATGCCGGGTACCTCGGAGCTCGGAAAACGCGAGGTGCGGCCGTCGCCGGTGAAATCAACCCTGAGAACGGTGCGGGAGGCGCTCGGAAAACACAGACACGGATTGCGCGGATTGGCGCGGATCAAACTAACGATCCGCGTTGATCCGCGTAATCCGCGTCAGAGGTCCTGGTCGCCGTGGCAACAACCTACTGCTTGCTGGCGTTGTACTCGCTGATGGCCTTGGCGAGATCGCGATACTCCTCGCTGTTCTTGCCGGCGATGGTTTCGAGCTTGGCAAGCTGCGCGTTCGCCTTTGCGGGGTCATTCGCCTTCAGGTAGGCGATGCCGGAGTACTCCAGGGCGCCCTTGTGCTTGGGATCGATCTGCAGCGCACGATCGTAGGCTGCAAACGCTTCGTCCATCTTGCCCATCCAGCGCAACGAGTAGCCGAGCATGTTGTAACCGTCGGCGTTGTTCGGCTGGGCAACCACGACCTTGCGGAAGCTCGCAACCGCGGTCGCCCAGTCCTTCTTGTCGACCGCCTGCTTGCCGGCCGCGTAGTCGCGGTTTATGGAGTTCACCGACGGCGTGCTTTCGGACTCCGCTGCATAGGCGACCGGGCCGAGCAGACTCAGCGCCAACATTCCTGTCATCACGAGCTTTTTCATTCGATTCTCCTTGTGGGTTGGCTACGCCGGGCGGGCGCAGGTGCGTACACATACGCGGGTCCCGGCATTTCGGATGCGCTCCAGTCTTACAACAAGATGACCCCGAGCTCCTGACTCGGTATCGTGCAAACGGGTCATTTCAGGACACCACGCCTATGTCGACGCCCGCTACCCCGCCGCCCGATGTCGATCCCGCCCTGTACGCCCGCGCCCGCCGCAAGGTGCGTCAGCTCAAAGGTCTTCATATCCACGCGACCGTCTTCTGCATTGTCATCGCGGGGCTGTTTCTCATCAATTACTTCACTGGGAAGCCATGGTGGTTCGTCTGGCCGGCGATCGGCTGGGGCATCGGGCTCGCGTTCCACGCGTTCGGCGTTTACGGAACCGAGTCACTGTTTGGCAGCGACTGGGAAGAGCGCAAGATGCGCGAATTCTTGGAGCGCGAACGTCGCAAGGCGGGCTGAGCGGTGTCATTGCATCTCGACCACATTGCACTGCCGGCTTTCGACGGCGCGGCCACGCTGCGCTTTTATACCGAGGTCCTTGGTCTGCCGCTGGTCGATGCGCTGTCGGGCGACGACTGGGAAGGGCGGCCATGGCTGATGATGATCTTCGGCCTTGGCGGTGGCGGCGCGATCGCGCTTTCCGCACTGCACGGCGCGCAACGTCCGGGCCGCGATGACCTGCCGCGCGAAGTCCGTCATTACGCGATCTCGGCGGCGTCGCTTGACGCGTTGCTGGGCTGGAGGGACCGATTGCGCGCACATTCGATCGGATTTTCCGAAGAGGATCACGGGATCCAGCGCTCGATCTACTTCGAGGATCCGAATGGCCACGTGCTCGAGATCACCGCTCCAGCAAGCGAGCGCGCGGGCGTGGCGAATGCGCCAGCGGCCGCTGTCGTCAAAGCGTGGCTTGCGGCGCACTAGAAAGCAACCCGGCATCGTCTCGCGTTTGCGCCGACAGCGCCTGGTGCAGCCACTGAAGCTCGGCCTCGAAAGCCTGCCCATGACCTGCGTCGTTCGGCCCGAGCGAAACCATCGTAAGCCCGGTGCGAGCCCGCCACACGACCAGCCGCAGCGCTTCACCTGACATACCGTCCACGAGCAGAGACTGCGTAGGCTGCAAGCGAAAGCCATCGCGCGCCGCCGCTCCGCTGTGATCGGTGCGTGCGAGCACCTTCAGGCCGCGTGCACGCGCGCCGCATTCGATGCGCTCCGCTGTTTCGGCGACGCTGAATCGGCTGACGGACGGTGCGCGCGCCGGATCCTCGAGCAAAGCGGCGTTGGCACTCCACCACAGAAACAGCCCCACAGTGGCTCTTTCGAAAGCAGCCATCTCTTCTCCCGTTGCGCCCCCAAGTCCGCTTAGTCAATGCTCCGCGTGGATCGTTCGCCGTCTTTGGAAGGTTTTACTTCCTGCGCCGCTACAATCGGATGACGCGCGCGTTACATCCGGATGCGCAAACTGCCAGGCTCATCGATGGTCGAGAAGGTCGTCAAGAAGGGCGACTCAGTCAGCCGATCCAAGGGTCCCAAGTCCGAAGCTCAGGAGCGGACGGGACACGCGACCAATTTCCTGCGCAACATCATTGCCGCCGACCTGCTGCGCGGCACGTACGACGCGCGCAACTGGGCGGGCAAGCCGGGCCGGTATGACGTGCAGGAGCATGCGCCCAAGGACCCTGCGCGCATCCGCACGCGGTTTCCGCCCGAGCCGAACGGTTATCTGCACATCGGCCACGCGAAAAGCATATGCCTGAACTTCGGGCTCGCGCGCGATTTCGGCGGGCGCTGCCACATGCGCTTCGATGATACGAACCCGGTGAAGGAGGATCAGGAATACGTCGATTCGATCCTCGACGCCGTGCATTGGCTCGGCTTCGACTGGGAGCACGTCGGCAGCCAGGGCGTCGAAAGCAACCTTTATCACGCCAGCGACTACTTCGAGGAGATGTATCTCTTCGCGGAGTATCTGATTCGCACCGGGTACGCGTACGTCGACGAACAAAGCGCCGACCAGATGCGCGAGTCGCGCGGGACGCTGACCGAACCCGGGCGCAACTCGCCGTATCGCGACCGCCCGATCGACGAGAACCTGCGGCTGTTCCGCGAGATGCGCGCCGGCGCGCATGCCGAAGGCAGCATGATCCTGCGCGCGAAGATCGACATGGCGTCGCCCAACATCAACATGCGCGACCCCGCGATCTACCGCATCCGCTTCGCCGAGCATCACATGACGGGGGACAAGTGGGTCGTCTATCCGATGTACTCGTATGCGCATCCGATCGAAGACGCGCTCGAGAACGTCACGCACTCGATCTGCACGCTCGAGTTCGAAGACCAGCGGCCTTTCTACGACTGGACGCTCGAGCGCATCGTCCCGCTGCTGCGCGCTCCGCAATTCAGGGCCGCGCAGAACCTGCTGCAAACCATCCATGAAGAAGGCGTCGAGGCGCGCCGCGAGTTCGCCCTTCATTGCCGCAACTTCGCCGACAAGCTCGGCGCGACGCGCTGGGAACGGCGCGCGGAGGCGATGTTCGCCTCTTGGTCGCGCAACACCGATCTCGCCGTCAACGACTCCGGCGAGTTGTTCAAGCTGCTGCGCGATCATCCGGAGAACTTCACGCCGCTCCTGCAGCACGCGCTCGAAGAACGCAAGCCGAACCCATTTCTCCTGCCCCACCAGCACGAGTTCAATCGCCTGAACCTCACCTACGTGGTGATGAGCAAGCGCAAGCTGATCCAACTGATCCAGGAAAAGCGCGTCGACGGCTGGGACGATCCCCGCATGCCCACGCTCGTCGGATTGCGCCGGCGCGGCTACACGGCGCAATCGATCCAGCTCTTCAACGATCGGATCGGCGTCAGCAAGAGCCTGCAGTGGATCGACTACGCCGTGCTCGAACAGGCGTTGCGCGACGATCTCGACGGGCGGGCGCCGCGCGCCACCGCCGTTCTGCGCCCGATACGCCTGGTCATCGACAACTACCCAGTCGATCGGCGCGACGAGTGCATCTTTCCCGTCCATCCGCAAAAACCGGAGCTCGGTACGCGCACGATCGCTTTCGCGCGCGAGCTATGGATCGAGGCGGACGACTTCATGGAGAACGCGCCGCCGGATTACTTCCGCCTCGCGCTCGGCGCCGGGGGCGCTGCAGGCCAGCCCGTCCGCTTGCGTCACGCCTACGTGGTAAGAGCGACCGCGGTCGAGAAGGACGCCGCAGGCCAGATCGTGACGGTCCATGCCGAGTATCTGCCGGACACGCGCAGCGGCACCGCTGGCGCGAACACTGTCAAGACCAAGACCGCCATCCACTGGCTTCCCGTCGCCGACAGCGTCACAGCGGAAGTGCGGCTGTATGAGCGGCTCTTCACCGATCCGCAGCCGGATGCCGGTGGCAAGGACTTCCGCACGTTGCTCAACCCGCACTCCAAGCAGGTCCTGCGTGCGCAGGTCGAGCCCGCGCTCGCGAATGCGCAGCCCGACGACAAGTTCCAGTTCGAGCGCAACGGCTACTTCGTCGCCGATCGCAAGGATCACGGGCCCGGCCGCCCGGTATTCAATCTTGCGGTTTCGTTGAAGGATTCCTGGAGCAAGTAGCTGAAGATTGCGCGAATGAAGGAAAGCGGTAGCACGCCTGAAACAAAAAGCCCGGCATGAGCCGGGCTTTTTTGCCGCGCACGCGGCGCAGCAGGACCGGGAGCTGCGCCTTGGCGGCGCAGGCGCTCAGTTGACTGCCGGGGCCGTGATCACGACGCGCTCGAGGGCGACCACGTCGGAAGGGGCGGCAGCGGTGCCGGATTGCATCGACACGACGGTGGCGCCCAGAACGGCTGCGCTCATCAGAACGGAGAAGAAGAAACCGGCGATGCGGACTTGGGTCGAGGTCTTGTTCATGGTTCGGTCCTTTCGGTGCGGGTTGTCGTGCTGCGATGGAGCGCACTGTATGCAGCGAGCGCAGCCCGCGCGAGCCACTTGCGACGGAGTGCACGTTCGCCGGGTTGGAAACTCGTCGCGACCGGGGCGGTTTTGCCCGTCTATTCCCGGTTTTCGACGTTTCGTCACGCCCGCGGGCGTTCCAGCGCCGGTTTTGGCGTCCTGTTAGGCGGGGACGCTGCGTGCGACGAACCGCGCTGCACCGGCGTGCGTCAGACGTAGCGGAACACAAGCAACGCCAGAACGACGGAGGCGACCGTCGCGCCCCACAGCGGTGTGCCGAGCAAGGCCAGCCAGCCAAGGTGGATGTAGGCGGCCGACAGCAACGAGATGAACAGGCGGTCGCCCCGCGTGGTGTCGATTCCCAGCACGCCCCGCCGCGGCGAGCCGCCGGGTGCTCGCCACTCCCAGATCATCATCGCGACCAGCATCAGCGCGATGACAGCAAAAAAAAGCGCGGTTTCGAGCGTCCACGCCATCCAGGCGAACCCGGTGGCGGTCGACGCGGCGGCGGTCGGATTCACCTGGCTCTCCTCACACGCGGCCGAGGGCGAAGCCCTTGGCGATGTAGTTGCGCACGAAGTAGATGACGAATGCGCCCGGGATGATCGTCAGGGCGCCGGCAGCCGCGAGCAGGCCGAGCTCGTAACCGGACGTGCTCGCGGTGCGGGTCATGGTCGCGGCGATCGGCTTTGCGGCCACCGACGTGAGCGTCTTGGCGAGCAGCAGCTCGACCCACGAGAACATGAAACAGAAGAAGGCGGCGACACCGATGCCCGATGCGATGGTGGGTATGAAGATGCGCGCGAAGAAGCGCCAGAACGGATAGCCGTCGACGAACGCGGTCTCGTCCAGCTCCTTCGGCACGCCCGACATGAATCCTTCCAGGATCCAGACGGCGAGCGGAATGTTGAACAGGCAGTGCGCGAGCGCCACTGCGAAGTGCGTGTCGAACAGCCCGATGGCCGAATACAGCTGGAAGAACGGCAGCGCAAAGACCGCGGGCGGCGCCATGCGATTGGTGAGCAACCAGAAGAACAGGTGCTTGTCGCCGAGGAAGCGATAGCGCGAGAACGCGTACGCCGCCGGCAACGCCACCGTGACCGAGATCACGGTGTTCATCAGCACGTACGCGATCGAATTCAGGTAGCCGTTGTACCAGGTCGGATCGGTGAAGATCTTGCGGTAGTTGTCGAGCGTGAACTGGTGCGGCCACAGGGTGAACGACCCGAGGATCTCGTTGGTCGTCTTGAACGACATGTTGAGCAGCCAGTAGATCGGCGCGAGCACGAACAGGATGAACACGAATGGCAGCAGCCAGTGGAAGCGTCGCATCTCAGTTCGCCTCGTCGCGCGTCATCACGGTGTAGAACACCCACGACAGCAGCAGGATGATCAGGAAGTAGATCAGCGACATCGCTGCCGCCGGCCCGAGGTCGAACTGGCCGAGCGCGATCTTGACCAAATCGATCGACAGCAGCGTCGTCGAGTTGCCGGGACCGCCGCCGGTGACCACGATCGCCTCCGTATAGATCATGAAGCTGTCCATGAACCGCAGCAGGACCGCGATCGTCAGAACGCGTCGCATCTTCGGCAACTGGATGAAACGAAACACGGCCCAGCGTGACGCGCCGTCGATCTTCGCCGCCTGGTAATACGCGTCCGGAATCGCGGACAGGCCCGCGTAGGCGAGCAACACCACAAGCGACGTCCAATGCCAGACGTCCATCGCGATCAGCGTTGCCCAGGCGGCGACGGGCTGACGCGTGAAGTTGTACTCGATCCCTAGCGCGTTGAGCGAGCGTCCGAGGAGCCCGATGTCCGGCAGCGCGATGATGTTCCACATCGCGCCCACCACGTTCCACGGGATCAGGAGCGGCATCGCCATCAGCACGAGGCAGACCGACACCCACGGACCACGCCGCGGCATCGCAAGCGCGATGGCAACCCCGAGCGGCACTTCGATCGCCAATACGATCGCGGTGTACAGCAACTGCCGCTGCAGCGACTCGTGAAAGCGCTTCGAATGCAGGATCTGCTCGAACCACTTCACGCCCTCGAAGAAGAACACGTTCTCTCCGAAGGTCTCCTGCACGGAGTAGTTGACCACCGTCATCAACGGCAACACGGCGTTGAACGCGACCAGCACCACGACCGGCAGCACCAGCCACCACGCTTTCTGGTTCGGGACCTTGGTGCTCATGGTCGAGCGTCACTCCGCATCGTCAGCTCGCGATCCAGCCATCGGCATACAACTGCGTGAACTTCGGCTCGAAGCGCAACTTGGCGTTTCCGCGCGGCAGCAGCTGTCCCTCGGTCAGTAACAGGCGGATGGTGACGCCTTCTGCTTCGGTCTCGACGATGCGGTATCGGCCGCTGTCGCGGACCCGCACCACCCGGACTGGAATCCCATCGCTGGCGAACCGCACGAATTCGGGGCGCACGCCCAACTCGAGGCGCTTCGCCGATGCCGGCGGCCTGGCCGGCGTCGCAAGTTCGACGACGTCGCCGCCGAAACGGGCAACGCCATCGTCGAACGTGGCCGGAAGCACGTTCATTCCCGGCGAACCGATGAAGTGCCCGACGAAGGTATGGCGCGGGCGCTCGAACAGCTCGACCGGAGTACCGGCCTGCACGACCGTACCCTCGTTCATCACGATCACCTGGTCGGCGAACGTGAGCGCCTCCGTCTGGTCGTGCGTAACGTAGATCATCGTCGTGCCGACGCGCTGGTGCAGTTCCTTCAGCTTGCTGCGCAGACGCCACTTCAGGTGCGGATCGATCACCGTCAGCGGCTCGTCGAACATCACGACATTGACGTCTTCGCGTACAAGCCCGCGACCGAGGGAGATCTTCTGCTTCCCGTCGGCAGTCAGGCCCGCAGCGCGCTGCGCCAGCATCGGTTCCAGATCGAGCAAAGCAGCGATCTCGCGCACACGCCTGTCGACCGCACCTTGCTCGAGTCGCCGGTTGCGCAGCGGGAACGCGAGATTCTGGTAGACCGTCATCGTGTCGTAGACGACGGGGAACTGGAACACCTGCGCAATGTTGCGTTCGTCGGGCGCGAGCGCGGTGACGTCGCGCTCATCGAAGAACACCGCGCCTTCGGTCGGCCGCAGCAGCCCGGAAATGATGTTCAGCAGCGTCGTCTTGCCGCAGCCGGATGGACCGAGCAACGCGTTCGCCGTGCCGTTCGCCCATTCGATGTCGAGGCGCTTGACGGCCCAATCGGCGTCCGCCTGCACATGCGCGCGGTAGCTGTGGCGGAGACTGGAGAGGCGAACGAGTGCCATCGCGCGTCAGAGGCTGGCGGCGCGGACGCGGCGGCCCGCGGCGGTGAAATACAAACTGCGCCTCACGTCGAGGCGGAAGGGCGCGACGGTCCCGACCTTGAAACCACGCACACCGTGCGACTGCGAGACCCAGGTCTGGCCGAGCAGGTCGAAGTGGATCACGCTTTCCGAGCCGCTCAATTCGGCGATCGAGACACGTCCTTCGATGGTCACGCCGTCGGGCAGGTTCCCACCATTGACCGGTTGCACGTGATGCGGGCGCAGGCCGAGCGTGTAAGGGCCATCGGGCAGACTCGCCAGCGGACCCTCCGCAGGCCACTGGACCGAATCGCCGAGGCGCACGCTGGCGCCGCTCTTTATCACTTGCGCGGTGTTGATCGGCGGATCCGAAAACACGCGCGCAGTCGTCAGGTCGATCGGTTGCCGATAGACCGCTTCGGTCGGGCCGAGCTGCGTGACACGGCCTTCGAACAGCGTCGCGGTGTGCCCGCTTAAGAGCATCGCTTCCGCGGGCTCGGTCGTGGCGTAGACGACAGTGCACTCGCGGTCGGCGAAGAGCCGCGGCAGCTCGTCGCGCAGGTCCTCGCGCAGCTTGTAGTCGAGATTCGCGAGCGGCTCATCGAGCAGCACGAGATCGGCGTCTTTCACGAGCGCGCGCGCGAGCGCCGTGCGTTGCTGCTGCCCACCCGACAGTTCCGCCGGCTTGCGGTCGAGAAGCGCGCTGAGGCGCAGGATTTCGGCAATGCGAGCGACGCGCGTCGTGATCTCAGCAGCACGCACGCCTGCGACGTGAAGCGGCGAGGCGATGTTCTCGAATACCGACAGGTGCCCGTAGTTGATGAACTGCTGATACACCATCGCGACCCGCCGCTCGCGCACCGGCACCTGCGTGACGTCCTTGCCGTTGAAAAGAATCGCGCCGCGCGTTGGCTTGAGCAGTCCTGCCATCAGGCGCAGCAGCGTAGTCTTGCCTGCCAGCGTCGTGCCCAGCAGGATGTTGAATCCACGCGGCGCGAGTTCGACGCTGGTCTCGTAGATGTGCGTCGCGGCGTCGATTCGCAGCGACACGTTACGCAGGGCAAGGCTCATTGTCTCGATGCTCTGCGCCGAACGGGCATCTTCACGCGCGCGCCGCGCGCCGTTTCCTACAACAAGATCCGGCGCGAACTTGCGGTCGCGCCGGACACCAGCTTGCAGCGGCGAATTCCGCCGGCGGACTGTTCCCGGCACCGTGCTCCGTGCGATGACCTACCGCACACGCCGCACGGCGCCTGCGACGATCACTTGGCAGCCCAGCGCTTCACCAGTTCGTCGTAGTCCATCGTCACGCCCTTCGGCTTCTCGTTGGCGAGCTTCGCCTTCGGGCCGTCGGGCTTGCCGAGCCATTCCTTTGCATCCTTCGGCTTGTTCAGGCGCGGGCCGCAACCGCCGTAGGTCTTGGCCTTCTCATCGGCGGATTGCATGCGCGCCATCACGTCGTCCATCTCGGCTGCGAGGCGGTCCATTGCCTGCTGCGGCGTGAACGCACCCGAGTTCACGTCGCCGATGTTCTGCCACCAAAGCTGCGCCAGCTTCGGATAGTCCGGCACGTTGATCCCGGTCGGCGTCCACTGCACGCGATCCGGCGAGCGGTAGAACTCCACCAGTCCGCCGAGTTTCGGCGCGCGTTCCGTGAACGACTGGTGTCGCACCGTGCTATCGCGAATGAACGTCAGCCCGACGTGACTCTTGCGGACATCGACCGTCTTCGACACCGTGAACTGCGCATACAGCCACGCGGCCTTGCGGCGATCGAGCGGAGTGGACTTGAAGAGCGTCCAAGAGCCGGCGTCCTGGTAGCCGAGCTTCATGCCCTCTTCCCAATACGGACCCTTGGGCGACGGCGCCATGCGCCACAGCAGGTTGCCCTTCTCGTCGATCGTGTTGTTGCCTTCGCCCTTCGGCTTCACCATCTCGGCGGTGAACGCGGTGTACCAGAACACCTGTTGCGCGACGTTGCCTTGCGCGAGCGCGGGCAGCGACTGATAGAAGTCGTAGTCGGCCGCTCCTGGCGGAGCGAACTTGCGCAGCCACTCGTCCCACTTGCGAATCGCGTACACCGAAGCAGGTCCATTGGTCTCGCCACCGCGCGTCACGGAAGCGCCGGATGGATTGCACGAGCCCTGCTCCATGCGGATGCCCCACTCATCGATCGGCCGTCCATTCGGCAGGCCTTTCGAGCTCGCGCCCGCCATCGACAGCCACGCATCGGTCATGCGCCAGCCGAGGTCCGGGGCGCGCTTGCCGTAGTCCATGTGTCCGTAGATGCGTTTGCCATCGATCTGCTTCACGTGCACGCTGAAAAACTCGGCGATATCTTCATAGGCCGACCAGTTGACCGGCACGCCGAGTTCGTAGCCGTACTTTTCCTTGAACTGCTTGCGGATCTCAGGGCGCTTGAACCAGTCGTAGCGGAACCAGTAGAGATTTGCGAACTGCTGGTCTGGCAGTTGCCAGATCTTGCCGTCGGGACCGGTCGTGAACGAGATGCCGATGAAGTCCTTCACGTCGAGCGTCGGCAGCGTCACGTCCTTGCCTTCACCCGCCATCCAGTCGGTGAGATTGACTGCCGATTGAAGGCGCGAGTGCGTGCCGATCAGGTCGGAGTCGTTGATGTAGCCGTCATACAGGTTGCGGTTGGTCTGCATCTGCGTCTGCACGGCCTGCACGACCTCACCTTCGCCGAGCACTTGGTGATTGACCTTGATTCCGGTGATTTCCTCGAACGCCTTCGCGAGCGTCTTCGATTCGTATTCGTGCGTCGGGATGGTTTCCGACAGCACGTTGATTTCCATGCCCTTGAACGGTTTGGCGGCGTTAAAGAACCACTCCATCTCCTTCATCTGCTGCTCTTTGGTCAGCGTCGAAGGCTGGAACTCCTTGTCGACCCAGCGCTTGGCGGCTTCCATGTCCGCGCGGCTTGCCGAGGCAAACAGCAGGGACAAAGCGGCGGCGACGAGCGTCAATGTCAGCCGTTGTCTCCTCATGGCTTCTCCTTTTGTTTCGGCCAAAAACGCGCCGCCGGCATCCTATAAGCGAAACAAAACGAATGTCAACTGCGCATTGAATCGAACAGAAACGAATCGCGCCGCCGTGAAGCAACGAAATACGGGGAAGGGGGTGGGGCTAGCGCGCCGGGTCGAACGCGGGCCGGCGCGTCGTTGCGATGGTCCCGGCAACTGCGGCGCGCTGCCTGGCGTCGAAGTGCAGGCCCAGCTTGCTCCGGCGCCAGAGCACGTCATCGGCGCTGGCGGCCCATTCCTCGCGCCGCAAGTAGTCCAGCTCGGCTTCGAACAAGCCCGGCGCAACTTCGCGCCCGAGATCCGAGGATGAACGCGACACGCCGACAATCAGCTCTGTGCGGCTGCCGTAGGCACGCGCAAATCGATGCGCAACATGCGGCGCGAGCCACGCGCATCGCTTGCGCAATTCGACAACGAAGCGTGCGAAGTCCTGATCCGGACGCGACGCCTTGCCGATCCAGGCGGAAAGGTCGCCGCCCGGCAGGT
>Ga0335084_10004706_pt1 | contig 13451 bp, 3 predicted proteins | sample Lox_Sample_44_FD_206721 | JGI IMG/M metagenome (GOLD analysis project Ga0335084, IMG submission 206721) | Soil microbial communities from Loxahatchee National Wildlife Refuge, Florida, United States - Lox_Sample_4.4 | ecosystem: Environmental > Terrestrial > Soil > Wetlands | place: USA: Florida... | reverse complement strand
GGTGACGACTATCCGGACCATCACCCAGTTCAAGGGCCGCATGTTCACCACGCCCGCAGGCTCACGCGGCGGCAACCCGAACATCTCGGCTCACTCGGTGGTCTACGAAACCAGCGATCCGGCTCACGGTGGTTGGGAGCCGGTTAGCGATTTCGGCTTCGGGGATGCAAACAACAAGACGATCTTCGAGATGATTGGCTTCGGCGACCATCTCTATGTCGGCACCTTCAATCTCGAGGGCTACCAGGTCTGGCGGAGCACGTGCGAAGGCGAGCGACCGTACGTCTTCGAGAAGGTAATCGACAAAGGTGCCTACCGCGGCCGGCTCAACCAGTGCGTGCTCAGCATGGAGGTCTTCAAGGGCGCGCTGTACGTAGGCAGTGGAATTCAGGGCGGCGGCGTCGATACACAGAACCGGATCGGCCCGGCGCCTCCGGAGTTGATACGCATCCATCCGGACGGCAATTGGGACCTGCTCGTGGGCGATAGCCGCGACACGCCGGTCGGGCGAAAGGAATGCTTGTCGGGCTATCTGCCTGGCTTCGACAATTTCTTCAACGGCTACTTCTGGCGTCTCTGCGAGCACGACGGCTGGCTGTATGTAAGCACATTCGAATGGAGCTCGATCCTCGGCTATGCGAACCGGCGTCGCTGGCCGCAGCCGTTCATCAACATCATCAACCACGTCGACCCGCAGACCATCCTCGACAACCAATCCGGCTTCGATCTCTATCGCAGCTACGACGGCGAGAACTGGGTGGCGGTCTCGACCAACGGCATGGACAACCCCTACAACATGGGGCTGCGCACCATGGTGTCGTCGCCGCATGGCTTGTTCCTGGGTACCGCCAATCCCTACGGTCCGAAGATCATGCCGCTCGGCGGCGACCGCTATGTAGCCAACCCACGCGGAGGGTGCGAGGTCCACTTCGCACCAGGTCGCCGTGTCTAGCCCTGCACGCGGTGCGCTGGCTGCAGCTGGGCCGCGTGTGCCCGGAGCGGGTGTGCCCGCGCTGCCTTACGGCTCAAAGGTAGAACGGGACCTTTCCTACGGTCCGGATCCCGCACACTGCCTCGACGTCTACCTTCCGCCGGGGCAGCCGACGGGACCGGTCGTTCTGCTCGTGCACGGCGGAGCTTGGCTGATTGGCGACAAGTCGAATCCAGGCGTTGTCGCGGCCAAGGTCGCGCACTGGTTGCCGGCGGGCGTCGTCGTCGTGTCGGTCAACTATCGGCTCCTTCCGCTCGCCGATCCGTTGCAGCAGGCGGGCGATCTCGCCCGAGCGATCGCCTGGGTGCAGAACCGGGCCGTATCGTGGCAAGCCGACGCAGCGCGCCTGGTCCTGATCGGCCATTCGGCCGGCGCCCACTTGGCGGCCCTGCTTGGGGTCGATTCCGACCTGCTGCGAGAGCATGGGGCCGAGCCCTGGCTGGCCACCGTCCTGATCGACTGCGCCGCGCTCGACCTCGTCGCGGTCATGCGCGCACCGCACCACCCGCTGTTTGACCGGGCATTCGGATCTGATGAAGCTGGCTGGCGGCAGGCGTCACCGCTGTATCGTCTGCGGACGCGACCGGCGCCGGTCCTGCTCGTTCATTCTGACCAGCGGCCAGAATCGGCCGAGGCGTCGCGTCGCTTCGCCGCCGCCGTCGTGGCATTGGACGGACGCGCCGAAGTATGTGAAGTCAGCCTCTCTCACCGCGAGCTCAACACCCAGCTTGGTCTGCAGAATTCGTATACCGGGCAAGTCGATCGCTTTCTGCAATCGGTCGGCGTGCCGTGATGCTTCGAACGTCATGCGCTGCGCTTGCACTTCTGGTTGCCGCTGGCGCCGCCTGGTTGCCCGCAGCGGATGCGCAGTCAGCACTCGAGACCTTTCGGGCTCGGCGTGCGCAGAACCAGGCGCCGGCAGCGCCCGGCGCGGAAACGTCGATTCCGAGCATGGAGGACGCCGGGGGCACCCCGGGCAAGTTCGCCTTGCCGGCGGGCGCGCGCGTCGAGCGCGATGTCTCCTACGGCAGCGACCCGGCCCAGAAGCTCGACATCTACCTCCCGCGGGATGCGAAACAGGCGCCGATCCTTGTCATGGTTCACGGCGGGGCCTGGATGGTGGGCGACAAGGGCAATACCGGCGTCGTTGCGAACAAGGTGCTGCACTGGCTGCCCCGGGGCTACATCGTCGTCTCGGTGAACTACCGGATGTCACGTCCGCCCAGCCCGCTCAAACAGGCCGAGGACGTCGGGCTCGCGCTCGCCTTCGTCCAGGCGCGCGCTGCCGACTGGCGTGGCGATGCGTCGCGAGTCGTCCTCATGGGTCATTCGTCGGGCGCGCACCTCGTGGCCCTCTTGACCGTCGCGCCGGACATTCTCGGTCGCACGGGCGCCAAACCGTGGCTTGGCACGGTTTCGCTCGATAGCGCGGCGCTCGACGTAGTGGAGCTGATGCAGGGACACCATCCCCGCCTCTACGACAGGGTATTCGGTGCTGATCCTGCGCATTGGGTGGAAGTCTCACCATTGCATCGGCTTGTCGCCCGTCCAGTTCCCATGCTCCTGGTCTGTTCCAGCCGGCGCGACGACTCGTGCCCCGCGGCGCGCCGCTTCGCCGCCAAGGCGGTTTCGCTCGGCGGTCGCGCCACGGTGCTGCCGCTCGATCTCAAGCATGGCGAGATCAACAGCGAGGTGGGGCGAGCGCCGGGCTACACGGCGTCCATCGACGACTTCCTGCGGTCGGTCGGCCTGCCCTGAGAGACTGCCGGCGCCGTCCGGCACTGCCGCGCGAAACCCGCACCTCGATCACTCGTCGAGATGACGTGTCGGTCGAAACGAGCGACTTGCGGCCGCGCGGCTACCGCTCGTCGCCTCGTCTGAATACTGGCCTGAGGATTGCTGCCGTGTGGATTGCTTAGCAATGCCTTACGCGTTACAACACCGCTACGCGTCGCTTGAGTTGACAGCCGCTCGCCAGCTCGGTCACCAAGTCGTTGTTTTTGCGCTTTGGTGTAGACCTTGCTTACGACTTGCTTAATTGCGACCTGCTTACGAGTGTGGCGGGACGTGAGGGAAATCGTGGCATGGGTTTGGTCGGCGTGGGCATTCCCGTCGGTTGCCCTGGCTTCGTTTTCCCTGGCTTCGTCGCGCGGGATAAGGGGATGGTTGATTTCGTCAAGTTCGTCCTTGCCCCGGCCGGCCTGCGTGACGCCTCCCTGGCTACCTCCGGCTCTCGCGCCGGCGGCGTCGGCGTTGTCAATGGGGAGCTCGAGAACGACTTCGCCGTTGTCCTCGGAGAGCTCGAATTTCTCGCCACATATGCGCGCGCTCCTTTCGGCCTGAAGCTCGATGCGCTCAAACCGGGTCGGGCCGACGCTCTGCTGCCTTTCGCGGCGCGGGGTCTTCGCTGGCTGATCCTCGACCTTGAGTCGCTGGCGGCGAGCGCTGTCGACATCGATGAACTGCGTCGTGCCGGCCTCAATGTCCTCGCCGAAGTGCGCACGCCCGACGCGGGCGAGGCGCCACTCGGAATCGTCGACGGCCTGTTGCTGAAGGGTAATGAGGCTGGCGGCTTCGTCGGCGAGGACAGCAGCTTCATCCTGCTGCAGAAGTGGCTTGGCCGGACCGCGCTGCCGCTCTACGTGCGTGGCGGCCTGACGCCGCACGTTGCCGCGGCGGTCAGCGCTGTCGGCGTGGCAGGCGGCGTGCTCGACAGCCAACTGCTCCTCATGGACGAGGTCGAGCTGCCAGAGACGCTGCGCGCCCTGATCAGCAACCTTTCGGGCAGCGAGACGGTCGCGGTCGGCGACGGCGAGCGCGGCGAGTACTTCCGCATCCTGGTGCGTCCGGGCCATGCCGCGGCGCGCTCACTCGTAGCGCGCGGCGAAGGCCTCGGCTTCGATGCCCTCCGGCCGCTCGTCGCCGCCGAGGCGATGGGCTGGCGCGATCCGTCGCAAGGCCTGTTGCCGATCGGCCAGGACGCGTGCTTCGCTTCGTCGTGGCGAAAGCAGTACCGGCACCTCGCGGCGGTGCTGCAGGCGATCGACAGCGCGATCGAAGGGCACCTGCGCGCCGCCATCGAAGCTCGGCCGATCTTCGAGAATGCGCCGCTTGCGCGATCGCTGAAGCTGCGCCTGCCGATCGTGCAGGGCCCGATGACCCGCGTGTCCGACGTCGCCGACTTCGCCGACGCGATCGCCGACGGCGGCGCATTGCCAATGGTCGCGTTCGCGCTCCTCAAGGGCGCGCCGCTCGAACGACTGCTCGCCGAGACGAAGAAGCTGCTCGGCGATCGGCCCTGGGGCATCGGCCTGCTGGGCTTCGCGCCGCAGGCGCTGCTCGACGAGCAACTGGCCAGCGCCACCGCGTTCGCGCCGAACTACGCAATCATTGCCGGAGGGCGGCCCGACCAGGCGGTCCGCCTCGAGGCCGCGGGCGTGCCGACGTTCCTGCACGTGCCGTCGGCAAACCTGATCCCACTGTTCCTGCAAGAAGGCGCGCGCCGCTTCATCTTCGAAGGCCGGGAGTGCGGCGGGCATATTGGTCCGCTCAGCAGCTTCGTGCTCTGGAGCGCGATGGTCGACCGCCTCGAGGCCGAGCTGGCGAAGAACAACGTTCCCAGCCACGAAATCGAGCTGCTGTTCGCCGGCGGCATCCACGACGCCGCGTCGTCGGCGATAGTGCAGGTGCTCGTCGCCCCGCTCGTCGCGCGCGGCGTTCGCGTAGGCATCCTGATGGGCAGCGCGTATCTCTTCACCGAGGAGATCGTCGCGAGCGGCGCGATCGTGCCGCAATTCCAGCAGGAAGTGATCGACTGCGAGCGCACCGTCAACCTCGAGTCGGGGCCTGGACACGCGAGCCGCTGCGCATACACGCCGTTCGCGCGCGATTTCTTCCGTATACGCATGGAGCACCGCGACAAAGGAATGCCCGCCGACGAGAGCCGGGCGCTCCTCGACGACCTGATCCTCGGGCGCCTGCGCGTCGCATCCAAGGGGCGCGCCCGCCGCGGCATGAACGCCGAGCTCGAGGCGCTTTCCGTCGCCGAGCAGCGCGCCGAGGGCATGTACATGCTCGGCCAAGTCGCGACGCTGCGCTCGCGCGTCACGCGCATCGAGGCGCTGCATCGCGAGGTCACGGAGGGCGCAGCCGCGCTCCTGCAGGCGCGGCTCGATGCGGTCGAGGCGCCGGCGGCGGTGGCAGGCGTGCCCGCCGACATCGCAATCGTCGGCATCGCCAGCGTGCTGCCCAAGTCGAACACGACGCGCGAGTACTGGCAGAACATCCTCGACAAGGTCGACGCGATCACCGAGATCCCGTCGCACCGCTGGGACTGGCGGCTCTACTTCGATGCCGACCGCACTGTCAAGGACAAGATCTACTCGAAGTGGGGCGGCTTCCTCGACGACATGGTGTTCGACCCTATGCGCTACGGCATGCCGCCGAAGTCGATCGCCGCGGTCGATCCGATGCAGTTGATGGCGCTCGAGGTCGCGCGCCAGACGATCGAGGACGCTGGCTACCACGAGAAGGGCTTCGACCGGGAGCGCGCCTCGGTGATCATCGGTGCGAGCGGCGGCACCGGCGATGTCGGGTCGCAATACGGCCTGCGCTCGGAACTGCCGCGCTTCAGCGGCGCGCTGCCGGCTGAGGTCGCCGGGCGGCTGCCCGAGTGGACCGAGGACTCGTTCGCCGGGATCCTGCTCAACGTGATCGCCGGTCGCGTCGCCAACCGGCTCAACTTCGGCGGTGTCAACTTCACTACCGACGCGGCCTGCGCGTCGTCGCTCGCGGCGATCTACCAGGGCGTCACCGAGCTGACGGCGCAGCGCAGCGACTTCGTCATCGCCGGCGGTGTCGACACGGTGCAGGGCCCGTTCGGCTACCTCTGCTTCAGCAAGACGCAGGCGCTCTCGCCGCGCGGCCGCTGCTCAACCTTTGACGCGTCCGGCGACGGCATCGTCATCTCCGAAGGCATAGCGATGGTGGCGCTCAAGCGCCTCGCCGAGGCCGAGCGCGATGGTGACCGGATCTACGCGGTGATCAAAGGCGTCGGTGGCGGCAGCGACGGCAACGCCAAGGGCCTGACCGCGCCGCTTCCCGCGGGCCAGTTGCGCGCAATGCGCCGCGCCTACGAGGTGGCGGGCTTCAGCCCGGCGAGCGTCGGCCTTTTCGAGGCGCACGGCACCGGCACAGTCGCCGGCGACGGCGCCGAGTTGCAGAGCACGACCGAATTGATCGGCACCGACGGCGTGGCGCCACATCAGGCGGCGATCGGCTCGGTCAAGACGCTGATCGGCCACACCAAGGCCACCGCGGGCATCGCCGGAATGATCAAGGCGGCGCTGGCCCTGTACCACCGGGTGTTGCCGCCGCATCGTGGCGTCGAGAACCCGAATCCGGTGCTTGCGGCACCGACGAGCCCACTGTACGTGGTTGACCAGCCGATGCCCTGGCTCGCGGCCGGTGACGCGCCGCGGCGCGCGGCGACAAGCGCTTTTGGGTTCGGTGGCACCAACTTTCATGTCGTGATGGAGGAGTACCGCGGCGAGTTCCGTGAAAGCCGACGCGTCGCGGTCGCCGAGCGCTGGCCCGCCGAACTGCTGCTCTGGAGCGATGCCGACGCACCCGCGATCCTCGCGCGCCTCACCGGCGTGCGGACCGAACTCGAGCGCCATTCCGACGTCGTGCTGCGCGATCTTGCTGCGAGCCTCGCTGCCCGCTGGAGCAGCGGGCGCGAGATGGTGGCGATCGTCGCCAAGGATGTCTCCGACCTGAAACGCAAGCTCGACCTCGCGCTGGCGCACCTCGGCGGCGACGCGCGGCCGTTACCACCTGGCGTGTACCATGGCGTGCGCGCCGAGACGCCGGGCAAGCTAGCCGTGCTCTTCCCCGGCCAGGGCTCGCAGTACACCGGCATGCTGCGCGAACTCGCGCTGCACTTCCCGGTCTGCGCCGAGACTCTGTCGGCCGCGGACGCAGTTCTGGGCGCGCCGTTCGCCAAGCGCTTCGGCGCCGCGGCGCGGCTCAGCCGCTTCATCTTCCCGCGCGCTGCATACGCCGAGGAAGACAAGGAGCGCGCCCGCCAGGCGCTGACCGCGACCGATGTCGCTCAGCCCGCGCTTGGCGCCGTCGAGGTGGCGATGTTCCGGCTCATGCAGTCGTTCGGCATCGCGCCCGCCATGTTCGCCGGGCACAGCTATGGCGAGTTCGTCGCCTTATTCGCGGGCGGCGCGATCGACTTCGGTGCGCTAATGACGCTCTCGGCGGCGCGCGGCCGCTTCATCGTCGATGCTGCGCGCGCCGAAGGCGCGGAGCTCGGGACGATGGCGGCGGTGCAGGCGCCACGCGAGGCGGTCGAGGCGGCGATCGCCGACATCGATGGCGTCCTCATCGCGAACCACAACGCACCGACACAGAGCATCATCTCGGGCTCGCGCGCCGGAGTCGCGGCTGCCTCGGCGCAACTCGCGAAGGCCGGCCATGACGTCACTGAGATCCCGGTCGCGGCGGCGTTCCATTCGAGTCTTGTCAAGCCCGCGCAGCGCGAGCTCGCGGCACTCATCGACGCGACTCCGTGGAAGTCGGCGCGCGTCCCGGTCTACTCGAACACCAGCGCGCGTCCGCATGCGGCTGAGGTCGCGAAGACACGCAAACAGATGGCCGAGCACTTGGTGCGGCCGGTCGAGTTCGTCTCCGAGATCGAGGCGATGTACCAGGACGGGGCGCGCGTCTTCCTCGAGGTCGGGCCGAAGTCAATCCTGAGCAAGCTGACCGCGAAGATCCTCGGCGCGCGGCCCCACCACGCTATCGCCGTCGACGACGGCGGCGGCCTCACCGGCTTGCTCGGCGCGCTCGGGCAACTCGCGTGCGCGGGCGTTGCGCTCGATCTGCGGCCGCTGTACGACCGCCGCGCCTGCAGCATCGGCGATCCGGAGCGGCTCGAATCGCTCGTGCCCACGGTCGCCGTGCCGAAGCACGCCTGGATGCTCAACGGCAGCTATGCGCGTCGTGCCGATGAGCCGCGGCGACAGATCGGCGTGACGCTCGAGCAGGCCACCGCGCCGGCGCCGGCGGTCGCACCGCGTCGGCTTGAGCCGACCGACGCCGCCGCCGTGCAGCCGGAAGGCGACATCGCGAACCTCCTCGAGACGCCATCCGCGCCTCAGGTCCGCGGGCCGGCCGCCCGCCGCGCCATGCCGTTCACGCGTTCAACGAGGGAGAGCAGGATGGATCAGCGACGAGCTCCGCCGGGTGGCGGCGACCCGGCCGTGATGGCCGAGTACTTCGAGACGATGCGACAGTTCCTCGAGACGCAGGAGCGTGTCATGGCTGCCTTCATGGGCACGGAGGCCAGCGGGGTCGCCCGTGCCCTGTCGCGGCCGCGGCCGCGTTCGGCGCAGGCGCTACCGATGCCACGCTACGCCGAGCCCGCCGCGGCGGCGCAGCCGCCCAACGGCGCCGCTTCGCTGAGCGGCAACGGCGCTGCGCATGGCCCCAACGGCGCGAACGGCGCGAAGCCCGTCAACGGAACGCACGGCGCGAACGGTGCGAACGGCACGAACGGCGTGCCTGCCCCGGTTATGTCGAACGGCGCGGCGGCCGCGATCCACGCCGGCAGCGCCGCGAACGGCGCGGCCAAGGACAAGGGCGGCGCGATCAGCCGCGAGAAGCTCACGGACATGCTGCTCGGCATCGTCGAGGAGAAGACGGGCTATCCGCGCGACATGGTCGGCCTCGACCAGAGCCTCGAATCCGATCTCGGCATCGATTCGATCAAGCGGATCGAGGTTGTCGGCGCAATGCTGCAGGCGCTGCCTGAACGCTATCGAGAGGCGCTGAACGCGAGTCGAAGCCAGCTCAACCGACAGCCGACGCTCGAGGGCATTCTTGGGATGGTGAGCGCGGTCGGCGCCGAGGGGGGCGCGTCAGTCCCTTTTGAAGTCGCCGGGACGGAGCAACAGGCTGCGCAGAGCCTTCCGTTCCGGCATGTCGTTTCTGCCGAAGCCGAGCCGATCACGGCCGCTGCACCTCGGCGCGTGGCGTCGGGCCACTTCATCATCACCGAAGACGCGCTCGGCCTGGCGACGCACGTCGCCTCGCTGCTGATGGACCGCGGCTGCACGTCGACCATCGTCGGCGCGGACGCGCTCGCCGCCGAGGATAAGCTCGCCGCGTGGATTGACGGGCCCGGCGCTCGACTCGGACCGATCGTCGGCGTCATCCATCTCGCCGCCGCCGGATCGACGTGGGAAGCCGCGGATGCCCCGCTCGCGACCTGGCGCATGCAGCTCTTCCGCCATGAGAAGGCGCTCTTCCTCCTGTTGCGCGCCTTCGCCGCGCGGCTCGTCGATGATGGGCACGTGCTCTCGCTCAGCACGCTCGGCGGTCACTTCGGCCGCGACGCTGCGGTGGGGAAGGGCCTCAACGTGCAGGGCGGCGGCGGCGGCCTGCTGAAGTCGTTGCGCGAGGAGCGTCCAGCCCTCCGGGTCAAGGCGGTCGATGTCGATGCCACCGCTCCGGCGGCGCGCCTCGCGGCGGAGATCCTGGGCGAGCTCGAACTCGTCGGTGGCCGGCAGGAAGTTGGCTATCCGGGTGGCGTGCGCACCGTGTTCCGCACAGTCCGCGCCGCGCCCGCGGCCGCGGCGCCGCCGCGCGAGCGGCTCGACGGCCTGATCGTCCTTGCCACCGGTGGCGCGCGCGGCATCACTGCCGAGGCCATGCGGGCGCTCGCCCGGCCGGGCAACGTGCTCGTTCTCACCGGCCGCTCGCCGCTCGTCGACGAGGCGACACAACTCGCTGCATGCGCCGACGCCACTCAGGTTCGTCAGCACTTCATCGCAGAGGTGCGCAGCGGCGCATCAAAGCTGACGCCCGCCGAGATCCAGCGCAAGACCGCGGCGGTACTGGCGGGGCGCGAGATGCGTGCCAACCTCGATGACTTTCGCGCCCGCGGCGCGACCGTCGAGTACCACGTCGTCGACGTACTCAACGAATGCGCTGTCGCGAACCTGGTCACCGACGTCGAGAAGCGCCATGCACCGATCAATGGTGTCGTCCACGGCGCCGGCGTGATCGAGGACAAGCTGCTCGCTGACAAGACGAGCGAGAGCTGGTCGCGCGTCGTCGAGACCAAGGTGCTCGGTCTGCTGCTGCTGCAGCGCCAGCTACGCCCAGAGTCGCTCCGCTTCTTCTCGGTGTTCAGTTCGGTCGCCGGCCGCTACGGCAACAGCGGCCAGTCGGACTACGCCACCGCCAACGAGCTGATGAACCGGCTCTGCTGCCAGCTTCGCGACCAGTGGCAATCCAAGGTGGAAGTGAACGCGCTCTGCTGGGGCCCGTGGGGGCCGACACAGTTCGGCGCCGGCATGGTCACCGCCGACACTGTGGCCAAGTTCGCCGCCAAGGGCGTGACGCTCGTCGACGCCGCGACGGGGCGCTGGCTCTTCGCTGACGCCGTCGCGCGGGCGCCGGGCGGCCCGGTCGAGATCGTCTGCGGCGCGGGGCCGTGGGAAGCGCACGAAGCGGAGGTCGGCGCGCTCGAATGTGCGGCGCCACTCGCGCTCGGCGATTCGCTCGGACCGATCATCGGCGCCGCCACGGTGTCGACGCTCACCACCGGCGAGCAGCTGTTCGCCGTGCGCATCGACGCACGCCACGTCTATCTGGCGCAGCACCGCATCGACGGCGTTCCCGTGCTGCCGGCCGCGGCAGCGATGGCGATGATGGGCGACGCTGTACGGACACTCTGGCCGGGCTGGAAGGTCGTCGAGACGCGCGACTTCCGCCTGATCAAAGGCGTCGACATGAAGGACGCAGATCGGACGCTGCACGTCGTCATCCAGCCGCCGCCGTACGGCTGCAGCGAGGGCTTCGACGTTGCGGCGACGATCCGCTCCGATCTCGGCGGCGGCCGCTGGATCGTCCACTATCGCGGCGTCGTCCGCCTAGAGCAGCAACTGCAGGGCGAGTTCCCACGCCAACCTGCGCAGCACGCGGCAAAGCAGTTGAGCGTCGCGTCAGCGTACGACGAGATGCTGTTCCACGGCCCGTGCTTCCAGGTCATCGAGTCGATCGACGGCCTCTCCGAGCGCGGCTCGGTCGCGCAGGTACGGCCGTCGCGGCCAAGCGAGTGGCTCGCCAGCGTGCCCCCTGCGCACGACCAGTGGACCTTCGACCCCGCACTCGTCGACGCCGCGGCGCAGATGGCGCTGCTCTGGGCGCGCAGTCTGCGCGGAGAATCTTGCCTGCCGGCGCGGTTCGGCCGCGTTGCCCGGCTGCGCGAGCAGCTTCCGCCGAGGATGACGATGGAGTTCGAGCTGATCCCGGTCGACGACACCAGCCTCGTGCGCGCCAATGTCTACTTCCTCGACGCTGCCAGCCAGGCGGTGCTGGTGATCGAGGAGATGGAGTGCATCGCCAGCGCAGCGCTCAACCGGCTCGGGGGGACTGCGGAGAAGAGGGCGGAGGCGCATCCCGCCTGATCGATGAGCGCCCGAGCCGACATCGAGCGCCACAAAGGCGCGCCGGAGCTGGAGCCGATCGCGATCATCGGCATGGCGTGCCTGTTCCCACAGGCGCCTGACCTCGCCGCGTTCTGGCGCAACATTGTCTCGTGCGTCGACGCGGTCGGTGAGCCGCAGGAAGCGTGGGATGCCGAGCGCTACCTGAGCACGGGGCGCATCAAAACCGCGTCAGGCGGCTACCTTAAGGAGCTATTCCGCTTCGATCCACGGGAGTTCGGGATCATGCCGAACTCGGTCGACGGCGGCGAGCCCGACCAGTTCGTCGCCCTGCGCATCGCCCGCGACGCGCTCGCCGACGCGGGTTACGCGGACGGCCACGATCATCGCGACACCGGCATCGTCCTCGGCCACAGCACGTACCTGCACCGAGGCCAGGCGGCGATCCTACAGAACACGCTCGTTCTCGACCAGACCCTGGATCTGCTTGCGACGGTGTACCCGTCGCTCGAGCCGGGCAAGCTCGACGAGATCCGCACCCTGATGAAGGCGAAGCTGCCGCCGAGCAACGCCGACATCGCTCCCGGGCTCGTGCCCAACGTCATGACTGGCCGGATCGCCAACCGGCTCAATCTGAAGGGTCCGAATTACCTGCTCGATGCCGCGTGCTCGTCGTCATTGCTCGCAGTGAACGCGGCGATCGACGAGCTGCGCAGCGGCCGCAGTCGGATGATGCTCGCGGGCGGCGTGAACGCGTCGCTGCCCGCCGAAGTGACGCTCATCTTCACCCAACTCGGCGCCTTGAGCGGTCGCGGTAAGGTGCGGCCGTTTGCGACCGGCAGCGACGGCACGCTGCTCGGCGAAGGCCTTGGGGTGGTTGTGCTCAAGCGCCTGGCCGACGCGCTAGGCGACGGCGACCGGATCTATGCGGTACTGCGCGGCGTCGGCCAGGCGAGCGACGGTCGCGGCCAAGGCCTGCTCGCGCCGAGCGTCGAAGGCGAGACGCTGGCGATCCGCCGTGCCTACGACAGCACGGGGGTCGATCCGGCCACGATCAGCCTGGTCGAGGCGCACGGCACAGGCATTCCGCTCGGCGACAAGACGGAGATCGCGGCGCTGAAGAACGTGTTCGGCGAGCGCCGTACCACCCAGGGCGCCATCGCCATCGGCTCGGTCAAGTCGATGATCAGCCACTGTATTCCTGCAGCCGGGATCGCCGGGCTCATCAAGACCGCGCTGGCTCTGCACCACCGGACGCTGCCGCCGACCCTGTGCGAGGCGGTCAATCCAGAGCTCGGCATCGCCGCAACACCGTTCTATGTGAACACCGAGGCCAGGCCGTGGCTCGAGCGCCTCGGCAACGTGCGCCGCGCCGGCGTCGATTCGTTTGGCTTCGGCGGCATCAACGCGCATGCGATCCTCGAGGAGGCGCCGCGGGAAGCGAAGCACCCCGAGCGGTGCCCGCCGTGGCCGGCTGAGCTCGTTGTGCTGTCGGCGCCCAGCCCGGCGGCGCTCATCGCCAAGCTCGAGCGACTCGCACTGGCGCTCGGCCAGCACCAAGCGACCCCGGTGGCCGGCGTCGCTGCGGCGCTGATGCGCGAGGACCTCGGCGAGACGTGCCGGCTTGCTCTGGTGGCCAAGGATGTGGCGTCGCTCGCCAAGAGCGTCGAGCGGGCACTTAATCGCTTGCGTGACAAGCCGACGGTACGCTGGTCGCTGCGCAGCGAGGCTTTCTACGCCAGCGCCCCTGATGCCGGCAAGCTCGCGTTCCTGTTCCCGGGCGAAGGTTCGCAATACAGCGGGATGCTCGGTGACCTCGCCATGTGCTTCGGCGAGGTTCACCAGTGGCTCGATTTCTGGCACACGATTTCTGCCGAGCCGCGCGGCGACAACCGCACCGACATCGCCTTTCCTCACGCCAGCGAGATGGACGACTCGAGCCGCAAGAAGCTCGAAGAACGCCTGCGCGACATGGACGTCGGCAGCGAGGCGGTCTT
>Ga0335084_10004705_pt1 | contig 13454 bp, 14 predicted proteins | sample Lox_Sample_44_FD_206721 | JGI IMG/M metagenome (GOLD analysis project Ga0335084, IMG submission 206721) | Soil microbial communities from Loxahatchee National Wildlife Refuge, Florida, United States - Lox_Sample_4.4 | ecosystem: Environmental > Terrestrial > Soil > Wetlands | place: USA... | reverse complement strand
GGGAGATGTCACGCGGGGAGGCCGGCGACCTGCCCGAAAGAGCAGGCCCGGGCCTGACCCTCTCGCCGATGTGCGCGCCGGAGGGCGCTCGTAGGCTCGGGGCATGACCGAAGACGCCCTCCTCTCCCTGTCCCGCCGCACCGCCGAGATCGTCGCCGCCGCCGCCCCCCAGGTCGTCCGCGTCGAGGGACGCCGCCGCTCTCCCTCGAGCGGGACGGCCTGGTCGGCCGACCTCGTCGTCACATCGCACCATGCCCTCGACGGCGACGCCGAGGAGGTCGAGATCGGCCTCGCCGACGGCGCCACCACCCGCGCGGCCGTGGCCGGCCGGGACCCGTCCACCGACCTCGCGCTGCTGCGAGTGAAGGGCCGCACGCTCGCGCCATCGGGACTCGACGGGCCCGGCGCCGACGCGGCCGCGGCGGCCCTCGCGCCCGGGAACCTCGTCGTGGGCGTCTCCCGGCCTGGGCGGACGCCGCGCGCGGCGCTCGGCCTCGTCGCCCGGACGGCAGGCGACTGGCGGGGGCCGGCCGGGGGCCGCATCGACCGCTGGATCGAGACCACCCTGGACCTCCACCCCGGGCTCTCGGGAGGTGTCGCCCTCACCGCCTCCGGCGAGGTGCTGGGGGTGCTGACGTCGGGCCTCGCCCGCGGTAGCGCCATGGTCGTGCCCGCCGAGACCGTGCGCCGGGTCGTCGCGTCGCTCGACCGGCACGGTGGGATACGCCGCGGCTACCTCGGCCTCGCGACGTTCCCCGTCCGGCTGCCCCCTCCGGCGGCGACGGCGGCGGGTCAGTACGGCGCCCTGCTCGTATCCGCCGTCGAGCCGGAAAGCCCGGCCGCCCGGGCGGGCCTCCTGCTCGGCGACGCGCTGCTCGCCCTGGGCGGCGTGGAGGTGGTCGACTACGGCGACCTCGTGCCGCTGCTCGACGAGGAGAAGATCGGGAAGCCGCTCACGGTGAAGGTGCTGCGGGCGGGGGAGGTGCGCGAGGTGAGCGTCACGGTCGGCGCGCGCGAGGGGAGGGCCCGCTCGTGACCCCCGGGGCTTTCACGGCCGCCACGTCGCTGTCCGCGCTGTCGCGGGACCTCGCCGATCTCGTGGCCCGGGCGGCACCGTCCGTGGTGGGGGTGGAGCACCGGCGCGGCCAGGGCTCGGGGGTCGTCCTGGCGCCGGACGGGTGGATCCTCACGAACGCCCACGTGGCGAACGGGTCCGGCCGTCTCAGGGTTCGCCTCTCCGGCGCGTCGACCGCGTCCGGCGAGGTCGTGGGCACGGACGATCGGACCGATCTCGCGGTGGTCCGGACCGACGCGCGCGACCTGCCGGCGCTGGCGCTCTCGGAGCGCCTGCTCCGGGTGGGGGAGATCGTGCTCGCCATCGGGAACCCACTCGGTTTCGAGCGGTCGGTGACCGCCGGCGTCGTGTCGGCGCTCCACCGGAACCTGCCCGCGGGTCCGCGCGGCCGCGGCCAGGTGCTGGAGGGGCTCGTCCAGACGGACGCGGCGGTGAACCCCGGGAACTCGGGCGGGCCGCTCCTGGACGCGGACGGGCGGGTGGTGGGGATCACGACGGCCATGCTGCCCTGGGCGCGCGGCATCGGCTTTGCCGTGCCGGCTCACACGGCGAGCTGGATCGCGTCGGTCCTCATGACGGACGGCGAGGTGCGGCGGCCGTTCCTGGGCGTCACGGCGCGGGGGGAGGACCTCGCGCCCGCCGACGCGCGAGAGGCCGGGCACGGCCGAGGTGTTCGCGTGCTGGAGACCCTCGCGGGGTCGCCGGCGCAGGAGGCGGGGTTGGCGACGGGCGACCTCCTCGTGGGCGTCGGGGGAGCGCCGATCGAGGCGCTGGACGACCTGGTGCGCGCGATGGTCCTCGGCCGCCCCGATGCGCTCGACCTGGAGGTGCTCAGGGGTGGCACGCGGCGGACCCTGAGAATCCGGCCGCGCCCCTCCGCCCGCGCGGCGGCCTGACCGGCACGCGGGTCCGGCGGCTCGGGCGGGCGACGGCACGATGCGTTAGAGAGGGGCCATGCGCCTCCGCCGCGCGGCAGTCCCCGCGATCGCCGTGGCTGCCCTCGCCGTATTGCTCTGGGTTCTCCGGCCAGGCCACCACCCGCAGCGCGACGGCTCCCAGGGAGCGCCCGTCGAACTGCAGGGCGCCGCGCGAGCCCCCGACTCCATCCCCGTCGCGCCGCCGTCGGCGCTCCCGATCCGGGTGGCTGCGCCCCCCGGACCGGCCGACGCGGAGCCCGCGACCTTCGAAGGCAGGGTGATCTCCGCCGAGGGCGGCGCCCCCGTTTCGGGCGCCGAGCTCACGTTCTCGCAGGCCGGTGCGGCGTCGAGCACGCGCGCGGCTCCGGACGGCACGTTCACGTTCCAGCCCCCTTCGAGCGGGCGCTGGCTCCTCCAGGCCGTGGTCGCCCCGGGATTCCTCCCCTTCGCCCCGGAGTGGGGCCACAGCCCGGTCGAGTTCCTGGCCCGCACGGGGCTGCACGTGCGCGGCATCGAGGTCCACCTCGCGCCGGCGCTGGAGCTCACCGGCCGGGTCGTCGACGAGGACGGCAAGGCGGTGGCGGGTGCCTCGGTACGGATGCTGGGGCCTCTCGCCGAGGCCGCGCTCTATCCGGTGGCGGACCGCTTCGTCTCGGACGCACGTGGCGAGTTCCGGTTCAGCGGACCCGAGGGCGCCCTGCTCGAGGCCAGGAAGGACGGCTACCGGCCGGGCAGGGCGGAGCTCGACTGGAACGCCTCGGTGAACCGGCGCGTGACGATCGAGCTCTCGGTCGCACGGCGGGAGCAGGGCGAGCGGGGGACGATCACCGGCCGCGTCGTCCAGCCGGGAGGCGGACCGCTGCCCGGTGCGCTGGTGTCCGCCTCACGGATGCGCTGGTCGGGCGAGGGACCCGCGTCGGCGCAGGCCCTCTCGGATTCCGACGGGGCCTTCACGCTTCTCGCCCTCGATCCGGGCCGCTACCGGGTGACCGCACGGGCCGAGGGCCATGCGTCGGCCTCGATCGCCCGCGCCGAACCGGGAGCTCGGGACCTTCTCCTCGAGCTGGGTCCCGGCGGCCGGCTGCGGGGATGCGTGCGGGACGGCGCCAGCAGCACACCCGTGGCACCGTTCACGGTGATGGTCTTCGGCAGGCGCGGGCCGCTGGAGCGCGAGATCGAGCAGAGCCGATCGGTCATCGATCCGTCCGGCTGCTATGCCATCGACGACCTCACCCCCGGACCGGCCGCCGTGGTGGTCGCCGCGCCGGGCTACGGCGCGTCGCGGGAGCTGACCGTGGAGGTGCCGGTGTCGGGGGAAGCGGTCGCCGACGCCGTGTTGACGAGGGGCGGCCGGGTGAGCGGACGGGTGGTCGACGACGGCGATGGTTCGCCGATCGCCGGTGCGCGAATCCGGGTCGAGGGCGCGCTCGAGGGAGCGGCTTCCACGTTTCCGGTGCTGTCCGAGGCGACGAGCGACGCGGACGGCCGGTTCGAGGTCGCCGGACTCCCCTCCCGCGCCTCGCTCTTCGTGGCCGCGGCGGACCACCACGCCCGGATCCTGGGCGGGCTGGACGTGCCGCCCGGAGGCGCCACGGGGCCCGTCGAGGTACGGCTCCGGCGAACCGCGCCAGGCGAGCCGCCTCGCGTGGACCTCGCGGGCATCGGCGTCGTTCTCTCGGCACGCGGCGAGGGACTCTGGGTTGCCGGGCTCGCCCCCGGCGGGAGTGCTGCCGAGGCGGGCCTTCGCCGGGGCGACGTGGTGATCTCGGTCGACGGCCGGTCGGTCGTGGACCTCGGGTTCGCCGATGCCGTGAACGCGATACGAGGGCCCGAGGGCACCTCGGTCGTTCTCGGCGTCCGGCGCGACGGCGAGGGACTCGAGATCCGGGCCGTGAGGAGGCTGGTGCGCGGATAGGCGACGAACCGCGCCACCGAGGCCTTCACTCGAGGACGTCCTCGATCCGCCGGAGCACGTCCGGTGGCAACGACACTCCAGACGCCTTGCAGTTCTCTTCGACCTGCTCCGGGCGGGTCGCTCCGATGATCGCGGACGTGACCTCGGGCCTCCGGAGGACCCATGCGAGCGCCAGCTGCGCCATGCTCAGGCCGAGCTCAGCGGCGATGGGCTTCAACCTCTGGACGGCGGCGAGCTTCTCCTCGTCGAGCCGGCCCTGGAGGAAGCCGCCCATGGTCGGGCTCGCAGCCCGCGAGTCGGCCGGGGCCGGGCGCCCGGGCAGGTACTTCCCGGTCAGGACCCCCTGGGCGAGAGGCGACCAGACCACCTGCCCGATGCCCTCCCGCGCACACAGCGGGAACACCTCGAGCTCCGGGTCGCGCCACAGGAGCGAGTACTGCGGCTGGCTGGAGACGAACCGGACGTGCGGCAGCGCCAGGGCTGCCGAGATCTGCGGCGCCTTCCATTCCGAGAAGCCGATGAAACGGGTCTTCCCCTGCTTCACGGCCCGGTCGAGCGCGGCCATCGTCTCGTCGAGTGGAGTCTGGTCGTCGTAGCGATGACATTGATAGAGGTCGACGTGATCGACCCGGAGCCGATCCAGCGAGTCGTCCAGCTGCTTCTCGATCTGGGCGGCGGAGAGTCCCCGATCGGTGGGCGACATGGGGAAATAGACCTTGGTGGCGAGCACGTACGAGTCGCGGGGTACGTCCCGGAGCGCCTCTCCCAGGAATGCTTCGGCGCCCCCGCGCGCGTAGACATTCGCCGTGTCGATGAAGTTGACGCCGAGATCCAGGGCCTTCCTGAGGCATGCCTCCGCTCGTTCGCGGTCGACTCCCCCGCCGTAGGTGAGCCAGGACCCCAGGGAGATCTCCGAGATTTCGAGGCCACTGGCCCCGAGCTTTCGACGACGCATGGAGATATGCTAACGCCTAGGCACATGAGTCTCGACGAGACCCGCATCGCGGGGTCGCCGCAAGGCGTGGGGCGGCAGCCGGCTCCGGCCGCGACGCTCGTCGTGGTCCATTCCGCCGATCGCGACGAGCAGGGGAAGCGCTACCCGGTCCGTGACGACGACCTGACTCTCGGTCGCGAGGCGGGCAACACCATCGTCATCGGTTCCGACCAGGCCTCGAGACGTCACGCCCGCATCTTCGTCTCCGGCGGCGCCCACGTGCTCGTCGACCTGGACTCGACGAACGGAACGTTCCTCAACTCGAAGCTGGTGAAGGAGCAGACGCTCCGTCACGGCGACGTCGTGCGGATCGCGTCGACGGTGCTGAAGTACGTGGTGGACGGCTGAGCTCGGCCCAGCTCCGCGTCGAGGCGCGCCTCACCCGGGCACGGCGCAGGGGAGGCCGAACGTCACCCGGAGCTCACATGAAGCCGAGCTGGAGGCGCGCGGCCTCGCTCATGCGGGACGGATCCCACGGCGGATCGAAGACGAGCTCGACGTCCGCATCCTTCACGCCCGGAACTCCGAGCACCTTCCGCCGCACGTCGTCGACCAGCACCGGGCCGATGCCGCACCCCGGTGCCGTCAGCGTCATGGTCACCCGGATGGCGTGCCCGCCGTCGACCGGAGCGGCATCCACCTGGTACACCAGCCCGAGCTCGACGATGCTCGCGGGAATCTCGGGGTCGTAGACGGTCCCCAGCGCATCCCACACCTTCTTCTCGTCGAACGGCCCGGCCGCCGCGGCGGCCCGCTCGGCCTCGAAGCGCCTCGCCTCCTCCACGAACTCCGGGCCGAGCGCCTCGGCATCCTTGCCGTCGATGCGCAGGAGACCACCGCGATCGGTCATCGCGGTGAACTGCCCGCCCAGCGCCTGCTGGACGACGAGCCAGGTTCCCTCGGGCAGGAGCGTGTGCTCGCCGCTCGGGACGAGCACGGCCTCGACCGGGCGCAGCAAGGTGACGGGCGTGCGCGGGACGGCCATCGCTACTCCGTGGAGACCGGGCCCTGCGCGCCCCGGATGGCCTGCCGGAGCGTGTGCCAGGCCAGGCTCGCGCACTTCACGCGGGTCGGGAACTCGTGCACGCCGCCGAAGACCGCCAGCTTGCCCAGCGACTCGGCATCGGCGCCGGTGTCACCCTCGGTGACGAGCTTGTGAAAGCGATCGAAGATCGCGTCGATCTCCGCGGCCGAGCGACCCTTCACGACGCCCGTCATCACCGACGCGCTCGCCTTCGAGATGGCGCAGCCGGAACCCTCGAACCGCACGTCGGCGACGCGGTCCCCTTCCAGCCGCGCGTGCACGAGCAGGTGGTCACCGCAGAGCGGGTTGAGGCCCTCCGCATGATGGGTGGCCTCCGGGAGCGGACCGAAGTTCCGCGGCCGCTTGCCGTGCTCGAGGATCACCTCCTGGTAGAGGTCGCCGAGCTCGCTCATCGGAAGACCTCCTGCACGGCCTGGATCCCGCGGACGAGCGCCTCGACGTCCGACTCCACGTTGTAGAGGCCGAAGGAGGCGCGCGCGGTGGCGGCCACCCCGAGGCGCCGCATGAGCGGCTGGGCGCAATGGTGTCCCGCGCGCACGGCCACCCCGTGGCGATCGAGGACGGTGCCGATGTCGTGGGGATGCACGTCGCCCACCAGGAACGAGATCACGCCGGCGCGCTCGCGCGGATTGCCCACCACCCGGACGCCCGCCAGGCCGCGGATCGCGCTCAGCGCCCGCTGCACGATGGCGTGCTCGTGGGCGGCCACGGCCTCCATCCCCAGGTCGTCGAGGTATCCGACGGCGGCGGCGAGGCCCACCGCCCCCTCGATGTTGGGCGTCCCGGCCTCGAGCTTGTGCGGCAGGCCCGCCCACGTCGAGCCCTCGAAGGCGACGGTGCGGATCATGTCGCCGCCCCCTTGCCACGGCGTCATCGCCTCGAGGTGCTCACGCCGGCCCCAGAGCACGCCGATGCCCGTCGGCCCGTACATCTTGTGCCCGGAGAGCGCGTAGAAGTCGGCCCCGAGCTTCGCGACGTCCACGGAGAGGTGAGGCACGGCCTGCGCGCCGTCCACGAGCACGGGGACACCTCGGGCGTGCGCGCGCCGGACGATCTCCGCGACCGGGTTCACCGTCCCGAGAGCGTTCGACACGTGCCCGACGGCCACCATCCGCGTGCGCGGACCGAGCAGCCGGTCGAACCCTTCGAGGTCGACGTCGCCCTCGTCGGTGATGGGCGCGGCCACGACGCGCGCCCCGGTCCCCGCCGAGGCGAGCTGCCAGGGGACGATGTTGGAGTGGTGCTCGAGCTGGGTGAGCAGGATCTCGTCGCCCTCGCGGAGCCGCGGCCCGAGGAAGGCCTGCGCCACGAGGTTCACCGCCTCGGTGGTGCCGCGCACGAACACGATCTCGGCGGGGTCGGGCGTTCCGAGGAACCGTCCCACCGTTGCCCGCGCCCCCTCGTAGTGGCGGGTGGCCCGCTCCGAGAGGTGGTGCACGCCTCGGTGAACGTTCGCGTTGTCCTCCTCGTAGTAGCGGCGGATGGCGTCGATCACCGCCCGCGGCTTCTGGGTGGTGGCCGCGTTGTCGAGGTACACGAGCGGCTTCCCGTGCACCTCGCGGGACAGGATGGGGAAGTCCTTCCTCGCTTCTTCGCCGGCCCTCATGCCATCGCCTCCACGAGTCGCGCGCCGGACGGCAGGCGCGCCGCCACGAGCTCGCGGGCGCGGGCCCGCAGGGGAGCCGGACCGACGCGACCCACCATCTCGCTCGCGAACGCCCACATGAGCAGCCCGCGCGCCTCGTCCTCCCGCACGCCGCGCGAGCGCAGGTAGAAGAGGGCCGCCTCGTCGAGCTGGCCGACCGTGCCGCCGTGGCCGCACTTCACGTCGTCCGCGAAGATCTCGAGCTGGGGCTTCGTGTCCACCACCGCATCCTCGGAGAGGAGCAGGTTGGAGTTCATCTGGTAGGCGTTCGTCTTCTGGGCGCCGGGCTGCACCACGATGCGGCCCGCGAACACGGCCCTGGAGCGCCCGTCGAGGATGCCCTTGTAGGTCTCGTTCGTCGTGCAGTGCGGCACCGCGTGCTCGACCCAGGAGAAGTTGTCCACCCGGCGGGTTCCGTCGGCGAGGTAGAGCCCGTTCGCCGCCACCGACCCGCCCTCTCCCGCGAGCCGCGCCCTGAGCTCGGAGCGCGACAGGTTGCCACCCAGCGTGAAGGCGTGTGCCGTGAGGCTCGCCCTCGCCGCGGACTCCGTGCAGACGACGCCGACGTGATAGGCCTGAAGCGCCTCCGCCTGGAGGCGGACGTGCTCCACCGTCGCGTCCTCGCCGAGCACGATCTCGGTGACGGCTCCCGTGAGGTAGACGGGCCCGCCCCGGCCGATGAAGACCTCCGCGACCGTGGCCCGGGCGCCCGACCCGGCCACGAGGAGCACGCGCGGGAACGCGGCGGCCGGGGCTGCGCCGGGATCGGTGAGGAAGGCGAGGGCGATCGTGAGGTCGGGGCCGGCGCCGGGCGGGAGCCACACGAACGCGCCGTCCTCGAAGAGGGCGGTGTTGGCCGCCACGAAGGGATGGTCCTCCGAGCGGGCCAGCCGGCCGAGGTGGGCCCGGATCTTCTCGGGATCGCGAGCCAGCGCGTCGGCGATGCTCGTCGCGATCGTCCCCGCGGGCAGACCGGCCGTGTTGCCGAGCTCGGGGCGCAGGCGGCCGTTCACGAAGACGAGGCGGGGGCCCTCGGGGAGCGCCGCGCCGGCCCAGGCTCCACCCCCCACCCCGGCGCGCACCCAGGGCTGGGCGACGAGGCCCGACAGATCGGTGAAGCGCCAGTCCTCGTGGCGGGCGGTGGGGAGCCCGAGCGACTCGAACCGGCCGAGCGCGTCCCGCCTCGTGTCGGCGAGCCAGGCCGGCTCGCCCGGGCGCGCCGCGAACGTCGCGACGAGGCTCTCCAGGGCCGGTGTCGGAGTGGCCGTCGCGGTCATGGCGTCGCGCCACCTCGATGGGGCCCTCCGGCGACCTCCGGGTTCTCGCCGGCGACCCAGGCGTACCCCGTCCGCTCGAGCTCGTCGGCGAGCTCCGGACCACCGGAACGCACGATCCGGCCGCCCGCCATGACGTGAACCCGGTCGGGCGGGATGTACTCGAGCAGGCGCTTGTAGTGCGTCACGAGCAGGATGGAGCGGTCTTCACGGCGGAGCGCGTTCACGCCCCGGGCGACGACCCGGAGGGCGTCGATGTCGAGACCCGAGTCGATCTCGTCGAGGATGGCGAGCCGCGGCTCGAGCACCGCCATCTGGAAGACCTCGTTGCGCTTCTTCTCGCCTCCGGAGAAGCCCTCGTTCACCGAGCGGCTCCCGAACGCGGGGTCGAGATCGACGAGCTTCATCTTCTCCTTCGCGAGGGCGAGGAAGTCCATGGCGTCGAGCTCGTCCTCGCCGCGGGCCCGCCGCACGGCGTTGAGCGCGGTGCGCAGGAAGAAGAGGTTGCCCACGCCCGGGATCTCCACCGGGTACTGGAAGCCGAGGAACACGCCGGCCGCCGCGCGGGCATCGGGGGCGAGCGCGAGGAGGTCCTGGCCGGCGTAGGAGACGGTGCCGGCGGTGACCTCGCAGGCCGGCCGTCCGGCGAGGACGCCCGCCAGCGTCGACTTGCCGGAACCGTTCGGCCCCATGATCGCGTGCACCTCTCCCGGCCCGAGCGACAGGCTGACGCCCTTCAGGATCTCGTTCTCGCCGATGCGCGCGCGCAGCCCCTCCACGCGCAGGAGCGCTCCCTTCCCGTTTCCGGTGCTCATGCTCGCTACCCCACGCTCCCTTCGAGGCTCATGCCGAGGAGCTTCTGCGCTTCCACCGCGAACTCCATGGGAAGCTCCTTCAGGACCTGCTTCGCGAAGCCGTTCACGATCATCGACACCGCGTCCTCGTCGGAGAGACCGCGCTGCCGGCAGTAGAAGAGCTGGTCGTCCGAGATCTTCGAGGTGGTGGCCTCGTGCTCCACCGTCGCGGTCGGGTTCCGCACCTCGATGTACGGGAACGTGTGGGCGCCGCAGCGGTCGCCGATGAGCAGCGAGTCGCACTGCGAGTGGTTGCGCGCGCCCACCGCGCTCTTCTGGATGCGCACGAGCCCGCGATAGGTGTTCTGGCCGCGGCCCGCGCTGATGCCCTTCGACACGATGGTGGAGCGGGTGTTCCGCCCGATGTGGATCATCTTCGTGCCGGTGTCGGCCTGCTGGCGGTGGTTGGCGAGGGCCACCGAGTAGAACTCGCCGACGCTGTCGTCGCCCTGGAGGATGCAGGACGGGTACTTCCAGGTGATGGCCGAGCCAGTCTCCACCTGCGTCCAGCTGATCTTCGCCTTGCGCATCGCCCTGCCGCGCTTGGTGACGAAGTTGTAGATGCCGCCCTTGCCCTCGGCGTCGCCGGGGTACCAGTTCTGGACGGTCGAGTACTTGATCTGCGCGCCCTCGAGGGCGACCAGCTCCACCACCGCCGCGTGCAGCTGGTTCTCGTCGCGCTGCGGGGCGGTGCAGCCCTCGAGGTACGAGACGTAGGCGCCCTCGTCGGCGACGAGCAGCGTGCGCTCGAACTGGCCGGTGTCCTTGGCGTTGATGCGGAAGTAGGTGGAGAGCTCCATCGGGCAGCGCACGCCCTTCGGCACGTACACGAACGAGCCGTCGGAGAAGACCGCGCTGTTGAGGGCGGCGAAGTAGTTGTCGGTCACCGGCACGACGGAGCCCAGGTACTTCTCGACGAGCGCGGGATGCTCGCGCACCGCCTCGGAGAAGGAGCAGAAGACGATACCCAGGTCGGCGAGTTTCTTCTTGTACGTGGTGGCGACCGAGACCGAGTCGAACACTGCGTCCACCGCCACGCCGGCCAGGCGCTGCTGCTCGACGAGCGGGATGCCCAGCTTGTCGAACGCCCGCTTGAGCTCGGGGTCGACCTCGTCCATCGACGCGAACGCCTTCTTCTGCCTGGGCGCCGAGTAGTAGACGATCTGCTGGTAGTCAATCTTCGGATAGTGAACGTTGGCCCAGGTCGGCTCCTCCATCTGGAGCCAGCGGCGGTACGCGTCCAGCCGCCAGTCGAGCATGAACTGCGGCTCGCCCTTCTTGCCGGAGATGAGGCGGACGATGTCCTCGGAGAGGCCCTTCGGGACCTTGTCCTCGTCGATGTCGGTGACGAAGCCGTACTGGTACGTCTGCTCCGTCAGCTCCTTCAGCTGTCGTTCGCTCGCGCTCATGGCGTGGGGACTCCGATGCGCACCGGGGGAGGCTCGGCGGCGGGCGCGGGGGCCGAGCGGAACGGGGCGAGCGCCGAGAGGGGCAGCCCGGAGAGCGCGCCATGGATGGCGCGGGTCACCGGATCCCAGGTGGCGCGCGCGAGGCAGTCCTGCTCGATGTCGCAAACGGTCCCCGGGGTGGAGCACTCGGTGAAGCCGATGGGGCCCTCGAGCGCCTCGACGATCTCGGCGACGCTGATCCGCTCCGCCGGCCGCGCGAGGCCGTAGCCGCCGCGCCGGCCGCGGACCGAGTGGACGAGGCTGGCCCGCGAGAGCTCCTTGCAGAGCTTCGAGACGGTCGGCTGAGGGATCCGGGAGCGCGCGGAGAGCTCCTGCGCCGTGAGGGTGCCGCCGCTCCTCGCGAGGTGCGCGAGGAGGACGATGGCGTAGTCGGTGAGCTTCGACATCCGGATCATGGAGGGCTCCGGTCCGCTTTTACCGGGGCGAATCTAAACGAGCTTGGTACGGATTTCCAGAGGCATTGTGCCCGAAGCCGGTTGGCTTCTTAGGGTGGGCCTGGTTGGGTATAACAGTGTGACCTTGCAGGCATTTCGTCCCTGGGCGCTCAACGTGGCTGGACCGAGCCGGCTGCGAGCGGCGCGTCCAGGGCCTCCCCATCGACCTCGGCGTAGACGTGGCCCTCGACGAACGTGAGGGCGCACCTCACGCGTCGCCCGTCGTGGGTGGCCAGGGCCGCGACGAACTCCGGCTCGGCCGCTGCCAGCCCCGCCCCCGCCAGCCGGGAGAGGCCTGCGGCCTCCGCTTCCTCGATGAAGGCCGACATCCGCCGGGGCGACTCGAACAGCACCGCCACCCGGGCGCCCCGGTTCGCCGTCACGTCCCGCTCGACGCGGGTCGGCTCTGGCCGCCCCACCCTCGCGAGCAAGACGAGCCGCCCGTCGCCGCCGGGCACCAGGAGATCCGGCGCGTCCGGCTCCGAGAGCCCCGGACCGAACGTGAGCCCGTCCCGCCACAACCAACCCGCCGCGAGGACGCGGAGCCAGAGCCGCTCGAGGGTCTCCGACGGATGCCGTGCGACCGGGAGCACGACGGCATGCTCGCGGCCCGCGTCGGCGTGGACGATGCGCAGGTCGAATCGGTGCAAGGTCGAAGGAAGGGCCATGTGGGCGAAAGAGATCCCCGATCCCATGTCCGGAGGAAAGGGGGCAGGTCGTCGACTATCGTCGCGACCCCGAGGGGCCTTAGACTCGCTCACGGAGGATCGGATGTCCCTCAGCGTCGCCGGCGCGCTCCTCACGCTGGCCCTCGCCCAGACTGCGAAGCCCGCCGGTACGACGCCCTCCGCGGGCACGGCCCAGCCACGCCCCTCGTCCTCGCCCGCCGCTCCGGGTTCGACTTCACCCCCGGCGACCTCGGCCCCGTCCTCCGAGCTCGGCGCCGGCCAGACGAGCAAGGCCGCTCTGGACGCCGAGCCGCGTTACCCGGAGTTCGGCGTCTCCCTCGACGCCGCTGCGCCGGCCGGGGTCACCCTGGCCTTCGTCTACCGACCGGTCCCGTTCGTGCGACTCTGGGCCGGCCCGGCCTGGAACTACCTCGCCTTCGGAGCCGAGGGCGGCGTCGGGCTGGCCCCGTTCCAGGGCGCGGTGACGCCGGTGCTCTCGGTCGAGGGGGGGCGCTACCGCTCGGCGAACGTGAAGGCCCGCTTCGGAATCAAGTCCGGGACGGACGCGAACGACCCTTCCGTCCTGCTCGAGGACGTGACCGTGAGCTACGGCTCGGTCCTTCTCGGGGTCGAGATGGGAAGCCCGCGCGGCTTCTCCTTCGGGCTCCGGCTCGGCCTCTCCCGCCTCTGGCTCAAGATGGGCCGCTCGGCGACCTTCTCCGCCGATCAGAACGGCCAGCCCACCACGCTCACCCTCGTCGACCCCACGGCGGGCGGCGTGGCCCCTGCCCTGAAGCTCGGCTTCACCTACTGGTTCTGACCCTTCGACGTCGCCCAGGACAGGCCATGCGCCGCGCACTCCTCCCCGCCCTCACCGCCCTGCTCGCCTCCTGCGGCGGGCCCGTGCTCTTCGGCGAGGTGGTCATCCCGGAGCTGCGGGTCGGCCTCCCCGGCCTGCAATTCGTGGCCACGAGCGGCGCGCCACCCGAGTTCTGGTGCGATCCGGCCGGCGTCGGCGACCCGATGTGCCTGGCGCGGACGTTCGACTACGACTTCGGCGACAAGGTCCCGCTCGCCGACGACCCGAACGCGTCGCTCGACCTGCGCCTCACCGCGGTCACCATCTCGCTCCTACCCCTCGCCGAGCAGCCGGAGGGCGTCGCC
>Ga0335084_10004704_pt1 | contig 13455 bp, 16 predicted proteins | sample Lox_Sample_44_FD_206721 | JGI IMG/M metagenome (GOLD analysis project Ga0335084, IMG submission 206721) | Soil microbial communities from Loxahatchee National Wildlife Refuge, Florida, United States - Lox_Sample_4.4 | ecosystem: Environmental > Terrestrial > Soil > Wetlands | place: USA... | reverse complement strand
TACCGCATGTACTGGGGCAAGAAGATCATCGAGTGGAGCCGCACCCCCGCGGAGGCACAGGCGACAATGATCCGACTCCACGAGAGATACGCCCTGGATGGGCGGGATGCCAATACGTATGCGAATATTCTCTGGTGTTTCGGGAAGCACGATCGTCCCTGGGCCGAGCGCCCGGTCTTCGGCACCCTGCGGTACATGTCGCGCACCGGCATGGAGTTGAAAACCGACGTTGCCGGTTACCTGGACCGGGTGAACCGCTGGTGCCAGGCGATGGGCCGGCCGGATCTCGCGGTTGAGGCGCCCGCGAGACCGCCCCGGACCACACACAAAAAAGAAAGGAGACACTTCATGGCCCCCGTCGACTGGAGCTACCACCGCCCCGGGTGAAAGACCTGCGCCAAGACGCAAGAGTTTCTTGCGCAGGGGAAGATCGAGACCGCCACGCAGGTGGACGCCAAGAAGACCACATTGAAGGAAAAAGACGCGCTGGCGCTGGTCAAAGACGTGGACGAGATCTATGCCAGCAAGGGAAAGCAGGTCGTCCACCTCGATCTCAAGAGCGAGAAGGCTGACAAGGCTTCACTCCTCGGCCTCCTGCTCGGCCCCACGGGCAATCTGCGCGCCCCGACGCTGCGGAAGGGCCGCACGCTCCTGGTCGGGTTCGACGAGGCCACCTACGCCGCGGTGCTGAAATGATCGCCTGGTCCAGCAGCACACCTTCGATGAACACGACACCCTCGTCGCCGGGTGGCAGTCAACCCGTCCGGGTCGGGATCAGTAGCTGCCTCCTCGGCAACGAGGTCCGCTACGATGGGGGGCACAAGCGGGACCGGTACCTTACGGACACGCTGGGGCAGTTCTTCCAGTGGGTCCCTGTCTGCCCCGAGGTGGAGATGGGTCTGGGCACGCCGCGCGAGACACTGCGGCTGGTCGGGGAGCCCACGGCCCCCCGGCTCGTCTTCGGCAAGACGGGCGGCGACCAGACCGCGGGAATGCAGGTCTGGTCGAAAAGGCGATTGGAGCAGCTCGCGCACATGGATCTCTCCGGCTACATCCTGAAAAGCGACTCGCCGAGCTGCGGGATGGAGCGGGTGCGCGTCTACGGCGGAAGCGGGATGCCCAGCAAGACGGGAGTCGGCATCTTCGCCCGGGCCCTGCTGGATCGTCTTCCACTCCTGCCGGTGGAGGAGGAGGGTCGGCTGCACGACCTGCCCCTCCGCGAGAACTTCATCGAGCGCGTCTTCTGTTACCGCCGCTGGCGCGACGTGACGGCGGGAGGCCTGACGCGCGGGAAGCTGGTGGCGTTTCACGCCAGCCAGAAGCTCCTGCTCATGGCGCATAGCCCGAAGCACTACACCGACCTGGGGCGTGTCGTCGCCAACGCCAAGACGCTCGCGCCGAGGGCGCTGGAGGCGCGCTACGGCGAACTGTTCATGGCTGCCCTCAAAGTCCACGCGACGGCGAAGAAGCACGTGAACGTCATGCAGCACATCCTGGGGTACCTCAAGCGGGACCTGGATGCCCGCGACAAGAACGAGCTGCTGGCTCTCATTGGCGATTACTACAAGAATCTTGTGCCCCTCGTCGTCCCCCTCACGCTTCTCAAGCACCATCTGGTTCGCTTCCCCGTCCCGTACATCGAAGGCCAGGTGTACCTCAACCCCCATCCCAAGGAGCTCATGCTCCGGAACCACGTCTGAGGCGGCCCACCGCGACAGATTTGGTTGCGTCGCTGCACGCGTTCCCGTAGGATCAGCCGCCATGTTGCCGAACCCGACTGCCGACGGCCGAGCGAGTGTGCGTGTCTGATATGCCCTTCCGCCTATTCCCGATCATCTTTCTCACGGCCATCTTCTATCTGAATTTCGTGTGTCGCGTCATCTTCGGGCCGTTCCTTCCCGTCATGGAGATGGAATTGGGCCTGGGCCACGGCGGGGCCGGGGCGCTTTTCTTCTTCATCCAGATTGGATACGCGGTGGGCCTGCTCGGGTCAGGCCTCGTGTCTTGGCGGTTCACCCATCGGCGCACGATCGTCGTTTCGGCTGTCGCCGTGGGAATCTCCCTGGTGGGCTTGTCGCGTGCCGCCTCCCTGGGAGAGATCCGCCTCTGGCTCGTCCTTCTCGGGGTGGCAGCGGGGCTCTACCTCCCCTCCGGGATCGCCGCTCTCACGCATCTGGTAGACGAAGGCCACTGGGGAAAGGCGCTGGCCCTGCACGAATTGGCGCCAAACCTGGGCTTCGTGACCGCGCCGCTCCTGGCGGAAGCCCTCCTCGCCTCCCTTTCCTGGCGGGGCATCTTGGCGGTCGTGGGAGCCGGGGGAATCGTGCTGGGCGGCTGCTTTGCCCTCTGGGGAGTCGGGGGGAATTTTCGGGGTGAGCCGCCTCTGTTCCAGACCATGGGTCGCCTGATGCGGACCCCGTCCATGTGGGTGATGATGCTTCTCTTCACCGTGGGGATCGGCGCCGGCATGGGGCTCTACGGCATGCTGCCGCTCTTCCTGGTCAGCGGTGTCGGGATGACGTTGCGTGCGGCGAACAATATCACGGGCCTCTCGCGCCTCGCCTGTCTGGCGGTCATCTTCTTTTCGGGCTGGATCACGGACCGGATAGGCCACCGACGTGCCCTGATCATCGCGCTCACGGTCATCGCGTCGCTCACCCTCTGCCTGGGTCTCTTCACGGGCCCCGTCCTCACCCCGACGTTCGCCCTCTTTCAGGGCGCAGCTGCCGTCCTGTTTTTCCCACCCGCTTTCGCCGCGGTCTCGCGCCTCGTCCCGGCCGAGATGCGAAATCTGGCCATCTCGCTCACCACCGCCGTCGGCGCGGTCCTTGGGGGCGGCGGGGTCCCCGCGCTGGTCGGCTATCTGGCCGAGGTCGCGTCGTTCCCGACCGGCTTTACCGTGGTTGGAGCCCTGGCCCTCCTGTCGCCGCTGCTCCTCCGGCCGCTCGCCCGATCGGGTTACGCGGAGCGGTCAGAGGGTCGATCGTGAGTGGCGCCCTCGGCGCCTTGGCGTCCGTCGGAACGGCCGTGGCGTTTGCCCTCTCCTCCACCGTCTTCACCCTGGCCACCCAGCGCGCCGGCGCGATGGCGGTCAACCGGCTCCGCCTTGTCATGGCGGTGGGCTGGTTGGTGGTCGCCCACCTGCTGTCCGGCGCGCCGCTTCCCCTGCATGTCGACGGTCACCGCTGGCTCCTCTTGGGCAGCTCTGGCGTCGTCGGGTTGGTGCTGGGCGATGCCTTCCTCTTCCAAGCGTTCCTCTGGATCGGACCACGACTGGCCATGCTGCTCATGTCCATGGCACCGGCCCTGGCAAGCCTCTGGGCCTGGTGGTTTCTGGGCGAAGCGTTGTCGCGCGGCCAGTGGCTCGGTATCCTCGTCACGGTGGTGGGCGTCGCGTGGGTCGTCCAACAGCCCAACGGCCGAGGCGCGCGAAGCGAGTCCAATCGCCGGTTCTTTCTGGGCATTCTGTGCGGTCTGGGCGGCGCCGCGGGTCAGGCGGGCGGGCTGATCCTGGCCAAGCCGGGAGCGGCGGACGGCTTCTCCGCACTTTCGGCGACGCTGATGCGCATGGTCACCGCGACGGCCGTCCTCTGGGTCTACACGGCGTGCCGTGGTCAGGTGCGGGAGACGCTGGAGAGATTCGGTAGAGACCGACGCACCTGGGGATGCGTCCTGGCAGGCTCTTGTCTCGGCCCGTTCGTGGGCGTCACGCTCTCCATCGTCGCCATCCAAAACATAGAGATCGGCATCGCCAGCACCCTCATGGCCTTGTCCCCGGTCTTTCTGCTCCCCATCGGCCACATCGTCTTTCGGGAGCAGGTCGGGTGGTCGGCGATGCTCGGGACGATACTGGCCGTGGCCGGCGTGGCACTCATGTTCCTCGCCTAAACCCAATCAAAATTTGAGGTGCGAATTGTGAAGTTCGAAATGACCGAGCGCACTGCTGCCAGAACCGAATTGACTCGGCAAGGGGGTTATGTCACTCTTCCGCACGTCCGCTTTCCGCCACGCACGATTCTTCCCAAGAGACGCGAGCCCGGGAGGTGCCCATGCTGATCGTCGTGCCCGATGACAACCCTCCGGCCCTGGCCGGGACTCTTGCCTTGGAACGGCTGCGGAAGATCGACGAGGTGCGCCTCTACGATTCGGACGCCACCGACCCCGCCGTCTTGGCGGAGCGCCTCAAGGAGGCGGACATCGCGGTGAACATCCGTGGGCGGACGCGCTTCACGGCCGAGGTGCTGCAGGCCTGTCCCCAGCTCAAGCTCATCTCCATCTGGGGGACGGGCACGGACAACGTGGACCTGAAGGCCGCGGCGACCCGCGGCATCACCGTCACCAATACGCCCGGGGCCAACGCCCTCGCCGTGGCCGAGCACACCGTGGCACTGATGCTCGCCGTGGTAAAGCATCTCGCGCAGGCAGATCGGGCCATGCGCCAGGACGGCTGGCCGCGGAACCTGGTCCCCCAGCTCCGTGGCAAGCGGCTCGGTCTGATCGGCACGGGACTCATCGGCCGCGAGGTGGCTGCCATGGGGCGGGGTCTCGGCCTCGAAGTGGTGGCCTGGACATACCACCCCAACGTGAGCCTGGCGGTCTCTCTCGGCCTGCGGTACGTTGAGCTGGACGAGCTCCTCCGCACCGCGGACATCCTGTCCATGCATCTGCGCGCGACGCCCGACGCCCATCACTTCCTGAACCGTGAGCGCCTCGCTCTTTTGAAGCCCACAGCCTTTGTAGTGAACACGGCGCGTGGTGCCCTCATTGATGAGGCGGCGTTGATCGAGTGGCTCCGCGAAAAGCGGATCGCGGGAGCGGGCCTGGATGTGTTCGAGACAGAGCCGCTGCCCGCCGGCCATCCGCTGACCGCGCTGCCCAACGTCCTTCTCACCCCGCACTGCGGCGGCATGACCCCGGACTCGAATCTCATCGGCCTGGCCATGGCGGTGGACAACATTGAGAGTTTCCTGAAAGGCACGCCGACGCATGTCGTCGCTGGGCCCAAATAACCGCGGAGAGAGAAGAGAAGAAGATGATTTGTGTGGCGTTGTGAGACGCTTCGGTGGCAGACGCCGGATGACGCCCGGCCAACCGAGAAGCATCTGGAGGCCCACGTGAGCCGAGTGCGCCGGAGTATCGTGGGCGTAGCGATCGTGCTCGTCACCTTGGCCCTCGCGCGAGGGCCGGCGAGGGCGGAGGAGGATGCGGCAATCACCCGGCTGCTCACCGACGCGGGGCTAATCGGGACGATCGTCCTCGCCTCCGCCGATGGCACCCGGGAGTACGTGGCGAACCCGGGTCGCGCGGCTATGGGGATGTTGCCCGCCTCCACCTTCAAGATCCCGAACACCCTCATCGCCCTCGCCGAGGGCGTGGTGCACGAGCAGGACGTGTTCAAGTGGGACGGGCGCGACAAAGGGATGGCGGCCTGGAATCAGGACCATACCTTGGCGACGGCCTTCCGGACCTCGTGCGTCTGGTGCTACCAGGAACTCGCGCGGCGCGTCGGGCAGGCGGTGTACGAACGGTATCTCGCCGCGCTGCAGTACGGGAACCAGCGCCCGGGGCCGACCCTCACCACCTTCTGGCTCGAGGGCGACCTCCGCATTTCGGCGCTGGAGCAAATTGCCTTCCTCCGCCGCGTGTACGCGCAGGCCCCCGTGATCCCGCCTTCCGCGTACGCCGTCCTCCGACGCATCATGGTTGTGGAGGAAACCCCGACCCACGTCCTACGGGGCAAGACCGGGTGGACCCGCCGCCCCGACGGCGAGCACGGGTGGTTCGTGGGCTACGTGGAAGGATCGGCCGGCACCTGGTTCTTCGCCACCAACCTCGAGATCGGCCTGTCCGCGATCGCCGGTCAGCGCGAGCAGCTTGTGCGTGACGCTCTGCGGGTGAAGGGGGTTGTGGAACGGTAGACCGGTTCCGCAAAAGGGACGTTTCCCAATCCCGGCTACCTCGCGGCGGGAAACAACTTGTTATCCTGGTCTTGGAAGGCTTGGCGCGAATATCTGCACTTGAAACGGCTTGCCGCCCGCCGAGACAACCGTTCGCGACTCCGACTGAGCGTAGCCGTGGGTCTTGGCGGCTTGCTGGAGTGCGAGCGGAGGCACCAAGCGTATGACTCCCGCGAGGGCTTGAACACTCGAAAACGGCGACGGAGATACCCGGCGAGCACCATTGCCCGGCAACTGTAGCACCGCAACCAGACGGCCGTTGGCGGTTGTCATAGACCGCGTTCTCGCGATGGCCGGCTCCACGTTCACATATTCCAAGACGAGCCCGGCGAACACCAGCTCTACAGGCGCGAAAGCAATCTCGTCCCTCTCAACGTCCCCGACAAACAATTCGACGCTCCCAAATCGCCCCTGAAAACGCGCCTCCGCGGCCGCGAGGTAGTTGGGATTGATGTCCACCCCCACGACGCGCGAGACGCTGGCCGGAATCCGGTCAAAGCCATTCCCGCCAGCACAGCCGAGAACCGCGACAGACCGTGGCAAGAACTGCCGAAGAACGCCATCAAAGATCTCGGCAGGCATCCGTGCCTGCTCGATGCCCGGAAGCGCCATGTGGCGTTCGTAATCCGCGAGTGGCACTTGAAGCCAAGGATTGCTCATGACGCTGTCCATAAGGCCTACGACACGGTAGGCCGTTGCTGTGCCAACCGAATGCCCAACAGCACGTGCGTCGAGAGGATCAAGGGCACAAGCCACGTCGGGAGCAACGACAGCGGCAGCCGGAGCCATGCCTGTATTGCGTTTGGGTCCTGCAACCCCGAGCGCGCGGCCGTGATCACCACGAAGAGGATGTCGAGCAGTCCGGCCAGGTTCCAGATGGAGTACGCCATCCATCCATTGCGACTCGTCGCGCGGGTCGCCGTGATCAAGGCCATGGCTGCGCCGGCTACGGCGATGTCGCCCCACCCACCAGGCACCGCGAACGTATAGGGGAGCTGCCCCCAGCACGGAGCACGAGGATATACACGCCCACGAACCTCGTCAGGTGAAGTGCCACAATCATCCGCTCATCGACGGTCGCGAACCACGCCCCGAGCCGCGCGACGGTGAGGCCAAGCACAACGACCGATGTCGCGAGGCCGACGATTAGGACCTGTCGCATCGGCGGCCGGAACGGACGCAGGAGGCCCGCTGTACCAGCCCACCCAGCGACGAGCAGCCAACCCAACATCACTGCAAGTACGCTCGACGTTCGGAACGGCCGTGGGGTCACGTTGGTCTTCTTGATCGTCGGATGCGTTCAGACGATGCGGCCAATCCCGCCGACAAAAGCCATCGTCAGCAGCACCGAGACAATGACCGCTGCGATGCCAAAGGCCCCGACCGATGTTCGGTCGAGGCCTTTGGATTAAAATACTTGTGTGGTGCTGGCGCGGGCCGGCCACGGAACGGGGACCGCGAGCCGCGCAGCAGCCCCAGACAGACCGTGGCGTGACCCCTCCGTCGCCTTTCGTCAAACGGGTCGCGTCGTTTGCCGGCGCGAGTTACTGACCGGACTCCTCATTCACTTTGCGGCCGCCGCCTTGCCGACAGCGCTGAGCAGGCCGGCAGCGTTCTTATTCGACACCGTGTGGCGCACCAGAATGTCTGTGGGGCTGACCTCTTTGCCGTAGTAACCCTTGTTCAAAGAGCCCCGGGTGGCCACCACCGCACCCTCGAGGGAGATGCCCGCATAGAGGCCCTTCGCCCGCGAGTAGCTGATGATGTCCGCGCTGAGGTTGGCCGTAGCGGCCTCGGCCCCGGCACCCACCGGACCCAGCGCGATCCCCGTGTCGGCGCCGAGCTTGGCGCTCGTGGACAGGAGCGCCGTCATGCCGCGCTCGGACAACGCGACGAGGACCACTTCCGACGCATCGCCGCCGGCCTGTAGGCCGAAGCTCGCCTCCCCGATGGTGTAGAAGGCCGGCCCGTGCCACTTCTTGGCTTTGGCGTCATGGGTCACGAACACTCCGCTGCCACCCGACACCCCCACGACGAATGCCCCCCGGAGCACCTGCGGGTAGATCAAGACGCCCCGGGCCTTCTGGAGAAGCGACTTCAACGGCGGGCCCATCTCCTTGTCGGCGACAAACGCCTCCAGGGTCAGGCGCGCCTTGTCGACCAGTTGCTGGGCGTCGCTCTTTTCATCCGCCAATGCCGGAGCCGGCACAGCACACACCCCCAGAGCCGCCAGGGCCACGAGGCCAAGAGCAATCACGGCGCCCCGCGCGCCCCACAACCCCTTGTTCCATTTGTTTCGCATGACACCCTCCTTCTCCTCGGTGTTGGTGCATTCCCCTCGCGTTCGGCCCTATCAGTTCCCCCATACGCCCGCGGCGTGGGGTGAGCCGGCACATCAAGGCTCGCGCTGCCACCCGCGCGCAACGGTGCGCGCTGGGTGCATCCTCAGAGCAGTCGAACTCGGTGTTCATAATGAGAGGCGGAGCTGCAAGTCCTTCCGGCCGGAACTACTATAGTCCAGCACCACGGCGTCCGCAATTGTGGCCCACAGCCCGCCCCCGCTGCGACACACACCGGTCATCGGCACCGCTCGCAGGCCGAAGGAGATGAGAACTCGGAGCCCGGCGGATTGCAGGGGGCGCGTCAGTACCCGCCTGGCCGATGCATCGTCGTCAGGGGCCGCCACGAGGGGTGTGGGCATGGGTCGCCTCTGTGGAAAACGCGGAGTAACAAGGGGAAATGTATGCGGGGTGAGGCGAGCAGTCCATAGGATCTTAGCCCTATTCGACCTTCGTCCTTCAGGGAATGGGGCGTCACCGCCAAGAAAACACATGGAAACGAGGGATCTGCGAGCCGAGCCCGTCAGCCCCCTGCCGGTCGCGAGGGTCCACGCTCCGGGGGAACCCTTTCGGACTCCCAGGGGTTTCAAATCATAGTGAAAGTGTCCGGATCACTGGGCATCCCGAGGTGGTCTGCCGAGATACCGGCGGCGCGCGACGAGGCGATCACGCAGCGGACGCAGTTTGCTAGGAGGTCGGAGAGTGCGATGGGTGATTCTCCTCACGGTCTTCATCACGCTGGTCCCCGCGGCGGCTTCACGCGCCGCAGAGGCTCCGGCGAATGCCGTGACCTTGCTCTTGAAGGACTTCAAGTTCGAACCGCCCACGCTCCAGCTTCACGTGGGTGATGCGATGACGCTGACCATTCGCAACGAGGGGCGGGCGGCTCATGAATGGCTGATCGGTCGGACGATCGTTCGGACCGCCGAGGAAAAGGGGTTCCAGCAGGACCTCTTTGCCCTCCTCAACCCCACGGTGGAGGGCCGCCAGTACAGCCTGGAGCGGGTCGGCCGGCACCCGCCGGGCCGGGACGAACCGGCCACACGCAACAGCATGGGCGTGGAGATCCAGCCGGGTGGCGAAGTAACGCTGCGCTTCGCGGTTCCGGCGAGCGCCAAGGGGGAGTGGGAGATGGGGTGCTTCTATTCCGGCCATTTCGAGACCGGGATGAAAGGGACTCTCGTCATCGAGTAGCGGTGTGGCCGCGGGCCATCGATTGGCTGCGGAGGGGGAGTGAGCACGTTGCGGTGGGCGCGGGCGGTCGTCGCGCCATCGCCGAGAGGAGGAAGTCATGCCACAGATCACCGAAGTCGACCAGCCCGGGCTGGTCGTGCGTGCCTGCTACAAGATCGGCGAGCGGATGTTCGGGGCGGTGCCGACGCCGGAGCGGATCATGGCCCATCGGGTGCCCCTCCTGCTCGGCATGGGCGGGCTCTGGGGGGCGATGGAATGGTGCGCCACGCTCGAGAAGGATCTGCGCGCGCTGGTGCAGCTCCACGTCGCCAGGCTATACGGGAGCGTCTACTGAGCCGACATCCGTCACGCCGTGAGCGTGAAGGTCGGCGTTCCCCAGGCGAAACTGGCGGCGCTCGCCGCGTGGGAGGCCTCTCCAGAGTTCTCGGACCGCGAGCGCGCTGCACTCCGGTTCACGACGGCAGTCGTGCGCGATGACCACGAGGTGACCGACGCAGATTGGGCGCAGCTCCGCGCGCACTTCACCGAGCCCGAGGTCGTGGAGCTCGTGTTCGCGCTCGGCTACCAGACGTTCGCGAGCAAGTTTGCAAAGGCCTTCCGGCTGGCGCCCCAGGGCTTCTCAGGCTAAGCGCGCCCGCAACCGACTGTCCTGTGTAGGCCAGCCCGCGGCGGCAACGCGCGTTTCGGGGGCCGGAGCGCTGGCTGGCCCCCTTCCCGTGTCGGACGGCTCCGTCACGGGATAACTGGCGTCGCAGGCGGGAGAGCCAGGCCTCGCGTCCCCAGCACGTGGCGCGCGATGTCGGGCCGGTCGCTGATGATGCCGTCCACCCCGAGGTCGAGCAGCTTGCCGATCTGCATTGCGTCATTTACCGTCCACACGACCACGCGGATCCCCAGGGCGTGGGCCTCTTCGAGCTTGAACTCGGTGAGGTCGCCGACAAAGGGTGACCAGATCGTCCCGCCCGCGGCCCTGACCATCTTCACGACCGAGCCGTGGTCCCCGTACCGAATTCCCGCCGTCCACGGGGAGCCCGCGCTCGTGTCGGCCCCGATGTTATCGAGGAAGCGCTGCTGCGCCGAAAGATAGACCGTGGGCATCTCGGGGGCGATTCGCTGCACGATCTGCAGCGTTCGCCAATCGAAGGACTGGATCGTGACTCGTGGGGCCATTCCATCCTGGCGGATCAGGCGGACCAACGTCTTTGCAAACGTCTCGGGATCGGGCGTCCGGTCCGGCTCTACGGGCGAGATCTTGGTCTCGATGTTGAAGCGGATCTGTTCATTGCCCGACTTCTTGACCAGCGCAAACAGCTCCGCAAGACGGGGAATGCGCGTCCCATCCACCGCCTTCTGCTCCGGGAATTGCTTCGCGTAGTCCGTGCCTGGCTTGATGCGCCCCACGTCGTACTGCTGCAGCTCCGAGAACGTGAGGGAATAGATCGCGGGCCCCGGACCTGCCAGCCACCTGCCGGCACCATCTCGCGTGATGTCCGGGTTCAACGTCGTGTTGTGGGAGATCACGACGACGCTGTCCTTGGTAATGCCCGTGTCGAGTTCCAGCGTCGTCACGCCGAGGGACAGGGCGGTGGCGAAGGCGGGGAGAGTGTTCTCCGGCGCGAGTCCGCGCGCCCCGCGGTGACCCTGCAGGTCCAACGCGAGGGCCGGGTGCGTTGCCAAGAGACACACGACACCCAGGATTGGCCAAAGAGGATTCATGGTGCACCCTCTGTCAGCGGAAGAGTTGAGCGGCGCGCCGGCATCAGGGTGACCAGCCGGCCCAGCGCCCGCCCTCGACCGCGGCGAGGAACTCGGCGACGTGGACGTTGAAGAGCCCCGGCTCTTCGATATTGGGCGTGTGGCCGCAGGCCGGGAAGATGACCAGCCCGGCGTGGGGCATCCATCCGCGCATCAGAAGCGAGGGCTCGACGCACGGAGCGTCGCGGTCGCCCACCATGATCAAGGTCGGAACGCGCAGGGCCTTCAACCCGGCCTCCAGGTCGAAGACGGTCTTGCGCTTGGCCATCACCTCGCGCGCCAGGTGGGCGCAGGCCTGGACATCGTGCTCTCCCGCCTGGCGCAGGAACTCGGCGAAGCCCCGGGGGTCCTTGGCCCTGAAGGACGCTCGGGTCGGCACGCTCTCGAAGGCGCGGATCCGGGCCGCGATGCCCTCCCGCTCGAGGCCGGCGGCGGTTGCCTCCTGCGCTTGCAGAAACTGCTCCCGGTCAATGGCGCCGGCACCGGCGCCGACGAGGATCAGGCTTAGCGTCATCTTCGCGTGCGCGATGGCGAAGTCCCGGGCGACATTCGCTCCCATCGAGCACCCGCCGAGGTGCACGGGGCCAAGCCCGAGGTGCGTCAGCAACTGATGGAGATCCTCGACCAGGAGGTCTTGGGAGTAGTCGCGGGCGGCTCGGGGGACCGTGGATGGGGGATACCCGCGATGGTTGTACGTGACCACGCGATGCCGCCGGGAGAAGTACCGGACCTGCGGCTCCCACGAGCGTAAGTCGCCGCCGTACTCGTGGGTCCAGACCAATGGCGTGCCTTGGCCTGTCTCTTCCCAGTAGAGGTCAACGCCATTAACGCGTGCCATTGCCATATTGTCTCCTCCCGCGAAAACCTATCTTGGCACGCCCTCGCATCGAGCGTGCGGAGCGTCACGACGCCACCGACCCCGGCGCACCGCCTTTGTCTTTCACTTTCCCAGTCGCGCCTCGTACACGGCGAGCAGCTCTGCAATCTCGCGCAGGCCCGCCCTCTCTGCCGTCTCGCGAGGCGTTTCGCAGTCGTCGATTCGTGTCCGGAGGCGCGGGTCTGCGCCGGCGTACAGGAGAAGCTCGACGGCACGGAGATTTCGTTCGCTCACCGCCATGTGCAGCGGCGTGTAGTCGTTGATGCCGCGCTGATTCGGATCGGCCTTGAAGGCGAGCAAGAGTGTCAGGATCTCCAGCACGTCCGGTCGTGCAGGTGATCCGGGCTGCGACCGACTGCGAGACAGCGCCGCGATCAGGGGAGGGAATCCGGCGTGGTCCGCAGGATTGGAATCCGCGCCGATCTCCAGCAACGTGCGGATGAACGGCAACGGGCTGTGGTAGATCGCGTATTCGAGACACGCTCCGATCGTCAGAGGCATCGGTCCGTTCGGCACACTTGCCGGATCACCGACCGCGGCCCGCAACGCGGCCAGGTCACCCGCACGAAACGCGGCGTCGATCTTCTTGAACGTCGCGTATTCCGCGCATCGCTCTGCGTCTGACTTCATCGTCCCATCGCCTGCTTACGGTTTTGGCGTCAATTCCGTGGACAGCTCCAGCATGCCGCGCTCCACAGCCAGATCATAGGCTGTCTTGTCCACAAATCCCGGAGCGCCGGTTCCCCGCAGTGAGAGATCTGCCCCCGCCTTCGCCAGAAGGCGTGCGACTTCGGCGTGCCCGGCGACGAGGGCAAGCATCAGCGCACTCAGCCCGAACTTGGCGGTGACGTTCAGGTTGGCTCGATGCGCGATGAGCGCTTCGATGACTTCACGATGACCGGCATGCGCGGCCAGCATGAGGGCCGTCTGTCCGTAGCGATCCCGCGCATCGACGTCGACACCCCGTTCGAGAAGATCACGGACGATCCGGACGTCACCGCGCTTGATCGCATCTTCCCAGGCGGCATCCATCACTCGAAGGCTCCCTACGCTGTGCTCTGTCTCGCTGACACCCTGTTCTTCCGACAAACGCTCGGCGGTTCAGCAGCGCGACGCCACGCGGGGCCATGGCCGTTGGGGCCGCCGCTGCGCCGACAGGTCATTCACAGCCACACGCACCCTTCGGGGTCGCAGCGTTATCGCCTTCCGTCTTGTGGCCGTCGCGCTTCCACCAGTCGAGCCCTCCCATGAGCTCCTTGACGCGGAAGCCGAGTGTGGCCATGTTCAACGCCCCCTTCGTCGACCCGTTGCAGCCAATGCCGTCGCAGTAGGT
>Ga0335084_10004702_pt1 | contig 13457 bp, 7 predicted proteins | sample Lox_Sample_44_FD_206721 | JGI IMG/M metagenome (GOLD analysis project Ga0335084, IMG submission 206721) | Soil microbial communities from Loxahatchee National Wildlife Refuge, Florida, United States - Lox_Sample_4.4 | ecosystem: Environmental > Terrestrial > Soil > Wetlands | place: USA: Florida... | reverse complement strand
TTTTCGCATGACCAGAACATTCAGCGGGTCGCCGCTGGCAACGAACGCTTTTTGCAGTCCCGCGAGCAAGGCCATCAGAAACACCGCAGTCGTAACCGTCAGCGCGATGCCGAGTGCGGTCATGACGGTAAGTCCTTTGCGGAGGATCAGGTTGCGGACGTTGTAGCTGATAGGGATCGCCATGGTTTCTACGCTATCCGATATAGCGCAAGCCCTCCACAATGTCGACTTTCGCGGCATGATAGGCGGGAACGATTGCGCTCATGAACCCGACCAATGCCGCCACGAAAACCGCGGCCGCGAAGGTGATCGGCGTGACCGTCATTCCGAGAAAGAAAAAGCCCATACCCGGCGCCTTTGCCAGTCCAGCCACCATTGCGCTGCCCAACAGGCAGCCGATAACGCCGCCGATCAGCGCAACCGCGATCGCCTCACTTACATAGAGGCGAAGAATCAATTGCCTGGTGAAACCAAGAGTCTTCAGCACCGCGACTTCACGCGTCCGCTCGCGAATTGACATGGCCATGGTATTCGCGGAAACCAGCAGCGTCGCGAAGGTCACCGCCAGGCAAATGCTCAGAATAAAGGCCTTCACGTTTCCCAGGCTGTTAATGAAGGTCAGCCCAAAAGCCCTTTCACTCTCCGTCTTCGTCGGTTCGGGAGAATTGTGGAACAGGGCATCGATGCCTGCCGCGACCTTGGGAACGTCAACGGGGGAATCGGCGAGAATGTTAAACGTCCCTGCCCGTCCTTTGGCCCATGAGACGGCCTCTTCGACATACTTCCAATTGAAGTAGACGGTGATGCTCGGCTGCGGCGGCGTGAAGATTCCGCGAATCGTGAGTTCGAGATTGACGGGGAAGATCGTCCCCTTGAGCGTGATGCGGTCGCCAACCTTCCAACCGAACTTCTTCGCCAGATCGCTGTCGACCACGCATCCGGCCTGATCGCGCTGCCAGGCCTCAAGTTGATCCTGAGGCATTTTGTAGTCGGTCATTACTTTGAAAATCTCGTTCGGATCGGTGCCGAACTGGGCGAAGAAGTTCTCTGGCTTTTCGTCTTTGTAGATTCCATTGAACCACTGCGTGTTCGCAACCGCTACGACTCCGGGTACCGTCCGCATCTTATCAGCGTAGTAAATCGGGAGGTTTTGCGTGAGGGAGACCTTGTGGCGCGCAATCAATCGTTGCACAGATTGGCCTTCTCCTTCGTCGATGTAAAACCGCCGCCAGACGGTCATCATGAGGGTCAAAAGCAACAAGGAAAAGGAGATACTCAGCACCGTCAGGATGCTGCGCCGCCGGTTGCGGAAGGCACTCTTGGTCACGAAGCGAGTCAGTGTCATGGCCCAAAAAAGACTCCGGGAGACCCTTGGGGCTAGGAGGACCCTGAGAGAGAATACGAGCCCTGCAAGTCAGAGGTTCTAGCATAAATCAATGCTCGGCCTGGGACAACTGGCCGCGGACTTCCAACGGGGCAGGTTAACTGAGCTGGGTAATCGACTACTTGTCGGTTCTTGCTAATTTCCTTTTTGAACGTCGGAGGGTGATCGCCATTCCGGGAATGGCCTTGCTTAGCACTTCGATAACCGGATTCAACACCCTGATTTACAAGTACTTTCGTAACTCTCGGAGTTGCACGCGTCGGCAGTATTCTGAATCTGACTCTCCCCTGGTCATGGCCGCCCCATCCTGTCTGGGGTGAACGCGTGTCCATCCGCGAGGCATACTGCAATGGCGATGATGTTTGACCGGTTCGAAATTCAAAGCGAGCTCTCCAAAGGGGGAGCGACGTCGGTTTACAAAGCCACCGACACCGAGACAAACCAGACGGTGGCGCTCAAGACTCTGGATCTGGAAAGTCTTGGCGATCGCGCCCAGGACTTTGTCGACATGCTGATCGCGGAAGGCGAACGGACCCGCGAACTTGGCGGCCAGAATATCGCGTTGCTCTATGGCGCCGGTGAGATCGAAGACCAATTTTGCGCCGCGATGGAATACGTGCAGGGCAACAGTGTGGCGACCATGCTGTCGCGCAAGGAAGGATTCTCGATCTGGGACATTCTGGACGTCACCCGCCAGATCTGCGCGGGAGTGGACTATGCCGCTTCAATGGGAGTCGTTCACCAGTCGCTGGAACCGGCCAAGGTGATGGTGCAGTGGGACGGGCTGGTGAAGATTCTCGGCTATGGCATCTCCAGCATGAGTCTCATTGGACAGGAATCGGGTCAAGGGCTGGGCAAGCTGCTGCCGTACTGTTCGCCGGAGCAAGTGGAAGGTGGCACGCTGGATGTTCGCTCCAACCTGTTCACCTGGGGTGCGGTGCTTTACGAAATGGTGACGACGCGCCGCGCCTTTGACGCCGAGGATTCAGCCGCGCTTGAGAATCAAATCGTGAACGAGATGCCGCCCAGTCCGGCATCGCTAAACCCCAAAATTCACGCAGGGGTTAGCGCATTGATCATGAAGGCGCTGGCGAAGAAGCCCGAGGATCGCTACCAGAGCGGGCGTGAGCTGGCAGCCGAATTGGAAAAATGCAAAGAAGGCGGGGCGAGGTCCGCTGCTGCGGCTCCGGTGAAGAAGGCACCCGGTGTGCAGCCGGCGATATCGGCGGAGGCCCGCGCGGCAGCCGCCAGCAAGTTCGTTACTGCCCGCAGCGCTGAAGAAACACCGCGACCCGAACCAGCCCGCCGTCCGGCTCCGCCGCCCAGAGTTGAAGCGCCACTACAACCGAAGGTTGCCGCGGCAGCCGCCGGCGCCGGCGCTGTGACCGGAACCGGCAAGACTTTTGAAGTCCATGGCGGCACGCAAGCTATAGAAGAGCATTCCATTGAATTCGAGTCGCTCAGCACTAGCGCTGCGTCGTCGGCTGTTGCCGAACCAGAAACGGAAACGAAATCGGGCAGCATCGCTGTCGATCCAATCATGGGTGGGGCAGCTCCCGCGTCTTCCGGCAGAAGCTTCTCGGACATCGATGAATTGCCTCCGATGAAGGAGCGGGTTATCAAGGCGCCGACTCCGCCGGTGGAGGAAGAAGAACCGCTGGTCGCAGACGTGCCGGTCATGGCAGGGCTTCACCGGAAGGAAGAGAAACCGAAGGCATACGCCCGTGAATCGGCTGAGAAAGCGCTGATTGAAATCAAGTCTGTGCCGCCCCAACTGATGATCTACTCGCTGGTAGGCGCGGTGGTATTGATCCTGATCGTGGCGGTCGCCCTTTATTTCCACGTGCGCTCGCAGGACGAAGACACAACCGCCGCTCCGCGTCCGGTCGCCAAGGCCACCACTCCGGAACCGGAGCCAGCTCCGGTTGCGCCCGCAGCGACGCAAGCCACGCCCGAACCCATACAGGACCCTCAACCGGAAGTAAGCGTACGCCAAATCGAGAGACCAGCCCCGAACACTCGCAAGAAGGCGCCTGCGGCTCCAGTTGTGGTCCCGGGACAGATCCAGATCGATTCGAATCCGGAAGGGGCACAGATCCAGCTTGATGGAGACACCGACCCTTCGTGGATCACGCCGTTTATCCTTACCGGGCTGCGTCCTGGACAGCACACCGTGGGGGTCAGTAAGGCAGGATTTTCGGGCGATACTCGCATGGTCGACATCGCTTCCGGCAGCAAGTCGTTCGTGTCTCTGCACCTGTCTCCAGTGAATGCGCTACTTGTGGTGAACAGTACACCACCCGGCGCCGACGTGATGATCGATGGGAAGAGCACCGGCCGCGTGACCCCGGTTCAGTTCGCTGTGGAGAAGGGAACGCACACGGTTCTGGTCCGCAAGCAGGGATATCTCGAAGAGACCACGAGCGCGGACCTCAGCCCGGGCCAGAATTTTCAGTTTGCACCGGCTCTGCGGCAGCTTGGCAATACCGATGACATACGCACTGTCGGCAAGTTCAAGAAGCTGTTCGGCGGCAATGGCGGAAGCGACAGTACCGCCGGTATGGGATCGGTCGCCATTCGCACTCAGCCAAAAGGCGCACAAATCGCGCTGAATCGCAGACTGCTCGACAAAATGTCGCCCGTTGAAGTGATGGTTGGTCCGGGGAATTACATTCTGGATATCACCCTTACCGGTTATCAACCAGTGCACAAGGTCATTACCGTGGAAAAGGGCGGCAAAGTAGTCATCGACGAAGCGCTCGCCAGGGAATAAGGGCGTTTCGCATAAAGCGAAACCACCGGCGCCCTGCCCCTCGCGCGGAAATCCCGAAACCATGCGACCCGGTTGAAGCGGCCCTAAGGGACGCTTTTTACAGGAAGTTCCGCATCCTCAAGTTTCTCAACATCTTCGGAAGCGATCCCCGAGTGTTGCCGGTCTAGTGCCGCTGGGTCCCGGCAGACAGGAGCGCCGCCGCGAACCGTCCAGCGGTCACCGCTATTAGTGATGCATATCACAGCCCGCCGTAACAAGCTGAAGCAGGATAAGTGGAGGGAGTGAGGCCAGTGTCGCAACTGTTACCCAGTCAATCGACTTATGATCTTAGGCAAGCGCTGCACAGCATTACGTCAGTACAGATCTACCCTAAAGGCGCCACATTGTTTCAGCACGGTACCGCGGTGACTGGCGTCTACTTGGTCGAGTCCGGTCAGGTTCGAGTCTTATTGCCAACCAACCACAGCGGGCGGCAACTCCTCGAGTTAGCGGGTCCAGGTACGATCCTGGGCCTGAGCGAGAGCATGTCGGGGGATGACTACCGGGTCACCGCCGAAGCGGGAGACTACACCACCGTGGCGTTTGTTCCACGCGCGAGTCTGATGGCATTCCTGCGCGAGCACGGCGATTTCTGCATGCAGGTGGTGCGGCTTCTCAGCGAGGACTTACACGGGCTCTACCACAAGTTCCGGAGCATCAGCGCGCATCCGGGGCGTCCTCGGCATCGGGCGCCGGACGAGCAACTGAACTAGTCGGGGAGCTTGAAGTTGACCGTAATCTGAGTTTCGATCTCAACCGGTTGGCCATCCAGGTAGTAGGGCTTATAGCGCCACTGGCGGACCGCATCCATGGCCGCGCGCCCCAAAACGGCGTCTCCCTTGATGATTTTTATGTTGGATATCGTGCCTTCCTTGCTGATGGTGGCTTCCAGTTGAACCGCGCCTTGGACGTGCATGGTCAAGGCGGTCCTTGGGTAGACGGGTTGCACACGCTTGATGACCAAGCCTTGGGACACGCCTTGCGAGATCTTCAGGGTTCCAAGGTTCGCGGTCGGCATCGCCGCAGGCGCGGCAGTGACCAACTTGCTCAAACTCTGATCGTTGGAAGACGCTACCCCTAGCGGGTTCGGCATTTGCGGAGCCGACTCCTCAACCACAGGTTTCTGGACCTTTGACTGCACAGGCTCGGATTTCACTCGAATCGGAGGTGGCTCGGGCTTGTTTACTGCTGGCTCGGGAGTGAGGACATTCTTGGTCGCCGAGGTAACGTTAGCCAGAGACGACGGTTTGGCAGTCTGCGGCGCTGCTTCGTGTGTTGACGGTCTGGCTGCCGAGTTTGCCGCCTCCGGCGCGCCTGGACTGGAAGACGGCGGCGCAGACGGCAACACGGAGGCAGGTTGAGAAGATAATGGCTGAACCGCTGTTGTTGACGTTTGGGACGCGCTGGTCTTCCCGAACTTGGTCCAGCCAAAATAGCCAAGTACTGCAACCACCAGGATCGCTGCGGCAATGGCCAGAATCTTCTTGGTTCCGCCACCGCCTTCTGAACTTTCGGATGAGCCAAGAGCGGAGAAAGTGGGCGCGGCGCTGGTCTCGGCTGGATGAGTGTGAGGTGATCTGACCTCCCGGGTCTCCACAACCGGCGCTTTTCTCTCGAGGGGTGTCGTTTCCCTGGCCGGAGCAGGCGCAGCCGCTGCTCCTTGCGTGATGCCGGTCGCGGGAGCCAGCCGCTTGCCGGTACCCACAGGACTAATCTCTGGTTTGGCAACGCCCGAGGTGAAATCCGGGTGCTGGCCGGACGACGTCAGAATTTTGTCCGGGATTTTGCTCGCAGCCTCAGGTGTTGGCGTTGCGGCCGGAGGCTTTTCCTGGGCAGTCGCCGTTAGCGCCGGGAGTGTTGGCTCAAACTCGGGTGCTTCGTATTTATTGCTGGCCTGCGGGATGGACTCAGTCACGTGAGTCGACGGTTTCGGTGAACTGGCAGCGGCTGCGGGTTTCGCGGGCGCGGCAGAGGCGGCCGCGGGAGCCGTAGTCGATGCAAGAGTATCCGAGCTCTTGCGCAGCAATCCACGCGCGACGCGCAGCGTGCCTTTCGCCTGTTCCATGTTAATGGGCTTGGTAAGGACCAAATTGGCGCCGATGCGATAGGCCTTAGCCACACCGGCCTGTCCTTCCACTAGAGCGAAGGCAAGCGAATTCTGGTTCGTACTGGAATTTCGCGCACTCTTGAACAGGAGAGTGGCATTCTGCTCGTGGTCGCAGTCCACCACGATTGCGTCGAAGCGTTGCGCCATCAGTTTCTTTACGGCAGCAAAAGGCTCATTCACCGGATCGACAATGAAATCCAACTCTGTGAATACCTGCGTGACGACTCGGGCGGTCTTTTCGTCAGGGCAGAAGAGTAACGCTTGGTAACCCATAATAAAGTCATCGTAGGTACAGTCGGGTAACCCAGCAAGTTACGGGGGTAATTTCAGAAAACTCTAAGATTGCTTTGTCCGCGCGGGACGCGAGCGTTAAGGCTGCTGAAAATCGACCAGCACAACGGTCGTAAAAGGATTGGCGCTGCCGTTTCGGATATAGGGCTTATAGCGCCACTGTTTCACCGCCTTCATGGCAGCGCTCGCCAAGACAGGATTCCCTTCGACCACGCGTACTCCATCAACCGTGCCGCGCTCATTGATCAGCGCGCGCAGAACAACGGTTCCTTCGAGTTGCAGCGATCGAGCTTGCGGTGGATACGCCGGAGCCACGTGATGAATGAGCCGTTTCTCCGCGCCTTGTGACGAAAGAATGACAGCATCTCTTTCGCCCGGCAGTTCCGTAGTTGTGAGAAGTGCCGTGTCCGGAGCCGCCGCGGCCGGAATCGGCTGCGCTGCTGGCGTCGTGGGCGTCGGGTCAGGAGTTGCATTGGGGGCGGCGGAAGGGGCGGGTGAAGACGCATTATCGGGGGCGCCCGGCACACTCCCCGTGGCAGCTTCGGTTGCAGGTGTCGAAGACGCCTGCGGAGTTGTCAGAGGAGCCTGTGGTGGCGTTTCCTTCTTCGTCTGGGGCTGAGACGGGGTCGGTGGAGGCGGGCTTGCCCGTTTGGCCTGCACGTTCCCGACGAACGCCTCGGCTCTCTCCAACTGGGCCTTAACAATAGTTCGGAACTGGGGCTGGTATGTCCAGGCCGCATAGAAACCGCCGCCGAGCAATCCCAGAAGCAGAGCGGCGATCAGCAGACCGTACCCCTTCTTCTTGGGTTGGCCGTAGGAAGCGAAGATGGGAGTACCAAGATCGGCTTGTGCCCTGTTTAACTCGCCGAGCAGCGACTCGTCAGATTTCTCCCGTACGGATTTGGGAGCCTTTGGAGTCGGGGGTTGGGCCGGAGCAAACATCTCCGGGGCCGATGGTGCCTTGTCGGATGTGGGTGCAGTGGCAGCACGTGGCGCGGATTTGGGTGCAGGCGCGGCTGGCGGGGATGAGCTCGGCGCGGATGCAACGGGAGAGTCTTCCGCGATGGAATCTGTATTCGCTGTCATTGCGGTGGAAGCGACAGTCGCAACTGGCGCGGCCGGTGTTGCCGGAGAGATCTCGATCGGCTTCGCTTGCGGAGAAGACACCGCACTGGCCGCTGCCGCGCATGCCATCGGCTCCGAAGTCGCGGGCTCCACGGACGTAGGAGCGGGTGCTTCGTTCCGATTTGTTTCCAATGGTTTTGCAGGCCGCGCGGGCTCCTCTTTATGCAATCGGCTTACCGCGGTCCGGATGGAGGTGCGGGCCTGATCCTTGGCCACGGGCTTGGTGAGAATCAGTTCGGCGCCCAGGCGGAAAGCGGTCGGCAGGCCGGCGCGGCCGTCGACGATCGCAATCGGGGTCGTGCCGACATGAGAGCGGCGGCACACGTCAAAGATCAGCTTGGCGGCGGGCAGGTTGTCGCAATCTACCAGCACCAGGTCATAATTCTGAGAATTCAGCTTCTTGGCCGCAGAAGCCCCATCCAAAGGACGCTCGCAGGTCACCGACATCTCTTCCAATACGCCGGTAATGGCACTGACCGCCTGATCGTCCGGCGAAAGAAGGAGAGCACGGGGCATAGCCTTTAATGCTAGGAACCTGTCTGTGCCGCCGCAAGTTACTGCGGTAAGTAGTGGGACGCGTCCCGGACTCGGGATAAGGCGAGTTTCACCCTCCAGCGCCGGCGTTCCATACCCGCAGAGGCCCTGTTTTACCGGCGATTTCCCCTTACGGCCGATTCGGGCGGTGGGTAAGGTAGCGAGTTGCTACGGGCAGCGATGTCCCCAGGCGCAAAATCGGGAAATGGAAGTTGGTGATCTTCGCGCCAACGCTGGACCTGTCGTTCGGCGGATGTTGCTTTTTCTTTATCCAACCCGGGATCGCGGGAGAAGTACACAGTACGCGCCGGAAGAGCAAAGCCGGTGCCGGATTTTTCGACGATGTCCATGATGCGCAGCAGCATGTCTTCACGGATAGCAGTGAATTCACCCCAATCCTGCGTCAGCACGTAGCAGTAGATTTCAAGCGTCAGGGCGTTGTTGTCGAAGCTGACAAAGCGGATGCGAGTGCCGTCGCTCTCGACTTTTGGATGCTCGTACAACATGCGCCGGACTTCGGCCAGCAGATAGCGCAACTGGTCGGCCGTTGTCTCATAGCGCACTCCAATGGTCGGGTTAAGAAGGATTTTGTCGCGCCGCGCGAAGTTCTCGATATTCATGGTTGCGAGCGAACCGTTGGGGATGGAAAGTTCGGAACGATCATTGGTGCGAATTCGCGTGGAGCGCAGGCTGATGTCTTCGACCGTCCCGACCTTGTCGCCGAAGCGGCAGAAGTCGCCAACGCGTATGACCTCATCGGCCAGGACAGAAACGCCACCGAAGAGGTTTTCCAGCGTCTTCTGAGCGGCGAAGGCGATGGCGATGCCGCCGATACCGAGGCCGGCGAGCACCGTAGTGAGATTGAAGCCGAGGATGCCGAGAACTGCCAGGATCGCGATGGCTATAACCGCGACTTTCAAAAGCCGTTCGCCAAGAAGCATCAGGGAGCCGGTTCCGACGCGGCCGGCGCGAATGGCGCGTGCTCGCAGACGCTGCATGGTGAGTCCGGTTGCGCGAAACACGAGCCAGAAAAAGCTGATTGTGATAATTACGCCGATGGTGCGGTAGTAATACACCCGCGGCAGCAACGGAAGACCAAGATAGGACCCGATCACGCGGTGGGCGATCGCGCCGAAGAATACAACGATGGGGACGGATATCTTTGAGTACGTGGTAACCGCCGCCCGTTTCTTGTACTTCAGCCAGATCCGCCGCGGAACCGCCAGGATCAGGACGACGATTCCGCCGATCGCGGCTGCTATTGGAATCGCGATCAGCAGCGCAAGCCATTGCCAAAGGGGCATCCCAAGAAAAAGATTCTGGACGAGAGTCTGAGGTAGTTCCCTTTCAACTTGGTGAACCTGAACGTTGTCATAGAGGTCGGAGACCTTGCTCAGCGTCTCGGCGGAAAACAGCCATACTTTGGCGTTATCTTCGGTGACACGGACGAGGGTCACAGGAACATCGGTCTCGCCGTTGCCAAACGCGCCGATGGACTGCTGATTCTCGGTGCCGGAGGTTACGTTCCCTTCGGCGTGGGTGCTGATTGTGCGAAGATTTCCGACGAAAGTGCGATCCATTAGTACCTTTAGCTTGGTCGCGACCGTTGGCCCGATCGACTGGCGGCGAGCCGCGCTCATTTGCAGGTATTCAGCGGCAACTTTGTAATTGCCAGCCTGGGCGGCCTGCAGAAATCCGAGAACCGTTCCCGAGGGTGTGTCGCGACCGAGGGAATCGGTCAGCGCCGGCGGGGCGGGCGGAACGCCTTTTGCGGCTTGGGAGACGGACTGTGGCGCGAGAGTGGTCACAAAACCAAGGACGAGTACGGTGAGCAGCAGCTTCTTCATCAGGCGACTCCCGGATGAACTGGAGCGATGTGGCGTTCGATCGAATTGGAAGATATTCCAGAGTAGCACCGTCTTTGTGACCCCTGTGTCCGCCTTGGTTGAGAAGAAAACGAAAAGCGTGAACCACGGGGGGTACAGAGGAGCACGGAAAGACTCTGCGTGGAGTTGCACGCTCTAAGGCTTCTTCTTCGGTCGGTAGATGTCGGTTGCTTGTCCGTAGAAGATTTCTGCCGATTCCATCATGGTTTCTGAAAGTGTCGGGTGCGGGTGGATCGTCATGCCCACGTCCGCGGCCAGCGCGCACATTTCGATTGCGAGCACACCTTCGGCGATCAGTTCACCCGCGCCGGGACCAACGATGCCGACACCCAGGACACGCTCCGTCTTCGGATCGATAAGCAATTTGGTCATGCCTTCGGGACGGTCGAGGGTGATCGCTCGGCCGGAGGCTCCCCAGGGAAATTTGGCGACACTGATTTCGCGTCCTTGTTCTTTGGCTTGCGTTTCGGTCAGGCCGGCCCAGGCAATTTCGGGATCGGTAAACACGACGGCTGGAATGGCGTTGGGTTCAAATGCGACTTTATGGCCGGCGATGGCTTCGACTGCTGTGCGGCCTTCATGCATCGCTTTGTGGGCGAGCATCGGTTCGCCGGCGACATCGCCGATGGCGTAAACGGTAGGCTCGGCGGTCTGGCGCTGTTCGTTGATCTCGATGAAGCCCTTCTGGTTAACCTTGACTTTTGTTTTGTCGAGGCCAGGGATTTCGGAGTTGGGGCGGCGACCAACGGACATGAGGACGCGATCAAAGACCTGCTCTTTCTCTTTGACGTCGGCGCCATCGAGGGTGACGCGAATTCCATTCTTTTCTTCTTTGAGGGATTTGACCGTGGTATTGAGCAAGATTGACGCGAACAGCTTCTCCAGACGCTTGTGCAGCGGGAGGACAAGGTCGCGGTCTGCGCCCGGCAGCAGGCCGGACAACATTTCAACGACGGTCACTTTTGTTCCGAGAGTGGCGTAAACGGAGCCGAGTTCAAGTCCGATGTAGCCGCCTCCGATGACGAGCAGCGCTTTCGGAATATCGGGAAGATCGAGCGCACCGGACGAGTCCATCATGCGCGGGCTGTCGAGCTTCAGGCTTGGAATGGCGGTCGGACGAGAACCGGTCGCGATGATGACGCGGTCGAAGGTGAGTGTCTCTTCGCCGCCGGCCGCAGTCTTCGTGACCTTCAGCGTGGTGCCATTTACAAACGCAGCCTTGCCCTGGATGAATGTCACCGAGCGCTGCTTAGCGAGTTGGCCGAGGCCGCCGGTGAGGCGCTTGACGACGCCCTCTTTCCATCCGCGAAGCTTGGCGAGGTCGACTTTGGGCTCGGAGAATTCGACGCCCCAGTTCTTGGCCTGCTCGGCCTCTTCAAGCAGTTTTGAGACGTGCAGCAGAGCCTTGGAGGGAATGCAGCCGCGATAGAGGCAGACGCCGCCCGGGTTGACCTCGGGGTCGATCAGCGTGACCTTCATGCCGAGGTCAGCGGCGAGAAATGCGGCGGCGTATCCGCCGGGGCCGGCACCGATGACGGCTATGTGGGAATTGGAATTGGTCGTCATGTTTTTTCTAAGTAGTCAGTAGTCGGTAGTCAGTAGTCAGGACTGAGAATCCCTCGGGCCGGTTTCATTGATTACAATTGCCAGATTGCGAATACCTCGCCTCGAGAGGCTTGCAACAAAGTCCAAGAACTGCAGATTCCTCGCTGTCCTCACCGCGCCAGCGCGGCTGCGGACAACTCGGAATGACAAAAAAGAACGACTTGCCAGCTCGGCTGAAGCCGAGCCCCTTCAAACCCGTGCGCCATGCCGAGTTCTTCCGCAACCTAGAAAGGCAAGTATTATGCGAAAGGGCGCTTGCGAAGCCCGTTCCGTTACCATCGAACTCGTTGCTGAAAGAATCCAAGCTCTGAATGCTGACTCCTGGCTCCTATCCTTGCACCGACAGCAAGAACGGCTGCTCGAACGCTTCCGCGATCCAACGCAAGAACCGCGCGGCGTCGGCGCCGTCGATCAACCGGTGATCGTACGAGAGTGAGAGCGGCAGAATCAAGCGCGGCTCGAATTTGTTGTTCACCCACTCCGGCTCCATGCGCGACCGTGAAAGCCCCAGGATCGCGACTTCGGGATAATTCACGATCGGAGAAAAGCCCGTGCCGCCAATACCTCCGAGGTTCGTGATCGTAAACGTGCCGCCATCCATTTCTTCGGGTGTAAGCTTCTTGTCTTTTGCCTTTTTCGAGAGCTGCGTCAGTTCGGCCGCGAGCTCGACAATGTTCTTCTTGTCGACATCGCGAATCACCGGCACGAGCAGACCGCGATCGGTGTCGACCGCAACTCCGATATTGATGTACTGCTTGTAGACAATTTCTTCCTTCCCCATATCGATCGAGGCATTGAACTGCGGAAAAACTTTCAGCGCCGAAGCGCAGACTTTGAGCGCGATGGCGGTGACAGTCATCTTGCCGCCGGCTTCCTGGGCGCGCGGCGCGAAGCGAGCACGAAGCTGTTCGAGTTCGGTGATGTCGGCGCGATCCTGCTGGGTGACGTGGGGAACTGTGTTCCATGCCAGCGCGAGATGCTCGGCGGTCTTGCGACGCACGCCACGCATGGAAACGCGTTCGGTTTTGCCCCATTTCGTGAAGTCAGGAAGGTCAGGCTCGGCAAAGCGGCGCGAGACGGGGGATTGCGCGGCGGCTACGGCTGCGGCCAGGGCGTTCTTCGCGTGCACCTTCACATCGTCGTCGCTGATGCGTCCGCCGGGCCCGCTGCCCTTCACCTCGTGAATGTCGACGCCGATTTCGCGCGCCAGTCGGCGCACGTGGGGAGCGGCGGGGATGGGATCGCGGTGTTCCTTGCCGGCGACTTTGTCGAGTTGAACTGGCATTGCAAATGCGGCAGGCGGCGCGAATGGCTGGTCGGGCGGGAGCGCCTGTTCTTCGGTTTTGCCCTCGGCCTTCATGGCCATCTGGAAGGCGAGGCGGGCAGCTTGCTGTCCGGAGATGTGTTCCACCGGCTCGTGCTTTCTCGGAGCCTCGGCAGGCGCAACGGCTCCGCCTTCGAGCGTAAAGATCACCTGGCCGACTTTGATCGTCTCTCCTTCTTTGACTCGTAGCTCGCGGACCACGCCGTTGACCGTCGAGGGAACCTCGACGACCGCCTTGTCGGTCTCGAGCTCCATGACCGGCTGGCCCTCGGAGACGCGAGCGCCGGGAGTGATCATCAGGCGGACGAGGTCGCCGGAGTCGATGTTTTCGCCGAGTTCGGGGAGACGGAATTCAGAGGCGGCGCTCGCGGGTGCCACCGGACGGGCGG
>Ga0335084_10004701_pt1 | contig 13457 bp, 10 predicted proteins | sample Lox_Sample_44_FD_206721 | JGI IMG/M metagenome (GOLD analysis project Ga0335084, IMG submission 206721) | Soil microbial communities from Loxahatchee National Wildlife Refuge, Florida, United States - Lox_Sample_4.4 | ecosystem: Environmental > Terrestrial > Soil > Wetlands | place: USA... | reverse complement strand
CGCACCACTTCCAGCGCCGACTTCAGGTCCAGGTCGGTGGAAGCGCGATTGGTTTGCTCGGTAGTGAGGTGGCTCAGGTCTTCCCGCGAGGTGCTCGATCTTCGCTTCAATGCTTTTTCTCCAGCGCTTCCACCACGGCGTCATGAAATGCGGGACGGACATCCTTGATCGCTTTATTCTCGCAGTCAGGCCAGGTCCGGTTGGTGAGCAGGGTGACTGAAAGCTGGCGCTCGGCATCGACCCACAGCGAGGTTCCCGTGTACCCTAGATGCCCGAATGAACGGTCGGAGAAATACTTTCCCGACTGTGATGGCGACGACGGTGTGTCCCAGCCCAATGCCCGCGAAGTGCCTGCCGGCGCGGTTTCCCGGCGCGTGAAGAGCGCCAGGGTTTCCGCACGGACCAGCGGCGCTCCTCCCTGCAGAAGAACGTGAGCAAATGTTGCCATATCTTCCGCGGTCGCGAACAAGCCGGCATGTCCTGCTACTCCGCCCAGCACGCTGGCATTTTCATCCTGCACTTCGCCCTGGATGATTCGGTTGCGAAAGGTGCGGTCATCGGCGGTGGGTGGAATCGACGCCTGCCATGCTCCGGGTGGAGTGAAAGTGGTGTGCGCCATCCCCAGCGGACCAAAAACTTCGCGCTGACAGAAACGGTCCAGGCCTTCGTCGGCGATACGCTCCAAGGCAATCGCCAGGATGATAAAGCCGATGTCGCTGTATTCAGCTCTCGCGCCGGGATCGGCCGTCAGTGGAGTTGTATATGCTGCCGCCAGCAGTTCATCCCGGTGTGCTGCCTTGAGAAAGAGCTTTTCATAGGCAGGCAACCCGGAGGAATGCGCCAGCAGCATGCGCACCGTGACCTCGCCCCTCCGCGTATCAGTCGAGGCAAACTCAGGCACGGTGCTAACCACGGGCGCCTCCAGATCGATGAGCCCGCGCTCGTAAAGAATCATCGCCATGGTGGTGGTCGCGACAACCTTCGAGACCGAAGCCAGATCGAACACGGTGGCCACGGTCACGGCAGGAGAACCGGGTTCGTAAGTGAATTGCCCAAAGGCGTTCAGCGCGACCAGTTTTTCCTGCAAGGTGACCGCTACCGAGGCCGCAGGAAACACCGCCCGGCTAATAGCTTCTTGCAGGATGCTGAACGCGCGGCCAAAAACTGTATCCTGCCCCTGGTATGCGGCAGCAGGGAAGCGGGGCGAGGCTTGCGTACCGGTATTCAGCGAAGCAGAACTCTTGGACAAAGGAATGATGTGCTCGATCTTCGGGTTATAACAAAGTTCCGCGGATGGGTAAAGCTGCCCGGTTGCGGCGACGTAGTCAGGACTTCGTCTCGTGATGAGCGATTATGCGTTCTTGGTGAAATTGACGCGATTTTGCCCAACTACTCGGCCCGACGTGATCCCTCGCCTTACCTGTTCGGCCCTTTCAATACCGAATTTGCCCACACCAGCGGCATGTAACCCTGATATCGATTCCACTGCGAATGGGGGCTGGCGTAAAAGCCGGTCTCCGCCAGCCATTTCGTGGCAAACCCGAACGTGTAGTGCCATGCCTCGCTAAATCGCCAATTGACTTCAAATTTGATAGGCCAACCAATTCATTCGTTGGATCATCCAGGCAGAAGCATCAATTTGTAAACGCATCCAGCTTTACTGCGTAAATCTGGCAATCGAACGAGAAATCCACGTTCCTGCACAGAGGAAAGCATATGTTCTTGCCATCGTTGGTCCATTGCGGGGCCGTCGCTCACCCCTAGTTGTTTGCCACTTTTCTCACCCCGCTCCCATCAGGATTCATGATGTAAATCTCGTAACTACCTCTTCGATTCGATGCGAACGCGATCCTCGTCCCATCGGGCGACCATGTCGGCCATCCGTCGAACGCCGGATCGTTGGTCAGATTACGGGCCTCGCTGCCGTCGGCGTTGGCGAGAAAGACCTCAGAGTTGCTCTTGCCCAACATCCGGCGAAATAACTGTGTAATAGGCGTGTGTGTTGAAAAACTCCGTGATTGGCGTGATCTCTCTCTCTGCCGGTGAGGTCCACTTGCTGCCAGTACTCTTATCGTCTCAACTACGATTGCACCAACTACTCCAATGGCATTTACGAGATGGCGGGTATTTTCTAGTTCCTCGTTGGAAGTTTCGTTGCTTGGCGAGGGCGTCCGCCCGCGCGAGGTGGCCGCGCCGCCCGCCTGACAGCCGGCGGGGCGCCGGCGCCACCAACATCAGTGCGGCTAGAGAAAAGCTTCCGGCCGCACAGTGATACCACAAACGGCACCCCTTGTACTTCAGTTTCTTGAGCAATGTCTCACCCCTTGTTAGATTCAAAGCATCCACTCAATTTCCCCAACTCGTCGTCGGTACGCCCGTCACCTCGTCGCCTTAGTTGTTGTCGGCCTCTTTCCCTCACTGGCCACGGCGGCCACGGCCAAGGCCTCAGGCAATCCCAAACTGGCTGTCCTCGACCCCATCATCCTCGACGCCATGCACGATCACCAGGCTCCCGGCGCTGTGCTTCTGGTAGGCCACGACGGGCAAGTCATCTACCGCAAGGCCTTCGGCAATCGCGCCCTCGAGCCTCGCCGCGAGCCCATGACGGCCGACACTATTTTCGACATGGCATCGCTCACCAAAGTGATCGCCACTACTACCGCCGTGATGCAACTGGTGCAGAAGGGTGAAGTCCGGCTGAACGACCCGGTGGCAAAATACATTCCCGAATTCGCTCAGAATGGCAAAGACGACATCACCGTCCGCAACCTGTTGACTCACTACTCCGGCCTGCGCGGAGACTTTGATTTGGATCCGCCCTGGCAGGGCCGGGAAGCCGCTCTGCGCCTGGCCTACGCCGAAACCCCGGTCTCACCGCCCGGCTCCCGGTTCATCTACAGTGACACCAATTTCATTACGCTCGGCGCCCTGGTGGAACGCGTAACCGGAACCACTCTGGATGATTACTGCGCCCGGAAAATCTTCCGTCCTCTGCACATGACCCGTACCCGCTTCCTGCCTCCCCCGGCCTGGCGGCCGAAGATCGCTCCCACCGAATACGACGAGCAAGGCAAAATGCTGCGGGGCGTGGTGCATGATCCGCGGGCACGCCGCATGGGTGGCGTGGCCGGACATGCCGGCCTGTTCTCCACCGCCGACGATCTCTCGAAATTTGCCCGCGCCCTGTTGCAGGGCAGCCCGATTCTCACGCGGGATGTGGTTGAGAAGATGACCACGCCGCAGCAACCGCCCACCGCGCAGGAACTGCGAGGCTTCGGCTGGGACATCGATTCGCCGTTTTCCAGTAATCGCGGCGACCTTCTCCCCGTCGGATCGTTTGGCCACACCGGATTCACCGGCACATCGATTTGGATCGACCCTACGACCCAGACCTACATCATCCTGCTGACCAGTTCCGTCCATCCCCGCGGACAGGGAAGCGTGGTGGCGCTGCGCTCCAAGGTGGCCACTGCTGTGGCCGCTGCCCTTCCCTTGACCGTCAGCGAAAAAGATGAGCTGCGCTGGAAAAGCATTACCGGATACAACGAGGCCCAGACCGCTGCCCGCCGCATCGCCACTCGCAACGGAACCGTGCAGAGTGGAATCGACGTGCTCGAGGCCCACAACTTCGATTCGATCCGCGCTGCCGATGGCAAAAAGAAAATCGGACTGCTCACCAACCAGACCGGCCTGGACTCGCAGGGACGCCGTACCATCGATGTCCTCGCTAATGCCCCGGGCATCTCACTCGACGCCATCTTCAGTCCTGAGCACGGCGTCACCGGCGCCATGGACACCACCGACATTGCCAACTCCAACGACGCGGCCACGGGCATTCCTGTCTATAGCGTTTACGGCAACACCGACGCTGCTCGCAGGCCGCCCGCCGACGTTCTAAAGAATCTCGATGCCGTCGTCTTCGACGTGCAGGATGTCGGCAGCCGCTTCTACACCTACGAAACCACCCTGGGATATTTTCTCGAAGCCGCGGCCAAGGCCAGCATCGAGATGATTGTTCTTGACCGCCCCAACCCGGTCACTGGCTCTTTCGTGCAGGGCGCCATCCCTGATCCCGGTCACGAAAGCTTCGTAAACTATTTCCCCGTGCCCGTCCGCCATGGCATGACCATGGGTGAGCTGGCAAAAATGTTCAATACCGAGCGCAATATCAATGCCCGGCTGACGGTCATTCCCATGGATGGATGGATGCGCGGCGACTGGTACGACTCCACCGCTCTGCCCTGGATCAATCCTTCCCCCAATATGCGCAGCCTGACCGAAGCCACGCTGTATCCCGGCGTGGGCGTGGTCGAAGGCACCAACATCTCCGTGGGCCGCGGCACCGACACTCCCTTTGAATTGCTGGGCGCGCCTTGGATCAAGGCCGCCGAGCTGTCCCAATATCTGAACGCCAGAAATATCTCCGGCGTGCGCTTTGTGCCGGTGACTTTCACCCCAAACGCCAGCATCTACGCCGGCCAGAAATGCCAGGGAGTCAACATTGTCCTGCTCGACCGCAACGCCTTTGACGCCGCCGAGTTGGGTATTGAGCTGGCTTCCGCGCTCCATAAACTGTATCCCCAGCCATATCACATGGAGCGCCTCATCGAGCTGCTGAACAACCAGTCGGTGTACGACGCCATCGCCTCCGGCCAGGATCCCCGCCGTATCGCCGACGACTGGCGGGAGCCCCTCGAAAAATTCCTCCAGGTGCGCCAGAAGTACCTGATTTACAAGTAGCTCTAGTCCAGCCACCGTGCCTCACTTCCGCTAGAATATCTGGTGTCGGAAGACCGATTCGTGTCCGGGGAGTCGAGGATGAAAGCTGGCAAACCTGCACCCGCCGCAAACCTGATGTACCGCTGCGCCGGGCCCAACTGCGGCACACTCAAGGGCAGCACAGACCACTGGTGGCTGATGTGGGCTTCCTTCGCCGAGTTTAACCAGCCCGTGCTTTACCTTTGCCGCTGGGATGACGAGATTGCTGCCCGTGAAGGCACCCTGCACGTATGTGGCGAGCTCTGTGCCCAGCGCCTGCAGTCCCAGTTCATGGGCAACGTTAGGGAAAATCAGCGCTCCGCCAGCATTTAGGTCGAATGAAGATTCTGACAAACTTTCTCTCCCCAACTTGCATCGTACTGTCATATCGGGCCATGCTGACGCCGCCTCGTCCGGCCTGTGCTTTGGGGAGTTCATGATGCCAACCCGCCGAATGCGAATCCTTTTTGTGATGTTCCTGGTCAGCGGCCTGGCCGCGGCCCAGTCCACTCCCGCGACTCGACCAGACCCGCCCGCTGCCCCCACCGCTGACGCCGCCAAGCTGACGATTCCTTCTGGAACCAAAGTCCCGCTGGCCCTCAAGCAGTCCATTTCCACCAAGAACGCCCGCGAGGGCGATGCGGTATATGCGGTAAGCACCTTTCCGGTTGTGATTAACGAACGCACTGTGATTCCCGCCGGCACCTATGTGCAGGGCCGCATCAGCAGCGTCAAGCGCGGCGGTCATATCAAGGGCCGCGCTGAAGTTCTCATGCACTTCAGCACTCTCATCTATCCCAGCGGCTATACGGTCGTGTTGCCCGGAGCCATCGAGAATGTCCCTGGGGCTGAAAAGACTTCGATGAAAGACGAAGAAGGCACCATCCGCCAGGACAGCCAGACCGGCGAGAAAGCGAAAACGGTAGCCACCGCTGCCGGAACCGGCGCGGTGATTGGCGGCCTCAGCAACGGTGTGAAGGGTGGACTGATCGGCGCCGGAATTGGTGGCGGAATCGGCACTGCGATCGGACTCCTCAGCCGCGGCAACGACGTGCGATTGGATGCCGGCACCACCCTGGAAATGGTCATCCAGCGCGAAGTCCCCCTGGACGCCGCCCGGATCCCCAGATAAAGGGTTAGAGGTTATGTGGAGCGGGCGCCCTCGCCCGCTGCCGTTGACTGTGAATTAATTTCAGAGAACTCAGAGTTGCAGGCCTACCGCTGTATCTATTCCCAGTTGCCGTATTTCACGCCGAACATCAAATTCAACAGCGGCGGGCGAGGGCGCCCGCCCCACACACGCCCTACTTCAACCCAAACAACGCATTCACATGCGCTGTCACCGAAATAGTCTGAGGAGTGAACTCCTCCGTCGGCGCAGGAGCAGCCGCCGCCGCATTCATCTTCATCATCGTCCGTGCTATGGGCATGGGACGCACATTCTCAAACGTGTCCACCGATGCATAGGACAATTCCCCGAGCGTGCGCCCGGCGCTTCGCGCCAGCGCCGCCGCCGACTCGCGGGCCCGCCGGTAGGCATCCTCAACCGCCTTCGTCTTGGCTGCATCCATGTCTTCCAGCGTGTAATTCAACGACTGATTTTCCGTGACGTCGGTATCGGCCAGTTGCTGCACGATGGGCGCCACCTTGGAAAAATCCTTCAATTTCAGCGAAACATTCGCGTTCACCTGATACCCCACCAGCTTTCGCTTCGCCGTCTTGAAGTCATAGACCGGTTGCAGCGAGAAGTAACCGATCTCTGCGGCCTTGGGCTCCACTCCGTTGGACCGCAGTATCTGCCGCACCTGCTCCACCGCTTTCGAGGCACGGTCGTAAGCCTCGCGCGAGGTTCCTTCCTGTGCCGAGATATTGAATTGCATCAGCGCCGTATCGGGATTTGCCTCAAACTTCCCATCCGTCCCAACAAAGACTGTGTTGGGCTGAGCGGCGATGGTAGGGCGGTCCTGGCCCAGTGCGAGAGTGGACACAATCAGTGCGACCACCATGGCAATCGTAGCTCTCATAGATTCCCTCCTGACCAGGAGTACATGATGCCACAGCGCCGCCATGGGTGTGTGGGTCTCTGGGTGTGTGTGGGTCGGACAGAGCGTGCCCTGAGTGAAGTCGAAGGGAGTGTCCGACCACACAAACCCCATCTCACCGCCACGGCACTTGCAGGTCGCGATCCAGCCGCACTTCGAGCATGGTGCCCTTCAGCAGTTGAAGTCTGTGGTCGCTGAATATGGCTTGCACTACGCCCGCGGCCACTCCGGCCTTCGCGCCAATGCCGTCAGAATCCGGATCGCGATGCCCGCTCCCTCCTTGTCCTTGCCGTTCGATTCCGCTCCCCTCCCGCGCGCTCAGGCCGTGCTCACCCGGAACGTCGATGATCGTTGCCATCAGCGGCGCCCACCCGCATTTGGTTTCGATCTCATCAAAGCTCAGCAGCAGCCGGGGATGAAACCCATTTCCAACTTCGCTCACGTGCCCTCTGATCCGGCTGCCGCGCAGGACCATGGTTTCATCCGGCCCCATCAGATCTTGCGCCAGCTTGGCCTTGAACCGTTTCCCTGGCTGGATTCGGCTGACGTCAAGCCTGTCCTCCAACCGGATAAGAAATGTGGTTCCGTAAGGAATGGCACGAGGAGGCGGGGCGGATTTCTCCTCTTCGCCGCGCAGCGGCAGAGTTGCCAGAGCCAAAGTCAAACACAAGAACCAGCGAAGCCCGGCCATAAGCGAAACCTCCACGTCGCAGGACGACCTGCCATGTGGGTTGGATGTACGCTGCAACCGAATTGCTGCCTGCGTCGCAGCAGGTAAGTTAGATGAACGCAACCTTAAGGGCAGGTGTTTCTTTGCATTCTTTGCGTGCTTTGCGTGCTTTGTGGTTAAGAGCTCTTTGGTTGGAAGTCAGCGAGATACTTCGAATCTAGATGGAGCCCTTGGCGCTGGTGGAGTAAGCGAAGCGGTCGCTCTGCGCCCCAATCTGCCGCCGCAGGTCGCCCCAGATATTTTCCGGCATGGTAAGAAATACTTTGACCACCTGCGGATCAAACTGCCGCCCCGACCAGCGTTCGATTTCTTCCCGCGCCGCCTGCAGGGACTGGGCTGGACGATAAGGGCGGTCAGACGTAATGGCATCGAGCGTATCGGCCACCGAGAACATGCGCGCCCCCAGAGGAATCTGATCGCCTTTCAGGCCGCGCGGATACCCCGTCCCATCGAATCGCTCCTGGTGCGAATAGACGATCTCGGCCGCTTCCGCCAGAAAGGGGATCCGGCTCAGGATCTGGTAGCCGTGGTAGCAGTGCTCGCGCATGATGGTAATTTCATCCGGAGTCAGGGCCCCTGGCTTGGTCAAAATCTTATCGGGAATCGCCATCTTGCCGATGTCGTGCAAGAACGCGCCGCGAGCGATCACGTCAATCCGGTCCTTGGGCAGCCCCATGGCCCGTGCGATGGCGATAGTGAACGCGGTCACCCGCCGCGAATGGCCTTCCGTCTCCGCGTCTTTTAAATCGAGTGCGCCGCCCAGTGCTTCGAGAGTGATGTCGTAGGAGCGCTCCAGGTCGGCCAGGGTTTTCTTCAGTTGTTCAGTTCTGGCCGCTACCAGAGATTCCAGGCTGGTCTGGTAGGCGCGGTTCTCCAGCTTCAAACGGCGATTCTCCAGCGCCCTGCGCACCGTGGCCAAAAGCTGTTCGCGTTCGAAGGGCTTCAGCAGGTAGTCATAGGCGCCGTTGCGGATCGCAGCTAGCGCCACCGAGATATCGTGCACCGCTGTGACCATTACCACCGGCATTTCGGGAAAACGTTCCTTGGTTCTTTCCAGCAGGCCGATGCCGTCCAGGTTCGCCATCATCAGGTCGGACAGCATGAGTTCGAATTCGTCGCCAGACTCCAGCAGCGCCAGCGCTTCCATGCCCGAGCCCGCCTGTTTGCACTTGTATCCGGCGGTGGTCAGCATGGAGGAGACAATCTCGCGAATGGTCTCCTCGTCGTCAACAACCAGAATGCGATCAACTGGCATGGTTTTCTATAGACTACGGCCAATTCTACAGGAGTTCCGAGATTCCGAAAGTAACCAGAAGGTCAGGGAAAGCCCATTGGCCCTTTGGGGAAGCGTGCTATTAAAGGAAGTGAGCTCTTAATCCCCCCTGGCTGCGATGAATCTATTGAGCTTCTCTACCTGGCTTGCGGTGAGGGACATTACTGTCCCCGGTCTGACCCCACAGGAGTCGGCGGCCCTGCTCCTGCTGGCCGCCAGCCTGCTGGTTTTCCGCGCCTTTCGCGAGCGCTACCTGTTGATCTGGACCCTGGGATGGCTGGCCTACTTTGTCTCCCGCTGGACCCTCGTAGACCACGTCACCGGACCCGTCCCGAGGTACCTGATTGCCATCTCGCAAGCCGAGTTTGTCCTGGCGATCTGCCTCTTCGCCGCCGCCATCTTCGTCTACACCCAGGCCCGCGGACTGCTGCTGCCCCTGATGCTGATCACGTTGACCATCATGGGCTTCTGCGGGGCCCGCATCTGGCTGTGGCCGCAATCGATCACCCTGCGCGTGGCCCTGGAAGTGGCTTACCGTATCGTCGCCGTCACCGCCGCCTATCACCTCATCCGTTACCGCTGGGCGCGCTGGGAAATGGGCCCATGGCTCCTCAGTAGCAGCATGCTTTTGCTGCACCTCCAGTGGGCCCCCATCGATTCCCACCTGCCGGCGGGGTTCAACCTGATGGTAAGCCTGCTGGCCGGGCTGAGTATGCTGCTGCTGGTTTTCGATGATTACAAGTTGCATATGCGCCGCCTGGGCGTGGTCAACGCGCTCACCACCAGCATCACTCGGGCTCAGCAGCACGGACCCATCATGGCCACTGCCCTCGAGGAACTCAAAGGGCTCATGCGCGCCAAGGCGGCCTGGTTTCGCCTGCTCGAAGCCGATCGCATGGTCATTGCTCAACACATCGGCCTCTCCAAGGGCTTTCTTCAGGATCGCCTCTCCGTCCCTCTGGACGACGACTTTGAACGTACCCTCGGCGGCACCGTGCCGGTGGTCCTGGTCACCTCCGCGGCCGCTGAAACCGTCCGCCCCTACCTGAAGCAGGAAGGATTTCATCATGTCGTGATAGTGCCGGTGCTGGGCAAGAAGTCGGTCATCGGGACTCTGGCCCTGGGCACCGCTCACCGCCTCCACTATTCTCCCGACGAAATGGAATTTCTGGTCACCACGGCCCATCAGTTAGGCCTGGCGGTCGAAAACCTGCGCCTGGTGGAACAGATTCTGCGCTCCCATCGCCAGTGGACCAATACCTTCGACTCCATCCACGACCTTGTCCTGCTTCACGACTCTGAATTTCGCGTGATGAAGGCCAACCACGCCCTGCTGGAACGCCTCAACCAGGCGCCGGCCGACGTCGTGGGCCAGCTTTGCGAAGCCGTGCTCCCCCGCAATCGCGGGCAGTGGACAGGCTGTCCCTACTGCGGACATCCCGAAGAGGGCTTTCACGAAGGACCCGATCCCGGCTTCGGTGGCTTCTCTATGGTTTCCACGTCTTCGTACGTAGAGCAGGGAAGCAAGCAGAGAGGCACCATTCACGTGGTTCGCGACACCACCGACCGGCGCATCGCCGAAGAAAAGTATCGCCTCCTCTTCGAACAGGTGCAGGAAGGCGTTTTCGTCGCCACTCCGGAAGGCAAACTGCTCGATTGCAATGACGCCTTCATTCGTATGCTGGGCCACAGCAGCCGCGAAGAATTGTTGGCCCTGAACGTGGACGCCGAGCTCTACGCCTCCCACGAACAGCGCGAAGTCTTCCGCCGCGAAGTGGAGCTGCACAACTATGTGCGCAACTTTGAAGTTACCTTGCGCCGCAAGGATGGCACCCTGCTCACCGCCATGGAAAGCAGTTTCGCCACCCGCAGCTCAGAAGGCAAGATCGAGCGCTATCAGGGCTTCCTGCTCGATATGACCGAAAAGAAGCGCGCCGAAGATGAAATCCGCCGCCGCAACCGCGAACTCAACGCGCTCAATGCCATGGCAGTCATTGCCACCCAGTCCTTCGACCTGGACGAAATCCTCAACCTCACACTCCGCCAGGTCATCACCCTGCTGGGCGCTGAAACCGGCTCTATCTATCTGTGCGATCTGGACGAAACCACCTTCCGCCGCCGCGCCGGATGGGGCCAGCGCAGCGCCGAACGCGCCCGCCTTTCCGAAATCAGCTTCACCGAAGGCTTCGGCGAGCTGGTAACCCGTTCCCGCACCGAGGTCATCACCACCGACTACTTGCCGCATCTCCCTCCCCAGGTTGCCGAATTCATTCGCGCCGACGGCCTGGCCTCCTGGATCTGGGTGTTGCTGTGGGGAAAAGACAAGCCCATCGGCATTATGGGCATCAGCAGCCGCGAGAGCCGCGAGTACACCAGCAACGACGAAAGCTTGCTGGTCGCCATTGGGCGGCAGTTGTCCACCACCATCGAAAAGGTCCGGCTCTACGAAGAAACCTGCCGCGCCTATGAAGACTTGCGCCGCGCCCAGGAACAATTGCTGCAAAGCGAAAAGATGTCGGCAGTAGGACAGCTGATCGCCGGCGTCGCGCATGAACTCAACAACCCGCTGACCGCCATTCTCGGCTACGCTCAGTTGCTCGAAAGTGAAGGCCTGGGAGAACGTGCCGCCGACTTCGTCAGCAAACTCTTCAAGCAGGCCCAGCGCACTCACCGAGTAGTGCAGAACCTGCTGTCCTTCGCCCGCCAGCGCAAGCCCCAAAAAGAGCAGGTCGACATTTGCAAGGTGCTGGACGAAACCCTGGCCCTGCGCGACTACGACCTCAAGGTGAACGACATCAAAGTGGAGCGCGAAATCGAGGCGGAAATTCCGCCGGTCACCGCCGACCCTCACCAGCTTGAGCAGGTTTTTCTCAACATCATCAATAACGGCGTGGACGCCATGCTGGAATCAGGCCGCGTCGGCACTCTCAAGGTCCGGGTCTACACCCAGGAGGGAACCGTAATCACCGAATTTCAGGACTCCGGTCCCGGCATCAAGGAGCCCAACCGCATCTTCGATCCCTTCTACACCACCAAGAGCGTCGGCAAGGGCACCGGGCTTGGCCTCAGCATCTGCTACGGCATCATCAAGGAACACGGAGGAGACATTTCCGCGCGCAACCAGAAAGATGGCGGAGCCGTCATCGAAGTGCGTCTCCCCGCCAACGACCGAGCTGGCCTTCCCGAACCGGTCGCGCCCGCCTCTGCGCGCAAGTCCGTCATCGAGGGCAGCGTCCTCCTGGTCGAAGACGAGGAAGCGGTGCTCGAATTCGAGCGCGATGTTCTGTCTGGCGCCGGAGCCAAAGTCGTGACCCTGATGAGCGGCGACGAAGTAAAGGCCAGACTGCTGCGGGAATCATTCGACGCCATGATCATCGACGGCAAGATGTCGAACGGCTGGAACGCCCCGGATGTTTACCGATGGATCGCTGAAAACCGCCCCGGCCTGGAAAAACATCTGATGTTCACTTTCTCCAGCGCCCTGGAGCCGGAAATCCGCGACTTCCTGCACCACAATAACGTCCCCTACCTGGTCAAGCCCTTCGAAGTCGGCGACCTGATTTCCCAGGCCCGCCGCCTGCTGCAAAAGACCCAGGCCGCGGTCGCCGGCTAAGATTTTCCTAGCGCTTTTCGTAGCGCCGGCGTCTCGCCGGCTGTCGGGCGGGCATCCTGTCCGCCCCAGGGGCAAGATGCAAGATGCCCCCGAGCCAGCCGGCAGAGACAGCCCTGAGCGAAGGGGAAGGGATTCCGGCTACAAACCTCAAAGGCTCTTCCGCAGCGAGCGCCCAAATTCCCGCAGCACTGCTTCATTCCGCCGATACCAGACCCAGAGCCCAAGCTTCTTGGCCTCGACCACCCCGGCCTTGGTTAGGATCGCCATATGATGAGAAATCGTAGGTTGGGACAGGTGAATGCGCTGCTCAATATCCGAAGCGCACAACCCCACGTCCTTGCCGATCGAACATCCGCCCTGTTCCTTAAGCGCCCGCAAAATCCGCCGCCGCGTCGGATCCGCGATGGCATGCAGAATACGATCCAGTTCCTGCTCCGAATGACTCATTACAAGGGAATAGACGACAAATTGATGCTTGTCAATATATACATCGGGCCGCGCACCGCGGCCTCGGTCCTCAGAGTTTGGACTGCGACCCTGTAAGTCCAGGATTTTGCCCCCAATCGTTCTGCAATCCGTTAGGGAATGAGTCGCGGTGGGATAGGATGACGCCCGGAGACGTAGTGCTCATCTACAACAACAGTCGCATTCGTTTTGCAGGGGAGATTGCCGCCAAGGTGAGAAATAAAGAGCTCGCGCGGTATTTTTGGAAGGAGAACGAGACTGGCAGCACCTGGGAGCTGATGTACTTTATCGTGAACGAAGAGAAGACAGATGTTCCTATCGAGAAGCTCAACCCCTTGTTCGGTTACCAGCCCCACTATCGCCCGCAAGGATTCTCGATGATCAACGAGGCGGCGGTCTCGAGCTTCGCCCAGAATTGCGGCGACATCCTCGGAGTGCTGAAGACGCTCGAACGAGGAGAGGAACTGATCCACCTCCCGATCCGGAAGGAGGCGGTGAGTGCGCGCATAGACGAGCGCATCGAACGTGTACCCACAGAGCATGACGAGATGCAGTGGAGACTGATTCGCCTAGGTC
>Ga0335084_10004700_pt1 | contig 13459 bp, 10 predicted proteins | sample Lox_Sample_44_FD_206721 | JGI IMG/M metagenome (GOLD analysis project Ga0335084, IMG submission 206721) | Soil microbial communities from Loxahatchee National Wildlife Refuge, Florida, United States - Lox_Sample_4.4 | ecosystem: Environmental > Terrestrial > Soil > Wetlands | place: USA... | reverse complement strand
GCTCTTCTGCCCGCTCCAGCTGCCGGTGCGGCGCCCGTGGACTCCCGCCCTCCAGTCCCGCAGCTTCTCGCCGTGGCACTGGCCGCAGAGAAGGTACGACTGCTCGAACGGGATCCGCTCGCCGCTCGCCAGGTGCAGCCGGTCGCGATCGGTGGCGTCGTGGCAGTCCAGGCACCAGCGGTGCTGCTCGTCGTGGCGGAGCTGGACGTCGTCGTGCATCTGGGTGAGCGGGCGGCGGGTGCGGTTCACCTTCAGGTCCGCGTGGCAGCCCGAGCAGGGGAAGATGCCCTCCGAGAAGGGCGGAGGGGGGATCTCGAGGCGCTCGGAGGCGGCCGGGGTTCCGACCGGCGGAGGCGTCCCTCGGTCGGCCGCGACGAGCCCTCCCCTGGCCGACGTAATCGCGAGCAGGACGCCGACGAAAGCGGCTCGTCTCATGCGGCGGCTTCCATCGGTCAGGAGTAGCGCTGCTCGACGACGCGCTGGACCTCGCGCATCCACATCGTCTGGAAGACCTGGAGCCGGCGGCCGATGACCGCGGCGAGGTTCCGGGTCACCGTGTGGCCGACCGCGGGATGGGCCGCGAAGTGGTCGAGGACCGAGGCCCGCGAGAAGGCGAGCAACTCGCTGTCGATCGCCGCGCCGGCGTTCAGCGTGAACCGGTGGGGAGGAACGAGACCCGACCACCCCACGGTCTCGCCGGGCAGCTTCTCCTCCACCACCACCTCCTCCTCCCCGCCGCGGATCTGGATGGGAAGGGTCAGCGCGATCCGGCCGCGCATCACCAGGTACGCCTTGTCGGCCTCGAGCCCCAGGCGGAACAGGATCTGGCCGCTGGCCAGACGATTCGGGACCCCGAGGGACAGGAACCCGACCGTCTCCTCCTCGGAGAGGCCCCTCACGAGATCGGGCTGGACGCCGGTCATGGTCCGGGCTCTCTAGTTGAGGAGGGGCGACTCGGTGCGGGAGTGCAGGGCGTCCCGGGTGGGCAGGTCGAGGTAGGCCTCGGCGGCGGCCTGCTCGAGGCGCACGTGCCGCTCGATGTGGCTGAGCAAGACCTCGACGGGAACCACCGGCCTGTCGGCCCCTTCTCTCGCGGCGCTGGCGAAGAACCGGGGCCGCTCGAGGACGACTCTGCGCTCGGGTCGGGCCGCCGGCGGGGCCTCGCTCCGGGTCGCCGCCGCGAACGCCGCCGCGGACACCGCGACCGCGACCAGGCTCATGATCAGGATCGTCGCGAACATCACCATGACCCGACCTCCTTGAGTCCATCCGGAGGAGCGAGCGTTGCACGCGATGTGCCACGCTCGCGCCGGCCCCGAGCGGGCGGAAATGCTCCCGTTAGGAGGCCGGGCGGCGGAATCGCCGCCGCGCGCCTGCCAGATTGGCGGGCCGGGCTGACAAATCGTCAGGTGTTGACGGCTCGCGACGAGCCGTGCAGTATGCGGGCCAGGACTCCCGGTGCCATCCCGGCGCGGAGCCGCCTCTTCGCCGAGGCCCTCGAGAACCGCATGAGGATCCGCCTGGCGGGCATGACCGGTGGACTGGCCGTCGGCGTCACGACGGCCGTCGCGATCGCCTGCGCCGCCGGCACCTACCTCTACTCGATCCACCACTTCAACACCCTCCTCGCGGGGGCCCGGGCGACGGCGCTCACCCAGGGAGAGCTCATCCGGGCGGGACTCGAGCACCAGATGCTGGAGAACGACCGCACCTTGATCGAGCGCATGATCCAGACCTTCGGGAAGGAGCGGCAGGTCGAGAGAGTCATGCTGCTCGACCGGCAGGGGCAGCTGCGGTACGCGAGCGCGCCGCCGGGCCAGCACGTCGACCTGACCCTGGCCTCGCCGACCTGCCAGGCCTGCCACCGCTATCCCCCCGAGCAGCGGACCTCGAGCCGGGTCATCGAGACCGGAGATGCGACGCTCCTGCGGACCGTGATCCCGGTGCGCAACCGCGAGGCCTGCTTCCGGTGTCACGACCCGCAGCACCGCATCAACGGCATCCTCATCGTCGACATCGACGCGGGGGAGATCCGGGCGACCATGAACCGGGACCTGCGCTGGACGGCCGCCGGGAGCGCCGCTCTGGCCCTCCTCCTCGTGGTGGCGATCGCCGGCGTCGTCCGGGTCTCGGTCGTGCGCCGGCTCCAGCGCTTCGAGAGCACGGCCCGCCTGATCGCCGGAGGCGACCTCCAGCGGCGGGTCCCGGTCAGCGGCACCGACACCCTCGCCTGGCTAGGCCGCGAGTTCAACGACATGGCCGACACCATGACCGGGCTCCTCAGCGACGTCCGCCACCAGCGCGAGCAGCTGGAGACCGTCATCAACAGCATCGACGACGGCATCGTGGTCCTGGACGCCGAGCGTCGCGTCGTCGCCGCCAACGACGCTTTCCTGCGCCGACGGGGAAGGAACCGCGACGAGGTGCTCGGCGCGTCCTGCCGGGACCCGGCCACCGGCATGTGCGGCACCGGGTTCTGCCCCACCCAGGCGTGCCTGCAGCTGGGAGAGCGCCAGGTCCGGATCTGCGAGCGCCGGACCGGCGAGGGCGAGACCGTCTGGGAGGAGGTGCACGCGTCGCCGATCCGCCGGCCCACCGGCGCCGTCGCCCAGGTCGTCGAGGTCTGGCGCGACATCTCCGAGCGCCGGGCGGCGGAGGCCCGCCTGGCCGAGTCCCACCGGCTCGCCTCCCTGGGGATGCTGGCCTCGGGCTTCTCGCACGAGCTCAACACGCCGCTCGCCACGGTGCTCGCCTGCGTCGAGGGGATCCAGCGCACGGCGCGGGCGGGGGACACGGACGACGCGGCGGGCTGGCGTCGCGTCGAAGACAGCGCGACGGTCGCCCGCGAGCAGCTCCTCCGGTGCCGGGGCATCACCCAGCACTTCCTGCGCCTCTCGCGGGGCCAGGGATCGCCCGGGGAGCTCGTGGACCTCGGACCGATCCTGGCCGCGGTCGCCCAGCTCATCGAGCCCACGGCCCGGGCCCACGCGGTGGCGGTGGAGGTGGATCCGGTCGAGGGCCGCCTCCGCGTGCGGGTCAACGAAGCGGAGCTGCAGCAGGTCCTGCTCAACCTGTCTCTGAACGCCGTCCAGGCCTGCGGCAAGGGCGGCCGGGTCGTCCTCGGGGCCTCGGGGGACGATCCCGTCCGCATCCGCGTCGCGGACGATGGATGCGGCATCGCACCGGAGGTCCAGAAGCGGATCTTCGAGCCGTTCTTCAGCGCCCGGCCGGGCGGGACCGGGCTCGGGCTCTTCCTGTCCCTCGACTTCGTCCGCCACTGGGGCGGCGACATCGAGGTCCGCAGCACGCCCGGGCGGGGGTCCACCTTCGAGGTCGTGCTGCCCCCGGCCGGACGCGCCGCCCCCCTGAGGGTCGTCCCGTGAAGGAGAGCCCGACGCTGCTCATCGTCGACGACGACGCGACCTTCCGCCAGGTGATGGCCGGCGAGCTCGAGCGCCTGGGCTTCGGGATCGCCGCCGCGGGTTCCGGAGAGGAGGCCGTCCAGGCCGCGGCCAGGCTCGAGCCCCCAGTGGTGCTGCTCGACCTTCAGCTGCCCGACCAGGACGGCCTGCAGGTCCTGCGGGCCATCCGGGAGAAGAGCCCCGGGTCCGAGGTCATCATGCTGACCGGCCACGGCTCGTTCGACACCGCCATCCAGTCGATCCGCATGGGCGCCTTCGACTACGTGGCCAAGCCCTGCCCGCTCGACGAGCTCGAGGTGCGCATCCAGCGGGCGCTCGAGCGCCGCGCCCTGCACCAGCGCGCGACCCTGCTGGAGCGCGGGCTGACTCCGCCCGACCCGGCGGTCTTCTTCGTCGGAGCGAGCAGCGCGTTCCGCGAGGCGCTGGCCCTGATCGAGCGGGTGGCGGCGAGCGACTCCACGGTGCTCGTCTGCGGCGAGACCGGCACCGGCAAGGAGCTAGCGGCCCGGATGCTCCACGCCCGCAGCCCCCGGCGCAGCCGGCCCTTCGTGGTGGTCGACTGCGCCGCGCTGCAGGAGGAGCTGCTCCAGAGCGAGCTCTTCGGCCACGAGCGCGGGGCGTTCACCGGCGCCGACCGGGCCAAGCCCGGCCTCTTCGAGGTCGCGCACGGTGGCACGATCTTCCTCGACGAGATCGGGGAGGTGAGCCCGGCCACCCAGGTCAAGCTGCTCCGGGTCCTCGACACCTCGACCTTCCGCCATGTCGGGGGGACGACGGAGATCAAGGTCGACGTGCGGGTGGTCGTGGCCACGAACCGGACCCTCGCCAACCTCACCCGCCAGGGGCTCTTCCGCGAGGATCTGTACTACCGCCTCAGCACCATCACCGTCGATCTGCCGCCCCTGCGCGAGCGAGCGGGAGATCTCGAGCTGCTGGCGGAGCACTTCGTCGGCCGCCTCAATCAGCGCTACGGCTTCTCGCGCCGGATCGGGGCCGAGGCGATGGCGGTCCTCCGGCGCCACGACTGGCCCGGGAACGTCCGGGAGCTGCTGCACGTGGTCGAGTCGGCGGCGGTGGTGTGCGAGGGTCCCGAGATTCTCCCTCACCACCTGCCCGCAGCGCTGCGCGCGGCCGCACCGCCTCCCCGCCCCGACAGCGCCGAGCCCCTGGCCACGCTGCAGGAGGTCGAGCGCGCACACATCCAGCGCGCGTTGCATGCGACCGGCGGCCACCGGGGCAACGCCGCGAGGATGCTGGGAATCAGCGAGCGCAGCCTCTATCGGAAGATCGAGGAGTACCGCCTCTCCTGACGGCCGCGCTCGCCCTCCCGCGCGGGTGGCTCAGAGCCGGCGGAAGGTCTCGCGCAGAGCGTCCGTGCCCCGGCGGAGCACGACCGCGTCTGCCCCGACCGCGGCGAACCGGACGCCCATCTCGAGATAGCGGCGGGCATCGTCTTCGATCGGTGCGAACGTGCCGAGGGGCTTGCCGAGACGGGCGCACCGGGCGCAGGCGTCCGCGATCGCGGCCTGCACCTCCGGGTGGCGCGGCTCGCCCAGGTGGCCCCAGTCGGCGGCGAGGTCGGACGGGCCCACGAAGAGCGCGTCGACCCCGGGCACGGCCGCGATGGCTTCGAGCTCGGCGAGCGACCCGCGGGTCTCGAGCTGGACGACCACGCAGAGCTCGTCCTCGGCGGCGCGGAGGTAGTCGGACACCCGGCCGTAGCGGCTGGCCCGGGTGATGGTCGCCACTCCGCGGATGCCCCGCGGCGGGTAGCGCGTGGCCGCGACCGCGCGCGCGGCCTCTTCGGCGTCGCGCACGAACGGCACGAGCAGGCTCTGGGCCCCGGCGTCGAGCAGGCGCTTGATGAGCACGGGATCGTTCCAGGCGGGGCGCACCACCGGGGACGCCGGGCCACCCTCGAGCGCGCGAAGCTGGTCGATCACGCCCGGCACCTCGTTGGGGGAGTGCTCGGTGTCGACGAGCACCCAGTCGTAGCCGGCTCCGGCCACGACCTCGGCCACCGCCGGGCTGCCGAGCGAGAGCCAGAAGCCGATCGGCCTCCGGCCCTCCGCGAGCGCCCGCTTGAACTTGTTCTTCGGCACGTCCATCAGTGGATCTCGGGCTCGGGCACGGGAGCCGTGCCTTCCAGGAAGTCGAAGTCGCAGCCCTTGTCGGCCTGCCTCACGTGACGCGCGTAGAGGTGGCCGAAGCCGCGCGCGTAGCCCACCTCGCGCGGCGTCCAGCCCGCCCGGCGGCGGCCGAGCTCCTCGTCGGGCACCCGCAGCGTGATCTGCCGCGCCGGGACGTCCAGCTCGACCACGTCCCCATCGCGCACGAACGCGAGCGGTCCCCCCACGAACGACTCCGGGGCCACGTGCAGGACGCAGGCCCCGTAGGCGGTCCCGCTCATGCGGGCGTCGGAGATCCGCACCATGTCCCGCACCCCCTGGGCGAGGAGCTTCTTCGGAATGGGCAGCATGCCCCACTCGGGCATCCCCGGAGCGCCGAGGGGACCGGCGTCCTGGAGGACGAGGACGGAGTCGGCGGTGACGGGCAGGGCCGGGTCGTCGATGCGAGCCTCGAGGTCGGCGTAGTTCCGGAAGACGACGGCCGGGCCGGCGTGGGTGAGGAGCCGTCGCTCCGCCGCGGTGTGCTTGATGACCGCGCCGTCGGGGGCGAGGTTGCCGCGCAGGACCGCGACCCCGCCCTCGGGACCGATCGGGCTCTCGCGCCTCGCGATCACGTCGTCGTCGAAGACGGGAGCGCCCTGCACGTTCTCGCCGAGGGAGCGGCCGTTCACGGTGAGGCAGCCGGGGTGGAGGAGACCCGTGAGGCGGGCGAGGAGGCCGCGGAGGCCGCCGGCGTAGAAGAAGTCCTCCATCAGGTAGAGGCCCGAGGGACGGACGTTCGCGAGGAAAGGGGTGCGGCGCGAGAGGGCGTCGAAGCGGTCGAGGTCGAGGCTGGCCCCCGCCCGGCCCGCCATCGCGATCAGGTGGATGATGGCATTCGTCGATCCCCCCAGGGCCATGGTGGCGACGACCGCGTTCTCGAACGCATCGGTGGTGAGGATCTCCCGCGGCGTGAGGTCCTCGTGGACCATCTCCACGACCCTCCGCCCCGCGGCCGCGGCCATCCGCGAGTGGGCGGAGTCGGCGGCGGGGATCGACGAGGCCCCGGGCAGGGTCATGCCCAGCGCTTCGGCGGCCGCGGCCATGGTGGAAGCGGTCCCCATCGTCATGCAGGTCCCGAAGGAACGCGCGATGCCGTCCTCCATCTCGCGCCACGCGCACTCGTCGAGGGCCCCCGCCCGCCGCTCCGCCCAGTACTTCCACACGTCGCTGCCGCTACCCAGGGTCTGGCCACGCCAGTTGCCGCGCAGCATGGGGCCCGCGGGCACGAAGAGCGCGGGGAGGTTCATGCTCGTGGCGCCCATCAGCAGGGCGGGAACGGTCTTGTCGCACCCGCCGAGGAGCACCGCGCCGTCGGCGGGGTAGGACCGCAGCGCCTCCTCCGCCTCCATGGCCAGGAGGTTCCGGTAGAGCATGGTGGTGGGCTTCATGAACGTCTCGCCCAGGGTGAGGAGCGGGATCTCCATCGGGAAGCCCCCCGCCTGCCAGATCCCCCGCTTGACCTCCTCGGAGCGCAGGCGGAAATGGGCGTGGCAGGGGTTGGCGTCGCTCCAAGTGTTGAGGATGGCGATGACCGGCTTGCCCTGGAGCTCCTCGGCGTCGAAGCCCGACTGCTTGGCCCGCGAGCGGTGCCCGAAGGATCGCATGTCGTCCCGGCCGAACCAGCGGTGGCTGCGCAGGTCCTCCGGCGACTTGCGGGGGCGGCTCATGCGTCCTTCTCCCGGAGGGCGCGCGCCACGGGAAGGAGGCGCGCGAGCTCGTCCGCCCCGAGACCGGACACGAAGGGCGGGATGGGCCCGGTCCGCGCGACGCCCGCGAGCTCGGTGGCGTGGTGGAGGACGCGGGCGGGGCCCCAGGCGTCACGCAGGTCCTCCAGGGGCAGGAACGCGGCGCGCAGCTCCTCGGCCCGGGCCCAGTCTCCCGCGGCCATGGCGGCAAACAGCGCGCTGCTGAGGCGCGGGGCGAGGCAGCCCGAGCCCGTGGTGAAGCCGGCGAGCCCGAAGACCCGCCGGTGCACGACGGCGGGGCGCTCCCCGATCCCGCTCACGACCCTCCCCCGGTCCACGCGCCGGAGCAGCCCCTCGAGATACGAGTCCTGGCCGGGGTCGGGCCGCACCACCGCGTACTTGACCGCAACGCACACGCCGTCGCCCACCAGCCGGCCGATGGCGTCCAGGCCGCGCTCCCGGTCCGCCCCGAAGCCGTCCTCGGACCTGAGGTAGACGATGAGCGGCAGCCCGCCCGCTTCCGCGACCTCCCGCAGGCCCGTTTCCAGTCCCGCCGCATCGCGGGGATCGCTGCACGGCAGCATCATCGCGGCCCGGAACGAGTGCCGCCGCAGCAGCCGCGCCTGGTCGATCGCCCGGCCGAAGGACGGGCCCAGGCTGGGAATCGCCCAGCGCTCCTTCGGGAAGCCGGCCAGCCACTCGAGGAGCGTCTCGTACTCGGTGAGCGTGACGTGGTAGAGAAAGGCGTTGCCCCCGTACAGAAGGCGCGTGATGCCTCCGCGCACGACGTGCGCCGCCAGGCGCTCGGCCTCGTCGAGGTCCAGGCTGCGCCGGGCGTCCTTTCTCCGGGGCAGCGGGGGAACGGCGAAGACCGCCCGGAGATGCTCGGGGGTCACCGGGTCGCGTGACATCGTACCGACACCTCCTGGGGTGCGGGATGCCAGAGGATACCTCGGAGGCGGCGCGGGGGGCGGCGAGCTGTGATACGAAGGGCGTCATGCCTCCCCCGGCCGGACCGCGGGCCGTCGTCTCGGACGGCCCCCTCGAACGCGCCCGCCGGAAGGCCTACCGGCGTCTTCTCCCGATCTGCTTCATCTCCTACGTCATCGCGTTCGTCGACCGGGCGAACGTGGCCATCGCCAAGCTGACCATGACCCGCGAGCTGCCCGGCTTCGACAACGCGGTCATCGGCTTCGGCGCCGGCATCTTCTTCCTGGGCTACTTCCTCCTCGAGATCCCGGGCACGCTCCTCGTGGAGAAGTGGAGCGCCCGCCTCTGGATCGCGCGCATCATGATCACGTGGGGCGTGATGGCCGCGCTCACCGCCACTGTCCGGACTCCGTTCGAGTTCTACCTCGTCCGGTTCCTGCTGGGTCTGGCCGAGGCCGGCTTCTTTCCCGGGGTGATCGTCTACCTCACCCACTGGTTCCCGAGCCGCGACCGGGCGCGCGCCCTCGCTCTCTTCTTCGTGGCCACCCCGGTCGCACAGCTCGTGAGCCCGAAGGTCTCGAATCTCCTCCTGCGCATCGGCACCGACGAGGTGGTCGGAGGAGTCCTCGTCCACCACCCGAAGGTGCTCGGCCTCTCGGGCTGGCAGTGGATCTACGTCGCCTGGGGCATCCCGGCGGTGGTGATGGGCGTGGTCGTGCTCTTCGCCCTCACCGACCGGCCCGGGCAGGCCCGGTGGCTCGCGTCCGAGGAGCGGGACGCGCTCGTGGCCGAGCTGGAGCACGAGAAAGCGGCCGGGTACGCGAAACGCCGCATGACGGTGGCCGAGGCCTTGTGCCACCCCAAGGTCCTCGTGCTCGCGCTCGTGTACTTCCTCTCAGTCACCGGCAGCTACGGCGTCGAGTTCTTCCTTCCCAGCATCCTCGAGCGGTGGTACTCCCTCAAGTACGACACCCTCACCTCCCTCATCCTCCTGCCGCCGCTCCTCGCCTTCGCCGGCCAGTTGATCGTGGGCTGGAGCTCGGACCGGACCAGGGAGCGGAAGCTGCACACGGTGGTGCCCATGGCCGCCGCGGCCCTCGGTCTGCTCATGGCCACGCCGAGCCGTGGCCATCTCCCGCTCACCATCGCCTGCTTCATGGTCGCGTTCGCCGGGTTCAAGTCCTACCTGCCCGCGTTCTGGGCGATGCCGAGCCTCTTCCTGACCGAAGCCGCGGCCGCGGGAAGCATCGGCCTCATCAACTCCGTGGGCAACCTCGGAGGCTTCCTGGGGCCCTGGGTGCTCGGCAGCGTGGAGGCGCTGACGGGGTCCTTCGAGGGGGGCCTCTTCTTCCTCGCCGCGTCGATGGCGCTCTCCGCCCTCACCGTCCTCCGGCTCGGCCTCGGCGGGGCTCAGCCACAGAGGGCCCCCTGGGTGCCGACGAAAAGCGAGTAGAGGGACGTGGAAGCGCACATGAAGAGGCGGTTGCGGTAACGGCCGCCGAAGCAGAGGTTGGCGCAGCGCTCGGGCAGGTCGATGCGCCCGATCGGCTTGCCCGAGGGGTCGAACACCGCGACGCCGTCCTTGCCCTCCTCGCCCATGCCCCAGCCCGCCCACAGGTTGCCGTCGACGTCGACGCGGAGCCCGTCGGGCGTGCCGTCGCCGGCGTCGACGAGGGTCCGCTTGTTGGCGAGGCGCTCTCCGCCGCCCACGACGTCGTAGACGCGGATGAGGCTCTTCGGGGGGCTGCCCTCGACGACGTACAGGAGCGATTCGTCCGGGGAGAAGGCGAGGCCGTTCGGCCGCTCGAGGTCCGAGGCGACGACGGCGACGCGTCCGTTCCGGGGGTCGACGCGGTAGACGCTGGTCGGCAGCTCGGGGGTCGCCCGATGGCCTTCGTAGTACCCGAGGATGCCGAACGGAGGGTCGGAGAACCAGATCGAGCCGTCCGACCGGCACACCACGTCGTTCGGCGAGTTCAGCGGCTTGCCGTCGTACCGGTCGGCGACGACGGTGATCGTGCCGTCGTACTCGGTGCGCGTCACCCGCCGGGTGTCGTGCTCGCAGGTGACCAGCCGACCCTGGCGGTCGCGCGTGTTTCCGTTGGCGTTGTGGGAGGGATGCCGGAACACGCTGATCGCCCCCGTCTCCTCCTCCCACCGCATCATCCGGTCGTTCGGGATGTCGCTCCAGAGAAGGAAGCGCCCGTCCCCGAACCACACCGGGCCCTCGCACCACCGGAAGCCGGTGCCGAGCCTCTCGACCTTGGCGAGAGCCAGCCGGTAGCGGGCGAAGCTCGGGTCGACGATCCTGACCGCGGGGTCGGGATAGCGCGGGCTCGGCTGCCAGTCCGCGAACGCGCGCGGGGCGGCGGCGCCCGCGGCTGCCGCCGCTCCGGTGACGAGAAACTCACGCCGGCTGGCTCCCATGGCTTCTCCTCCCGCTCTCGCGCCCACCACTTTCACCCGTCGAGCAGCCCGTTGCCGCGTGCCCGTACTCCTGTGCCCCGAGCGGCTGGTGGGGACGATGGTAGTCGATGCGGGCCATACGACGAGGGGTTACTCGACCGCGTACTCGTCGCGGGGGAAGAGGTCACGGTTGAGCGTGAGGGCGGGCCCGGCGGGCGCGGGGCGAAGCCGGCTCACCGCCTCGAGCAGCCCTTTCGTCCTCTCCGGGCCGAGGTAGGCTCCGGCGCTGGCCGCGCGGGACGTCCAGGTCTCCGGCTCGAAGACGATCGGGGAGAGGCTGCCGATCAGCACTTCCCCGCCCTCGGCCTCGACGACGTACGGGAAGGCGGCTCGGAAGGTGGCACCGACACGCGGCGTGGGTGCCCACGTGCACACGACGCCGCCCGGCTTCAGGCGGCGCGAAGCCGCGGTGAAGAACTCGAGCGAGTAGAGGTTGCCGCTGCCCGCGGCCTCCGGCCAGGTGGCGTCGGTCTCGACGAGGTCGTAGCTCGCCCGCTCCGCCTCGAGGGCCTTCCTCCCGTCCTCGATCCGGATGAGGAGCCGCGCGTCCTGGAGCAGCCGCCGGGTGTCGGGCACGTCCTCGAGGCCGACCAGCCGCCACAGGATCCTCGGCTGGGGCGCGGAGATCTCGAAGACGGTCAGGGAGCGCGTCTCCCTTCGCCAGGCCGATGCCCACGCGGTGTCCCCCGAGCCGAGGCCGACCACCGCCACGTCCGACGGCGCGGGGTGCACGGTCGCCGGCAGCGCGCCGAGGAGAGTATGGCCGTTGCCGTAGTATCCGGTGCCATAGGGCAGCCAGCTGTTGCCCTTGCCGTTGACGGACAGCCGGAAGCCGCCCCCGTCCGGGGTGAGGGCCACGACGCTGGTCGCGTCCTCCTCGAAGAGGGCGACCGGCGTGGCGGCGGGGACGCCGTGCAGCCGGCGCCACAGGCGCTCCGGTCCCGGCAGGGCGACGGCGAGGAGGGCCAGGAGAACGCCCGGCACCACGAAGGCCCGGCCGCAGTACCGGAGGCCGACGAGGGCGAACACGACGCCCAGGCCGAGGAGCAGCCGCAGCGTGCCGGGCGTCCCGAGGTGCTGGAGGCACACGAGGCCGACGAGGAGGCTTCCCGCGGCGCAGCCGGCGATGTTCGCCGCCTGCAGCGCACCCACCTTCCGGCCGCTCGTCGCCGGATCATCGTGGACCGCCCGCTGCAGGATCGGGAACGACACGCCCATGAGCACGGTGGGCAGGAAGAACAGCAGGAGGGGCAGCTCGACGTAGAGGCGCAGGATGCGGGTCCGATCGGGGTCGTGGCCGAGGGGGAAGAAGTCGTAGGCTGCCCAGTACGCGACGAACCACGAGAGCCGGGGCCACCCGGCCGGCGCCGCCACCACGGCCAGGACCGGCAGGGCGGCGAGGGCCAGGATCGCGCACTGGACGAGGAGAAATGCGCGCAGAGGGCGCCGCAGGTGCGCGACGCGCGAGGCGCCCGCGAGCGCGCCCGTCGCGGAGCCGAGCAGGTAGACGGCGAGGACGGTGCCGAAGGTGAAGGCGGTGGACTTGACCGCCACGTCGAGGAGACGGAACCAGACGATCTCCAGCGACAGCGCCACGAAGCCGGAGAGCGCGTAGAGGGAGACCCAGAGGGAGAAGGGCCGGCTTCCCGGCGCCTCGGCGCCGGGAGGGGCGGTCGAGCCCTCAGGCACCGCGGCGGCGCCGGGGAGGGCGGGGCCACGCAGAGCGAGCAGACCCAGCGCCCCGGTCCCGACGACCACGTTGGCGCCGGCGGCCGCGAGCACCGCACCCCGCACGCCGAGCGCGGGCAGCAGCATCCACGGCGTGGCGAAGGCGCCCGCGGCCGCCCCCAGCACGTTGACCCCGTAGAGCCAGCCGATGCGCCGGCCCGCGGCGGGGACGTCGGTCACCACGGCCCGGACGAGGAAGGGCAGGGACATCCCCATGAGGGTCGTCGGCGGCAGAAGGGCGACGAGGTGCAGCAGCCCGGCCGGCCACGACGGCGACGCGAGGTGGACGGCCCGCGGGTAGAGCCAGTCGTAGTAGATCCACGTGCTGGCCGCTCCGAAGGCGGAGACGCCGAGCTCGAGTGCGGCGAAGGAGGCGAGGGCCCGTCCCCCGTCGAGACGCGTGGAGAGCCGCCCTCCCAGGTAGCTGCCGGCCCCGAGGCCGGCCATGAACGCGGCCACGATCATCGCGACCGAGTAGAGGCCGGTCCCGCTGTGGAGGGCGAGCAGCCGCTGCCACGCCACCTGGTACACGAGTGCGGCGGCGCCGCTCAGGAAGAAGAGGAGGCCGGCGGCGGCGACCACCGGCGTGTCGCGCCTCATGGAGTCAGGTCGCCCATGCCGAAGGGGCAAGGCTAAGGCCCCGCCGAGGGAGCGGTCAAGCGAGACGACGGGGACGTAGAATGCCCGCCATGAGCGTGCACGCCACCGCGATCGTCTCCAGGGAGGCCCGTCTCGGCCGCGATGTCTCGGTCGGCCCCTTCGCCGTCGTCGAGGCCGGGGCGGTGATCGGCGACGGCAGCGAGATCCGGGCCCACGCCGTCGTCAGGAGCCTAGTCACCCTCGGCTCCGCCACCCGGGTCCACGAGGGGGCGGTCCTGGGCGGCGAGCCGCAGGACCTCTCGTTCCGCGACCGGGACAGCCGCCTCGTGATCGGCGACCGCAACGTCCTTCGCGAGGGGGTGACGATCCACCGCTCGACGAAGGAGGGCGGCGTCACCGTGGTGGGCTCCGACTGCTTCCTGATGGCCAACGTGCACGTGGGTCACGACAACCGCAT
>Ga0335084_10004699_pt1 | contig 13461 bp, 10 predicted proteins | sample Lox_Sample_44_FD_206721 | JGI IMG/M metagenome (GOLD analysis project Ga0335084, IMG submission 206721) | Soil microbial communities from Loxahatchee National Wildlife Refuge, Florida, United States - Lox_Sample_4.4 | ecosystem: Environmental > Terrestrial > Soil > Wetlands | place: USA... | reverse complement strand
CCTCGACGGCCCTCGCCCCGGAGAGCGGCGTGCCGCAAGCCGCGCAGGCCTGGGACGCGTCCGGGTTGGAGGAGCCACACGAGGGGCACTTCATGAACGGCGGCCTCCGCTGGGGGGTCACTGGAGCATAGCGACTCCTCCCGCGCGGGCCACTCCCCCACAGGTCGGGCCTCGGTCCTCACCTCGACCGAGGGTTGCGGCGACGGCGGCCGTGTCCATGATGGTCCCCGGATGTTCGTCCTCGCGCGCGCGCTCGCGTTCGCCACCCTGTTCGTGGGGTTCGTTCTCGTCTTCGTCCCGGCGCGCCTCCTCGCCTGGACCGGCATCAGGACCCCGGCCGCGTTCGGCCCTGCGCAGATCGCGGGCGCGGTCCTCGTGCTGGCGGGCGGGGCGCTCGCGCTCTGGTGCGTCCTCGCGTTCGCGACCCTCGGGCGCGGCACGCCTGCCCCGTTCGACCCACCCCGCCGGCTCGTCGTTCGCGGGCCGTACCGGTTCGTGCGGAACCCGATGTACCTCGGAGCCGGTCTCGCCCTGGGCGGCGCCGCACTGCACTTCCAGTCGACCGCCATCGCGTGGTACCTGGCCGCGCTCGCGGTGGCCGCGCATCTCTTCGTCGTCGCCTACGAGGAGCCCACCCTCGCCCGGACGTTCGGAGAGGACTACGCCGCGTACCGGGCCAGGGTCCGGCGCTGGCTCCCCGGGGCCGGCGGGGGCGCGCCGCGTTGACTCAGGCCGCGAGGCCGAGGGGGAAGAGCGCCCCCACGCCGGTCGCGATCGAGCGCTCGAACTCGGCGAGGGTGCGGCAGGGCCTGCCGTTCCGCGCGTCCTCCTCGGCGAACTCGACGATGACCGCCTGGATGGGCGTGAGCGGTCCGGCGTCGAAGAGGAACGCGGCGCCGCACGCGCGATCGTACTCCGCGTAGCAGCGCCGGTAGAGCGGATAGAGGGCGGACGCGTTCAAGAGACCTCCTGCCGGCCTCCTTCCCCGCCCTTTCCCGCCGCCCGTCCGGAGGAGCCGGACGAGACTCATGGTGATCCTCTCGATCGACGATTTCAAGTCGGCGCGGTGACCACATCGTGCCGCGGTCACACCGAGAGAAAAGTTCGCTTCCGCTGCAACCCCGCGGTTTCCGATCGTTTTCGATCTGGCCCGTCGGTGAAGCGCGTTCCCGTGCCGCCGGCACCGCGCTGGGTCACGGCGGGAGGGGCGACGGGGCGAACCCTCCCTCCTCACCGGGAAGCCGATGCGCTGCAAGGTGACAGGCGCGGCGCCCTCGGGTGTTCGTGAGGGCGTGGACGGACGGAACGTGCCGCCTGGACACACCGGCGCCGGATGGCGTCGGGCGAATGACGTTCGCGCGACGGACGCAGGGACGCGACACGGGAGCTCGACGGACATGACGAACGCACTCTTCCATCTCTTCACGCGCGCCGGGGCCGGCTGGGTGATGCTGCTTCTGGTCGGCCTCTCGATCGCCTCGCTCGCGCTCATCCTCGAGCGGCTCTGGTTCTTCCGGCGGCACGCGCGCGCGCTGGGGCCCGACGTCCTCGGAATGCTCTCCAGCGGCAGCCTCGACGAGGCCCGGATCGCCGTGGGCGGCCGGGACGGGATGGAGGCGGCCGTGGCCCGCGCGGCGCTCGCCGTGGCCGACGGCGGCCCGGCCGCGGTGGACCAGGCGGTGGCGTGCGCGATCGCAACGTCCCGGCCGGCTTACGAGCGTTCTCTCTCCTTCCTCGGCACACTCGGGAACAACGCGCCCTTCCTCGGCCTGTTCGGCACGGTGGTGGGCATCATTCAGGCCTTCGCCGACCTCTCGGTGGGGTCGGCGAAGGGACAGGCGGCGGCGCTGGTGATGGGCGGCATCTCCGAGGCGCTCGTGGCCACGGCCGCGGGCATCCTGGTGGCCATCCCGGCGGTCGTGGCGTTCAACGGCTTCCAGCGCAGCCTCCGCGCGCTGGTCACCCGCAGCGAGGCGGTCGGCCACGCGCTTCGCACCCACCTCGAGCGCGACGACGTCCGCGAGCTCGCCCTGAGGCGCGCCCGCGGCGAAGTCGCCGCGTGAGGAGTTCGCCATGGCCGGCGCATCGAACGGTGGTGAGGAAGCGATCACGGGGATCAACGTCACCCCGCTCGTGGACATCACCCTCGTCCTCCTCATCGTGTTCATGGTCACCGCCAGCTACATCGTCAAGGCGTCCATCGAGGTGGACCTGCCCCGGGCCGCCGCAGGTGGCGAGCTCACCGGCGAGACCCTGTCCTTCGTCATCGATCGCGACGGGAAGCTCTACCTCGACGGTCAGCCGGTGGAGCGGAGCGCGGCGCGCGAAGCGGTCCGGTCCGCCGTAACCAGGAGCGCCGACGCCCGCGCGGTCATCGGAGCGGACCGGACGGTGGCTCACGGCGAGGTGGTGTCCCTCATCGACCTCGTGAAAGGCGAGGGCCTCGCGAAGTTCGCCATCCAGATCGTCCACGACGAGGCCGGGAGCGCCCGGTGACCGCTGCATCCGCCGCCGCCACCGCCCCGGCCCCCTTAGGCGCGCGGACGATGGCCCTCGCGCTGGCCGGCTCCGTCGCCGTCCACGCCGCCCTGGCGGCGCTCGCGGCACGGGTGGAGGTGGGCACGATGCCGGCGCGCGAGGCGCCGGTCGAGGTCGCGTTCGAGGTCGTCACCGCTCCCCCTCCGGGCGGGAGCGCTCCGGCGCCCATCGCGCCCAACGAGCCGCCCGAGGTTCGCCCCGTGGCGACCCGGATGGCCCCGCCCGCGGCGGCGCACGCCCCCGCGCCCCTGCCGGAACCGCCCCTTCCGCTCCCGCCCTCCAGCGAGCCCCCGCCGCCGGGCACGCCGCCCGCGCGCGCGGCGCCGAGGGTTGGCATCACGCTCTCGTCCACCGCGGCGGCCGGCTCCTACGCGATGGGCGTAGGAAACACCTTGTACGGAAAGGCCAGCGAGGTCGCCGGAGACCCCACGCAGGCCCGCCCCTACGCGGCTCCCCTGGCGGCCGGGCCGAGGATGGCCGCGGGTCCGAGGCCGTCGGCCCAGCCGAGGCTACTCCAGGCGCCGGACGTGCCGTATCCGGCGGCGGCGCGCCACTCCGGCCTGGAGGGCCGGGTCGTCCTCCTGCTCTCCATTGGTGAGGACGGGCGCGTCACGGCCGCCCGCGTGCTCTCCGATCCCGGCTCTGGGCTGGGCGAGGCAGCCCGCGAGGCCGCGCTGCACTTCCGGTTCAGCCCCGCGCTCGACGCGGGTGAGCCGGTCCCCACGGAGATCCGCTTCACCTACACGTTCGTCCTCGAGTGAGCCATGTCCCGAATCGCCGCTGCTCTCCTGTTCGTCCTCATCGTCCTCGCGCTCGGCGCCCTGCCCCCGCGGCCCGCCCGCGGCGACGAGCCCGCGTCGGGCGTCCTCACCCGCGCCCCCGAGGTCGTGATCCCGGCGGTGCCCGAGTACCCCGCGGAGGCGAGGGCCGCGGGGATCACCGGCGTGGTCGGGCTCGAGATCGAGATCTCCGAGACCGGCGCCGTCACCGACGCGGTCGTGATCCAGCCGGGGGGACATGGCCTCGACGAGGCGGCGACGGCGGCGGCCCGGAAGCTCGTGTTCTCGCCGGCCGAGGTGGACGGAAAGCCCTCGCCGGTCCGCATCGAGTATCGGTTCGCGTTCACGCTGGCGCCCGCCGGGGAGGCTCCGCCCGTGGTGAACCTGCGCGGACGCGTCCGCGAGCGCGGGACGCGGGACCCGGTGGTGGGCGCCCGGGTGGAGGCTGGTGGCCGGCACGCCACGACCGGCGCCGACGGCACGTTCGAGATCGCCGAGGCGCCCGAAGGCGAGGTCGAGGTGAAGGTGACCGAGGCCACCCACGAGTCCCTGGAGCGAACCGAACAGATCCTGCCGGGCCAGGCCACCGAGGTGAGCTACTGGCTCACCCGGACGGCGGCCGATCCGTACGAGACGGTGGTGGTGGGCTCGCGCGAGAGGAACGAGGTGGCCCACGTGGCCATCTCGGCGGGTGAGGTGCGCCGCGTTCCCGGCGTGTCCGGCGACGCCGTGAAGGTCATCCAGAACTTGCCCGGCGTGGCGAGGCCCATGGGCGGCTCGGGCGAGCTGGTCGTGCGGGGAGGCAACGCCCGCGACACCCGCGTCTACGTGGACGGCCGGGAGGTCCCGGAGGTGTTCCACTTCGGCGGGCTGACCAGCATCTACTCCTCGGAGCTCATCGACGAGGTCGAGTTCGAGGCCGGCAACTACGGAGTGCGCTACGGCCGCGCCATCGGCGGCCGGGTGAACTTGCGCACCCGCGACCCCGGAGAGAAGACGCACGCGCTCGCGGACGTCAACCTCTACCACGCCACCGGCCTCGTCGAGGGCAGGCCCCGCGATGACGTGGGAGTGGCCATCGCGGCCCGCCGCTCGTACGTGGACGCGGTGCTGGGCCAGGCCATGCGGGGCGTGGAGGACGCTCCGAGCCTCACCGTCGCGCCTCGCTACTACGACCTTCAGGCCAAGCTGGCCTGGAAGGCATCGGACGACGACGTGCTCCGGCTCGACCTCTTCGGCTCCGACGACCGGATGGTGCTCGGCGGCCTCGACTTCGGGACGGTCGAGAAGCTCGACTCGATGTCGTTCTCCACCCGCTTCTGGGCGGCCTCGGCGCGCTGGCGGCACAGGGTCTCGGAGGACACGCGCGTCGAGCTGTCGCTGGGCGGCGGCGTCTCGGAGTACGGCACCACCTTGGCCAGCGTCTTCGCCGACCGCGAGCACCTGCCGACGTACACCGCGCGCCTCGAGCTGCACCACGCGGTCGACCGGCGCGTTCGCCTCGTCGCCGGCGTGGACGGCCTCGCCTACCTCGACGGGCACATCATGGTCACGGCCCCGCCCATCCCTCCCGCGGGCCAGGTCCCGGCTCCGGAGGCGCCGCTCCAGCACTTCGACGAGACCTTCGACGCAGGCGAGGGGGGAGCCTTCCTGGAGGCCACCCTCGAACCGGTGGCGCACTTGTTCCTCGTGCCGGGCGTGCGCGCCGACTTCAATCGCTCGGTGAGGACGCTCGCCTGGGTCGATCCGCGGGTGGCGGTTCGCTGGGAGGCCGACGCCTCGACCGCCCTGAAGGCGGCCTCGGGCCTGTACCACCAGGCTCCACCGGTGGTGTACATGACCGAGCAATGGGGCAACCCGGGTCTGGGACCCGAGGCCGCCTGGCAGTACTCGATGGGTTTCGAGCGCCGCATCGGGGCGCACGTCTCCACCGACGTGCAGGTCTACTACAAGCGCCTCTTCGATCTCGCGCTCCCCACCGACGGCACGATCGTGCGCGGTGGCGTCGAGGTGCCGGAGCGGTACGCCTCGGCCGGGACCGGGAAGGCGTATGGGCTGGAGCTGCTCGTCCGCTGGGATCCGGACGGGCGCTTCTTCGGATGGGTGGCGTACTCGCTCTCGCGCTCGCTGCGCGACCAGGCGGTCTCGGGCGGCCGCCTCATGGCGGAGGGAAACGCGTACGACCAGCCCCACAACCTCGTGGTGGTGGGCACCTGGGAGCTGCCCGAGCTGTGGCGGGGACTCTCCGCGGGATTCCGCCTCCGCTACACTTCGGGTAGTCCGTACGAGGCGATCCACGGCGCGATCTACGACGCCGACGCGGACGCCTGGCAGCCGATCGCGACGGGCCGCGCCACGTCCCGCACGCCTCCCTTCGTGCAGCTCGACGTCCGGGCCGACCGGAAGTGGACCTTCCGGACATGGTCCTTCACCGCGTACCTCGAGCTCCAGAACGCCCTCGACCGGAAGAACGTCGAGGGCGTGGCGTACTCCGCCGACTACACGCAGCACGGGTGGGCGACCGGGCTCCCCCTCTTCCCCGCCTTCGGCCTGCGGGCCGAGTACTGAGGCGCCGCCATGGAACGCCACGGAAGCCTCTCGATCGCCCTCGCCGCCCTCGCAGCCACCGCGACCGGCTGCGGACCCAAGTTCACCTCTCCGACCGACGTGGCCGACCTCCGGATCCTCGCGGTCCGGGCCGAGCCTCCGGAGCTCGCGCCTCCCGGCGACGCCTCGGCCCCCACGCGCAGTGCGCTCGGCGCCCTCGTGGGTCACCCCGCGTTCGCGACCGACGCGACGCTGCGGGCCACGGTGCTCCACGTCGCCTGCACGCCCGTCCCGGGCCAGGCGGAGCCGTCCCCCTGCACGGTCCTCGCCGAGCTCGCCTCACCCCAGGGCCTCGTCGGCCTGGCGGACCCGGGAACCGCCTGCACCGCACCCGGGCTTGGTGTTCCCGGCGCCATCACCCTCGCCGGCCTGGAGTCGTGTGGGCGCGACGGCTGCGAACCCGTCGTCGTGCGCCGCGATCCGGCCGACCCGGGCTCCGAGGTCACCCTGCCGGTGCCCGCGTACGAGGTGCCCGCCGCGCTCGACCTCGGCTCGCTCCCGCCCGGGAACCCGGAGCGCGTCCTCGGAGTCGAGGTGATGGACCTCGCGCTCGCGCTCGCCGTCGATCCGGCGGACCTGGGGCCGGACACGGCGGTCGCCTCGGACTGCGAGGCGCTCGGAACGGTCGCGTCTCGGTTCGCAGCGGGATGGGATGCCGGCCCGCACGTCTTGGCGCTGAAGCGCCTGCGCGTGCGCGGCCCCGATGCGCCCTCGGCTCCCAACCGGAACCCGCCGCTCGACGGCATCGCCCTCGACGGCGCCCTCCTGCCGCCGCCGTCCGCATCGCCGTACCTCGTGGCGCCCGGCGAGGAGCGGGCGCTCACCCCGGTCCTTCCAGGCGATGAGGCGGCGCTCCGCGAGGCGTACTTGGAGGTCGACGGCGCAGGCAACGTCCTCGGCGAGAAGACCGAGGAATGGACCTACTCCTGGTTCGCCGCGGGCGGGGAGCTGTCGGACCTGCACACGCGCTCGGCCACCCAGCCGGAGGTGCTCACCACGCCCCCGTCGGGCCGCGCGGTGGTCTGGCTGGTCGTCCGCGATCTCCGCGGAGGCGTGGCCTGGACCTCGGGACTGGTGACCGCCACCCCATGAAGCAGCGAACCCCTCCCCGGCGGCGCGCCGGGGAGGGGTCAGGTGAAACGGTCCCGGCGAGCCGGTCAGGTGCTCCAGGTCAGGCCGAGCGAGGCGATCCAGACGGTGGTCTTGTAGCTGCCGGGGAACGCGACCGAGCCGGTGGCGGTCTGCTTGTCGCGGTCGCCGTAGAAGAACGCGCCATGGAGCCCGAGCTTGTCGGTGAAGTGCCAGCTCGCGCCGGTGGTGACGGCGGTCGTGTTGGAATCGGGCAGCGTGGGCGACAGCGTGTCGGTCTTGAGGCCCGACCAGTCGCGCAGGAATCCGAGCCGGAGCTCCAGCTGCTTCGTCGCCGCCCACTCGGCGCCGGCGCGGATGAGGTTCCCGTTGCCGTAGTCGCGCGGGACGACGAGCGTGAGGCCCTTGTCGCCCACGAACTTGTCCTCCTCGTACACGGAGAAGCCGGCGAAGTTGTACTGGAGGAGGAGGAGGACCGGCTTCGAGACCTGCCAGGCCACTCCCACCGCGAGCTGGGTCGGGAAGGGCAGGTTCTCCTTCACGCCCTGGTCCTGGGTCGCCGGGCCGGCGAGCGAGGGCGGAACCACGAAGTGCCCGTCGCCGGACGTCTTCATGGTCGCCTTGTACTTGAAGTCCACGCCGATGCGGACATCCTTCACCGGCTGGATCTCGGTGGAGAGCTGGAAGCTGAACCCGCCGCCGTTGGCGGAGAGCTCGCCGTAGGCCGCAGGATCGACGAGCGGCTCGATGCCCTGCTTCAGGTACTGGATGCCGTAGTAGTAGATGGCGCCGCCGCCGATGCGCAGCCAGTCGGTCGCTGCGTACCCGGCGTTCAGGTAGAAGCCGAGCATGCGGCGCTCGACGGTGATGATGCGCCCGCGGCCCTGCCAGTCGGCCGCCCAGTGCATCTGGCCGCCTCCGGGCGTGCCCATGCCGAACCCGACGCCGAAGCCGTGGCCGTCGAGCTTCGTGCCGTAGGCGGCAAACAGCGCCACCGGAGGCACGGGCGCCTTCTCGGTCGTGGAGTCACCGGTGAGGCCGGAGGCGCCGCCGTCGGCCGGGGCGGTCCACTTCGTCGTGAGCGACAGGATGGACCCGCCGAGCGAGAGGTTGAAGCCCTCGAGCCGCGAGAGCGCCGCCGGGTTCTGGTAGGTGGCGGCGGCGTCCCGCTGGGCGGCCACGGCACCGCCGGCGAGCGCGAGGTCGCGCGGGTTGACGTTGATGACCTCGTACCCGCTCGCGAGGGCGAGCGCGGGGGCGAGGAGCGCGGCGATGGTCAGGTGCTTGAGCGTGCGCATGATCTCGTCTCCCGTGGATGTCACGGCGTGAGGTCGAACGTCCGGGTGGCGGGTGGCACCGTTCCGGTCAGCCAGGCGGTGGCGTCGGCGCGCACCTGCGCGCCGGCGGTCACGTACTCGACCGGGTTCGTCGGTGTCACGGGCGGGAGAGCACCGATGATGCCGTGCGGGACGGAGTTCGCGGCGTACGGGATGCCGGAGCCGTCGGTGCCCGCCGGGCGGTTGCTGTCGTAGCGCGTGGTGGTCGCCGCCATGAGCGCGAAGAGAAGCTCGTTCTGGTCGTTCGGCACGACCGTATCGCCCGCCGAGATGAGGCCGAGCGTCGGCTTCGACACCTGCGGCGCCCCGCCCGCGAGCAGGTTCGGGAGCGGGTCGGTGACGACGTGCGAGGCGAAGTTGATCGGGTCGCCCGGGTCGAGCACCCACTTCGCCACGTTCACGAGCTGGAGGAACTCGGCCGCGATGCCGGCGTCGAAGGCCGGGTCACCCGGGGTGACGGCCTCCCAGGTGAAGCCCGGGATGAGTGCGGCGAAGAGCGGCTCGAGCTCGGCCTTGAAGGCCGGGGCGTTGATGGCGATGTCCGCGAACGTGCCGCCGCCCACGTCGAGGGTGGCGCGGGTGATGCGCGGGTTCGTGGCGACGACGCTCGTCCCGGCGATGGAGCCGAGGGAGATGCCGAGGTAGTGCGCGAACCGCGGGTCGACGAACGTGCCGGCCGGCAGGACGGCGCCGAGCGGGTTCGACGGGAGCGGGCGGGCGAGGGCGAGCACGAGCGCCGACTGATCGAGGAGGTTCTGGCGGAACGAGTCTCGGATGCGGAAGAAGTTCGCGGAGACGAAGTAGCGCGAGCCGCCCGGGAGCGGGAAGCTCGGGGCCGCGCAGACCCCCGGAGGCACGGCGTCCCCCTGACCCGCCGAGCCGGCGAAATCCCCGCCCTTGTCGCAGGTGCCGTCCGGCGTCACGCCGTCGGTCGTGCAGTCGGTGTCGGCGGCGCACCAGTTGCGGTCGCCGTGGAGCGGGAAGTCGGTGGCGACGCCGATGTAGCCCTGGGCGGCGAGCTCGGCGGCCACCGCGAAGAGCGTCGTCTTCGAGCCGTTGAGGCCGTGGCCGACCACCGCGAGCGGCGCGCAATGGGTGCCCCCCGGGTAGCCGGCGGGGCAGCTGCCCGCGACGGCCGAGGGGATCGTGACGTAGGCCGAGAGCTCGACGATGCCCGGCTGCGCGTGGGGATCGACGCCCACCCAGGCGGCGGGGTCCAGCTCATCGGCGAGGGTCGGCCTGAAGGCGCCGGTGCCCTTGTCGATGCCGTCGAAGGAGCGGAAGACCACACGGATGATCCGTCCGACCCCCGGGAGTGTGGGCACGCCGGGCGCGCCGGTGATGTCGGTGGCGCTCACGACGTCGAAAGCCGTCGTTCCGGCCGCCTGCTCGATGCCGTAGGGCGCGGCGGCGAGCTCGAGCGCGGTCTCGACGATGCTCTGGGTCTTGAAGGTGTACGCGGTGACGACGTCGGCCTTCGTGGTGCCGGCCGGCAGCGCGGTCCAGACGGGCGCGAGATCGGCGCGCATCTGCTGGATGGTGCGGGCCGTGTCGACCGACACGCCGGCGAGGAGCGAGACCGGATCGACGACGCCCGGGGTGGCCGGGTTGTCCGGCAGGTACACGGGCGCCGTGCCGTCGAGGATGATCTTCGCCACGGTCGACTTCGCGAGCGGCTGGTCGGCGATGCCGAGCACGCGGTTCGTCATGACGATCGCGTAGAGCGTGCCCTCCTCGAGCGGCGGCATGTAGAAGCTCACGCCGGGCGCCACCGGGATCTTCACCGCCGGCTGGAGCCCGATGGCGATGGAGCAGCCGCCGGTGATGCCGCAGGTCGGGTCGACGATGGGGGTCGGCTCGGCGATGTACTGCGCGGTGGCGGGGTTTCCGCCGCTGCCGGCGACGGCGCGGAACTCCGGGACCATGGTCGCCGTGCCGCCGTCGAGCTTGTAGAGGAAGACGTTTTCTCCGCGGACGGTGCCCGCCTTGATGGGCTTCGACACCTGCGCCAGCATCATCGCGGTCGTGCTGAAGCCGTCGAGCGTGTCGAGGCCGCCGGCCGCCGGGCCGAAGGCCGGGTTGTTGATGATGGTGCCGTCCGCGTCGGTGCGGAGGAGGTCGTTCGGGAGCGGGGCCACGCCCGAGCCGGGGTCGATGAGGGCGACCGGGTTCTGGCCCGCGTCGGGCGCCACGTTGAAGGCCGCGATGGAGGCCGTCTCGTTGACGGGCCAGACGCCCTTCACCGCGTCGAAAGGCGCGACCGCGGGATCTGCAGCGTTGGGGGCCCAGACCTTCGTGCCGGTCCCGGGGTCCACCGCGTGCCAGTTCACCGGCGACCAGAGCGCCGCGCGCACCCCCTCGAGCTGTGCGATCTCGTCGGCGTTTCCGTTGGGCGGGTTCGAGGTGTCCGGGATCGAGCCGAGCGGCTGGTTCTCGCGCTTCGTGAGGTCGCGGTTCGGGATGACGAGCGTGATGGCCGTGTCCGGGGCCACGGTCTTGCCGGTGGTGGTCTTCACCCCGTTCGGGCCACCGCGCACGGCGAACACGTAGCGCGCGCCGGGATCCCAGCGGCGCCCGTTCGCGCCGGGGACCTTGCGGATGGTGAGGATGCCGGTCCCGAGCTCGACCGAGAACTCGAACGGAACCGCCTCGGCGGTGGTCGCGCCGAGCTTCAGCACCGTCACCGTGTTCTCCGTCACCGTCGTGACGTCGATGTCCGGAGGAGTCGCGTCCACCACGTACGTCGAGCCGTTCCAGGTCTGGGAGCGGAACGGGATCGTGAGCGGGACCTCCTGGTCGTTCGGGAACCCGCCCGAGTCGACGAACGCCTGGAGGAGCTCCTTCTGGGCGCCCAGCGCCGGGGACGTGAGCGTCGGGATGGCGGCCAGCGCGAGGTCGTTGGGGGTGGGGATGTTGGGCGAGGCGAAGCTGGCCAGGGCGAGCTGCTGCGGCATCGGCTCCTGCTTCACCTCGGTGCAGGCGGCGAGGCCGAGCGCGGCAGCTGCGACGAGCGCGGCGCGTCGAAGGTCGATCATCGGGGCTCCTCTGAGATGCGAAGGGCGCGGAAGAGGGATCAGGAAGAGGTTTCGAGACGAACGGGGACTCCCTGATCGCCGATTGCAGACTCCAAAGTCAACAAGCCGGTGAGCCAATCCGCCCGTTCACGGTGGCCAGCCCGACAGGCAGCACAACCACCCACACCTGACGCGGCGCAACATCGCGCGGAGTGATAGAAGAACGCCTCTCGCTGGCCCGTCGAGCATGACCCCCATCGCCACCCTCGAAGCGCTCCTCGAGGCCGCCCGGCTCGCGGGTCCCCTCCGCCTCGCCGTGGCCGCCGCCGAGAGCGAGACGGCGCTCGCCGCCGCGGCGCTTGCCCGGAGGCGCCGCATCGCGGACTCCGTGCTCGTGGGCCCGGTCGAGCCGCTGCGCGCGAGGCTGCGCGATCTGGGCGAGGACCCGGATCACTACGCCTTCGAGGCGGCGGCTACCGACGCGGAGGCCGCGCGCCGGGCCGTGGCCCTCGTGCGCGGGGGCGCCGCCGCGGTGATCCTGAAGGGCAAGCTGCCGACCGGCGACCTCCTCCGGGCAGTCCTCGACCGGACCGAGGGCCTCAGGGCCGGCCTCCTCTCCGACGTCCTCGTCTCCGATCACCCGGTCTCCCCGAAGCCGCGCCTCCTCGGCATGACCGACGGCGGCGTGAACGTGGCGCCCACGCTCGACGAGAAGAAGGAGATCGTTCGGAACGCGGTGCGCCTGTTCCGCGCGCTCGGCTACGCGCGACCGCGCGTGGCCTGCCTCTGCGCGGTCGAGACCGTCACCGAGGCCATGCCGCACACGCTCGAGGCGCACGCGCTCGCCGAGGCGGGGGCGCGCGGAGACCTCGGTCCCTGCGAGGTGGCCGGGCCGCTCGCGCTCGACAACGCGCTCAGCCCGGAGGCGGCGCGCATGAAGGGCATCGAGCATCCCGTGGCCGGTCGGGCCGACATCCTCCTCGTGCCCACCATCGAGGCGGGCAACCTCCTCGGCAAGGCGTTCACCTGGCTCGCCCGCCGCAGCGTCGGCCACGTCATCCTCGGGGCGCGCGCGCCGGTGCTCATCCCCTCGCGCGTCGAGTCCGCCGAGGACAAGCTCGCCTCCATCGCCCTCGGCGTCCTCGCCGCGGCGCGCGGCGAGCCGGGGCTCGCGGAGGGACGGCGTGGCTGAGCCGCTCGTACTCGCGGTGAATCCGGGTTCGGGCTCGACCAAGCTGGCCCTCTTCCTGGGCGAGGCTGCGCGGCGCGAGGAGAGGCTCGAGCACCCCGAGCTCGCCTCCCGGCCGGCCTCCCGCACGCTGGAGGAGCTGCCGGCGCGCCTCGCTGCCGTGCGCGATTTCCTCGCCGCCACAGGCATCGGAAAGGGCGAGCTCTCCGCGGTGGTCGGGCGCGGAGGCCTCCTCCCACCGCTCGCGGCCGGCGCCTGGGTGGTGGACGACGCCATGCTCGCCGACCTTGCCCGCGCCGAGCGGGGCGAGCACGCCTCCAACCTGGGTGCGCCGCTGGCCCGCGCCCTCGCCGAGGAGCACGGCTGCCAGGCCCTCGTGGTGGACCCGGTGTCGGTGGACGAGCTCGACCCGGTGGCGCGCGTCACCGGCCTCGCCGGGATCGAGCGGCGCAGCATGACCCATGCGCTCAACCTCCGCGCGGTCGCCCGGCGGCACGCGGCGGAAGCGCGCCGCAACCTCGCCGACCTGCGCCTCGTCGTCGCCCACCTCGGGACCGGCATCTCCCTCGCCGCATTCTCGGGCGGGCGCATGGTGGACGTCGTGAACCCGCAGGACGAGGGCCCGTTCTCGGGCGATCGGGCGGGCGGCGTGCCGGTGACGGCAGTGGTGGACCTCTGCTTCGCGGACGGCGCGGAGCAGGCCGCGGTGCGCCGGCACCTCTTCGGAGACGGCGGGCTCTACTCGCACCTCGGCACGCGCGACGCGAGGGAGGCGCTCCGGCGGGCGGGCGAGGGCGACGGCGCGGCGGCGCTCGTGGTCGAGGCGATGGCCTACCAGGTGGCGAAGGCGGTGGGCGGCCTCGCCGCGGCGCTCGGCGGGAGGGTGGACGCGGTGCTGCTGACCGGCG
>Ga0335084_10004698_pt1 | contig 13461 bp, 12 predicted proteins | sample Lox_Sample_44_FD_206721 | JGI IMG/M metagenome (GOLD analysis project Ga0335084, IMG submission 206721) | Soil microbial communities from Loxahatchee National Wildlife Refuge, Florida, United States - Lox_Sample_4.4 | ecosystem: Environmental > Terrestrial > Soil > Wetlands | place: USA... | reverse complement strand
GCCGAGGCCCGCGCCAAGGCCGACGCCGAGGCGCGCGCGAAGCGCGAAGCCGAGGAGAAGGCGCGGCGCGACGTCGAAGCGAAGGCGAAGCGCGAAGCCGACGAGCGCGGCCGGCGCGAAGCCGAGGCGCGCGCGCGACGGGAGTCGGAGGAGCGGGCGCGACGCGAGAGCGAGGAACGGGCGCAGCGCGAGCAGGAGGAGCGAATCCGCCGCGAGCTCGAGGACCGCGTGCGCCAGGCCGAGGAGCAGTCGCGGCGCGAGGCCGCGGAGCGGGCGAAGCGCGATGCGGCGGAGCGGGCGAAACGCGACGCGGCGGAGCGGGAGCGCCGCGAAGCCGAGGAACGCGTGGCCCGCGAGGCCGAGGAGCGGGTGCGGCGCGAGGCGGACGAGCGCGCCCGGCGTGAGGCGCAGGAAGAGGCGCGCCGCGAGGCCGAGGAGGCCGCGCGGCGCAAGGACGAGGAGGCCCGCGCGCGGCGCGAGGCCGAGAAGCAGGCGCGGGAGGGGGACAAGGCGCGCGCCAAGGCCGAGGCCGAGGCGGCGGCGCGCGCGCGGCGCGACGAGCGCGCACGCGAGAAGGCGGAAGCCGAGGATCGCGCGCGCGAGAAGCGCAAGGAGCAGGAGAAGGATGCGGCACAGGTCGCCGCGCGCCTGGAGAAGATCCGCGCCGGCAAGACCGGCGGCGGCATCGGCAAGTTCCTCGGGGTCGGGCTCGCGGTGCTGGTGGTCGGGGGGCTCGTCTATCTGCAGTTCTTCATGCCGCTCGACATCGCGCAGTACGAGCGGCTCGCCTCGGCCCAGCTCGGCCAGCCGGTGAAGATCCGCAGCGGGCGCATCTCGATCCTGCCGTCGCCCTCCATCCGGCTCGAGAACGTCACGGTCGGCGGCGACGGCAACGTGAAAATCGCGGTGGCGAGCGCCCATCCGGACGTCGCCTCGGCGATCGGCGGCAACCCGCAGCTCAAGTCGCTCGACCTGGAGGGCGTGACGCTCGATGGCGTCGGCCTTGCGGGCGTGCTCTTCGGGCGGGGCAAGAGCACGGCGCTCGGGCTCGAGCGGGTGCAGGCGACCGGGGTGAAGATCGCCGTGCGCGGGGTGACGCTGCCGGAGCTCGAGGCGACCGCGACCCTGCTGCCCGACGGGAGCGTGCAGAAGATCGTGGTCCAAAACCCGAACAAGACCATCGCGGCGGAGATCCAGCCACAGAGCGGCAAGGCGCTCGTCGAGTTGACGGTCGCCAAGCCGGACGCGCTGCTCGGCCTGCCGTTCGAGGTCGAGACCCTGTCCGCCAAGGGGGTGGTGACGGCGAGCGAATTCGCGGCCTCCGAGTTCGACGCGCGCCTCCTCGACGGCAGCACCCGCGGCAAGGGCACGCTCCGGTGGCCGGGTCCGCTCGCGTTCGACGGCGATTTCGAGCTGCGGCAGGTCGACGCGAAGCGCATCACGCCGATCCTCATCGGACGCCTCCACGGCACCGGCGTGCTTGCGGCCCGCGGCGAATCGCTCGAGAAGCTCGGTCCGGGGGCGCGCGTCGACGGCAACTTCACGGTGTCCAAGGGGCAGATCACCGGCGTCGACCTCGCGCGCACGCTGCAATCGGGCAAGAGCGTCGGCGGGAACACGCTGTTCAACGAGATGACCGCGCAGGCGCAGCTCGACAAGGGCCAGCTCGCGCTCCGGGGCGTGAAGATCGACGCCGGCGCGCTCTCCGCGAACGGGGCGATCGACGTGGACGGCGGCAAGTCGCTCTCCGGGCGTCTCGCGGCCGATCTGAAGACGCCGGGCGGCGTGGTGCGCGCGACACTGCAGGTCTCCGGCACCCCGAGCCAGCTCGCGATCAAACGCTGACCGGCCGCGGCGCGGCCGGCGCGCAGGCGCGCGCGTCGCCTGCCGATAGGCGTACCAGGCGCGCGCCGGTATAATCCGCGCTTACCGCCGCGCCTTGATGCCGATTCTCCGTTTGCGCGGGAGCACGGCGCTCTCCGCGTTCCGCCGGGCGAAGCTCGACGCCGCCCTCCAGGCCCTCGATCCGAGTCTCGCCGTTGTCGCGAGCGAGTTCTGGCATTTCGTCGAGGTCGAGCGCGCTCCGGACGCGCCCGAACGCGCGCTCCTCGACCGGCTCCTCCGCTACGGTGACGCCCCCGGCGAGGGACCCCGCGACACGGCGCTCTACCTCGTAACGCCGCGCTTCGGGACGATCTCACCCTGGTCCTCGAAGGCCACCGACATCGCGCGCAACTGCGGGCTCGGCTTCGTGCGCCGGGTGGAGCGCGGCATTGCGCATCACGTGGCGGGCGACGACGTCGGCCGCGACCGGATCGCGCCCCTCCTGCACGACCGGATGACCGAGACGGTGCTCGACCGGGTCGAGGCCGCCGACGCGCTGTTCCGCCATTCGGCGCCACGCCCGCTCGAGCGGGTGCCGGTGCTCGAAGACGGGCGCGGGGCGGTCGAGCGCACGAACGCGGGGCTGGGCCTCGCGCTATCCGACGACGAGATCGACTACCTCGTCGACGTGTTCACCCGGCTCGGGCGCGACCCGACCGACGTCGAGCTGACGATGTTCGCGCAGGCGAACTCGGAGCACTGCCGGCACAAGATCTTCAACGCGTCGTGGATCGTCGACGGCGTCGCGCGCGAGCACACCCTGTTCGGGATGATCCGCACGACGCACGCGGCCAATCCGCAGGGCACGGTCCTCGCCTACGCCGACAACGCGGCGGTGCTCGAGGGGCGCCTCGCGCGCCGATTCTTCGCCGACGCCGACGGCAGGTACCGCGCGCACGAGGAGCTGACCCACTACCTGGCGAAGGTCGAGACGCACAACCACCCGACGGCGATCTCGCCGTTTCCGGGCGCGGCGACCGGGTCCGGGGGCGAGCTCCGCGACGAGGGCGCGACCGGGCGCGGCGCGAAGCCGAAGGCGGGCCTCAGCGGGTTCAGCGTGTCGAACCTGCGCATCCCCGGGTTCGTCCAGCCCTGGGAGCACGACGCCGGCAAGCCCGACCGGATCGCCTCGGCGCTCGAGATCATGCTCGAGGGGCCGATCGGCGCCGCCTCGTTCAACAACGAGTTCGGGCGTCCACACCTCGCCGGCTACTTCCGCACGTTCGAGATGCCGGCGGGCGGCATCGTCCGCGGCTATCACAAGCCGATCATGGTCGCCGGCGGGGTCGGCAACATCCGCGCGCCGCTCGCCCTCAAGAGCGCGATTCCCCCGGGTGCCGCGCTCGTGCAGCTCGGCGGCCCCGGGATGCTGATCGGCATGGGCGGTGGCGCGGCGTCCTCGCTCGAGGCGGGGGCGAACGTCGCCGACCTCGACTTCGACTCGGTCCAGCGCGGCAACGCCGAGATCCAGCGCCGCGCGCAGGAGGTGATCGACACCTGCTCGGCGCTCGGGGCGTCGAGCCCGGTGCTCTCGATCCACGACGTCGGCGCAGGGGGGCTCTCGAATGCGCTGCCCGAGCTCGCGCACGGTGCGGGGCGCGGGGCGGCGATCGACCTCCGCGCGGCGCCGAACGAAGAGCCCGGCATGACCCCGCGCGAGGTATGGTGCAACGAGGCGCAGGAGCGCTATGTGCTCGCGGTTGCGCCCGAGCGTCTGGCGGAGTTCCGCGCGATCTGCGAACGCGAGCGGTGCCCGTTCGCAGTGGTCGGCATGGCGACGGTGGACGCCCGCCTGGTCGTCGACGACCCGCAGTTCGGCAACAGGCCGGTCGACGTCGACCTCGCGGTGATCCTCGGGCTACCGCCGAAGATGGTCCGCGACGTGCGGCACGTCGAGCGGCCGCTGCCGCCCCTCGATCTGCGAGCCGTCGAGCTGAAGGAGGCGTGCTACCGCGTGCTGCGTGCACCGACCGTCGCGAACAAGAGCTTCCTCGTCACGATCGGCGACCGCACCGTCGGGGGGCTGTGCGCGCGGGACCAGATGGTCGGTCCGTGGCAGGTGCCGGTCGCCGACTGCGCGGTGACGCTCGCGGATTTCGCTGGCTACGCGGGCGAGGCGTTCGCGATCGGCGAGCGCACGCCGCTCGCCGTGGTCGACGCACCCGCCTCGGGCCGCATGGCGGTCGGCGAGGCGCTCACCAACCTCGCCGCCGCGGCGGTCCTCGATCTCGCGCGCGTCAAGGTCTCGGCGAACTGGATGGCCGCCGCCGGCTTTCCCGGCGAGGACGCAGCGCTCTACGACACGGTGCGCGCGGTGGCGCTCGAGCTCTGCCCGCAGCTCGGCCTCGCCATCCCGGTCGGCAAGGATTCGCTGTCGATGCGCACGACGTGGCAGGAGGCGGGGCGGACGAAGGAAGTGGTCGCGCCGCTTTCCCTCGTGGTGTCGGCGTTCGCGGCGAGCGAGGATGCGCGGCGCGCCCTGACGCCGCAGCTGCGCACCGACGCCGGCGCGACCGAGCTCGTCCTCGTCGATCTCGGGGGCGGCCGGAACCGGCTCGGCGGCTCGCAGCTCGCGCAGGTGTACGGGCAGCTCGGCGACACCGTTCCCGACCTCGACGATCCCGCGGCGCTCAAGGCGTTCTTCGCGGAGGTCCAGTCGCTCAACCGGGACGGGCTGCTTCTCGCCTACCACGACCGCTCCGACGGCGGCCTCTTCGCCTGCGCCTGCGAGATGGCCTTCGCCGGCCACTGCGGCGTGACGCTCAACCTCGATCTCCTCGGCTACGATCCGCTCGCGCACGACGTCGACGGCAACGAGCGCCGGCCCGAGCTGATGCGCGGGCGCGACCTCGAACGCGTGCTCGCCGGCCTCTTCGCCGAGGAACTCGGCGCGCTCGTCCAGATCCGCGCCGACGACCGGGCGGCCGTCATGAGCCGGCTCGCCGGTGCCGGCCTGTACGCGACGGTGGTGGGGGCGCCGAACGCGCGCGACGAGATCCGGCTCGTCCGGAACGCAAGACCGGTGCTCGCCGAACGGCGCGCCGACCTGCAGCGCGCGTGGTCGGAGGTGAGCTACCGGCTGCAGCAGCTGCGCGACAATCCGGAGTGCGCGCGGGAGGAGTTCGACCGTGCGCTCGACGCCGGCGATCCGGGCCTGAGCGTCGCGCTCGGCTTCGATCCGCACGAGGACATTGCGGCGCCCTTCGTCGCGCGCGGCGCGCGGCCGCAGCTCGCAATCCTGCGCGAGCAGGGCGTGAACGGCCAGATCGAGATGGCCGCGGCATTCGACCGCGCCGGCTTCGAGGCGATCGACGTGCACATGAGCGACATCCTCGCGGCACGGGTCCGGCTGGCGGGGTTCAAGGGCGTTGCCGCGTGCGGCGGATTCTCGTACGGCGACGTGCTCGGCGCGGGCGAGGGCTGGGCCAAGTCGATCCTCTTCAATTCCCGTGCGCGACAGGAGTTCGAGTCGTTCTTCGGCCGCGCCGACACCTTTGCGCTCGGCGTCTGCAACGGCTGCCAGATGATGGCCGGCCTGCGCGAGCTCGTCCCCGGCGCGGGCGCGTGGCCGGCGTTCCGCCGGAACCGCTCGGAGCAGTTCGAAGCGCGCTTCGTGATGGTCGAGGTGACCGAGAGCCCGTCGATCCTCTTCCGCGGCATGGCGGGCAGCCGGATGCCGATCGCGACCGCGCATGGCGAGGGGCTGGCGGCATTCGACAGTCCGGCAGCGCAGGCGCGGGCGCTGACCTGTCTCCGGTTCGTCGACCATCGCGGCGCACCGGCCGAAACGCACCCGCTCAACCCCAACGGATCGCCGGGCGGGATTACGGGGCTGACTACCCCCGACGGCCGGTTCACTATCCTGATGCCCCACCCCGAGCGGGTGTTCCGCACCGTGCAGTGCTCCTGGCACCCGGAGACCCCGGGTGATGAGAGCCCGTGGCTGCGGCTGTTTCGCAACGCGCGCGTCTGGGTCGGTTGAGCGCTCGCGCCGCGGACTGACCGCGGGAAACAAAACGGGGGCCTCGGGCCCCCGTTCTCCTCGCGCCGACGCCGGGAACCGCTACTCGACCTTCGCCTTCGCGCGCAGATCCCCGACGCTGCGCTCGAAGGCCTGCTTCTGCAGCCCTTCGGTGATCTGCTGCTTGACCTCGTCGTAGGGGGGGAACTTCGCCGGCCGGATGTCCTCGACCAGGATGACGTGCCAGCCGAACTGCGTCTGCACCGGCGTCTCGGTGTACTTGCCCTTGTCGAGCTTCGCCATCGCGTCGCCGAACGGCTTCACGTAGCCGGCGGGCGAGTTCCAGTCGAGATCGCCGCCGCGGTCCCTCGAGCCCGTGTCCTTCGACTGCTTTGCGAGCTCCTCGAACTTGCGGCCCTTCTTGAGCTCGGCGATCACCGCCTTCGCCTCGTCCTCCTTCTCGACCAGTATGTGGCGCGTCTTGTACTCCTTGTCGCCGCGCGAGGCCTTCAGCTTGTCGTACTCGGCCCGCACCTGCGCGTCGGGGACCGAATGCGTCTTGACGAAATCGGCGACGTACGCGTTCCAGAGGACCTGCTGCCGCGCGAGGTCGAGCTGGACCTGCACGTCGGGATTCTTCGGCAGCCCCCTGCGCGTTGCCTCCTGGGCGATGATCTCCCGCACGATCAGCTGTTCGCGTACCTCGTCGCGCAGCTGCGGCGTGTCGGGGACCCCGCGTGCCGCCTGCGCCTTGACGATCGCGTCGATCCGCGACGGCGGGATCGCGACGCCGTTGACCGTGGCGCCTTTCGCGGCCGCGGCGGGCGCCTGCGCCGGGGCTTGCCCCTGCGCGAAGGCGGTGGCGAGGGGGAGGCCGAGCCCGAGCAGCGTCGCGGCTGCGAGGGACAGGCGGATGAGTGTCATCTGTGGTTCCTTTCGGTGACTTGCGTTATCGGGGGAGCGCCGCCCGTTCCTCGGGGGCGAGCGCCTGGATGCTCAAAGCGTGGATCTCCCGGCGCATCATCGGTCCGAGCGCGCCGTACACCATTCGATGCCGTTCGACCGTGCCCTGTCCGCGAAAGCGCGGCGACACGATCAGGAGCCGGTAGTGTCCGCCGCCGGCCGCGGCGCCGGCGTGGCCGGCGTGCAGCGCGCTCTCATCGACGAGGTCGAGCGCCTCGGGGTCGAGCGCGGCGAGCCGCTCGCGGATCGCCCGCGCAACGTCGCTCACCGCTTCTCTTCCACGTACTTGGCGAGGAAGAACCCTTGCGCCAGCACGAACAGCAGCATCAGGCCCATGCCGCCGAAGAGCTTGAAGTTGACCCAGGCGTCGGTGGAGAAGTTGAAGGCGACGTACAGGTTGGCCGCGCCCATGAATGCGAAGAACGCCGCCCAGCTCCAGTTGAGCTTGCGCCAGGCGTGGTCGGGCAGGACGAGCTGCTCGCCGAGGAGCGTCCGGATCAGGTTGCGGCGGAAGAAGAGCTCGCCGCCGCCGAGCACGGCCGCGAACAGCCAGTACAGCACCGTCGGCTTCCACTTGATGAAGGTCTCGTCCTGGAGCACGAGCGTGGCGCCGCCGAACACCACGATGATGGCGAGGCTCGCCCACAGCATCGTGTCCACCTTGCGGCGACGCAGCTTGAGCCACGCGACCTGCGCGAACGTCGCCGCAATCGCGACGCCGGTTGCGACGTAGATGTCGGAGAGCTTGAACGCGACGAAGAAGAGGATGACCGGGAAGAGGTCGAACAGGAACTTCATGCGGCCGGCATTATCCCAGAACACCCCCCCGGCCGCCACCGCGAGGGCGGCCGGTATGCCTGGGGGCGAGGCCTATTTCTTGTCGAACTTAAGGGACGCCGAATTGATGCAGTAGCGGAGCCCGGTGGGCTCGGGGCCGTCGTCGAACACATGCCCCAGATGGGCGTCGCAGCGCGCGCAGTGGACCTCGGTCCGCTTCATGAAGAAGCTCGAGTCCTCCTGCGTGTCGACCGCGGCCGGGGTCTCCGGCTGCCAGTACGAGGGCCAACCGGTGCCCGAGTCGAACTTGTGCTCGGAGCTGAAGAGCGGCTGGCCGCAGCAGACGCAGGTGTAGGTCCCCTTGTCGTGGTGGTCCCAGTAGATGCCCGAGAACGCACGCTCGGTCCCGTGCTTGCGCGTCACCTTGAACTGGTGGTCGGTCAGCTGTTTCCGCCATTCCTCTTCGGATTTGTGGATCTTCTCGTCGGTCTTCTCGGCCATTGGCTCTCCTGGGGATGCGGTCCGTCGTCGCGCGGCGGCGCCGGACCTTACACCGATACGTCTAGAATACTCGAACGGATTCCGCGAAGGAAACGCCCCATGCCGCTGGCAAAGATGGTCGAGTACCGGGACGCCTCGCCCGAGGTGCGCGCCGTGTTCGACGACATCATGGCGACCCGCAAGACCGATTGGGTCAACAATTTCTGGAAGATCCTCGCCGTCGACCCGCCGACCTTGCGCCGGACATGGGAAAGCGTAAAGCAAGTGATGGCACCGGGGGCCCTCGATCCGCTGGTGAAGGAGATGCTCTACATCGCGGTCAGCGTGACCAACGGTTGCGAGTACTGCATCCATTCGCACACCGCCGCGGCGCGCGCGAAGGGGATGACCGACGCGCAGTTCGCGGAGCTGATGGCGGTCGTCGGGCTCGCCAACCAGACCAACCGGTTCGCCGACGGCTGGCGCATCCCGGTCGACCCGCAGTTCGTGCCGAAGTAGTCCGTCTCCGATGGAGTGGGACTTCGCCGCGCTCGGCATGCCGGGGCGCTACAAGCTGCTCGTGGCGCTCGTGACGCCGCGCCCGATCGCGTTCGTGTCCACTCGCGGGCGGGACGGCGTCGATAACGCCGCGCCGTTCAGCTTCTTCAACGTGCTCGCGGAGGACCCGCCGGTGGTCATCGTGAGCATCGAGCGCAGACGCGACGGTCGGCCCAAGGACTCGGGCCGCAACATCCTCGAGACGGGCGAGTTCGTCGTCAACATGGTGGACGAGGCGCTGCTCGAGCGGATGCACCTGTGCTCGGTCGAGTTCCCGCCCGAGGTGAGCGAGTTCGCCGAAGCCGGGCTCACCGCAGCGCCGGCGGCGAAGGTCGGCGCGCCGCGGATCGCCGAGTCGCCGGTGTCGATGGAGTGCCGGCTGCACACGCGCGTGCCGTTCGAGAAGCGTGACCTCCTGATCGGCGAAATCGTCTGGCTGCACGTCCGCGACGGGATCGTCGATCCGGAGACGCTGCGCGTGAGCGCCGACTATGCGCCGGTCGGCCGCCTCTACGCGAATCTGTACACGCGCACGCGCGATCGCGTCGCCCTCGATCAGAACGCCTACGTCGAGGCGATGCGGCAGCTGGGGCGGGTGTGACGCGAGCGAGCTCGCCGCCCCTCTAGCGCGCGGCTGGCCAGTCCTCGACCCTGATCCGCGCGATCACCCGGAACCGGTCGCCCGTCGGCAGGACCACCGCGGCCTCGCCCTCGGCGAGGTAAGGCGGTCCGGCAACCGCATGGAAGGGGTTGCCGTGGCTCACGATCACGTCATTGGTCCCGCGTGCCGGGCGCTCCGACAGGAGCTTGCGTAGCGCGGCGTAGCGCGTGGCGTCGTCGGTCCGCACCGGGCTGCCGCGCACCGCCGCGGTCTTCTCGGCTCGTCCGAATGCGAGCTCGGCGGTCTCCACGGTGCGACAGTACGGGCTCGCCCGCACCTTCCCGATCGGGATGCCGAGCGCCTTGATCGCGGCGCCGATCGCGCGCGCGTCGTCCCGACCGCGGTCGACGAGATTGCGCTGGGTCGGGCAGTCTTCGAAGCTCTTCATCCCGGCGTCGTTCTTCGTCATGTCGGTCGCCGCATGACGGAAGTAGAGGACGTAGCCGCCCTGGCGCAGGGCGTCGACCGCCGCGGGCGGCGCGAGGAGATCGTCGGCGGCCGCCGCCCCGAGCCCTGCGAATGCGAGGAAGGTGACCCAGCGAAGCGTGCGCATGAGCACGAAGCTAGCACAAGGGGCGGCGGGGGCCGCGCGACTTCGCCCGCGTGCTAGGCTCGTGCCGGATCGAGGGGGGAAGGATCATGCGCTTCCGCTGGCTGTCTCTCGCGCTCGGCATTGTGCTCGCTGCCACGGCCCAGGCGCAGACCGAAAAGCCGGTGCGCATCATCGTCGGCTTCCCCGCCGGCGCCACCCTCGACTCGCTCGCGCGCCAGATCGCGGACAAGCTGCGCGCCGGCCTCGGCCAGCCGGTGATCGTGGAGAACCGCACCGGCGCCGCCGGCCGTCTCGCGGCGGAGTACGTGAAGGGCCAGCCGGGCGACGGGACGACGCTCCTCATGACGCCGCTCGCGAACATGGTGACCATGCCGCACTCGCACAAGGGGCTGCGGTACGACCCGTTCCGCGATTTCGCGCCGGTGTCGCACGTCGTCACCTTCCAGATCGCTCTCGCGGTCGGCCCCGCCGTGCCGTCGCAGAACCTCCGCGACTACGTGGCGCTGGTGAAGAAGGACCCGAAAGCGGGCAGCTATGCGTCCGCGGCCGCGGGCAGCGTCCCGCACTTCCTCGGCGTGATGTTCGCACGCACCGCCGGCATCGAGCTGACGCACGTGCCGTACAAGGGCACCGCACCGGCGCTCACCGATCTGGTGGGTGGACAGATCGCCGCGGCGGTGATGACGGTGCCCGACATCGTTCCGCTGCACAAGGCAGGCAAGCTCCGTGCGCTCGCGGTTGCGGGCGCGAAGCGCTCGGACGCGCTGCCGGAGGTGCCGACGTTCAAGGAGCAGGGCTACGATCTCGAGGGCAGCGGCTGGTACGCGGTCTTCGCCCCGGCCTCGACGCCGAAGGAAACGGTGGACCGGTTGAGCCGGCAGATCGCGGCTGCGACCCAGACGCCCGAAGTTCGTGCATTCATCGAGAAGGGCGGGATGGAGGCAACCGGAACGACCCCGGCCGAGCTGGCGGCGATCCTCAAGGCCGACTACGACCGCTGGGGGCCGGTGATCAAGGCGTCGGGTTTCACCTCCGAGGACTGAGCCCGGCGGCGGCCTGGCGCGGGGCGGCGTTCAGGCGGTGCCGGCGGTCGCGGCGGCGCCGTGGACCGCGTGCAGCTGCTCGTCGAGGAGGTCCTCCTCGGGGAGCGAGCGCGCCGTGGCGAGCGTCGCCGTCGCGCGGTCCGTCTTGACCTTCCACGACACCTCGCCCGTCTCGGCGTCGAAGCAGAAGAGCTTGCCCGCGCCGTGGGCGCAGAGCCGCCCGTCCTCGACGAGCAGGCTGATGAACCAGGCGGCGTGCTTCTCGAGCCAGCCTTCCTCGAGCTTGTGGCTCCAGACGGTCGCGCCGTCGGACTTCCGCACCGCGACCACCGACCCGCCGATCCCCATGAAGACTCGCTCGGACACTTCCATGGCGTCTCCTCCTTTCCCTCAGGCCTTGCCCCGGCCGCGCGAGGTCGGCCTTGACGCGGCTGATCCACGGCGAATGGTCGCCCGGCCGGGCCGGGCCGTCTAGAGACGGGACACGAAATCGGCGAGGAGCGCGTCGAACCGCGCGGGCTCGTCGACGAAGAGCGCGTGCCCGGCGTCCTCGAAGACGGCGATCTCGGTCGCCGGGCGGTTCCGCTTGAGGTTCCTCGCCTGCTCGGCGAACTGCGGTGTCACGACGTAGAGGAGTGGAACCGTCACCGCGTGCGCTGCGGCGCGCCAATGCTCCCGCGGATAGGGATAGGCGAGCAGCGCGAGGCTCGCATCGAGCGGGAGCTGCGAGGCGCTCCGGGTGAGCGCGGCGAGCTCGGCCTCCGGTTGCGGCGTCCGGAACATCGCGCGCACGAAGCGGTCGAGCGCGGCCGCGCGATCCCGCTTGAGCTCGCTCCGGAAGTTGCCGCCCCGCGGCGCCGGCGGCTCGCCCACCGAGCTGTCGACGAGCACCAGGCCGGCGAGCTTCGCTTCGCCGTGGGCGCTCACGTAGTGGAGCGACTCGAGCGCACCGAGCGACCAGCCGACGAGCACCGCTCGCGGGTAGCGCGCGACGAACTCGGCGATGTCGGCGGCGCGGCGATCGGCGGTATAGCCCGTCCGCGCGATCTCGGAGCGGCCCTGGCCGCGCGGGTCGAGCACCGCCACGCGGTAGCGCGTACCGAGCGACCCGACTTGCCCGCGCCAGATCTCCGCGGGCATCGACCATCCCGGCACGAACGCAATCACCGGGGAGCGGTCCGCCGGCCCGGCTTCGAGCACGTGCAGGCGGACACCGTCGGAGGCGACGAAGAAAGCGCTTTCCACCCGGACCTCGGACGCGGCGGCGACGCGCAGGCCGCAGAGCATACACAGCGCGCAGACCGCGCTGCGGGTGAGGACCCGGATCAGGAACGCCGGGCGGTGCTGCGGGCGACCATCAGGCCGGAGTGGCCTTCCTGCCAGTGATAGCCGAACGGGAAGGGCAGGAGCGAGACGTTCCCGACCTGCCGGTACGCCGCGGCGAGATCCTTCTGGTAGCCGTAGTTGAAGTCCCGGATCGGGCGCGCGTAGCGTCCGAAGAGCCGCACGTCGAACCCGCGCTCCCGCAGGAACCGGTACGGGATGCCGGTGTCGTCCTGGACCACCAGGTCGCTCACCTCGAGCAGCGTCTTGCGTGTACCCGCGAACTCGTTCCCGTGCAGCAGGTAGGAGGCTGACTTCAGGAACGTGATGCTCGGATTTTGCTTCGCCAGGAACGGCAGGAACTCCGGGTTCGCGCGCAGGCTCGCGTCGGTCGCATCGAGCGACAGATAGTAGAGCGTCTGCGGCTTGCCGACGAGCGGCTGGACGAAGGTCACCTTCACACCCTGCGCCCGGCGCGACGCGCGGGTCCCGGTGTTCGGGAGCGGCCCGGCGGTCCGGCCGAGATCGAACGGCTCGACGGAGGCGATCCGGACGTCGAGGAGCCCGATCGACGCGAGCATCAGCGGCAGCATGCCCTTCAGCCGCGGCGTCTGGAGCTCGCGCGCCATGTGCTGGGTGATGAAGTAGTTGCGCACGAGGATGTCGCCGAGCGCGACGCGGACGTCGCGCAGGAGCGCGGTCGCATCTTCGCGGCTCATGGCCTCGAACGGTGGCACCTCGCCCGGCCGCTCCAGCCCGAAGAACACGTAGCTGTCGCACCGGGGGAACAGCAGATAGGCGTTGAGGAAGTCCGGGCCGCTGAACGGGTAGAGCAGGGTGTGGCAGCGGTCGATGTCGGCACCGAGCACTTCGTCGCGCCAGCCCTCGATCACGCTGAGGCGCTCGCGCCGGAGCCGTTCCCATTGCGGGGCGAGCGCCGCGCGGTGCTTCTGCCACGCGTCGAGCGACGCGACGTGCGCATGCGGCTCGTAGGTCGAGCTCACGCCGGCGAGCAGCCGCGCCGTGGACGTGATCCGCAGATCGGGCGCCGCGATTTCGCTCGCCGGTGTCTGCGCAAAGGCGCACGCCGCGGCGCTCGCCACGACGAACGCAGCCGCGGCTCGCGCCACGGCGTCGGAAAAGTAACGATATGCCGTCATGCAGACACGCTTCCCGCTCGTGCGAGGCGCGAGCAAATCGCTCGTTCCCCTAGGTGAGGAGAACGCGTGCCAAGACCGCGCGGTTGACGCGCGGCGCG
>Ga0335084_10004696_pt1 | contig 13464 bp, 17 predicted proteins | sample Lox_Sample_44_FD_206721 | JGI IMG/M metagenome (GOLD analysis project Ga0335084, IMG submission 206721) | Soil microbial communities from Loxahatchee National Wildlife Refuge, Florida, United States - Lox_Sample_4.4 | ecosystem: Environmental > Terrestrial > Soil > Wetlands | place: USA... | reverse complement strand
CAAGGGAAGACCCGAAATCCCGTAGGCGATATTCTCGAACACGGTCATATGAGGGAAGAGAGAAGGTTCCTGAAAAACATAACCCACCCGCCGGCGATGAATAGGGAGATTCACCCCTTCCTTCTTATTGAAGAAGACGACTCCATTAACCCGGATCAAGCCGGAATCGGGTTCAACCAATCCCGCGATCGTTTGAAGTGTAAGTGTTTTGCCTGAACCCGAAGGGCCGAACAGAACGGTCATGCCCTTCTGAAGACTCAGCGAGAGGTCCAGGGAAAAATTGCCAAGATCTTTTTCAACACGAATTTCGATCATGAATAGGAAAGACCCTATCGATTCTCTTAGAACCCCTTCTTGCTCAACTTGTTGGCGATGTAGAGAAAAGCCGCCGAGACTAGCGTGAAGAAAATCACCATCATGTTTGCCTTCGGCCATTCACCGCTGCTCGCCGATGTGTAAATAGCAATCGGCATCGTGTTGGTCTTCCCGGGGATGTTTCCCGCAACCATCAGCGTGGCCCCGAATTCGCCCATGGCCCGGGCAAAGGAAAGGACTGCCCCTGCAATCACCCCTTTCTTGGAAAGGGGGAGAATCACCCTAAAAAATGTTCTAAGCTCTCCGTGCCCGAGGGTGTACGACACCTTGATGAGATTTTGATCTACCGATTCAATGGCTGCCCGGGTCGTCTTGATCATCAAGGGGAGGGCGACAATAAAGGAAGCAAGAACGGCGGCATACCATGTGAACATGATGTTCCAACCCGTCCAACTAAAGAGGTACTTCCCAAGGAGACCATTTCTTCCCATAAAAATAATCAAGTAGTATCCCGTGACTGTGGGGGGAAGGACAAGGGGGAGGGTCAGCAAGATATCCAGGATTTCTTTTCCTCTGAAATTCATTCTGGCAAGGACGAAAGACATCCACGTACCTACCAGTACGACCAACATCGTTGCAGCGATCGCAACCTGAAGGGAAAGCCTTAATGAAAACAAGACCGATTCATCCATCTGCTATTTGCTTCGAAGGTGTAAGGTTATTTCCTGGGCCAACTCTTCCCGCCAACCAAACCCTTCAGGTCCTTTCTCTCTCATCTATCATTATATCATTGCTCTCCAAATTAAATCGAATTGCTCAGATGTCAAATCGGTTTTATTGGATTTCTTAATTGGTTTGGCCTTTCGCAAAATCAGGTTCACCGCTGAGTCACAGAGAACGCGGAGTGACACTTATTTCTGATCCAATCGGGAGACGGCGATTGGATCAGAAACCTCATCCCTGCGGGAACAGATCTGAGATATTTCCAATGGCCAAAAACCCAAGAACCGTCCATTGTTCTACAAGAACAGATTTCTGTTTGGCGGTGTCTCTCCGCCAAACAGAAAATGTATTCTCAGCGCCCTCGGCGGCTCTGCGGTGAAAATTGATATTTGGACAAGCATGTTTTCACATCGAAGGTTTAGCAGCGATAAACCCGTATTTATTTAGAATGTTTTGCCCTTCTGCAGATACGACGAGACCTACAAATGCCCTTGACAATGACTCCTCCTTTGTACCCTTAATTACTCCAATGGGATAGACGACCGGCTGGTGGCTGCCCTCAGGAAGCTTCATCACCACTTTCACTTCCTTTGCCCTAACCATAGCATCTGTTGAATAGACCAGTCCTGCATCCACCTCGCCCCGTGCCACATAATCCAGCACTTGCCTGACATTTTCCGCAAAGACAAGTCTGTCTTTAACAGCATCCCAGAGATTATAATGTCTCAAAGCCTCCTCTGCGTACCTGCCTGCCGGGACAGTCTTGGGATTGCCGATGGAGATTTTTCCTACTTCTTTTTTTTCAAGGTCTTTCATCGAGTTTATAGGAATGTTAGAAGTGGCTGGTTTAATCAAGACGACCGCATTTCCTGCAAAATTCTTCCTTGAATTGGTTGCCACGAGACCTTTGCGGTCGATATCATCCAAATCTTTTGGAGCGGCTGAAGCAAAGACATCGACGGGCGCGCCGGCTTCGATCTGTCTCGCGAGATCTCCTGACCCGCCGAAGTTAAATACGACCTTTGACCCCGGATGTGTTTCCATAAAGATCTTTCCGATTTCTTCGAAAGCATTCTTCAAACTGATGGCTGCGGAGACCGTAATCTCGTAGGCCGATTTAGGTTGCGCAACAGCCCCTGTGGCTAAAAGCAACGCTGCAAAGTAAACCAGGATAAACATGAATCTTCTCATTCCATCTCGCCTCGAAAATTTCCTGAACATTTCAACGCCCGCCTTTCTCCGTTGATCGATCTCCAAAATGCTTCTGGTATATTTTTTCAATGACCTTCTTTGCGTCCAATTCGAATCGTTCGTACCGCCTCAAAAAATCTTTACCCTCCAGCGTGACCCTGGACCCTCCTCCGGAGAGCCCACCAATTTTCTTGTCAAGAAAGGCAAACCCGAGCCGTTTTTCCACGGTCTGGATCAATTTCCATGCTTTGCTGTAAGACATGTTCATCTGTTGCGCAGCCTGGTGTAAAGAGTCCGTTTTCTCAACCCGCCTCAAGAGCTCGCAAGGCCCCTCGCCGAACGCCTTTCCGGCATGATCAAGCCATATCTTGCACCGAACCTTTATCATTTCGCTTTCCGTTATATTCGAACGAATATAGCGCTTTTTTAACAGACTTTATGGGGATTGTCAAGCAGCTGCTGAGCTGAAGTTGGGCTGAAAATAAGGTTTACCGCAGAGCCGCAGAGAGCGCAGAGTAAAGTTTTGTTCTGATCCAATTGGGCCTTCGCCACGGCGTAGCGGCTTCGTCCGCACAGGCGGGAGACGGCGACCTGCCTGCGCGAAGTCCCGCTTTGCGGGACGAAGGCAGGTCGGATCAGAAACTTCATTCCTGCGGGAGTTGGTACGAGGTATTCCCGAGGGCCAAAGGCTGAACAACCGCCAATTGCTTTGGAAGAATAGCCTTTTTATTTGGCGGTATCCCTTCGGCTTTGCTCAGGGCCTTGAGTTTACCGAAAGACCTGTCGAAAGGCTCCCCGCCAAATAAGAAATCTTTCTCTGCGTCCCTTGCGACTGAGCGGTGAAAATCTTATTTTGGACAAGACTGATGCCGAGCACAATCGATAGTGTTCTACTTCGTGTCCTTAAATATGGAATAGGATTCCATGAACATCGGAAATCCCGTCGTCTGCATGACCATCAAGAGAGCATGTGCTATTTCGGCATCTGTCGCGCCTGCTTCCCTGGCTTTCCTGAGGTGTGTCTCCAGCGATAGTTTGTGCTGGCTGGCCGCTGACACAGCTACCTTGATGAGCCACCGAACCTTTTCCGGAAGAGGGCCCCCGTTTTCGTGGATCTCCTTTCCTAGAGCCTCATAATGAGACCACACTTTGGGAAACTCCTTCTTGAAGACCGTAAATATTTCGTAAAGATCCTTCATAGCTGCCTCCTTTCATTCATTGATAAAACCATGTTGCCTCTCCTTAAAGGAATACCACCCGGATAAATAGGAGTCAACCGCCACACGCACACACTGCACAGGCCGGTAATGAAGCTTCTGCTCTCAGACTCTTGAAATGAAAAAAGTCGGCATTAGAGCCGCCTCAGGGACGGCATCAGGTTCTCCGAACCAATCAGATCCCCCCGCGCGAGGTTACTTCCTACAACACGCAAGATTGAACTCTGTCCCGGAATTGAAGATTGTAAATAGCTGTGTTCACTTCTTGAATGCATCCCGGTACTACAAATAATATCACTGCTGTCCAAATTAGGCGGAATTTCTTGAAGGTTAGTTGGATTTCTTTGGGCTTTTGGGTTGATATTACTTCCTTTCGAGGTCAGGTTTCACCGCTGAGCCGCGGAGATCGCCGAGGAAAATGTCTTCTGCTCCAATTGGGAGACGACGATTGGAGCAGAAACTTCGTCCCTTCGGGAATAAGACCGAACTCTGTTTGCCGCTATGGCACATGATATGAGCCTTGTACAGAAACCTTTTTGTTTGGCGGCCTCTCACCGCCAAACAAAAAATATCTACTCTGCGTCCTCTGCGCCTTTGCGGTGAAAATTCTATTTTGGACAAGAATGAAATAATATAATGTATTTTCTTTCTTCTTTTTCTTGAACGCCATATTAAGATTATTTTGAGCTTGCAGGAAACGTTGCAAACATTCTGACATATTTGGTATCTTGTATTGTTGAGAGGAAGAAATAAAGCCAAAGGGTCCAATCGAAAAATAGAAAGGAGGAATTATGGGAGAAATCGTGCATACGTCAAGAATCAAAATTGTGAGAGAAAAAGGTCCCACGAGGAGAGCAATGATTGAGGGGTTTAGTGAACCGATCTATTATGGTGTCCACGGAGGGATTAAGAGGTTCTATAAGGTCGAACCCGAGGAAGAGCATGCCGCTACCCTGGATCATATTGTGGCGGCTACCGCTGGCTGAATGATGGGAACATTGGCCAGGTTCCTGGCTGAAAAAAAGATCCCCACTCCGGAAGACCTTTATTGGGCGGATGTCGAAGGAGATATCGAGAACGTAAATAATGTCCTAAAAATAACTCAAATCCGGGTCAAATATCATCTTAAGGTCTCCCAAGAGAAGGCGAAAGAGGTCAAAGAGGCGTTTTCATCTTACCTCACTTCTTGCCCTGCGGCTCAGAGTGTGATCGGCTGCATCAATATCAAAGATGATATGGTGATTGAAAGCTAAACGAACTGATTCGGAAACCATTGGGGCTTCACTAAAACACATACCGAAAGGAGGGCTTTATGTAGCAAAAGGGGTGGACGATTTCGGAGGAAGGACGCTTACTTTTTGCAAAATTACCCTTTTCAGTCGGAACGACGTGGCACAAAAAGAAGGAGACTCTCATGGATTACGATAGCCTACTGGAGCTGGTGAAGAATCGGAGGAGTGTACGCCGTTTTAAACCGGACCCAATCCCCGATGAGTACATAGACAAAATTATTGAGGTTGCTCGCTGGGCGCCATCGGGTTTCAACCTGCAACCCTGGGAGTTCGTTGTGGTCACAAAGCCTGAGTTGAGGAGAAAGATTGTTGAAAATATCAACGAATATTGGAAGCAAGCGAAAAATATGGAAAGCGCCAGAGAATCCTGGCAAGGAAAACCTTGGACAACTTCGGGTGTCCTCGATGCGGGAATGGATTTTACCACCGCCCCTGTGTTCATCATCCTTTTTGGCGATACTCGAACCAAGGTAGGACTCCCGATGGGCGTTCGATATGATCGAAATCGGTGCGATCTGATTTTCACTTCAGGCCTTGCCAGTGCTTTTCTATACATGCATTTGGCCGCCGTCACCTTGGGATTGGCGTCTCAGTGGGTATCTGCGATCACCACTCCCTTCGCCAGCTGCATGGTAAAGGATCTCTTGGGAGTTCCGGCTGAGATGGAGCCTTACGACATGATGGCCATTGGCTACCCCGCTCTTCATCCCAACGAGAAGTTCATGAGGGATCCGAAAAAAATGGTTCATTATGATGACTGCGGCCAAGAGGACTTCAGGACAGAAAATGAGGTAAAGGACTTCGTAAAGAGAGCCAGGAACTGGAACATCGGAACACATTCAAGGAAGGCAGAATAGAGCAATCATTTGCGTGGGAGGATTTCATTTTTGGCACATCTGTCTAACCCTTGGGTTGAAGTTTTATTGATCACCTACGGATTTTACAAGAAAGAGGGAATGTAAGAATGGATTACAAGACGTTCTTGGAATTTGTAAAGACTCGGCGCACCATCAGAGCGATTGAGCCTGACCCCATCCCGAATGATGTTGTAGCTAAGCTGATCGAGGCAGCCCGCTGGGCTCCTTCGGGGTTTAACATGCAACCCTGGGAATTCGTAGTCGTCAAGGATCTGGCGCTACGAACCGCCATCAAAGAGGCAGTCGATCATTATCGTGCGAACGATTTCTTCGCCATGGAGGCGACCCGGGAAGAGTGGCAAGGATCGCCATGGACTCCCAGCGCACCCGGAGAATTCGCTCTGCCCCTGGCTCCTGTTTTCATTGTTCTTTTTGGTGACACCCGAAGAAATGTGGGCTTGCCTATGGCAGCCCGCTACACCTACCAGAAGTGGTACTCGATTTTTGATTCCACTCTGTCTAATGCCTTCTTATACATGCTCCTTGCGGCCCACAGTCTGGGGCTAGCGGCAATTTACGTTTCGGCCACCAAATACCCGAAGGTAGGTGGACTGATTAAAGGTATTCTGAATATCCCTTATTACATGGAGCTCTACGACATGCTCTTAGTAGGAAAAGCCGAGACGAAGGTGCCGCCTAAACTGATGCGGGACAAGAAGGAGATGATTCACTATGACAAGGCAGGGCCTGATGAGTTTTTGGGTGACAACAAGGTGAAGGAGCAAATCATCAAATTCAGGGCAGGCAACGTTGGCCGCCACAAAGCTGCCGACAAAAAGAGAGGAAGCGAGTGACCCCGTAAACCACCCATTCACTAAACCGAAGGGTTTTTCGAAAGTCCCGCTATCGATAGGGACTTTTTACCTTAACGTTGCAAAAATTCTCCGCAGCAGACTCGGCGAGGGCACTGGAAAAGCCTTGTAGCGGAATCCTTTGAGCGTAAAGCACTTCGTTTCGCATGCTTTGCTGGACTTCACTCTTGGTAAAGTCCTCTGTTACCGATTCATCTCAATAAAACCCGCATTACAAGGCTTTAGAAGCGTTCCCGGCGGGTCTGCTAATACAACTGTGAGGTTTAGAAGCTCGAAAATTTACGAATATCAAGTCTACAATTCATTCTCCGAAGGCCTAGGCTTCCGTTTTGGCAAGATGTGTTCAACTTGGAAATGCTGAGGTCATTCCGAAACGTATAATCTGAGATCGTTACTCCTGGATCTTACCCCAGAATACTAAGCCTTCAAATCGCAATCATCCATTTAGCAGATAAATCTTGATAAATACCACTTCGTACCTATAAGAATACAGCATTCACCCCATGTACTTCCTTAAGATGCCGGTGGTAGCCTGAAGGTGCAGAACAATGAATTTCTCGACAGTGGCAAGAACATTCTAAGTCGTCAACCCCACAAGTTTCCATACAGAAGAACCTTGCGTTTAGGAGGGCTCAAGTGGCCCTTGAAGACATCGGTCTCACGGATCAAAAGGACTTTTCATGCGGGTTTGTTAGAGAAAGTCTATGAAAGTATTCATTGTCTACTGGCACCCCGAGCCGAAGAGCTTTAACGGGGCTATGTTTCGGACGGCTTGTGAGACGCTTGCCGCTGACGGGCATGAGGTCAGCACCTCCGATCTGAATGAAATGGGCTCTAATCCCGTTTCTGGCCGGCACAACTTCATAACCGTTAAAGATTCGTCCTACTTCAAACAGCAGATCGAAGAGTTGCACGCCACCGATGTTCACGGATTCGCGGCAGAGGTGGAAGGTGAGCTCAAGAAGATGGAGAGGTGTGACCTGATGATCTGGCAGTTCCCGCTCTGGTGGTTTGGATTGCCTGCGGTCCTTAAGGGATGGGTGGATCGCATTTTTGCCATGGGGCGCACCTATGGTAGCGGCCATTTCTACGAGAACGGAATTTTTCGGGGAAAGCGAGCGTTCTTGGCGTTGACGACCGGGGGCGCGGAGGAAGCTTATCGTCGGGGTGGGTTCAACGGCGATATCGAGGCGATCCTGCGTCCAATTCACCGAGGCATGTTACAGTTTGTCGGCTTTGACGTCCTGGCTCCACAGATCGTGTATGGACCCGTTCACCTGACCGAAGAGCAGCGCAAACAGCATTTGGCGACTTACGCTTCACGGCTGCAGCGTATCGCAGACGAATCACCCATCGAGGTTGGAAGCTACTAATGGGGTAATTGTCCTACGCCCGCTGATCCCGGGAGGCGGATTGGAGTGCAGGATACTTTCGAATCGAATGAATCGGGGCTCGAAAACCCACCCTGATCGGCTAAGACTCATGACGAAGAGGTGACCGGCCATGAAAAAAGGAATATCCAGAAGGGAGTTTTTTAGGAGGATTGGGGTAGGAACGCTGGGGTTGGGGGTCGGTGTCTCTGTTTTTGATGGGATTTCTCAGTATGCCGATGCATTGACCGAAGAAGAGGCTCATGCCCTGCTCATGAAAGGGACGGTCAATTTTATGGGGTTTGTTGCAAAGGAGATTACACCAAACGATGAATTCTATATAACCACGTACTCGTCGAACGTCCCTTCTCTCAGTGCGAATGCCTTTGCACTAAAGATAGAGGGCCTTGTAGAAAAGCCCTATACGCTCACCATGAAAGAACTTCAAGAGATGAAGGACAAAAGAGAGTTTGTCACCCTTCAGTGTATCGGCAATCCGGTGGGAGGAGATTCAATCGGAAATGCTCTCTGGGAAGGGGTAACCCTTAGAAAGATTATAGAAAAAGCTGTGCCTAAAGGTGGTCTGGTTAAAACCGTCTTCCATGCAGAGGATGGTTATACAGACAGCATCCCTTACTCGCTTTCGCTTTCTGATGACGTATTCCTGGCATTCAAGATGAATGGAGAGGATCTCCCAAAGGTCCATGGCTATCCTCTCAGGGCGATCGTCCCCGGTATCTATGGGATGAAAAATGTCAAATGGCTTTCAAAGATCGAGCTTGTCAATTTTGACTTTAAAGGATACTGGGAAAAGAAGGGATGGTCGGACGAGGCGATTATTCCGGTTAAGGCCCAGATCCTGATGCCCATGGAAGGCAAGAGGATATCCCCCGACAATTATGTCATCGGCGGTGTTGCTTACGGGGGAAGATACGGAATCAGTAAGGTTCAGATATCCCTGGACGGGGGGGAGAGCTGGCGGGACACTGAGATGAAGAAACCTCTGTCGAAGTGGGCATGGGTGCTATGGAGTTATCAGTGGAAACCCGAAAAAGAGGGCAGGTACACACTTAAAGTCCGAGGATTCGATCAAACTGGAGGAGTCCAGGGATCAGCGGCGCCGAAAGGAAGCCTCTTCAGGAGCCGTGCCTTTCCTGATGGCGCCCAAGGAATCCATTCGGTAAATGTGACTGTGCAAAAAACATAATGGCTGAAGCCCTTCTTGAAACCAACATTTTTAAAAAGTGCACATGTATGCTATAAACCTTGCTTTTTCTAAACCTCTGAAAAGTTATCATTTGAAGATCGTACCTTCCGCTTTCTCAACTCGATAGCCGGAGAGGGGTTCTGGCAAGCTATGTTCACCTCGAACCAGGCCGTCCGACCTGTTGACTTCTTCGCCCCCGGACACTCCTCGAGCACTTCGCCCTTCTTCATGGTAATGGTCAAGAATACGTGATCCACGGTAACGCGTTAAGGCCACCTTACCCAAACGAAAACCCGGGAGAAGCGGACAAAGAATTGGCGCCCTGACGGGATGAGGTGAGGTATTGTACCGACCCCGATTGCAAGGGGACGGGTCTGTGGCTGAAAAAAATATTTTTGCGCCAGGCGCATTTTTTTCTTGACAAAAGAGTTTAGATAGTATACACTTCAACTATGAAGAAGATGACTGGATCGCCCTTTTCATTAGTCGCCAAGTTCTCAAGTGTGTCCAAGCTCTGGCAGCAACAGGAATCGCAGCCCCGCAAGTTCGGGACAGAGCACGACCTGTCAGGCGCCGAAATACACGTCATCGAGGTCGTGGGGCAGAACGAGGGCTTGAGCGTGACCGACCTTGCCAAGCGGCTGGGAGTGACAAAAGGAGCCGTATCACAGAAGCTCAAAAGGCTTGAGGCAAAGGGTCTGGTCGTCAAAGAGGTCGATCCGACAAACACGTCGCGGATAACGGTCAGCCTTTCCACGAAGGGCAAGGTGGCCTATTACTCGCATCTGCAGTGGCATGAGAGCGTGGACGGCGGCTTCCGGGAGTACTTTGTCAACCTTCCCGAGGACAAGATTCGCTTCCTGGAGGAGTTTCTATCCCTGTTGGAGCAGTTTCTGAAGAAACGGGGCTAATTTTTTTTTGGAGTAAGTATATACATACTATACACTTAGGAGGGTACTATGAACTGCGGCGTCTTCGGCAAGAGAATGGAGAGGATACCAGGTGTGGCGTTTCGGATGATGAGCTTGCTCTTCGTTATCAGGGACCGATTCACCTCGCCCTGGTCGGTTCTCGATCAGTTCGGTATTGAGAGAGGGCAAACCGCGGTGGACTACGGCTGCGGCCCGGGTTCCTACCTCAGGCGGGCGTCTGAACTGGTCGGTTCTGAAGGCAGGGTGTTCGCCGTGGACATCCACGAACTGGCCATCAAGGCCGTTATGAAACGAATCGACCGGGAGCAGCTCCATAACGTGACAGCTGTGCTCGCAGCCGGCACGAGTGCCGGTCTCCCGGACTGCACAGCCGACGTGATCTATGCTCTGGACATGTTCCACATGGTCAGGGAACCCGCCGTGTTCCTGAGAGAACTGAACCGGATCTGCAAAGCCACAGGGGTGCTCTATATTAACAGCGGCCATCAAAGCACGAAAGAGGCGATCTCAAAGATACTGTCTTCCGGTGCGTGGGAGATCGTCGAGCGGAAAAAGCGCTATCTGAAGTGCGCTCCCACGAGAGCGAGCAAGGAACGACCTGAGAGACAAAGCGTCGATGAGCAATCGACTGAGCGCTTGACCGGAACCTCGTTCCGGTGATTACATTCCCAAAGGAGGGAGCCATGAAAAACAAAGTTGGATGGATTGTTCTCGGGGTACTCTGTTTGGCTAGTTTTGTCCTTACATTTGTGAAGACACCTGAAGCGATCACCAGCATGCTGGAAACGGTTGCAAAGGAAACAAGAGGCTATGCTGCCTTTGTGCACCTCTTGTTCCTGGCAGTTCTCGGCCTCGGCTTACTCACGGCGAGGCTGAGAAATCTTCTCTTCTCTCTTTTCATCGCGTTCCTCTCTCTTTCTGCAACGGTCTTTGCAGTCAAATATGTGATAGCACCCAATGTAATCATCTTCGGGATGTTCTTCGTGCTCATCCTCCATGCCTGGCTCACCAAACAGCTGGACTTTGATCTCAAGCATAGCGCGCCAATCGATCTATTCTTTGGCATTTTCGGGCTAGTATTCGGTTTCTGGTACCTGCACTGGGTGGAAAGCCCCGTATGGCTCAATGCACTTTTCGCCTCCCCACTGGGCGTGGTGAACTGTCCCACCATGGTAACGGTGTGTGGTTTCCTCTGCCTGAGTCAAAAGCCGAGATCGGCTCTGCTGGAGGCCGCCGTGGGCATCGTAACGCTCTATTTCGGCTTCTTCGGCATCTTCAGGCTCGGGGCCTATGTGGACGTGGTGCTGGTCTTGTGCGCGCTCTTTCTCCTCGTGCGGCTGATCGCCTCGTTGCACCATGCGCACGCCTCTGAGGAGAACGTCGCGTTAGCTGCGGCCAGGCCGTAAGTCCCATCGAGGCCAACGCATACGACCCTGAGGGGCAGGGAGGACGTATTCTCCGGGCCTTCCTGACCCCTCGTGTTATTCTCCTATATCGTCACAGAATCTTTGGCTTCCCAAAGCGCTACCGCTCTGAGAATCGTGTTGTCTGCGGTGCTGCTATCTTCCTCGAAGAGAGTTTTTGCATTTTCCTTCAGAATGCATTACTTCAAACCGAAATCAGCAACTTTGACCCTCGACGGATACTTTCGGAGAGGCAATTTCCCCGGCGATTTCCTCTTGGCGATCTATCCCCACAAGAGTATTTTCAATCTGTCGCGTTACCCTTCGTCTTCCAAGAAATCCTCAGCTCCTAAAGTATGTCACTTTTGAGGTAGGTGAAACCTGCCGGGAAGAGCTATTTTGACATTGCCCGTTAACCCAAATATTGGTCAGGACATTTGATTACGTGGGGATTTCCGCCGCGCGGGCCGCCACAGTCTCACCATTTCTATTCAACCCCCTTGCGCTTTGAGGGAACGCTTTTGACACTTATTACCAGGAGCATGAAATACTTTGCATTTTGGAAATGGGTTCTCACCGCCCATTCGTCCTCAAGAACAGGACTCAATAGAGACGCGGAGGTCGCTGAGCAAGATTGTCTTACAAAGAATCGGGAGATGGCGATTCTTTGTAAACCTCTGACCTTCAGAAAAGAATCTCCCGGCGGGGGGCAGAAGATATTTGTTTGTCGGCCTTGAGGTTGTCGAAAGGCTTACCGAAAGGCTCCCGACAAACAAATTTTCCTTTCTCTGCGTCCTTTGCGGCTCTGCGGTAAATGCAAACAATTCTCTCCTCTCCTTAATAACTGCCACCTCACGCGTACCGGCTCACCCGGAGCTGCCCGACACGCTCTTCTATCTGGACCCTTGTTATTATGGATGGGAGAATTGTTACGGTGACGGGATCTTCTCCAAAGAGGACTTCGGCAAGCTAAGGAGTATTCTGGATGGGCTGAAGGGAAAGTTTATCCTCTCAATCAATGATCGCCCAGAGATGCGTGAGACCTTCAAGGGGATTAGGATTACCAAAGAGAAAACGACCTACGGGACGCATCCCGGCCGCAAAGCCGTGACAGATCTCCTGATCTCGAACTTCTGAGACGCAAAAATTCCCCCTTGACTCTAATCTTGATCAAGAGTATTTTGATATCGTTGTTTCCCGCCGCCGCATCATTACTAAGTAATGTTAGGCCGTTTCATCGCTGAGGGCAAATGGTTCGACTGTCTATCCGGGACCTGATCGATCTGGTTGCGTCAGGAGTACCAAATCCTGAATCGCGGCTAGAGAAGGTGTACGACTGGGCCCATGCGCGTCGGCTTGAACTCGTGAAGTGGCTTCTGGCTTCAGCAGTGGCCCTGTTTGCGCCCGTGGTCGTGGCACTAGCCCGGGGCGATCTGGGCCAGAGTGGATCTAGATCGACCTGGTGGTTAGCACTGACCCTGTTCGGGGCAGTGGCTATAGCATTCTGGGGTATGCTTATCCTCTTCCAAACCAGACGCCGTTACCGAGCGTACTTGGCCGCGCAGGCTCTCCTCGGCGAAATCAGGAAGATCGCTCCTTTCCTTGAGCGATACCGGCAAGAATTAGAGTCCAGATGAGCTTCGAATTCATCAATTCAATCTTGGCGGGTTTAGCAGTCGGTCTAGGCACCGCAGGCATCCAGGCGGTTAGAGAGTGGCTCGATGCCAGGCGCAAACTCAAGGAGGCCGAGGAAACGAGGTTCCAAACCGCCCTCGCGTCCGACTCTTTAGTTGAACTTGGAGGCTACCTGGATGGTCCGATTGGATCATTCCTTGTCGCAGAGTATGTAGACAATCCAACGGTTAAGCAGCGGGTGAACTCATTCCTCGCTCGCCTTGAGGAGTTTGTAGGCAAGACAAGCGAGGTTCCGCAGGAAGCGGAAGCCCCCGCCGCGCTGGAACTTGGTCCGGAACCAATTCGGCGAGAACTCGAGGATGTCGAAATACGGCTTCAAGAGGGCCGGCCGTGGGACGCACTTGCTCTTTTGTGACGGGACATCGAACGTAGGCTGATCGCCATTGCCAG
>Ga0335084_10004695_pt1 | contig 13465 bp, 7 predicted proteins | sample Lox_Sample_44_FD_206721 | JGI IMG/M metagenome (GOLD analysis project Ga0335084, IMG submission 206721) | Soil microbial communities from Loxahatchee National Wildlife Refuge, Florida, United States - Lox_Sample_4.4 | ecosystem: Environmental > Terrestrial > Soil > Wetlands | place: USA: Florida... | reverse complement strand
GTCTGGGGCTGGAGCCCACACATTCGCACAGTCTTCCGTGGCGGATGATGCTCCAATCAGCGGGGCGAGAGGATCACCGATTATCCGGTAACATTCCCACTGTTCTTGCCGCGGGGGGCAAGCACGGAGAACTAGTTCGCCTATGGTGCATCTCGGATGCCCGGAGAGTGCCTCGCAAATGCTTATCCCCCACCACCAATTATCCAGGGTGCGGGTCGACCGAACTGCGCCGAAAGCCGCTGCAGCAATTCCTGCAAGGGGGATCATCTCCGCAAACGACAGGGCAACCCTGTGCCGGTTGGCAGTATGGCAGGTCAAAGAAAGAATCGCACCGGTGGGCAACCCCTTTGCGTATAGCAGATGTCTGCTGTGCAGCCCATGGTAGCCAGACCAACCATATGGCCTGCCATGACCGGAGTATAGCGCAAGACCCAGACCCAATCGCAATGCGGTTAACAGATCGCGACGGATGATCCGGTCAGCCGTCCACCAGAACACAGGAACGGGAGGAGTGTCCCCTCCTCCTTTTAGTATCCTGAGGGCGCGGGTGACCGTCCTGGTCACATGATCGTCCCATTGCCCGAGCAAAGCAATGGGACCGCTTCCCTCCGAACGGCTCTGCACTTCGGCGGCGGCAGCTGAGAAGCACCTCAGTTCACCGCTCCCCGTGAAGGGTAACCAGCCTACCGGCACACGTCTTCCGTCCTCTGCTAGTACGAAGGGTCCGGGAAGTGCAGTACGCGGGGTGCGCCTGCGGTCCCCCACAAGCAACACCCCCTCAACATCGCCAAGTACACTTGTCCAGTCTCTTTCAGGATTGATAATCTTTACTGGCCTGCGCGCCCGATGGGTTTCGATTAGGACCTCAAGGGCATGCAACGCCTTATTTGGAGCGACCAGCAGCCAGGTATCAGGCGAAGACGAGATTTGCATATGGCTGATAATCCTCCCAATCCGTCGGGGTGCTGCCGGGTGTGTTGAAGCGGATGTCCCAGTAATCCTCAATTATATGGGCCTGGGCTTCCCGGTTAAAGGAATCAAACGCCTCCTGGTCTGAGCCGGCATTCTCACGTGCGGTCTTCAACCCGGCCGTCCCGCCGTAGTCATACGCAGCTGCACCGAATTCCGCCTGGGCGTGAAGCGCTTCAATCATGTAGAGCGGACCTGCTACCACACTCTGCCAGACATGGGTAAGTTCGTGAACGAGTGTTTTTCTAACAACTGCAACCCAGGAAGCGAAATTGATGACATACATCGTGGTGAAAGGCCGTTGATCGTTTACCAATTCTATCAGATCAACCGGAGGGCTGATTACCGCCACCAGGACTGAATCCAGACTGATAGAATTCCCGAAAACTTTTTGCGCATCCGCGAGTTCGTCTGGATTGAGAGGACGCTGCACTCCGAACCAGGTTAGGATGTACGCGAAGATGAGGGCCAGTGTGCTCGCACCGAGGTCGATGGCTGCGTCGACGATATCCCTGGCGCTGTGGCCGAGATCCTTGAGAGCATCGACAAAGTGCTTCCAATCATCTCCCGCAAGCGAAGAGGCTGCTTCAAGAATCTCTTTTACTGTGTGCCCGATGGTCTTTACAGAGGCGACTATGTTCTTGATGAAATTCTGGGGGTGTATAACCGTATCGGCAAACAGCTTGGCCAGAGTAACCCCGGATTCCAGTACGGCCTTAACCACTTCCGTCACCGCCTGAAGGGATCTTCCCGCGGCCCATACGAGGAGATCCGCAACGGTCTGTCCGGCTGTCAGCAGGGCTTTAACTATTTTGCCAAGTGCGGGGAGTGCATTCTGGGATGCCCAGGTAAGGAGATACTTGATCGAGTTCTTGAGTTTTATGGTGGCTATAACCAGTTGGTTGATGGCGAATTCGCCTGCGGCGACTGCCCACTCGAACACCGACGTAAGACGCTCACCGGCATCCTCCAATGCTTTCATGACCGTGTTAAACACCTCAGTCCCTTTTGCCAGCGCCCAGTCCATCGTTTCTATGATCCCATCCCTTGCGTAACGAATCGCCTCAACTGCGTGACGCCAGAGTTCTTCTTCGGCTGTACCCACCTTGTCGAGGACCCATTCCAAAACGTCGCCGACCGGTCCCAGTGCCTCAAGGATGCCGTAAACTGCCCGGCGGAAAAGATAATAGCTCTTTGAAAGAGCTGTTTCGAGTAATTGAGCCACGGCCACACCGGCATCGAGCATTGCCTTTACCAACCTTGCGCCAGTCCGGTAAGCGAATCTGGCAAGGGATGCGGCAACTTCAAGGACGGTTCTCCCCAGTGCGAAAAGAGCCTTTACCACATCTTCGAGCAACCCGGCAGCGAGACGAATTGTTTCTCCGATAATGTCCACCAGTGTTCGCCCCAGGGCAAAGGCCGCATCCAAAATTCGCTGAATCGCATCGATTCCGTGAGATGCGATATCCACAATCAGATCCGCCAGTGTCTTGCCTGCATCAATGAGCCCCTTTACGATCTGCTTTACAGTCGCAACTGCGGCAGTCGCCAAGTAAGCGGCTAATTCAACCATTGTGCCTGCGATTCGACTGAGGGAGCCGGCGACTTCGTCTACGAAATCCAGCGCTGACGCTGCGAGATCATTGAGGATATCGGAGACGCTGTGTCCGAGATCCATAAGAGCGCGATTCACAGCGTCAAGGAGGCTTGTGGGGCGGGTTACTGCTGCAATGATAATGTCGACCACTGCATGACCAAGCGCTATGAGTGCTTTGACAACGCTGTTCATCATCGCCGCCCCGAATTTCAGGGTCTGGTAGATTATGTTTCCGATCTCTTTACCTATTGCTATAAGGGCATCCACAAATTTATGGATTACATCATAAATCTGGCTGGCCATCCATGAGAGGAGTTCACCAAGAGTCCGGCCGATCTGGTCGATAGCCTTTAGGGCATCCTTGAGGAGATTGCCAGTGAATTGGACAATGGAGGAAAGCACTTCATGAAGGGCCTTTCCAGCTGCTTCCAGTCCCTGCAGGATCTTTTTCAAAATCTGGAAACTTGCGTTCCATGCGCTTTCCACCAGTTCGGCAATTGTTCGTCCTGCAGAGATCACTGCACGAACCATGTCTGCAACTTGCTCGATGGTCCAATCAATAATGTCCTTCACAGCATTTGCAATGGCGGTTATGACATCTCCAACTGCATCTATAACTGCCTCTGCAACGGATTTGACTGCGCCAACGAGTGTATCCACAGCGCCTTCAACCCACTCGACTACAGCCGAATCCATGTCGGGTTCCGGGGGTGGCACCTCTTTTTCAGCTTTTCGGATTGCCGCACCAGCTTTTGCAAGCCAGTGAGCCAGATCTTTGAATGCATCCCTGTCCTTTTCTCCATGGGGAGTGATCAGGAAGTCTTTCATGACGGCACGTCCTTGTGCTGCCGGTAGAAAGCCAACCGCATGGACCACAGCACTGCCAAGACCCTTATTCCGGTATCCCTGGATGCCGGCCCTCCTTTCCTCTGCGGGAGAAGCGGCAAGGTGTTGAAAGAAAGCCCGGTGATCACGAACTGTGGGAAGACCCTCAGCATATGTCTCTGCAAGTCTCACAGCTTGGGCCCTGTCGGTCTGCATAGTAACTCGGAATGCTGCTCCTATCTCTGCTGTTGTAGGAGCTGTTTCCTTCAATCTACGCAGCATGGTGGCTTTATCCATCACGGGTGATTCCTGAAGAGCAGCCATAAATCGGTCAGCCATTGTAACGCCTCCTTTATTTAATTTTAGATTTTTGTGAAAGAATGGCCATAATCGTTTACTGGTGAGCAAAACCATTGAATATGGACCTTTTGAAAGAATTATGTAGTAATTGGAACTCCCTGGGACGAGGGGCAAAATAAAAGATTACCGTCCCATCCAACTTATGGTCCCAATTTACTGCCTATTGCCCCGGATAATTGACATTTCGACATATGGGTGAGACTTCTAATTCCACCTGCATGAATCTGGCGGGGCGAAGAACTTTTTCGCCCGCCAAGATATCAGGAAGGTGAGACGGATTTAGCTAACTACTTGTACTTATCCTTTGAATGCTTCTGCAACAAGGGACTTGATCCTGATCTGCATCTCTTTACGCAGTTTTTCCGAGGTTTTATCAAGTTCCAAAGTCAACTTGGTCAGCTCGGGTCTTATCTTGTGCAGTCTTTTGTAATACTCATCAGGAGGCAGTTTAATAAGGTATTTTTCCAATTCAATAAAAAGTATCCTGCACCACCACCACCAGATCAGATATGACTGTCCCAAAGCGATATCACCACCCGCTTCGGAATTTTCACTGAAGTTCGGGCTGTCTCGTAGATCCCGTTGAGTATATGCATACTGGTATGCTTCTTCAGCCTGGATTCTGCCGTCGCCATCAGTGTCTGGATTATAAGCAAGGGATCCTCCGAACGGATCGTGGCCTGCCTGAGCCGCAATCCAGTCCCTGGCAAAAGGATCCCAGTTCCCATCGGCGCTTACATAAGAGTTCAGGAATTCCGTCGCCGCTGACGCTACACTGGTGGCAGCTGAGGTGCTTTTCGCTAGAATGGATGCGTTGAACCCTCCAGAATGGCACTGCTCCAGCATGACTATAAGTTGACGAAACTTTGGCAATTCAGCCAGCTTATTGGAAAAGTCGGTATGGTAATATCCGCTCCAACTCGGGTATGTACACAGGTAGGCCGTATTTGGCACCCAGGTGATGCCACCGTCCGGACTATCAGAGTCGCCGTGGTTGTTGCAATGGATTAACACGGTATCTAACTTTCTTAGTTTTCCTTTCAGGTTGTTGATAGCCGCTTCAAATCCGGTCCGGGTGCCCTGACCGGTAACCTGGATTCGGTACGCAGTTCCGTCCCCTGGCCAGTGTGTCTGGATACCATCCTGTGTGTTCAGTGATCCGTCATAATTCAGCACATAAATGTGTGACGGGTCGAAGTCGTAAATGTCTACCAAGGTCCTATAGAGAAATTCCATATCGTTCAGGTGCCGTTTGTTCGACATCCCCGAGAAAAGGATGGCATAGCGTGTTCCCTCGGGGATGATCACTGGGCAGCGCCAAATGGGGAAACGCGGTTTGAACAGGTTTGGATTTTCAACGAGCCTTACCGGCTCGTGGAATGTCTTCAATGTCTTTGGTTGTTTTGCATCTGATATCGGCGGGAACCGAACCTGGGCCTCCCGCAGGAATTTGCCCGTCTCACTCTCGTAAATTAAATAGCGACAGCTGTGTCCAAAATTGGCCATAGGCTCATCATCTGCGAAGACGATAATGCTTTCCTGTGACGCTTTGATCTTCTGGAAACTGGGTCCAATCAGTTCCCCTTTCTGGTAAATGCGCGTGTCGAGGTGCAGGTTGGTTTCCTCTCGCTGAGCAAAAGAAAGCCGTTCATAAGCATGCCGTTGCACTATTTGAGCTATTTTGTCACTGATTTTTCCGGGCATTTAAATTCCTCCTTTCTGCAATCGCCTTCTGCATTAATGTTATGTTGAACAGCTGTTTTAGGAACGGACTCCGCTTGATAGACAATGCGCCAGCTTATGTCAACCCCACATTTGAAAGGTGGCAGCCTGACCTCCACAGACTGATAATCACTACCTTCAAGGCTCATAACCACATACCGCGCTTTGTGACCCCAGTTGGCTTCAGGTTCCCCATCGATAAACCCCAGAAATGAGTCTGTCGGAAACTTAATCTGCGTACCTGGAAACTCAATTTGAGTGCCAGCCGGGATTTGCTTCTCTGCTGCGTAAACCACCGCGCATCTGCGTTCATGCTCAGTAAGCCGTGATGTAAGTGTTTCAATAAAATCGTTCATCGAAAGAGGCATATAACTTTGATCTGACAGCTCCGTAAATTTTCTCAGTTTGGATAGATCGTTTGGAAAGGACTTGTTTTCACATTTTGGATAGGTCGTTTGGAAAGGATACGCTTATTTCAAAACGATTTTACATCACAATTGTATATAGTCAAACAAAGTTCAAAAAAAATAATGCAGCGGAACAAAGGGCATTTTGCGGATAATACTAAAGTGTTAACTCAGTGACAGTATCAAGTTCTCGCCCTTAAGTCTCATATCTTAAGCATGTAATATTAATTTATTAGATATACAAAAAAATGACCTATTGAGTGATTGACAATCATTTTTGCTGTAAGAAACTATTACCATTACAACTTACGGGGAATTTGTCCCGCGGGCTGGGCAAATTGTGTTCACGCCACCGCTGGCAACTGTCCTGCGATCTGCTGTGAGAGGTGCACTTGCGCGTACGAGAGTTGCGACAGCTTGAACTGAAGGCTTGGGAAACACGCTCTTCCTCAGTGCAGCGTATTCTCGCCACCAAGAGTGTCGGCTCAATGTTAGCGAAAATACCCTCATGGATGTCCACAGGTACAAGGGACGTATCTGCTTATTATGGCATCGGTGATGTTCGCTGCCTTTGACCTTACCCGTAAATCTCTCCCTTGTGGAGAGGGAACAGCCATTTTTCTCAATCGGCACGATGCGGCCGAAGTATTAAAAAAGAGTGGAAAAAGTGGAGAAGCAATGGACGTTGCCCGGTTTCGAGATCACCTGTACGTCATCAAACGCGGCGGCGAGGCTATCCTCTACGACGTGAACAGGGTGACGACTTATGCGTGCAATGAGATCGAGGCACATTTGCTGGGAGACGCGAAGAACGCAATCGCCGGCGCCTCCGAGCGCTTGGACCGGCTTTTGAAGCTGTCCACCTCCCTCGCCAACTGCGGTTTGCAGGCGCCGTATTCAGGTCATCCAAATTCCCTATTCTTGAACCTGTCGCATGCATGCAATTTGAAATGCGCATACTGCTACTCCTCCGGATGCCTTGTCGATGACGCGCCGCGATTCATGGGTCGAGATGAGGTCATGGCTTCCGTCGAGTACCTGTTACAAGGTATCAACCCTGGCGAAGCCGCGTCGATCACATTCGCCGGTGGAGAGCCATTGCTTAATTTCCGGGCGATCAAGGCCGCGGTCGGCCTCGCTCATCGAAGACAGCGCGAAAAGGGCGTCTCCATTCAGTACCGAATCCTGACCAACGGCACCATTATGGATGCCGAGCTATTGAGGTTCATCTTGGCCCATGGCATTTGGATCCAGATCAGCCTCGACGGTCCGCCCGAGACGCACGACCGGTTGAGGCGAGCCCATGATGGTTCCGGAACTTTCGATAAGGTCGAACGGACAATACGTTTCTTGAAGGAGAACGGCTACCCCCGGTTCAGCGTCCGAAGTACGGTCTGCCACGGCAACTCCGACCTAAGCAAGATCACACGGTTTATGGAAGGGAAGGGTCTGAAAGACATCTATCTGAGGCCAGTCATTGCCGGCCCGGGAGAATCTGTTCGGCTGACCGAACAAGATGTCTCGAAGGTCTGCGCTTTCTACAACAAGGCGAGTAAGCGGCTTGTGGAAGATGGCGCTGCTGAGCTTCCCGAAGACTTTTCTGTGTACGTGAATCGACTGACCCTCGGCCTCAAAACAAAGCGGCACTGCGGCGCAGGCCGTGACCTCCTCGTCGTCACCCCCGGCGGCGCTTTCTATCCCTGCCCGAGTCTTGCCGGTGATCCTAGGTACCGGCTCGGGACTCTCGCAGACGGTCTGGACCGTGAGTCATTCGAGAACCTCTCCGTCGATGAGAAGCCGAAGTGCCGCCAATGTTGGGCGCGAAATTTATGCGGCGGCGGATGCGTCGCCCAGGCAGCTAAGACAACCGGGGATCTACGCGACCCTGATCCTCTGGAGTGCAAGATTATCAAAGCGAAAATCGCGGGCGCGATCTCGATTTACCATAGACGGAAGGAGACCGTCCCGGTTTGACCCATGGACCAGAAGGATAAAACCAACAACGAGACGCCAACCACAAGAAAGGAGGGGACGATGAGTTACTATTTCGACAAAACGGGAAACATCTACAAGATCGACGACGAGAAGGCGCTACGGAAGAAGGACACGATAGAGGTCTTCAACGAAGCCGGGGAGGAATTCGGACTTCCGGCCAAGATGGCGAACGAGTTCAAGCTGACGCCCGACGAGAGGGCCAAAGTCGTCCACGAAATTACGACCAAAATCCTGGAGTTGCTGAAGGCGCTTGGTCTCGGCGGTATCGGGGGGCTTGGTGGCCATGGGGGAGGGTGCCCTGCTGTCGATCCAGCTAACCTAGGCAGCATCGCCGGGACGCTTGCCATGTCTCAGGAATCCCAGGTCTTGGCAGCCCTGTTGAGAGGCATCATCGGCCACGGCGGGGGCTGTCCCGCTATTGACCCAGCGCAGATTGAAAACATCCTCGGGAGCCTGGTCCTCCCGGTACAGTCCCAATTGTTGACGGCACTTCTTAGCAGTTGGTTCCGAGGAGGCGGATGTCCGGCCATCGATCCCGTTAACCTAGGGAGCATCCTGGGCTCGGTGATACAACCCGCCGCCCTCTCGAGGGGGCTCGGGGGAGGTTGCCCGGCCATCGATCCCGCACAGATCCAAAACATCCTTGGAACGGTAGCCTTCCAGCAACTCCTGGGGAGCCTTCTGCGTGGCAGATTCGGCGGCGGAGGCTGCCCAAACATCGATCCTGCGAACCTGGGAAACATTCTCGGGTCAGTCATCCAATTGATGACCCAAGGGGTGCGGTGATGGTGGTCGAGACGGAGCATCGATGAAACTCGCTTTCTTCTATCCCCCAGTGGGAAATCTCTGCCAACCTTATCTCAGCACCCCGACGCTCGTCGCACATTTAAAGCACAACGGGGTGATGGATGTCAAACAGTACGACTTCAACATCGAAGTCTTAGACGAACTGCTGAATGCGGACCGCCTCCAGCGAGCTTACCGGTGGTGCTATCATTTTTTGAACAGCTTTGATCAAAGGCGCTCCGTCTCCGATCTTGACCTGGTGCAGGCCCAACTGGCGCTCGCGTCCTTGCCCTCTGCGCAGAAAACTGTCGCTGAGATCGAGGGCGCGAAGCGCGTCTTCCGGACTTTCGAATTCCACGACCAGCGGAAGTATGCGGACGCTCTGCAGACAATCCTGTCGAGCTACCAGCTCCTTTCGTCGAGGTACTTCCCGACAGTAATAGAAAACCAATCGTTCCGGATGAGATACCGGCTCGACTCCTCGAAGGAGGTTCTCGCGGCGGTCGAAGACGAGGTGGAAAACTGCTTTGTCGAAATCCTCTCTAAGAAGCTCGATGAAGCATTCGAGGTTGACGGCGTGCCTGACATCGCCGGTGTCTCCATAGGTTACTACGAACAGTTGGTACCCGGCCTGACCCTGGCGCGGCTCATCAAGGAGCGCTCTCCCAGAACGCACGTAACGGTAGGGGGGACGATGATGAGCGCTCTCGTAGGCAAGGCGTTTCCGCCGGAATTTTTTCAGTTCTTTGACTCGCTCCTATTCTTCGAAGCCGAAGAGCCGTTGTTGAAACTCGTCGGCGCCATAGAGGCGGGGAGGGATCTCGATAACATCCCAAACCTTGTCCTGTTGCGAAATGGAGAAATCGTCTACACTAGGCTCGCGTCAAGCCAGATCGAAGCCGATTCGATCCCCACGCCCGATTTCAGCGGTCTTCCGTTCTCGAAGTACTTGTCTCCAGAACCGATTCTGCCCGTGGCCGCCTCGCGGGGGTGCTACTGGAGGCAGTGCAGCTTCTGTACGCGGCAGCATCTGCTGGATACGTTCCGGCAGAGGTCCCCTGATCGTATCGTCTCGGATCTGAAACGGCTGATGCAGGTGCACGGGGCAAGGATGTTCTTCTTCGTTGACGAGTGCGTCTCGCCGCCGGTTCTCGAGGCGGTGGCGCAACGGATACTGGCAGAGCGGCTGGAGATCCGCTGGAGTTGCTACGTCCGGTTCGAGAAAAAATTGGGCGATCCGGACTTCTGCCGGAGTTTGGCCAGAAGCGGACTCCGAATGCTATACTTCGGCCTCGAGTCGGCATGCAACCGTGTCGTCGGGCTGATGAAGAAGGGGACGAACAAAGACAGGATGGCAAGGGTGCTGAACGCGACCGCTTCGGCCGGCATTTTGAACATGATCCTCTATTTTGTTGGCTTTCCTACTGAGACCAGAGAAGAAGCCCTTGAAACGATGGAGTTCCTATTGAACCACCGTGATGGAGTCACCTTTGCCCTCCCCGGCCAGTTTATGCTCGAAGAACACTCCCCAATATTCGAAAGTCTCGCTGATTTCGGCATCACTGAAATCTCCCCCCTCGGCCCCTCGTCGGACCTGGGAATCATATACCGCTACAAGACGAACTGTGGCATGTCAGCGGAGGAAGCAGCGCAGGTAAGGGATTATATTGAAGCGAAAACGAGGGAGCTGCACGCCCTCAAGTTCTTGAATCGTTCGCATTTGTTATTGTGGGAGCCCTCTAAAGTCCCAAAAATGTAACCGGCATTGTTCCAGACGAGATGTCCATAGATGTTTTCAAGCTTAGTCGCTTGATCTGTGTTTGAGGTTTGGTCAACACCTCCATTGGGGAGGCATACCGGGCTCGTAATAGAAAGTTGACTTGCGATGCCGAAGAGTTGTGATCGCCTTCGATTCAGTAATTCTTTTTTACCAAGTCGGGCGTTTTTACTTCCTGATCCTCTTCAGAAGCCAATCCCAGCAACATATCAGAACTTACTCCGAGAACCCGGCAAAGCGATGCAAGATACTCGGCAGATGGCCACCTTTTTGCCCTTTCCCAGTACTGGTACGAATTGTAACTGGGGTACGACAACGATTCGTTCTTTTTGGGGCCATAAGGAATTTCTGACCTGATTCACCACCCAGTGATTAAGCCTCTGGATTTGCTTATCAGCAGTCTTCACGTTTATGCTGACCAAATGCTTCCCCTCACAAATCTCTTACACGCTTCGATCGGAGTCTTTTTTCAAGGACAGAGCGGCCCTCATTTTCTTCTCATCCACTCCCTGATAAATAGTATAGTAAATAACGCCATGCATTTTCGCCCAGAATCCGGCTTAGGTACACGTGTAGCTGTTTTATCTGCATTTGATAGTGAACCACAATTCAACCAGAAGGCAAGCGAGATAGGAGTCGATCTCTTCTTACACAAGCCAATCGAATTTATTCAGCTATTTAGTGAACTTAAGAATATTATGTGACTCTCAATTCCGGTTTTGAAACGAGTGCCACCGCTCCATCTACAATCTCTGGCGCCAGGTTCTGGAGTACTTCGACGCCTTCCTGGTCGGGCTCACCGCCACACCGAGCAAGCAGACTTTCGGCTTCTTCAATCGCAACCTTGTGATGGAGTATCCCCACGAGCAGGCGGTGGCCGACGGGGTGAACGTCAACTACGATGTCTACCGTATCCGCACACGGATCACTCAGCAGGGATCGCTGGTGGAGGCGGGGCACTACGTGGACCTGCGCGAGCGGGAGACGCGCAAGGTGCGCTGGGAGCAGTTGGACGAGGACCTCGCCTACGATCCGAACCAGTTGGACAGGGACGTGGTGGCTGTTGATCAGATCCGCACCGTGATCCGGACATTCCGCGACAAGGTGCTGACTGAGATATTCCCCGGCCGCACCTGGGTTCCCAAGACCCTGATTTTTGCCAAGGATGACTCCCACGCCGAGGACATCGTCCGGATTGTCCGCGAGGAGTTCGGAAAGGGTAACGACTTCTGCCAGAAGATCACCTACCGCACCACCGGCAAAAAACCGGAGGACCTGATCGCCGAGTTCCGCACCAGCCCCATGCCACGCATCGCCGTCACCGTTGACATGATCGCCACCGGAACCGACATCAAGCCGCTGGAGATCGTCTTCTTCATGCGCACCATCCGCTCCCGCTCCTTCTTCGAGCAGATGAAGGGGCGCTGCGTGCGGGTGATTAACAAGGACGACCTGCTGGCGGTCACTCCCGATGCCGTTGCCAAGGACCACTTCGTCATCGTCGATGCAGTGGGGGTCTGCGAGGAGGACAAGACCGACTCTAGGCCCCTGGAGAAAAAGCCGACCGTCTCCCTGGAAAAGCTCCTCCAGTCCGTGGCCTTGGGGAATACCGAGAGTGCTGTGATTTCCACCCTTGCAGGGCGTTTTGCCAGATTGGAAAGAAGAATCAGGAAGGAAGAAAACGAAGAAATCCATAAACTGTGCGGCAAGGGGTTGAAGGAGCTTACCAGTTGTCTCGTAGCGGCAATAGACCCGGAACGGCAGATCGAGCAGGCCAGGGAAGATTTCAATGCCGCCGACCCGACCGTGGAGCAGGTCCGGCAGGCGGCCACAAAACTCGTCCGCGAGGCGGTGAAGCCGCTCTGCGAGCCACTACTGCGGGAGAAAATCCTCGAACTCAATACCAAGACGGATCAGGTGATCGACACAATCAGCGCCGACGAGGTGATCATGGCAGGATTTGATGCGGAGGCCCTGGAGAAGGCGCGCGGGCTGGTGAAATCGTTCGAGAAGTTCATTGATGACCACAAAGACGAGATCACCGCCCTGCAGGTCCTCTACAGCCGCCCCTACAGCAAGCGCCTTCGCTATGACGAGGTCAGGGCGCTGGCAGAGCTAATCGAGAGGCCCCCTTATCTATGGCGGATTGACCGTCTCTGGGACGCCTACGCGGCCTTGGATACGTCCAAGGTCAAGGGCGCGGGGACGCAGCGGCTCTGGACCGACATCGTGTCGCTCGTCCGCTTCGCCCTCCACAAGGAGCCTGTGCTGGAGCCTTTCGAGGAACATGTACACAGCCATTTCGCTGCTTGGGTCGCCCAGCAGCAGGCGGAGGGGCGGAAATTCAGTGCCGAGCAAGGCTGGTGGCTGGAGGCGATCCGCGATCACGTCATCGCCAGCCTGGAGATAGGCAGGGACGATTTCGAGTTTACCCCGTTCAAGGAGAACGGTGGCATCGGCAAGGCCTACCAGTTATTCGGGGAAGAGCTGTGGCCGATGCTGGAGGAGTTGAATGAGGTGCTGGCGGCTTAGCAGAAACATGGTTTTTTCCGCAATCTCGGAGTTGCTTCCTTGGGCAGCGTAGCGCTGCTAAGCCTCCGCGCAATCCCTTGAGCGCCTTGACCTTGCGAAAAAAATCATGTTCCTAGTTTCAATGTCATTGTAACAGGCTAGATTTATGTATTAAAATTGTCTTGCATGTTACATAATCTCGGTATATTTATAATAACTACCGAGATTGAGTAACAGGACTCCCCATGAAAGCCACTTCAGAACAGCAAAAGAAGGTCATCGCACTACTAAAAAAACAAGGCGTGCTCCGTCCCCGAGATCTGGTCCGGCATGGTATCCCACGTGAGGTTCTGCGGCGGATATCCGATAAGGGCATGGCCGAAAGGGTGGGGTATGGTCTCTATCGGCTATCAGGAGGTATGGGAACCGAGCATGTCACCCTGACGGAGGTATGCAAGCAGATTCCCAATGGCGTGGTCTGCCTCCTGTCGGCTCTCCGGTTTCATGAACTGACTA
>Ga0335084_10004693_pt1 | contig 13470 bp, 13 predicted proteins | sample Lox_Sample_44_FD_206721 | JGI IMG/M metagenome (GOLD analysis project Ga0335084, IMG submission 206721) | Soil microbial communities from Loxahatchee National Wildlife Refuge, Florida, United States - Lox_Sample_4.4 | ecosystem: Environmental > Terrestrial > Soil > Wetlands | place: USA... | reverse complement strand
CGTTCTGCGATGCCACGGTGACGAGCGATCATGAACACCGCCTCGAGGGGTTCGTCTCCGGACCCATCTTCAATAGGGTCGAGGGGAGCCTCGACGCGTACACGAGGACGACGCCCTATCCGATCACGAACCAGACCCTGGGCAGGAAGACGACTCAGCATGTCGACGGCGTGCGCGGGAAGCTCAAGTTCGCGCTCACTGCCGATCTCGACCTCACGCTCATGGGCCATCGTGAAAATACGACGGGCGACGGCTTCAATTTCACGTACATCTACATCACGCCGGGCAACACCTTCCTGTTCCCGGGCAGCCCATTCACGCAGGCGGTGATGCTGCCCGGAATCACTCCCTCGTGGCGGAACCTCACCTACGCGAGCCCGGTATCCACGGCCGGTTCCACCTATCGCGACACCGACTACAGCGCGATCATCGACTACCGGCTGCCCGGCGGTTACACCATGACATCGACGACCGCGCGCATGCACGAGGATCAACACCAGGTGCAGGATATATTCGCGGTCAACGAGTACTACTGGACCGTGCTGACCGGAACCCCGACGACCGTGTTCGACAACACGCAGCAGCAGATCACGACGGTTTCGCAAACCAGCGAAGAGCTCAAATTCCTGTCTCCCGCCGATCAGGCGTTCAGTTGGCTGGCGGGGTTCTTCTATTCGAACACGACCGTGAACGAGCACGGCCTGCGCACGTTCCCGGCCGCGCCCGTCGATAGCTTCGTCGTCCCGACGACCACCACATATGACCTCTACGGTCGCTCGACTTTGAAGGTGACGCCTTCAACGTCGCTCATCGCGGGGCTGCGTTTCAATCACGATGTCATCGGCTATCGAATCGATCAGCTTGCCTCGCCGCAGGCGTATCACAGCTCCGGCAGCGCGACAGACAATGCCCTGCTGGGTGACATCGCCGTCAAGCAACAGTTGACCCCCGACGTCATGGGCTATGCGAGCTACTCGCGCGGCTATGCCCCAGCCGCGTACAACACCGCGGCGCAACTGACGAATGACGACGCGTTGTCCCCGGTGTCGCGCGAGAACATCGACGGCTTCGAGATCGGCACCAAGGGCAGGTACCTGAACGGCAGATTGATCGTGAACGCGGATCTGTTCGACACGACCTACCGGGACTATCAGATTCAAAGCTATTCCTACGCCGCCGGCGTGCTGTCGCCAACCCTCACGCTCGCATCGGCCGGTGGTGCGAGGACGCGCGGCCTGGAGGTTCAGGCCGACTGGCTGGCGACGCCGACGACGCGGCTCACCTTCAACGGCGCATATATCGACGCAAGATTCACGGACTACAGGAACGCGCCGTGCTATGGGACCCAGCCTACGATCACCATCACGCAAGCGAACGCTCAACCACCGAAAGGACTATGCGGCCAGCTGGCGATCGCAGGTACGCCCCAGGGAAGCCCCTACCAGGATGTCAGTGGCGATGTCCTGCCGAACGCGCCCAGGTTCAAGGGCATCCTCTCGCTCGAGCAACGCGTGCCGCTCGCCAATCACCCCTATCAATGGGTGTTCGATGCGAGGTACGTCTACCGCACCTCGGCGCAAATGCTTCCGGATCAGAATCCACGTGCGATCCAGGGAGGGTTCGGCCTGCTCGACCTGGGCGCTTCGATCCACAGCACCGATGGGCGGTATTCCGCGAGGTTGTTCGTAAAGAACGTCACCAATCACGTGTACTACACCGACATCGAGGATTTCTTCAGCGGGCTGTGGACTGGCAGTCCCAGCCATACCGGTACGGCCGTCATCGGCCAGGCGGCACGCGACGCCAGCCGCTACGTAGGCATCACGTTCTCGGCAAGGCTATGACACTCGTGCGCACGTTCCTGCTTTGCGGCGTGCTTCTGCTGCTTGCCCGATGGCCCGTCGCCGTCGCGTCCGACGAGTCCCGCCTCCCCATCCAGTACACGCACACCGAGTGGATCGATAGCCCGGGCCTGAAAGGCCGGGTCTACTCGATGGCGCAAACAAGTGACGGCTATCTTTGGCTGGGCACTGAATTCGGCCTGGTTCGCTTCGATGGCATTCGGTTCGTCCCATCTGTGCCTGGAGTGGGCCCGCCTCTGCCGAGCACCATCATCTGGTCCCTGCTGGCCGCGCGCGATGGCACCTTATGGGTCGGCACGCTGGACGGGCTCTTCAGTTGGCGCGAGGGCCACCTCGTCGAATATCCCGAGTTCGCGGCAAAGCCCGTCTTCGCCATTCTGGAGGATCACGAGGGAACCGTGTGGGCGGGAGGGGTCGCAGGGCTGTGCGCGATTCATGGCGACACGGTTGAGTGCAACAAGATCGAAGGTCCGACCAGCCAGGGTTTGTACTATTCGAATGAGAGTCGCGGCAGTGTCGTTTATTCCCTGTACGAGGACAGCGAGCGGCGTCTGTGGGCGGGAACCGAGTCAGGCTTGTGGCAATGGACGCCTGGTCCTCCGCGCCGCTATACCTCGCAGATCGTCCGCGCCCAGCAGGGCCTGGTTGCGGGGGACGGCGGCGCGGGCTTGATCGCCATTTCCGGCGCGGGTGACCGCGTCCTGCTGCAGACCAACGGCAGTGGGACGCAGGCGTACCCGATACCCGGCGTCCCGCCACTGTTCGGGGCAGAGAGTCTGCTCCGGGATCGCTTCGGTGCTCTCTGGGTTGGAACGATGCAGAGCGGCCTCCTGCGCGTCCAAGACGGCAGATTCACCTGGCCACAGGAGAAAAGCCGTCTTTCGGGGGGGTTCATCAGCGCTCTGCTGGAGGATCGCGAGGGCACCATTTGGGCCGGCACGACCAACGGCCTCGACCGCTTTCGTCAAGCCGCCGTCTCCACGATCTCCGCCAATGAAGGCTTGTCTACGCCAGCGGCATGTGTGCTCGCAGCTCGAGATGGAAGTCTCTGGGCGGGCTCTTACGGGGGACTGAACAGATGGCATGGCGGGCAGTTGACCCTCTATCGTGCGACGCCCCCGCCGGTCGGGCGGCCGGTCCCTGCCAAGGAGCCGCGCGCCGAGCCGGCGCATGGCGAGACTACTCGTATCACCGACCCCGAATTGCCCGGCAACGCGATCGACTCTCTCTTCGAAGATCCGCGCGGCCGCATTTGGGTCGGCACCGACCGTGGCACGGCGTGGTTCGAGAATGGCAGATTTCATCGCGTAAGAGGAGTGCCCGACACAATCTGGATCGCGGTGGTCGCCGATGCGCGCGACGGCGTCTGGATCAGTTATCCCGGTTCGGGCCTGTTTCATGTCGTCGAAGGCAACGTTGTGGAGTCCGTGCCTTGGCCATGGTCTGCGCGCGGGCCGGACCCGCGAATTTCCGCGGTCGTATCCGATCCACCGACGGGTGGACTGTGGCTGGGATTTCTCCACGGAGGAGTCGCGTACTTCAAGGATGGGCAGATCGGCGCATCCGTGAGCCTCAAGGAAGGCCTTGGGTCGGACACGGTCTGGAATCTTTTCGTCGATCACGAGCGCACGCTCTGGGCCGCCACTGAAGGCGGCCTCGCCCGCATCAAGGACGGTCGGGCCACGACCCTCACGAGCAAGAGCGGCCTGCCGTGCGATTCCGTCAAGTGGGTCATCGAGGACGACGCCCTTTCCATGTGGCTGAACACCGCTTGCGGCCTCGTGCGAATCGACCGAACCGAGTTGAACGCGTGGGCTTCGGACCCGCGCCGTTCCGTTTCCGCATTCGTGCTCGATAGAACCGACGGGCTCAGGATGCATGCCCTGGGCGTCGCCTTCAATCCCGTCGTCACCAAATCGACAGATGGAAAATTATGGTTCGTGCACCTGGACGGCGTGAGCGCCATCGATCCGCTCCACTTGCCCATCAACCGGGTTCCCCCACCCGTCTACATCGAGCAGGTCACCGCAAGTGGCCAGAGATACCCCGCCACTCCCGGACTGCGCCTGCCTGCACAGTTGCGTGACCTCACCATCGATTTCACCGCCTTGAGCCTGGTCGCTCCTGAAAAAGTGCGCTTCCGGTTCAAGCTGGAAGGACAGGATCCCGACTGGCGGGAAGCCATCAACGTTCGCCACGTGCAGTATTCGAACCTTGCGCCGGGCAATTACCGCTTTCGCGTCGTCGCGGCCAACAACAGCGGCGTGTGGAATGAACAGGGCGCATCGCTCGTTTTTTCCGTCGCGCCCGCGTACTGGCAGACGAATTGGTTCCGTGCGCTGTGCGTGCTGGCGTTCATCGCATTGATATGGGCGCTATACCAATTGCGCGTGCGACAGCTGCGCAGCCAGTTCCACATGACGCTCGAGGCGCGCGTGGGCGAGCGCACCCGGATCGCGCGCGACCTGCACGACACGCTGCTGCAGAGTTTCCAGGCATTGCTGCTGCGTTTCCAGAAGGTCTACGAGATGCTCCCGGGGCGGCCGGACGCGGCCCGCGAGACGCTCGGCAGCGCGATCGACCAGACGGCACGGGCCCTCACCGAGGGACGCAGTGCCGTGCAGGGGCTGCGCGCCTCGGCCGTCGAAAGCAACGACCTGGCCCTCGCCATCAGGAACCTGGGAGAGGGGCTCGCGGCCGAGGCGAGCGGCACGCCCGCCGCATTGCACGTGGAGGTCGAAGGCACGTCGCGGGTCCTGCAGCCGATCGTGCGTGACGAGGTCTTTCGAATCGCGGGCGAAGCGTTGCGCAACGCATACCGGCATGCCGGCGCGAGGCAGATAGGGGTGGAGTTGCGCTACGACGCGCGGCAATTTCGATTGCGCGTTCGCGACGATGGCAAGGGCATCGCCCCCGAGTTCCTGGCGGTGGCAGGACGCAAGGGACATTACGGGCTCCACGGCATGCGCGAGCGTGCCGAGCTGCTCGGGGGCAAGTTCTCCATCTGGACCGCGCCCGATGGCGGCACCGAGATCGATCTCGGCCTTCCCGCAGTCCATGCGTACGCCGCGGCTCCCGCCCATCGTTCGTGGTTTTCCCGCAAGCCCGCACCGCCCCTCATCGCGGTCGTGGACGATGACGAGTCGATGCGCGTCACCATGACGGATCTGCTCGAGGCGGCGGGGTTCGCGGCCGTGGCGTTCCCGTCGGGGGAGGCCTTCCTGGAATCCGGGCGGCTGCAGGGCGTCGCGTGCCTCATCGCCGACACGCGCATGGCGGGAATGAACGGCCTCGCGCTGCACGACAATCTCGTCGCATCGGGTCATCCCATTCCGACCGTTCTCATCACCGCCTACGCGGACGAGCCGGTGCGCGAGCGTGCTCTCGCCGCCGGCGTATCCTCCTATCTCATCAAGCCGTTCACCGCCGAGGAGCTTCTTGCCTCCGTGGGCAATGCGATCGCGCCGCGGGACCCACCATGAGCAGTGACGCCATCCCGATCCGGATCCTGTCGGTCGACGATCATCCCCTCATCCGCGAGGGGATCGCGGGCCTCCTTGCGGAACAAGCGGACATGAGGCTCATCGCCGAGGCCTCCAACGGGCGCGAGGCGATACAGCAGTTCCGCCAGCACCGCCCGGACATCACGCTCATGGACCTGCAGATGCCGGAGATGGGCGGGCTCGACGCCATCATCGCGATCCGCGGCGAATTTCCGGACGCGCGCATCATCGTCCTCACGACCTACGCCGGCGACGTCCAGGCGCTGCGCGCCCTCCAGGCCGGCGCACGGGCTTACTTGCTGAAGGAGACCTTGCACAAGGATCTCATGGACACCGTCAGGGCGATTCACGCCGGCAAGAAGTCGCTCTCGCCCGAAGTCTCGTTCCAGCTCGCCGAGCACGCGACCGACGACGCCCTCACCCCGGCGGAGATCGAAATCCTTCGCCTGATCGCGGAAGGGCTTGCGAACAAGCAGATCGCGGACAAGCTCTCGATCACCGAGGACACGGTCAAGGGACGAGTGAAAAGCATTCTCTCCAAGCTGGACGCCAACGACCGTACCCACGCCGCCATGATCGGGCTGAAGCGCGGCATCATCGAGCTCTAGTCAAGCCCGAAAGAGCGCCCGCTCCCGCCCTTTGGGGCTGGCCCGGGTTCTCGGCGACCTCTACAGTCGAACATGTGCGACGACTGCTCTCGACATTCGCCCATGGCTCTGCCGGGGCCGGACTCCTGCTCCTCCGGCTGGCGGCGGGCCTCGCGCTCGTCGTGCAGGCCATCGAGGGACTGCTTGCCGGGCCGCCGCCTGGCGCGATCTTCCTCCATGCCCTCTCGCTCGGCGTGGGGATTCTCGTGGCCGTGGGCCTTTGGACGCCGGTCGCCGCCGCGCTCATGGCGGCCGATGGACTGTTGAGCTTTTTCTTTCCCGGGCTGGACCCGTGGCGCTCGTTCCTGTTGGCAGCCACGGGGGCCGCACTGGCATTGCTCGGCCCGGGCGCCTGGTCGATCGATGCCCGCCGTTTTGGCTGGAGACGCGTCGACCTTCGCGATCCCGCGCCGAAAGACCCTCCGCCCTTTTGAGTCGCACCCTCACCCCGAGGGGCTTCGCCGCCAGGCTCCGAAGGGTCCATCGCCAACGCGAGACAGGGCCGCAAATCCCGCCGATATAGTTTGAACGGGCCCCCGTTCGGGGCTTTCGAGTTGCGGCTCTCCGGTCGCAGCATGGTTCGCATGAAGACCAGCGGAGCTCTCGAAATGACACCGGACGGAATGCTCGAATCGATCCCAGGTTCATATGGTCAAGCAAGCCGCGCCGATCCTGCACGGCGCGTGGATCGTGCACTGGACATGCTGCGAGCCCATCTGCTCGATCGCACGGTCGGCAGCGACTGGAACGAAGAGCACGCTCACGAGGTCGCGCGCGCCATCGTCACGTGCCTGCGTGAGTCTACGGGTGTTCCTGGCGAAGACAGGCCGGCACACGCCCCCGGACTCTCGCGGGAATGCCTGCGCCGCACCGTGAGGTTCATTCACGAGAACCTCGACACGAAGCTCAACTGGGAGCAGATCGCGGACGCGGTGGGCCTCGCGCCCTTCTTCTTCGGCCGCAGCTTCAAGCTAGCCACGGGGCTCACGCCGCACCAGTACATCATCCGCTGCCGCATGCGCAAGGCCATGTCGCTCCTCGCCAACACCGAACAGAGCATCTGCGACATCGCGCTCGACGTGGGGTGCTCCTGCCAGAGCCATCTCACGACGTTGTTCCGCAAGCACACCGGGACCACGCCGGGCGCTTTCCGCATGGCGTCAAGGAGGAAGAACCGCGGCACGTTCGTCGCGGCGCCGGCGCCAGCGCGGGCCATCCGGGAGAGGAGCTTCTCGTGAAGAACCTGATGAACGAGCTGAGGCTTCACCTCGAGAACATCCTCCACGCCGGCAGCGGCGGGCGAAGCCAGGAGAATGCCGGCCTCGGATTCAATGCGGCGTTCCTGGACTGCGACACCATGACCATCTATCGCTCGTGCTTCCGCGACGGGCGTCCGGCACCGATGCATTTGCTCGACGGCCTGCCCGCCGAAGTCGTCGTCCATCGTGCTCCCTCGGGGCGTGTCCTTGCGGCCAAGGCTTCGCTCGTCTCGGGCTTCGAGCGCAACGGCTTCTTCTTCACCCGCGCCGCGGCCGCACGCGCCGCCGCCGAATGGGGGCAGGCCGCGCTCTAGCTTCCGGCTGGAGCTTGCGAAGGCGGGAAGCGACATCCCGATGTCGGTGTACGCGATCAAGGCGGGAGCCATCGAGTTCCTCACCAGGTCCCTCAGTCTCGCAAATGGTGAGCAGGGGAGAAGCAATCGCTATGATGCCGGACATGAGCGAAAAGACCCATCCCCCGTGGCCGACCTGATCTCCCTGCACGGCGTCGTCGTGATCGCGGGGCTGATGATTTACGTGCTCGTCACGCACACGTTGCGCCAGCGGCGGCATCCCGCGGCGGCGATCGCCTGGGTCATCACGCTCGCGCTCGTGCCCTACATCGGCTTGCCGCTCTACCTCATCTTCGGCACGCGCAAGCTCGTGCGCGCGAGGGCGGGCGCTCCGCGGCCACTTGCCGCGCCCCTCTCCGGAGCCGAAGGGGCCTGGCCCCAGCGGCTTGCCGCCGCCATGAACCTCGCGCCCCCAGCGTCGTTCCGGGCGCTACGGATCCACGAGGACGGCAAGGAAGCGCTCGCCGCGCTTCGCGAGATTGTCGACTCCGCAACCCGAACGCTCGATATCTGCACGTACATCCTGGGGCGCGACGTGGTGGCCGATGCGTTGTGCGAGACGCTGGCGCGAAAGGCGCGCGAAGGCGTCAAGGTGCGGTTGATGGTCGATGGCGCGGGAAACCTCCTCGGGGGGCGCCATGATCTGCGCACTCTCAGGGCCTCCGGCGTCCAGGTCGTGGTCTTCGTGCCGCCGCTGCACTCGCCCCGCCGCGGAAGGTTCAACCTGCGCGATCACCGCAAGATGACGATCGCCGACGGCTCATGGCTGTGGTGCGGCGGACGCAACCTCACCGCGCAGTACTTCGAAGGCGCGCCGGGCGTGGCCCCGTGGAAGGACCTGTCGTTCGACCTGCGGGGCCCCCTCGCGGAACGTGCGCTCGAATGCTTCGAGAATGACTGGGCGTTCGCGATGGAGAAGCCCCGCAAGGGGCCCGCGCGGCCCGAAGAGCCTGCATCGGGGCCGCTCGGGCAACTCTTCCCGTCAGGCCCCGACCAGTCCGACGATACCGTGTACTCGCTGCTCGTCAGCGCGTTCTTCAAGGCGCGCGCGCGCATCGTGGCCGTGACGCCTTACTTCGTCCCCGACCCGGCCCTGCTCATGGCGCTCACGCTCGCCGCGCGCCGCAACGTGCAAGTGGACCTGGTCCTGCCGGCGAAGTCGAATCACCGGACAGCCGACCTGGTGCGCCCTCGCGCGCTGCGCGAGCTGGCCGGTGCGGGCGCCCGCGTATGGCTGGTGCCGCAGATGAACCACGCGAAGGCTATCGTGGTGGACGACGCGATCGCGCTCGTCGGCTCGGCCAACCTCGACGCGCGCAGCCTCTTCCTCAACTTCGAGCTGATGGTCGCGTTCTACGAGCCCGGCGACGCGCGGCGCTTCGCGGATTGGATCGACCGGCAGGCTAGCGGCGCGAGCCGCTACGTCGCGCATCCGCCGGGGCTGCTGCGCGATCTCGCGGAAGGGTTGGTGCTCTGGCTGGCGTTCCAGCTCTGATCGCGAGCCGGCTCCGCGTTCACGCCGCCCCCGGCGCGTAATGGGTCCAAGCGCGCAAGAACGCTCAAGCAAATTGCATTCTGCAAGACCAATCTTCGCCCACCGGGCATCTTGGCGGCATGTGGGCGCTCTACATCCTGCTGGCCGCTTTCCTTACCGCCGTCTCGGTCGTGGCGACGTTGTACGCCCTGCGCATTCGCCTTTCGAGACGCCTGGTCGCGCGGACGATACCCGCGCAATCCTTCCCGGCAGGCTGCCGCAAGACGATCGTCGTCGCCGGCGATAGCACGGCATTCGGCGTGGGCGCCTTACCCGCGGAATCCACGGCGGGCCGGATCGCCGCAGCCTATCCCCATGCCCGCGTCGTCAATGTCGCGAAGTCGGGCGCGCGCATGGGCCACGTCGTCGACCAGCTGAATGGCCTCGACATCCGGTCCGCGGATCTCATCCTCATTCACGCCTGCGCCAACGACGTGCTGGAATTTCGCTCCGTCAAGACGGTTGAGCGGGACTTGCGCTCGGCGATCGCGCGCGCGCGCATGCTCAGCGACAATGTCATCCTGATGCCTGGGCAGAATTTCAGCGTGGCTCCATTCTTCCTGCGACCCATCTCGCGGATAATCATGTGGCATGCCGTGCGCGTCCATGCGATGGTCCAGCGCGTGTCCGCCGAGCTGGGTGTGATCTTCGTCGACCTGTTCCTCGACCCGAACGACGATCCCTTCGTCCGGGAGCCGCGTCGCTACTACTGCCCCGACGGGCTGCACCCCTCGGGCGAGGGCTACGCAATCTGGTTCGCCACTCTCCTGGCCCAGGCGCCGCTGGAGCGCTTTCTGGCGGATCTCTAGGCCATCAGGCAGTACCCGACCCCGCTTCCGCAAGGAGGTGGCGCGGTTGCGGGTGGGCGCCCTCCCGGGCCGCTCAGCATTCTTGAAGGCCTTTTCAGACGGATTGAATACCGCTGCAAACCACAGAGGCATAGTCGGGGCACTGACCGACGCGAGGGAGCCATCGTCATGAGCCAGATCGCCCAAGTGAACGTCGAGCGCGCCACCAGCACGCTCGTTGATGCACGGCGTACATTTGCGATCGTTCAGGACATCACGCCTCTTCGGCGCGCCGAAGAGCAGCTGCTTGCGAGCGAGGCGCGCTTCCGGATGTACGTGGCTTGCGCCGAGGCCGAGCGCGCCAGGCTCGAGGAGCGCCTGCGGCAGGCGGAGAAGATGCAGGCGATCGGACGCTGCGCGAGCGGCATCGCGCACGACTTCAACAGCGTGCTCGGTGGCATCCTCGCCTATGCCGAGATGCTCTTCGACGAAGCGCCCGGGAACACGCCGCAGAAGCGCCATGCGCAGAACGTGCTCACCGCGGCGAAGCGCGGCCGCGACCTCGTCGGCCAGATTCTCGCGTACACGCGCTGTCAGCGCGGCAAGCGCGTGCCGACGGACGCATGCCGCACGGTAGCCGAGGCGCTCGAGCTGATTCGCAGCTCCCTGCCCCCGGGCATTGCGTTGGAGCCGGCCATTCCCGACGTGCCGCTCGTCGTCATGGGCGACGCCACCCAGATCCACCAGGTCGTCATGAACCTGTGCAGCAATTCGATTCACGCGATGAAGGCCGGCGGCCCGTTGCGCGTCGCCGTCATGCCCGTCGATGCGGGCACCGAGCTCAAGCTCTCGCATGGGGCCTTGAAACGGGGCCGCTACGTCGGGGTACGCGTCGAGGACCGTGGTTGCGGCATGGACGGCGAGACGGTCGCACGCATCTTCGAGCCGTTCTTCACCACCAAGGATTTCGGCCGCGGAACGGGGCTCGGGCTTGCGCTGGTGTACGCGATCGTCACTGAAATCGGCGGCGTGATCGACGTGGAGACCGCGCCCGGTGAGGGCAGCACCTTCACCGTCTACATCCCGATGGCCGATCACGCCTAGGAGGATTCTCCGGTGCCGGCGCAAAGCGCTACGTGGACCTACGCCATCGACGAGACGGCCTTGCCCGAGGGAGCGATGGCCCCGGCATACCCATCGGGCGTCAACCTCGTCATCGCCCGTGTGGAGGGACTCGTGTACGCGGTCTCGGGTTGCTGCGCGCACATGGGGTGCCCGCTTTTCACCGGCTCCCTTGCCGGCCACATCCTGACCTGTCCCTGCCACGACTGGAAGTTCGACGTTCGGACGGGCCGCTTCCTTGCCGCACCCGAGATCGGCCTCGCGGTCTATGCGACGAAGTCCGAGGACGGCAAGGTGTACGTGAACCTCGGCCAGGGAGGAAGCCCGCGGTGAAGAAGGTTTCCATGTACACGCTGTCCACCTGCCCCTGGTGCATGAGGACCAAGGAGTATTTCGCGCAGCGCGGCATTCCGTACGACTTCGTCGACTACGACCTTGCCGATTTCGCCACCCAGGCGAGGATCACGCGCGAGCTCGATGCGGCCGGGGCCAGCGGCTTCCCGTTCGTGCGGATCGGCGGCGAGGTCGTCCAGGGCTATCAGCCGGCTCGATTCGCCAAGCTGCTGGGAATCGCGAATCAAGCCCCATGAGCGTCGAATCCAGGAAGAGGGCCCTGCGCTACTTCTTCGCCAAGGTGGTCGAGCCGATGGGATTCAAGTTCACGCCCGACCACGAGCTCGCGGAGTTTCTCCTCGAGCAGGAGGTCGAGCTCGAGTCGAAGCATGGGGTCCCCTTCTGTCCATGCAAGCCGATCCGCGGAGACCGCGCTCGCGACATGCAGATCGTCTGCCCCTGCATCCCCTTCCACCGCGAGCACTACGACGCGATGAAGCGCTGCTGGTGCGGGCTCTTCGTGCACAGCGATGTGACGGACCCGGACAGCTTGCCGCAGCTCTCCGCGAAGGACCTGGGCATTGAGCGGTGAATTCGTCCAGGCGCTGCGAACCGCAGACCTTGCCCCGGGAGGCATGAAAGCGGTCGACGTGAACGGGCGGGAGGTCGTCATCTGCAATCGCGGTGGGACCTTCCACGCGATCGACCGGCGCTGCGGGCACATGAACGCTCCGCTGGAGATGGGAACCCTCGACGGCGATATCGTCACCTGTCCCATGCATTGCGCCCAGTTCGATATCATGACCGGAGAGGCGCTCTCGGGCCCGGTGCCCGGGGACTCGGGGGACGAGGTCCCCCCGCCGCGCATCGCGGCACTTCTCCGGAACGTCGCCCTCCTCATGCAGCACGTTCGCACCGAGCCGATCGCCACGTTCGAGGTGAAGACGGAATCCGGGTGGGTGTGGGTCGCGCTCCCCGCCGGCCCGGGCAGCCTGGAGTAGCGCTCATGCAGACCCAGTGGACGCTGGACGACATCGACTGGCGCGCGATCGCGGCAGACCGCACGCGCGCCGATCCATTCCTCTACTACCTCGTGACGGCAGCGTCGTTCGTCGAAAGTGGCGCCGACCTGTACACCAGCACGCTGGCGGACCACGTCCGCGACCCGGTTGCGCAGCGATGGCTGCAGCACTCATGGCAGCCAGAGGAGCTGCAGCACGGGCAAGCGCTGCGCAAGTATGCCGAGCTCGTGTGGCCGGAACTCGACTGGTCGCGCGGGTTCGCCGATTTCCTGGCCGAGTACTCGCTCCTGTGCACCCCGCAGGCCCTCAACCCGAGCCCGGTCCTGGAGATGGCCGCGCGCTGCGCCGTGGAGATCGGCACCTCGACCCTGTACACGGCGTTGCACCGCTACGCGCAGGATCCGGTGCTGCGCGACCTGGCGGCGCGGATCCGCCAGGACGAGGTGCGCCACTACGACCATTTTCGCCACTTCTTCGAGGCCGGCCGCGGCGCGCAGGCCATCGGACGCCTCGATGTCCTGCGCACGCTCCTCGCGCGCCTGGGCGAGGCCGAAGGCCAGGACGCGTTCATCGCATTCAAGCACGCCTGGATCCTGCGCCATCCCGTCGGTGCATTCCGCGACGAGGCGTTCGACTCGTTCATCGCTCGCCTGCGGCCGGTCATGCGCAGTTGCTATCCGTATCGGATGGCGGTGAAGATGCTGTTGCGGCCCCTGCGGCTGAACCCCCGCCTCAACGACCTTTCGGTGCCGCTGCTCCAGCGCTGGGCGCAGTGGCGGATGTTCTAACGGCGCCCCGAGCCCGAGAGCTGCCTGCGAATCGCCCGCAGCCCGTTTCTTTGTTCGCGAGTAAGCTTGGGATAGGCCATCCCGAGCCCTTGCAGGGTGTCGATCACCACGCGCGACACGATGAGGCGCGCGTTGTACTTGTTGTCGGCGGGGACCACGTGCCACGGCGCGATCTTGGTGCTCGTCGCGCCCAGGCACTCTTCGTAGGCCCGCATGTATCGATTCCAGAGGCCGCGTTCGACGAGGTCGGCCTGGTTGT
>Ga0335084_10004692_pt1 | contig 13471 bp, 13 predicted proteins | sample Lox_Sample_44_FD_206721 | JGI IMG/M metagenome (GOLD analysis project Ga0335084, IMG submission 206721) | Soil microbial communities from Loxahatchee National Wildlife Refuge, Florida, United States - Lox_Sample_4.4 | ecosystem: Environmental > Terrestrial > Soil > Wetlands | place: USA... | reverse complement strand
GCCAAGACCGAAGAAAAGAAGGAAGAGCCGAAGAAGTAAGTCGGCTTGGGGCATTGCTTGAGGGCAGGCGTAACGCCTGCCCTTTTTATTTCCGGCCTGATACGGGCGACCATGCGAGAAGTCGCCGCGCGACTGCTGCGGCATCGGCGCCTTCGATGCGCACGATCTTGTCGCGACTGGTGGCGCCCTTGTGAAGATGAATGCGCCGTCGCGGTATCGAGCTGACTGCGGCGAGGAAATCCAGTAGCGCCTCGTTTGCCTTGCCATCTGCAGGCGGCGCGTCGATCGCGATCTTCAGGCGCTCACCGTGCATGCCGCGCACGCCGGCGGCTTTCGCGCCCGGAACGACATGCAACTGCAGCAGCGCGTCGGTACCGGCCTGACGTGCCCATGCATGCGAGTCGCCGTCGACCTGCGTGCGAGAATCCGCTGGCTCGCGATTGCGCCGGCCTTCGAGTGAAGCCAACGAACGACACCTTTCTGCGCGCCCTGCTGCGCAAACCCACCGAATACACGCCGATCTGGCTCATGCGCCAGGCCGGACGCTATCTGCCGGAATACAACGCGACGCGCAAGCGTGCCGGCAGTTTCCTCGGCTTGGCGAAATCACCCTCTTTCGCCACCGAGGTGACGCTGCAACCGATCGAACGATATCCGCTCGATGCGGCGATTCTGTTCTCGGACATTCTCACCGTTCCGGACGCGATGGGGCTTGGCCTGTATTTCGCCGAAGGCGAGGGCCCGAAGTTCCAGCACCCGGTGAGAGACGAATCCGACGTGGCGCGCCTCGCAGCGCCTGATCCCCAGCTCTCGCTCGGTTACGTGCTCGATGCGGTACGCGAGATCCGCAAGGCATTGGCGAACCGCGTTCCACTGATCGGTTTCTCAGGCAGTCCGTTCACGCTCGCCTGCTACATGATCGAAGGCGGCGGATCGGATGACTTCCGGCGCGTGAAGACGATGCTCTATGGGCGCCCCGATCTCCTGCATCGCATTCTCGCGATCAACGCACGCGCGGTGGCCGACTATCTGAACGCGCAGATCGAGGCGGGCGCGCAGGCGGTGATGCTTTTCGACACTTGGGGCGGAACACTGGCCGACGGCGCGTTCCAGGAGTTCTCGCTCGCTTACCTCGGTGAGGTGGTCGCAGGCTTGCGCCGCGAAGTGGCCGGTCAACCCGTGCCGTCGATCGTCTTCACCAAGGGCGGCGGGCAGTGGCTGGAGCAGATCGCGGCAATCGGCTGCACTGCGGTCGGATTGGACTGGACCGTCGACCTTCGTTCGGCGCGAGCGCGGGTCGGCGGGCGCTGCGCCCTGCAAGGCAACCTCGATCCGATGGCTCTGTTCGGTGGCGAGAAGGCAGTGCGCGCCGCCGCCTGCCGCGTGCTCGATTCATTCGGCGATCCGCGCAACGCCGACGGCACATGGGCAGGGCATGTCTTCAATCTCGGGCACGGAATCTCGCAGCACACGCCACCAGATGTGGTGGCTGCACTCGTCGAAACAGTGCACGACCACAGCCGGACGCTCCGCTTATGACGGCAGGGCTTGCTCCTCATCCAGAGCGTTGCTGCCACGGTCGACGGCGGAAGAGTGTGAAATTTTCGCCGCCGCGCTTGACTTATGCACAAAACGGCGGCCCGCCTGATTTTATGCGGGTCTTCATAGGTATTGCCGCCGAGAAGGATACTTTTTGACCGTAAGCTGTTGATTCGATTAGTCATGACCGGTCAATGACCGAGCCCGTCGGCGCGTCATCAAAGGCCGTCAGCAGAGTGCTGGCCATGCCGGCGCAAGTTCTCCACAAAGTTGTCCACATCTCGACGTCTGGGTAGCAGCTCCGGAAAATCAACGAGTTATCGCCGCATATTGCAAGTAGACCTAACGCTTTCCCGCGCCGGGCAGCACCGTGTTCGTCGACGTCCTAATTGATCGGCCGCTGCCCTCGCCGTTGATCTACCGCGTGGACTCGTTGACGCACGCCGACGTCGTCGGCAGTTGCGTCGTCGTGCCGCTTGGTCTCCGCGAAACGATCGGCATCGTCGTCGGCGTGAATACCGCACCGCCGATCGACGTGGCAAAGATCCGGCCAATCCGTCGCCACCTGACGGGCATCGCTCCGCTTTCCGAGCACTGGCTCGCACTCACGCGGTTCACCGCCGACTATTACCAGGGCGCGTGGGGAGAAGTGGCGGTACCGGCGCTTCCGCCGCTGCTGCGGAAGGTGCCGGGCCCTCGCTTCGAGGCCTCGCTTGCACGTGCGCGCAAGCTAAGCAATGCGCAGTCGGCGGGTCGTCAGCCACTTCCTCATGAACTGACGACCGAGCAGAGCGCTGCCGAATCTGCGATCGCATCCGCGCGGGGCTTTGCCGCTTTCCTTCTCTACGGTGTCACGGGAAGTGGCAAGACAGAGGTGTACCTGGAGGCCATCGCTGCGCGACTGAAGCAGTCGGTTTCCACACAAGCACTCGTCCTCGTGCCAGAGATAAACCTCACACCGCAGTTCGAAGAGCGCCTGCGAGCGCGCTTTGCCGGCACTCCCATCGTGAGCTTGCACAGCGGGCTTGCCGATGGCGAGCGCACAGCGGCGTGGCTCGCCGCACACGAGGGCCGGGCGCGTGTCGTGCTCGGGACCCGCCTCGCGGTTTTCGCGTCGCTTCCGGGCCTCGCGATGATCGTCGTCGACGAGGAGCACGACGCATCGTTCAAGGCAGGCGATGGCGTGCGCTATTCGGCACGCGATCTTGCCGTAAAGCGCGCTCAGATGGCCGATCTGCCGGTCGTGCTCGGTTCGGCGACACCGTCACTCGAGTCGTGGCGCCAGGCGCGGGAGGGCCGCTACAACTTGCTTACGCTCGCCGCGCGCGCAGGAGCGGGCTCAAGGCACCAGCTCCCCAGTGTCGAGTGCGTCGATCTGCGCGCGCACCCGCCACTGGAAGGACTCTCGCCGCCCGTGCGCCAGGCGCTGGCAAGCAGCGTTGCAAACAGCGACCAGGCGATCGTGTTCATCAATCGACGCGGATATGCGCCGGTGATCGCCTGCGCCGCCTGCGGCTGGATGTCGCTCTGTCACCGCTGCGCCACCTTCGCGGCGTTTCACAAGACAGACCGGACCTTGCGGTGCCACCACTGCGGCTGGCAGGCCCGCGTGCCAGCAGCCTGCCCAAATTGCGGCAACCCCGCGCTGGCGGCTGTCGGCCACGGCACGCAGCGCGTGGAAGAGGCGCTGCGCGAGCTGCTCCCGACCGCGCGAGTCGAGCGCATCGATCGCGACACGACCCAACGTCGTAACGCCGCGCGCGATGCGCTGGCGGCAGTCCACTCAGGCACGGTTGACCTGCTCGTCGGGACTCAGATGATCGCCAAGGGCCACGACTTTCGCCGCGTCGCGCTGGTGGCGGTGCTCAATGCCGATGCGCAGCTGGTTGCGCACGATTTTCGCGCGCCAGAGCGATTGTTCGCAGTCCTGATGCAGGTGGCGGGGCGTGCCGGACGCGCCGGACAGGCGAGCCGGGTGCTCGTCCAGACCCGTTTCCCGACGCACCCGCTGTTCGGCGCACTGGCACGGCACGACTATCGGGCCTTTGCCGAGCGGGAACTTGCCGAGCGCGCTGCCACACGCATGCCGCCGTACGTGTCGCAGGCGTTGCTGCGTGCCGAAGCACGTTCGATGCCGGCGGCGCTGGATTTCCTCCGCGCGGCGGCGCACGCGGGCGCAGGCATTGCAGGCAGCGAGACGATTGCCTTGTACGATGCGGTCCCGATGCCGCTTGCGAAGCTTGCAGGCGTGCATCGGGCGCAGCTGCTGGTCGAGTCAGCTTCACGCCCGGCGTTGCAGCGGTGGTTGCCGATCTGGCTCAGGAACGTGCGCGAGATGCGCCTGGCCTCGCGTGCGCGCTGGCAGATCGAGGTCGATCCGCAGGAGATCTGAAGGAATAAACCGGCGCTGCGGTCTGTTCAATTGACACACGCGGCGCAACGATGCGGCAGGGCACTGGTGCCATCTGGCTTCACCGTTGAGCAGTTACAGGTGCAGATACCGCGCCTGCGCCGGTATGCGCGTGCATTGACCGGTTCGCGCGAGGCGGCTGACGACCTGGTGCAGGATGCGCTCGAGCGGGCCTGGACGAAACGCGCTCTGTGGCGACCGGATTCCAATCTACGCGCGTGGTTGTTTGCAGTCATGCACAACGTGTTCGTCAACGGCATCAAGCGCGCACGCCCGATGGCGTCGCTCGATGCGTTGAACGAAGATGGCGGTGCGGAGCCGATTGCCGGCAACGCCAGTGCGGAAACGGATGCAGCCTTGCGCGAGATGAGCGCCGCACTTGCGCAGTTGCCGATGGAACAGCGTCAGGTTGTGCTGTTGGTGGGACTGGAGCAGTTGACGTACGCAGAAGCAGCGGAAGTTCTGGAGGTACCGATCGGGACAGTCATGTCACGGCTGTCGCGCGGTCGCGATCGCCTGCGTCAATTGCTTGACGAAAGCGTCGATGGGCGCAATGGCCTGCGACGAGTGAAATGAAAATGCGCAAGGGCTTGAGCGAGGAGATCCTGCACGCCTACGTAGATGGCGGGCTGAGCTCGGACGAGCGCGGTGCGGTCGAGGCGCACCTTGCCTTGCATCCCGAGACCGCCGCGCGCGCCCGCGCCTGGGCGACGCAGAACGAAACCCTGCACCGTCTCTTCGACCCGGTGCTCGATGAACCGCACACGCTCAAGATCGAAACGCGCCGGCGGGTCGTCGTCGCACCATTTTTCTGGCGCAACGTTGCCGCGCTCGCGGCGACTCTCGTTGCGGGTATCGCAGTCGGCTTCGTCGCGCATGACTATTGGGTGCCGGACTCCGGGCCCGTCGCGCGCGCGTCGATCGCCCGCCAGGCCATCCTCGCGCACACGGCGTACGCTCCGGAAGTTCGCCACCCGGTGGAGGTCACGGCGCGCGAGGAGCAGCACTTGCTCGCGTGGTTGTCGAAGCGCCTCGATGCGCCGCTCAAGGCGCCATCGCTGGTGCAATCCGGCTATCAGCTGCTTGGCGGACGCCTGTTGCCAGCGCCTGCAGGCACATCGATCGCAGCCAAGGCATCGCCCGTTGCGTTGCTGATGTACGAGAACGCGCAGGGCAAGCGGCTGTCGCTGCTGGTGCGGCGTGAAGCGCCGAACACCGACACGGCGTTCCGCTTCACGCAGGATGGCCACACCTCGGTTTTCTATTGGGTCGACGGGCCGTTCGGCTATGCGCTCGTGGGCGACGTCAGCAAGGACGAGCTCGCCGTGCTCGCGCGGGTCGTCTACCAGCAGCTCAATCCCTGACGCGCCGCGCGCTCACTTCTGCGCGGTAGCCGCGCCCGCAGCGGGTGCGTCGGGTTCCTTGAATTTCGCGCCGCCGAGATTCGCCAGATGCGCAACCGCGCGTGCGACTTCGATCGGATCGAGATCGGCATTGCCGCCCTTCGGGGGCATTGCCTTGAAGCCCTCGGTCGCGTGCTTGACGAGCGTATCGAAGCCTTCCTTGATGCGCGGCGCCCATGCCTCCGCATCGCCGGTCTTCGGCGCGCCGGCGGCACCGGTGGCATGGCACGCGGCGCATGTCGCCGTGTACACGGCCTCGCCACTCTGCAGAGCCTTTGGTCCGCCGCCGCCTTCTGCGAACGTGACCGAGCCGATCGGCTTCAATCGATCGGCGATCGCCTCGGGTGTCATCGAAGTGGACCCAACGGCTTCGAGGCTGTGGCCCGCGACGAACTTCACCAGCAGAACGATGATCGTGATTGGAACGAGGAACGCCAGCACGACGACGATTGCGAGTTGCTTCGGCGTCTTGATGGGCGATGCGTGCTGATCGTGCATCTGCGGCGGGTCCGCTGCGCGGCGAGAAACGACAAGGGGCGGGAGTATAGCGGTGCCGTTCGAAGGCCCTGCTCGACTTCGTTGCCGCTCAACGGCGGCATGACGATGCAGGTATCCTCGCGTCTTCGCGCGCCTGTAGCTCAGTGGATAGAGTGACGGCCTCCGAAGCCGTAGGTCGCAGGTTCGACTCCTGTCAGGCGCGCCACCTTCGCCAGGGTCTGTTCCGACCACATAGGTAACGGTTCGTACCGGGGACACAGGCAAGCGTGCATTGTCGACCGCTTCTGCTTCATCCACCATGGAGCCGAGTCGGCGACGAATGACCGGACGTGTCGTGACAACGGCGGCGTCAACGTCGATCCGGGCATCGACATCGCGACGCACCTGAACATCGTGGCGAGCAGGCCGCCAGGCCTCTGATTGCAGGAACTCCGCGACTCCGTCACGCGCTCTGCGCGAGGAACTCTACGTCGAGGATTGCGGCGCACGTCGTGGGCGCCGCGGTTCCCGAACACCAGACCTGAAGTCCTCGTTGTCCCCCAACGGGCTCTGGTGGCCACCTACCCATCCAAGGTCCGCTCCGATCACATCGGTTACCCTTGCTCGGGGAATGCACTGTCAGCTTGCGTACCCGGCACGCCCAGCAGAACCAGGTATCGATCCTCCCCACTACCGCGCATGTTCGAACCCGCGTTCGCCCTTCTCGGTGCGACGGTCACGTGGCTGGAACTCTGGGCGTTCGTGCTGGCGCTCGCGTGCGTGATCTGCAACGTGTTCGAGATCCATTGGGGCTGGCCCCTGGCCTTCGTGAGCAGCGCGCTCTATGCGTGGCTCTTCTACGTGTCCAAGCTGTACGGCGAGGGCGGGCTCCAACTGTTCTTCGCCGCGACCGCGGCGTGGGGTTGGTGGCAATGGCTGTTCGCCAGACGCGCGCACGGCGGAGGTGCCCCCGAGCCGCTGACCGTCGAGCGCCTGCGTGCGGGCCCACGGCTTCTCATCGGCAGTGCCTGGTTGCTCGCATGGCCGGCAGCCGGCGCATTGCTCGCGCGCATCACGGACACAGACGTGCCCTACCTCGACGCGTTCCCGACCGTCGGCAGTGTGGTCGGCCAGATCCTGCTGGGGCGCAAGTTCATCGACAACTGGCCGGTTTGGGTCATCGTCAACGCGGCAAGCATCGGCCTGTTCGTCTATAAAGGCCTGTGGCTGACAGCGGTGCTCTACGTGATTTTCGCGCTGCTCGCACTCGCCGGCTGGGTGCGTTGGGCGCGCGTGGCGGGCAGCGCATGACGCCGCGCAAGGTTGCAGTCGTCGGCGGCGAGTGCACGGGAAAGACCGTCTTGTGCCAGACGCTCGCTGCCGAGTTGCCGGGACTCTGGGTGCCGGAATATCTGCGCGAGTTCGTAGATCGGGTCGGACGCGCGCCGCGCGCTGAAGAGCAGCCGCCGATCCTTGCGATGCAGGCCGAGAGCGAAGCGGCCGCAATCGACGCTGCGAAGCGCGGTGACATTGCCTGGGTGGCCTGCGATTCCGCGCCGATCACCACGGCGATCTACAGCGAGATATATTTCGAAGACCGCAGCCTCTACGCGCCGGCGGCGCGCCATCACGCCAGCTATGCGCTGACGCTGCTCACCGATACCGATCTGCCTTGGGAACCCGATGGGATGCAGCGCGACGGCCCGGCCGTGCGCGCGGAATTTCACGCCCGCATCGAAGCCTGGCTGCGCGCGCTCGGTGCGCCATTCGTGCTGATCGGCGGCACCGGTCGCGCACGCGTCTCAGCAGCCGTCGAAGCCTTGCGCGCCGTAGAATCCCGGTCACGCTAGGGGTCCCGCACAAATCCGCGTCGCACGGCTTCGGCCGCGCGACGTGGTCCACCTTCCGGTGGACGGGTGAGAGACACCCTTCGAACCTGACCAAGTTAAGACTTGCGCAGGGAAGCGTCGGCAATACGCCGCTCGCCTCGACGGGGTTCGTCCTCGCGTCGCCGGCCATCGTCGAACGCCTGCCTGCCATGGTGGACGGAGCATTCGCGATGGCGTCGACGCGCTGTTTTCCACTCGGTGTGGCGTTGCTCGCAGCGGCCTCGGGAGCCGCTGCACAGAACGTGGATTCCGCGAGCCCGCAAGAACTGCCGCCGGTGACCGTCACGGGTCGCGCCAATTCTGCGAACGAGCCCGCCGCGATCATCGATTTCAGCGACGCTCCGCTCGGCCAGACGCCGGTTGCCGTCGATGTCATCAGAGGTCGGGATCTAAGCGAAGCCGGCGTGCGCAGCCTTTCCGCGATGGCGCGCGGAGTGCCGTGGGTACGCGATGCGTACAACACCGTCGGATACATCGAAGCGTTCATGGTCCGCGGGTTCCTTCTCGACAGCAATACTGTCTTGAACTATCGGCGCAACGGCCTGCCCGTCTCGAACTACGCACCGATCGCGTTCGAAAACAAGGAGGACGTCCAGATCCTGAGGGGATTAAATGGAGCACTCTCTGGAACGGGCAGCCCGGGCGGTCTGGTCGACTACATCACGAAGCGCCCTGCCGCCGGCTCGGTGCGCGAAATCAATGCGGAGGTCTCGGAGCGCGGTACGTGGATCGTCAGCGGCGATCTGAGCGAACGGTCGGGTCCGCTCGGATATCGCTTCAACGTGGCGGCGGAAGAGCGACGGCCGAATGCACGCGACGCTCCGGGGAATCGCCTGTTCGCTGCCGGCGCAATGGACCTCAAGCTGCCCAGCGGCGGAGTATTCAACTTCGAGATCGAATGGCAGCACTCGAAGCAGATCAGCGTGCCGGGCTTCGGCTTGCTCGACACCAATGGGGATGGGATCGCGGAGACGCTTCCGCCGCCTATCGATCCGCGCATCAACCTGAACGACCAGCCGTGGTCGCAGCCGTTCGAGAGCCGCAACGTCGTCGGCACTGTCAGCTATGAACAGCCGATCAGTGCGGTCTGGACCCTCGGTATCCGCGCGCTCGCGCAGCGCATCCTCACCAACGATCGCATTGCATTTCCGGATGGATGCAGCACCGGCCCGGTCTACGTGTACCCGGGCCTCTGCGGCAACTACGACGTCGACGTCTACGACTATCGCAGCAACGACGAGGTTCGCACCACGCGTGCGTCGGAGATCTACGCGATCGCGCGCTTCGAGACCGCAGGCGTTGGCCAGCGTGTGCAGTCCGGGGGGCGGACGACCCGTTACTCCGAGCGCCTGCCGCCGATGCAGGCCTACAACTTCGTCGGCACGACGAACGTGTTCGCGCAGGTGGACCTGCCGCCGGATCCGACGCTGTCGGTCGTCAACGTCGATCGCGATCTCGCGCTCGATGAGCTCTATCTCTACGACGAACTTCACGTCGGACGCGCCTGGTCCGCAACGGTCGGCGCACGTTACATCCGCGTCAGGAACCGCAGCGCCCTCACGGACGGGACGGAAGCCGTCGCCTTCAGCGACAACGTCGTGACGCCATGGGGATCGATCGGCTGGCAGCCGTTCGACGGCGCTTTTTTCTACGTCTCTGCGGGCACCGGCATCGAATTGGAGGTCGTTCCGAACCGTCCGAGCGACTTCCAGAATCCTGGCCAGGTGCTGCCGGTCGGACACAGCCGGCAAGTCGAGTTCGGCTACAAACAGGCGCTTGCCAATGACAGCCAGGTCAACATCGCGCTGTTCCAGATCCGCAAGCCCTTCGCCGAGAACGAGCAGCCGCCGCCATCTGCGTTGGATCAGCGTCCCGTGCGTGTGGCCAACACGCGCATCGACCAGCATCGTGGCGTCGAGCTCGGCCTCACGAGCTACGTGGAGCGCTTTCTCGCGCTCAGTCTGAACGTGGCTTACCTGGACGCGCGGATCGATCAGAGCATCGATCCGACGCTCGTGGGCAAGCGCGTCACCAATGTTCCGAAGTTCGGCGTTGCGCTGGGCGCGGGCCTGCGTCCGAGCGCGGCTGTCGATCTGTGGTGGCGCAACCTGCTCGAATACACCGGCACTAAGCCAGTGAACGACGACAACAGTGTCATGCTTCCGGCGAGCTGGCAGTGGGATACCGCGCTGGTATGGTCGCCCGCCACTACGAAGCCCTGGCTGCAGCTGCGGCTCGGCATCGACAACGTCACGAACCGCAGCTACTGGCGCGAGGCTCCGACGCAACCCTGGGGCGCGACCTATCTCTTCCCAGCCCAGCCGCGCACGTATCGCGCAGGAATGACCGTCCACTGGTAGCTGCGGCGGACGGTCCTGGCTACGTGCAAGCCGCGGCCTGTACGGTGCGCACCGACGCCGCCGAAAAGCACAGCGTCCGCGCGCTTCCCGCGAGCGTCAGCGTCAAGCGGCCAAGCACGAGGCCGTTCGAACCGGGCCGACGCAGCAAACCGAAGTGATCGAAGCTCAAAACGTGTCCATCGAAGGCGCCGAATGCCGCAGCGATCGAGATGCGCGCGGGCATCGGCTCGAACGTGCGCACGATCATCTCTCCGGCGTCGAGGCGGCCGTTGTCATTGGCGTCGACGAACACGTGCCAACCGCTCGACCAGTCGCTCGGACGCTGCGGAGCGATCGCAACGCGAATGTGGCGGGAAGTTGCCTCGGTCCGTGCGAGGCTGACCGCGAGAACCAGATCGTTGGTCGCGCCGGTGAGTCGCTGGCGATCGAGCGCGCCCTGGAATGTCGGGATCGCGCTCGCGAGCAACACCACCGTGATGGCAAGCGCGATCAAGGCTTCGACCAGGGTGACTCCGCGCAGGCGCGTTCGCCTCGACATCGCATCGCCAGGTTGGCGTTTGACGCGACGATTCTCGAAGGCGCAGCGCGATGCGGACCGCCACGCTTCCGAGGGGACTCATTGCGGTGCGCGCCTGCGCTACGCAAAACGGGGCTGCAGTCCCTCTGAATCGACAGGGCTACGTCCATCCCATCCCCATCATCCGGGTGCACTAGCGAACGCAAACGCGGTATTACTCGTCTGAGAACTTGAGGGCCGCTCGTCGGACCGCGTCAGCCGCACGCTCCTGCGAGAAGCGCCGCTCTGTAGCGGGTGGCAATAATCCACTCGCACAAAGCAGCGCGAATCCGCGCGCCGTCGTTGCAATCAATCGCAGTGGGGGAGGCACCAATGGGCTCGAGGGAAGCGGATACCGGCTTCACCTTGATCGAGATGATGGTGGTCATCGCCATCGGTGCGATCCTGCTCGCCGTCGGCGTGCCGAGTTTCTCCTACATGATGGACCGCAATCGGGTGGCCAACGAGGTCAACGAGGTGCTGGCCGACCTCGCGCTCACGCGCGCCGAGGCGATCACGCGGCGCGGGCGCGTGATCATGTGCCGGAGCTCGACGCCGACATCGGCGAGCGCTACCTGCGACGCTGCAGCCACCGACTGGACTCCTGGCTGGATCGTCTTCGTCGACGACACGACGACCGGCACCGCGTTTCAGCGCGATCCGGTCGAAGCCATCATTCGCGGCTACGTGACTTCGTCGCCGCAGGTGACGATCACGGCGGCGCCCGCTCTCGCGGGCCTTACGGTCACTGCCGACGGCACGGTCTTCGTGCTCGACGGCAATCCGCTCAGCTCGCTCGGCGCGTCGACAGAGCCGTTGCGCCTCGACTTCTCGGGTACGGATCCCTCCAATCGGCGTTCGGTGTGCGTCGCTACGACGGGCCGTGCGCGCACGTCGTCCACTTTCGGAGTCTGCGCATGAAACGACGGTTGCCTCACCGCGACTGGCGCCGCGCCCGCGGTGTCACCCTGATCGAAGTGCTGGTCACCATGGTGATCACGGCGGTCGGGCTGCTCGGCCTTGCCGGCATGCAGGTGCGCGGGCTCTCGATCCAGAAGGACGCGCACGGACGCGCGCTTGCGACTCAACTGGCGCTCGACCTCGCCGACCGCATGCGCTCCAACACCGGCGCGGTCGCCAGCTACACCTTCACGACGCCCTATCCGACCGGTGCGTACACGGCGCCGGCGGCGCCGGATTGCGTGACCGCGGCCTGCACCGCGGTTCAGCAGGCGCAGTTCGACCTCGGCGAATGGATGGGACGCGTGAAGGGCGGCGCGTTGCCGGGAGGTTGGGCGCGCGTCGAGCAGGAAGCGGGTACGCCGGCGTGGAAGGTCACGCTGATGTGGGTCGAAACCGGCTTCCGCGCCAACCCGGCGCTGCGAACGACGCTGGGCACTTCCTGCCCGCCCGAAACCGCGCCGACGCCACCGGAAGTCGAGTGCATCACCGTGCGGGTCTCGCCATGAGAAGCGCCACGACTTCGCGCGGGCAGCGCGGCCGCACGCTGATCGAGCTCCTGGTCGCGATCACCATCGGCCTGATGCTCAGCGTCGGCATCCTTAGCATCTTCGGCGCCAATCGGCAGACCTATCGAGCGAGCACCGACCTCCAGCACATGCAGGCCGCGGGCCAGCTCGCGCTCGATCGCCTCGCCTATCAGATTCGCATGGCCGGTTACGGGCAACTGATCGGCGATTTCACGACGGTCTCGAACCCGACGAGTTTCACCGGAAACCCCGTCTGGGCGTGCTCGGGTGGCTTCACCGATCCTCTCGATGCAAGCGCGACGCCTGCGTGCACGGGCACCGCGACGCAGCCCGACGCGGTGCAGATCCGCTACCAGGTCGAGAACGCAGCGGTCGCAGGATCGGGAGAGAGTCGCGATTGTCTCGGTTTCCCGGTTCCGCTCGACGCCGGCGGCCTGCGCACTGCGCAGAACCGCTTCTACATCGCCAACTCGGGTGGTGTGCCGACCCTGATGTGTGCCGGCAATGGTCTTGCGCCGGCGCCGCTGATCCCGAACGTCGAGGACCTGCAGATCCGGCTGCGTGTCGGCGACCCGTTCTCGCGTGCCGAGCGCGTCGTCGATCCCGCGGGATTCACGGACTGGGGCCGCGTCATCGGCGTGGAGTTGTGCGTGCAGGTCGTGTCCGAAGCGACCGGCCTGGTCACGCAGGGCACGCAGGCGGGCACGCCGTGCCGCGGCGGAACGTTCGCTGCCGACGGCAGGCTGCGCCGCACCTTCACGCAAGCGATCACGTTGCGCAACCGCATCCTGTGAGGAACAACATGCGGAACAAATTTGCCATCGCCGCGCAGCGCGGCGTAGTTCTCCCTCTGGCGCTCGTCATGCTGGTCATGGTGACGCTGATTGCCGTCGTCGCGTTGCGCGGTGTCACGTCGGAAGAGCGCATCGCCGCCAACCTGCGCTCTTCATCGGTCGCGTTCGAGCAGGCCGAGCTGGCACTGCGCTATTGCGAGCAGATCGCTCTCACGGGAGGAGTGCCGCTCAACAACGCACGCATCGATTCGACTTCGACAACCGGCCTGGCCTGGCGCAATCCCGCCAACTGGCTGACCTCCTTTGCGCAGCTTCAGACACCGCCAACCGCCCAGTATCTGGATCCCGCGCGGCCGGTTACGCCGCCAGGGTGCCTGATCGAAGCGGTGCGCGCCCCGTTCGACCCGACGGTCACGTCGACGCGCGTCGACAATTCCGCCTACACCGTCACCGCGCGCGGCTTTGGCGACACCAACGCCGGGTTCCGCGCCACGGTGCAAACCCAGTTGCGGCCGCCGCCGCTGTGATCCTCAGCCGACAGGTGATGACAATG
>Ga0335084_10004691_pt1 | contig 13471 bp, 13 predicted proteins | sample Lox_Sample_44_FD_206721 | JGI IMG/M metagenome (GOLD analysis project Ga0335084, IMG submission 206721) | Soil microbial communities from Loxahatchee National Wildlife Refuge, Florida, United States - Lox_Sample_4.4 | ecosystem: Environmental > Terrestrial > Soil > Wetlands | place: USA... | reverse complement strand
TGCTTGCAGGTGTTCAACTTCCAAGCGGTCCTTTGCAGCCCATGGCACTCAACGTTTTCGACAATATTCTCGGCACTATCGGCCACACGCCGCTGGTGCGCCTCAATCGCATCACGCGCGCGGTGCCCGCTGCCGTTTACGCCAAGGTGGAGACTTTCAACCCAGGGCACAGCATCAAGGATCGCATGGCGGTCAGAATGATCGAGGATGCCGAGCGCCAGGGATTGCTCAAGCCGGGCGGGACGATCGTGGAAGGCACCAGCGGGAATACCGGCATGGGACTCGCCATCGCAGCTATCGTCAAAGGCTACCGCTGCATCTTCGCGACCACAGACAAGCAGTCCAAGGAAAAGGCCGATGCGCTGCGCGCGTTCGGCGCGGAGGTGATCGTTTGTCCGACCGACGTCGATCCGGAGGATCCGCGCTCCTATTACTCGGTCTCTTCGAGACTGGTCAAAGAGACGCCGAACTCGTGGAAAGCAAACCAGTACGACAATTTGAGCAACTCGCAGGCCCACTACGAAACCACCGGGCCGGAGATCTGGGAGCAGACCGAAGGCAAGGTGAACCATCTGGTGGTCGGCGTAGGCACCGGGGGCACCATCTGCGGCGCGGGCCGCTACCTCAAGGAGCGCAACCCGGACATCAAAGTGTGGGGCATCGACACCTATGGCTCCGTGTTCAAGAAGTACAAGGAGACCGGCGTGTTCGACAAGGAGGAAATCTATCCCTACGTCACCGAGGGGATCGGCGAGGACTTCCTGCCGCGCAATGTCGACTTCGCGGTGATCGATCACTTCGAGAAAGTCACCGACCGGGACGCCGCACTCTACACGCGCGAGATCGTGCGCCAGGAAGGCATCTGGGCCGGCAATTCAGCGGGTTCCGCCATCGCCGGTCTGCTGCAACTCAAGGATCGATTCAAGCCGGGCGAGCTGGTCGTGGTGATCTTTCACGATCACGGTTCGCGTTACCTTGGCAAGATGTTCAATCCCGACTGGATGCGCATGATGGGCTACGAGGATCTCGATGGACCTACGGCGCGCGATCTGGTGCGCAACAAAAAGGTGGCGGGTCTGGTCGCGCTGGAGATCACGGAGGCGGTGGACACGGCGATCACGTGCATGAGCGAGAACGACTTCTCGCAGATACCGGTGACACAGGATAAGCGCATCGTCGGCTCGCTCAGCGAGGCACAGGTGTATGCGCGCATGATCGAGAATCCTGCGATTCGCACCGCACCAATCGGCACCATCATGCAGAAAACCTTCCGGTATGTCGACATCGAGACGCCGGTGGAACTGCTTGCACCCATGATCACCGCCGAGCACCCCGCTGTGCTGGTACGCGACTTCAAGGCGGGCAAAAGCTACATCCTCACCGGATACGACGTGATGAACGCGCTGTAGATTCGCTCCGGGCGGAGACTACGACAACGAGCGATAGACCGCCTTCTCGAACTCGAGGAACAGCGGCAGCGATTTGCGATCGGCAAACGGGAACAACTGCGTGAGGTACACGCCGCCGATGCCGCGGGTCGGATCGATCCAGAAATACGTATTCGCCATCCCCGCCCAGGCCAGGCTGCCCGGCGAGCGGCCGGTCGGCGCCGTCTCGTCGTTGATCATGCAGGTGAGACCCCAGCGCTTGGCCGTCCCGGGGAAGAACTCCGCGTCGTTCGACCGCGCCGGCATCGTCGTGATCAGAGGGGTCACCAGCAGCTCGCCGATGTGATTGCGAGACATCAGTTCGACGGTCTTCGCCTGCAGCACGCGGGCCCCATTATGCGTGCCGCGATCGATGATCATGCGTACGAATTGCAGATAGTCGGACGCCGTCGAGTACAGCCCTCCGCCACCCATTTCGAACTCCGGGGCCTGCGGCAGTTCGAAGTCGATCGGGGTGAGCGCGCCGCCGGCAGTGCGCTCGTGGACTCTGGCCAGGCGCGTGCGCATCGACGGTGTGATCTTGAACGCGGTGTCGCGCATACCGAGCGGCTCGAACAGATGACGGGCGAGATAGGCTCCGAGCCGCATGCCGCTGGCGGCTTCGATCAGCTTGCCGACCCAGTCGATGTTGATGCCATAATTCCATCGCTCACCGGGATCGAACAGCAGCGGCGCACGCAACGCGGCGTTGCGGCATGTCGAGGTGCTCGGCAGGCCCTGCATCTCATGGAATCTCTCCAGCAGCTTGCTCCACACCGGGTAGCCGTACCCAGCAGTGTGCGTCAGCAGATGGCGCAGCGTGATCGGACGCTTTGGCGCACGCAGGCGCGGCGCACCGGAAGTATCGAAACCCTCGAGCACCTGCACGTCACCGAGCTCGGGCGCCCAGCGGCTCGCTGGTGCATCCAGCTCGAGCTCGCCGCGCTCGACCAGCTGCATGGCCGCCGCGCCAGTGATCGGTTTGGTCATCGACGCTATCCAGACCACGGTATCGAGCGTCATCGGTTGCCGCTCGCCGATTACGCGCTCGCCGAATGCGCCTTGGTAGAGCAGGCCGGTGCGATCGACTGCCATCGCGATTGCGCCGGGCACATCGCCGGACGCTACTGCACCGGCGAGCAAAGCATCGATGCTTTGGATGATGTCGGACATCTGTCGATTATCACCGAGCGACGCCAGCGGCGGCAATGATGGACAGGAAGCCGGATCCGCCGCGGCGGGATGCGCCCTCTGGGTTCGATCTTCGCAGCAAATAAAAAAGCCCGGTTGCCCGGGCTTTCAGCTCGAATCTCGAGAGGCTGCTTATTCGCCGGCGCGAATGTTGGTCGCCTGCTCGCCCTTGGGACCGGTGGTCACATCGAAGGTGACACGCTGATTTTCCTTGAGCGACTTGAAGCCTCCAGCCTGAATTGCCGAGAAATGCGCGAACAGGTCCTTGCCGCCGTCATCGGGAGTAATAAAGCCAAAACCCTTGGCGTCGTTGAACCACTTCACGGTACCTGATTTCATGTATATCGTCCTGTCAAAATGCGAAAGATGTAACGGGCGTGCATCGCCCGGACGCGGGAGCTTCAAGAGGAGATCGGGGGTAATCTTGGGGCGACCGCGGAGGCGGGCGCGAAGAACCGGCATGTCAGCGCTTGGAGAATCCTGCGTGGTGCGTTATACGCGCGTAAGCACGGCAAGTCAAAAGAAATTTTTTGTCGTGCACCCGAGGCGGTCTCGGGTGCCTAGGGCACATCCCGCACACCAAGCGCCCGTGCGGTGTTGTGCAATCGGCCTCTTCAGGACTAATCTGCCGCTTTCAGCTCAGCCAGCCCGTCCAATTTCACCATGAGCCATGTCCCGGAAAATCAGTCCAGCAGTGCAGTCGCCGCGCCGATCACCTACGCGCTCGACACCGGCGAAAAACCAGTCAACGAGACGTTCGAAACCGGGCAGGTGATTCGCCGACGCACGGGCGCCACCGAGCAGCACGTCACGCAGATTCGCGACGGCCGCCCGCTGCAGCACGAGCTTTCTCTCGATGTGCAGGGTTTCGTCCTGGTGCCGCACCCGACCGCGGTGACCGACTTCTTCGACGCTGCGCAGCTTCGGGAAATCTACTACCCCGAGGTCGAACGCCTGGTGCGCGAGGTGTCCGGCGCAGCGCGAGTGGTCGTCTTTGACCACACACTGCGCACCGGCAATGAAGGCGAGCAGCAGGCGAGGAAGATTCGCGAGCCGGTGCTCTGGGCACACAACGACTACACGGAGTGGTCCGGGCCGCGGCGCGTGCGCGAGATTTTGCCGGACCAGGCGGAGCAACTGCTGCAGCATCGCTTTGCCATCATTCAGGTCTGGCGGGCGATCCAGCCGCAGATCGAGCGTAATCCGCTGGCGATCGTCGATGCGCGCAGCGTCGGGCCCAATGACTTCGTTCGCGCTGAACGCCGCTATCCCAATCGCGTGGGGGAAACCTATCAGCTCAAGCACAACCCCAATCAACGCTGGTTTTATTTCCCGCACATGCGACGCGATGAAGCATTGGTGTTCAAAGTCTATGACTCGGTGGCCGACGGCCGTGCGCGCTTCACGCCGCACACTTCATTCGACGATCCGCAATCGACGGCCGACGCCCCAGCGAGGCAAAGCATCGAAGTGCGCACCTTTGCGTTCTTTACGCCGCCCTCGGCGCGCTGAGCCTACTCATCCGTCATTCAGCATATTCAGCAAAGCAACCCCATGGCCGCATCTCGACGCGCATTGATCATCGGCGGCTCGCTGGGCGGGCTCATGAGCGCCTGTCTGCTGCGCCGTGACGGATGGCAGGTCGATATCTGCGAGCGAGTCGAAGATCCGCTGTCGGGACGCGGCGCGGGGATCGTCACACATCCCCAGCTGCTGGCCGCGCTTGCGCAGTGCGGGGCGAAGATCGATGACAGCATCGGCGTCGCGGTGAGCACGCGGCTCACGCTCGATGCCTCGGGTCGCGAGATCGGACGGCTGACGATGCCGCAGATCATGACCTCATGGGGACGGTTGTTTGCAATGCTGCGCGCCGAATTTCCCGACGATCGCTACCATCGCGGCCTTGGTCTCACGCAAGTGGAAAATTTCGCGGATGGCGTACGTGCCCACTTCGACAACGGCGCGCAGATGCAAGGCGAGCTTCTGGTCGCTGCCGATGGCATTCGCTCGACGGTACGCACGCAGCTTATGCCTTCGGTGGCACCACAATACGCCGGCTATGTCGCCTGGCGCGGCCTGATCGAGGAGAGCGCATTGTCCGCGGCAACGCACGCGCAGCTGTTCGACAAGTTCGCATTCTGTCTGCCGCCAGGCGAGCAGATGCTGGGTTATCCGGTGGCCGGGGCCGCCAACAGCACGCAGCGCGGTCACCGCCGCTATAACCTAGTGTGGTATCGACCCGCTGCGCAGGAATCGGACCTCGAGGATCTGTTGACCGATGCTAACGGACAGCGCCACGAGATTGCCATCCCGCCCCCCTTGATCCGTCCCGGTGTCGTCGTGCGCATGCGCGCCGACGCCGATGCGTTGCTCGCGCCACAGTTCGCAGAAATCGTTCATCTGATACCGCAGCCTTTCTTCCAGCCGATCTACGACGTCGAGTCGCCGCAGCTCGCGTACGGCCGTGTCGCGCTGGTGGGCGATGCCGCTTTCGTGGCGCGTCCCCATGTCGGCATGGGCGTGACCAAGGCGGGTGACGACGCCCTGGCACTGGTCGATGCGCTGCGCAGCACGGATGATGTGTCGCAAGCGTTGTGCCGGTATGAGTCTGAGCGCCTACGCGTGGGTGCCGCGGTGATCGCGCGCGCGCGTCATCTGGGCGCGTATATGCAGGCGCAGATCAAGACCGCAGACGAGCGGGCGATGGCGGAGCGCTACCGCACGCCGGAAGCCGTAATGCGCGAAACTGCTACACCTGCGAACATGTGGAACGCGATTCCGGCGTAGCATGTATCAATCTATCCGTGAAAGCACGTCTATGCCCATCGGTAAACTGGACCACTATTCGATCCGCACGCTCGACCTGAAAGCTTCCGAGCATTTCTACACTCGCGTCATGGGATTTGCGGTCGGCTTTCGCCCACCCTTCAAATTTCCCGGGCTGTGGCTGTACAACGGCGGCAGCTATCCGGAGACATTCGGCGTGGTGCATATCATCGGTGTCGATCTGAACGATCTGGAAGGCTTGAAGGAATATCTCGGCGACCGCGATCTCGCCACGCTGGAGGGCACGGGCACCGTGGACCACATGGCGTTTCGCGCCACAGGGCTCGCGCAAATGCGCGCCACGCTGCAGGAAAATCAGGTCCCCTTCCGGGAACGCACGGTCCCGTCACTCGGCCTGCACCAGGTGTTCTTCGAAGATCCCAGCGCAGTCACCATCGAGCTCAATTTCCCCGCCGCCGAAGCGAACGCCGCATAAATCAACCACCCGTCAGGAGGAGAGCATGGCAGCTACCATCGGTGATGTGATTACCCCCGGCAATGAAAAGGCTTTCACGGTGAAGGACAGAAAGCCCGGAGCGCTCAAGGATCTGGCGCCGCAATACAAAAAACTGCTGAGCGATCCAGTTACCGCATCGCTCACGACGCTCAGCAGCAAGGGTGAGATGCAGGTGACGCCGGTGTGGGTGGGAAACGACGGCACGTACCTCGAGCTCAACTCTGCCCGCGGTCGCTTGAAGGATCGCAATCTGCGCGGCAACGGCAAGGTGACGCTGCTGTTCATGAACCCCGCCAATCCCTATCACTGGATGTCGGTCAACGGCAAGGTGGTGGACATCATCGACGAGGACGACAAGGCACGCGGGCATCTCGCCACCCAGAGCATCGACGGGCTGGCCCTGCGCTATGTAAATCAGACGCCGTATCCGTTCCGCGATCCAAAAGGCGAAGTACGGGTGCTGTACAAGGTCGAACCCACGCAGATCCTCACGTTCGGCAATCCTTGAAGCCCAGTCTTCGGCTTATGTTCATCCCATCAGATCACCTCGCCGGGCCACCGTCACGCTTGAGCGAGGAAGCGATACGCAGTCTTGCGCGCGACGCCGACCTGGAATCACTTACGGCACATGCGGCACATCTGCGCGATCTCGCCCATGGCAACGTCATCTCCTACTCGCGCAAGGTCTTCATCCCGCTTACGCGCCTGTGCCGGGATGTGTGTCACTACTGTACTTTCGCGCGCCCTGCGCGCCGAGGTGAACGCAGCTTTCTTACGCCCGACGAGGTGCTCGAAATCGCGCGCGCCGGCGAGCAGGCCGGCTGTCGCGAAGCCTTGTTCACGTTGGGCGACAAGCCCGAGCTGCGCTATGCGGCCACGCGCGAAGAGCTGAAATCGCTCGGGCACGGCAGCACACTTTCCTATCTCGCCGCCATGTGCGAGCGCGTGCTGCGCGAGACCAGCCTGCTGCCTCACGTCAATCCTGGGGTGATGACGCGCGAAGAGATTGCGATGCTGCGCGCGGTGTCGGTATCACAGGGAATCATGTTGGAGAGCACTGCGGAGCGGCTGTGTGAGAAAGGCGGAGTGCACTACGGCTCGCCGGACAAAGCGCCGGCTGTGCGGCTGGCGACACTGCGCGCCGCTGGCGAGCTACAGGTTCCGTTCACCACCGGCATTCTCATCGGCATCGGCGAGACACGCGAAGAGCGCATCGACGCGCTGCTCACGATCCGCAGCCAGCATGAGACCTACGGCCACATCCAGGAAGTCATCATTCAGAACTTCCGCGCCAAGCCCGGAACCGCAATGGCGGGAGCGTCCGAGCCGGATTTGCACGAGCTGGTGTGGACCATCGCCATGGCGCGGCTGATCTTCGGGCCGGACATGAACGTGCAGGCGCCGCCTAACCTGACGCCGGAGTACCCGAGCCTGATCGCAGCCGGCCTGAACGACTGGGGTGGCGTGTCCCCGGTCACGCCCGACCACGTGAATCCTGAGGCGCCGTGGCCGCAGATCGCACGGCTGCAGGAGCACACCGAGAACGCGGGCAAGGTGCTGGTCGAACGTCTCGCCGTCTATCCACCGTATTGTCGTGAAGCGGAGCGCTGGCAGGACGCATCTCTGATCGCGCGGGTGACGCGCATGACGGACGGGCAAGGCTTCGCGCGCGTGGACCCATGGTGCCCGGGAGAAGCACGGCCGGTCCCGGCAATGTCAGTGAGCGGCCGGGCGCCCGATTCGCACGTCGCACGCATTCTCGCGCTCGCCTGCTCCGGTGCGGCGCTGCAGGAAGATGAGATCGTGCGCCTGTTTCAGGCGCGCGGCCCGGACTTCGAGGCCGTGTGCCAGGCAGCCGATCGTCTGCGCAAAGAGGTGGCTGGCGACGTGGTGCGCTATGTGGTGAATCGCAATATCAACTACACCAACCTGTGCACGTTCCGCTGTCAATTCTGCGCGTTCTCCAAAGGCAAGCTCAGCGACAACCTGCGCGGTCAACCCTACGACCTGGCGCTGGAGGAAGTCGTCAGACGCGCGCAGGAAGCATGGGAACGCGGCGCGACGGAAGTCTGCATGCAGGGCGGCATCCACCCCGACTACACGGGGGACACCTATCTCGCGCTTTGCCGCGCGGTGAAGTCGGCCGTGCCGCACATGCATGTCCATGCCTTCTCGCCGCTGGAGGTGGTGCACGGCGCACACACGTTGAACCTTCCGGTCGAAGCATTTCTGAACCGACTGCGGGAGGCCGGCCTGGGCACGCTGCCAGGCACGGCAGCGGAAATCCTCGACGATGAGGTGCGGCGGGTCATCTGTCCTGACAAGCTGGACACGCGGACGTGGTTAGAGACGATCGAGAGCGCCCACCACGTCGGCTTCAAGACCACCGCCACGATCATGTTCGGGCACGTCGAGGGCTACCAGCATTGCGCTCGCCATCTGTTGCGCGTGCGGGAGCTGCAGACGCGAACCGGTGGCTTCACCGAGTTCGTTCCGCTTCCATTCATACACATGGAAGCGCCGATCTACATCAAGGGCCGTGCGCGCAAAGGTCCGACGCTGCGCGAAACCGTGCTGATGCATGCCGTGGCCCGGCTTGCTTTGCATCCGGTGCTCACCAACGTGCAGGTGTCGTGGGTGAAGCTCGGCACAGACGGGGTGCGTGCATGCCTCGCCGCCGGGGCCAACGACCTGGGCGGCACGTTGATGAACGAGAGCATTTCGCGTGCGGCCGGTACCTGCCACGGGCAGGAGATGCCCCCACCAAGCATGGATGAGCTGATCGCTGCGTGCGGCCGCATCCCGCAACAGCGCAGCACACTGTACGGCACACCGCCGGCCACGCAGCGCATCCGCTCGTATGCAGCCAAGCCGCTGGAACCATTGGTGCAGACCCCACCGCACAAGCATGCGCGCCGCAAGGGCGCGCCGGGCCAGTCGTTGATTTCCGCTCTGCATTGAGCTCGGACGAAGGAGCACTGCCATGGACTACGGCTTCAGCATCCCCACTCGAGGACCGCTCGCAAACCGGGACAGCGTGATCGCGTTGGCCAAACGCGGTGAGGAGCTCGGTTTCAACTACCTCGCGATCCCGGACCACGTCGTCATTCCGCGCAAGATCGCCTCACCTTATCCATACAACACGCAGCGCAAGATGGTGGGCGCGGCGGACGGCGATTGCCTCGAGCAGGTGGTGCTGATGGCTTATCTCGCCGCGGCGACCTCGCGCATCCGGCTGCTGACTTCGATCATGGTGGTGCCGCATCGGGCTGCGGTATTCACCGCCAAGGCGCTCGCGACGATCGATGTCTTGTCGCAGGGACGCGTGACCGTTGGCTGTGGCGTGGGCTGGATGGACGAGGAATTCAAAGCGATCGGCGCGCCGCCCTTCAACGAGCGCGGCAAAGTGACCGATGAGTATCTGCGGGCATTCAAGGTGCTGTGGACGCAGGACGATCCCCGCTTCGACGGTCAGTACGTGCGCTTCAGCGATATCGTGTTCCTGCCCAAGCCGGTGCAGCAGCCGCACCCGCCATTGTGGATCGGCGGCGAGAGTCCCGCCGCGCTGCGCCGGGCCGTGGCGCTGGGCGATGCGTGGTATCCAATCGGGTCCAATCCGCAATTTCCGCTGGACACGGCCGAGCGCTACCGAAACGCGATCGCCGCCTTGCATGACGAAGCCAAGCGCGCGGGGCGGGACCCGGCAACCCTCGAGCTCAGCTACTGGGCGTCCTGGTACATGGAAGGGCGGAGCCACACCGCGGACAACGGCGAGCGGCAGCTGTTTACCGGCTCGGATGCCGAAGTCGCGCGTGACATCGCTGCGTTTCGCGCGCTCGGCGTACGCCATCTGCTGTTCAATTTCGCGCGCAACACACTGAGTGAATCGCTGGCGGCGATGGAGCGATTCTGCGCCAAGGTTCTGCCGCTTGCAGGCCAATGACATGAGCGATCCCTCCCAGCGGCGCATTGCCATCCTCGGCGGCACCGGCAACGTGGGCCGCGGGCTTGCGCTGCGCTGGGCGAACGCCGGCCATGCGATCATGATCGGGTCGCGCAGCGTAGACAAGGCTGCCCAGGCTGCGACACAGATCAACGCGGCCGTGAGCCGCAAGGCAGTGGTTCCGTCTACCTATCGGGACGCGGCAACTGCAGGCCAGATCGTAGTGCTCACCGTCCCCTACGCCGCGCAGCGCGCGACAGTGGAAGAAGTGCGCGATCTGCTCGAAGGCAAAATTCTGATCGACACCACCGTACCGCTGATACCGCCCAAGGTTGCACGCGTGCAGCTTCCGGCTGGCGGCTCAGCGGTCGCGGCCATTCAGGAAATGCTGGGCCCCTCGGTCAGAGTCGTGTCTGCATTTCAGAATGTGCCGGCGCATCTGCTGCTCGACCTCGAACATGACATCGACTGCGACGTCCTGGTCTGCGGGGATGATGTCGCCGCACGCGAAACAGTGCTCGAATTGATCGCCGCTATCGGGTTGCGCGGGCTGCACGCAGGGTCGATCGCAAACTCGGCTGCGACTGAGGCCCTCACGTCGGTGCTCATTTCGATCAACGCCCGCTATAAAGTGCCGGGCGCCGGCATCCGGATCACCGGCTTGTAGCGCCACTGACCGCGTTGCTCTGCGGGCAGCGTGCGACATCGAATACCCAATGAAGCTATGACACCAGGCAATCGAGAAGCGCGCCTGCTTGCGCTGGCCGGCGTGCCGCTGGTCCAGCCGGGCGACGATATCTGCGATATCGTTCTGCGCGCTGTGGCTCACTCTGGAGAGTCGCTGCAAGCGGGCGACATACTGGTGATCGCGCAGAAGATCGTATCGAAGGCGCAGGGTCGCTACGTGGATCTGGCGCGGGTCACGCCATCGCCACGTGCGCTGGATCTGGCGCAGACGGTGGCTAAGGATGCCCGTGTCATCGAGCTGATTCTGCAGGAATCGCAGGAGGTGCTGCGCGTGCGCAGCGACGTGATCATCGTCGTGCACCGGAGCGGATTCGTGATGGCCAACGCAGGCATCGACTTGTCGAATGTCGAATCCGGCGGGGCCGATGAGCGGGTGCTGCTGTTGCCATTGGACCCCGATGGCACGTGCGCGAGCATCCGCAAGACGCTGCGCGAACGCGCGGGCGTACACGCGGGGGTCATCGTCAACGACAGCCACGGGCGGGCGTGGCGTAATGGAACGGTCGGTGTGGCGATCGGCGCAAGCGGGGTGCCCACGGTGCTCGATCTGAGAGGCCGGCCGGATCTGTTTGCGCGGCGGCTGCGCATCACCCAGGTCGGCTTCGCTGATGAGCTGGCGGCTGCCGCGTCGCTGCTGATGGGGCAGGCCGGTGAAGGCACGCCCATCGTTTTGATACGCGGTGTGCAGTACGATGAAAGCGACGGCTGTGCTGCGGATCTGATGCGGCCGAAGGGACTCGACCTGTTCCGTTGACCTCGACGAGGCGAGAATGGAGTTGCGACAGGATTACCCCTGCATCTCGGGGAACACGCCAAGCGACCCGCTAGCAGCGCGTCGCTCCGTGCGGCGTTACCTGACGGTCCCGGTCCCGCGGTCCCTGGTGGATACGCTGCTCGAAGCCGCGCTCGCCGCACCATCGGCCCACAACCGCCAGCCGTGGCGGTTCGTCGTGATCGAACGGGCCGCCAGCAAAGCAGCGCTGGCGCGAGCCATGGGCGATCGCCTGCGTGCCGACCGCATGCAGGACGGCGACGCCGCGGAACTCATCGAGGCCGACGTCAAGCGTTCGCATGCGCGCCTGACCGGTGCACCCGTGCTGGTGCTCGTGTGCCTGTCCATAGCGGACATGGACTGGTATCCCGACGCGGCCCGCGCCAGCGCCGAACACACTATGGCAGTGCAGGGTGCGGCGATGGCCGCGCAGAACATTTTGCTCGCGGCGCACGCGGCAGGGCTCGGCGCCTGCTGGATGTGCGCACCGCTGTTCTGCCCGGAAGCAGTAAACCGAGCGCTCGATCTCCCGGGCGATTGGGAACCGCAGGCCATCCTCACGCTGGGTTTCCCCGCAGACTCGGGCAAACCCTACCGCCGGCGCCCGCTGTCGGAAGTGGCCCGCTACCTGGATCGCGACGCATGATTCTGGCGCTCGCCGGTGGTGTCGGCGGAGCCAAGCTCGCCAAGGGGCTGAGCGAAGTGCTCGCACCTGAAGAGCTGCTGATCGCGGTCAACACCGGCGATGATTTCGAGCATCTGGGATTGCACATTTCTCCCGATCTCGACACGATGATGTATACGCTGGCCGGTATCAACGATCCCGTGCAAGGCTGGGGTATCGCCGGCGAGACCTGGAGTTTCATGCAGGCGCTCGAAACCCTGGGTGGTGAGACGTGGTTTCGGCTCGGCGACCGCGACCTGGCGACGCACATCGAGCGCACCGCACGACTGCGCGCGGGACACAGCCTGTCGGCAGTCACGCAGCATCTATGTACACAGCTGAACATCGCGCATCGCATCGCCCCCATGAGCGATGATTCGCTGCGCACCATCGTCCACACCTCTTCCGGCAGATTGGCGTTCCAGGATTATTTCGTGCGCCGACGCGCGGAACCAGCGGTCACGCGCATCGACTTCGACGGGGTAGGCCAGGCCAGGATGTCGGCAGCTTTGCACGCGGCGCTGGGAAGCACCATGCTCGCCGCCGTGATCATCTGCCCTTCCAATCCGTACCTCAGTATCGCACCGATCCTCACGGTCCCCGGTGTGCGGGATGCGCTCGGGCAGCGCCGTGTCCCGGTGATCGCGGTTTCGCCGATCGTGGCAGGCCGCGCACTCAAAGGTCCCGCCGCCAAGATCATGCGAGAGCTCGGAGCTGAGCCTTCGTCGCTCGCAGTGGCGGAGTTCTATCGCGGCCTGATCGACGCGCTGGTGGTCGACGAAGCGGACGCAGAGCTGAGTGCAGCGATCGATGCACTCGGAATGCACGCGATCGTCACGCGCACGGTGATGCACGATCTCCAATCCCGCACATCCCTGGCACGCACGGTGGTGGACTCGGTGCAATCGCTGTTTCCCCTCGCCACGCGCAGGAGCGCGCGATGAGCATCTGCCTGGTACTGCCACTCAAGTCTCTGCGCGACGGAAAGACACGTCTGGCGGGCGTACTCGAGGGAAGCGAGCGCGCCGCATTGATCCGCAGTCTGCTCGAGCACGTGCTCCAGCAGGCAGCGCAGTTTCCAGGACTCGAGCAAACGATTCTGGTCAGTGCGTGCGCGGAAGCACGCGCATGCGCCGCACGGTATGGAACGCGCGTGCTCGAAGAGAAGGTCCCGGGCCTCAACCACGCGCTCGACCAGGCACGCATAACCGCTCGTGCAGCAGGCGCGACGAAAATGCTGGTAGCGCCGTGCGATCTGCCGTTGCTCACGGCCGATGATTTGCGTAGTCTCGCCGCTGCCGCATCCTTGCAGACCATCGCGATCGCCGCAGACCGCGCCGGCACAGGCACCAACGGCTTATGTCTGCCCGCATCGGCGCACTTCGAATTTGCGTTCGGTGTGGAAAGTTACGTCCGACATCGGGTGGCTGTCGAGCGGCTTGGC
>Ga0335084_10004690_pt1 | contig 13474 bp, 11 predicted proteins | sample Lox_Sample_44_FD_206721 | JGI IMG/M metagenome (GOLD analysis project Ga0335084, IMG submission 206721) | Soil microbial communities from Loxahatchee National Wildlife Refuge, Florida, United States - Lox_Sample_4.4 | ecosystem: Environmental > Terrestrial > Soil > Wetlands | place: USA... | reverse complement strand
GAGTCTCTCTGATCTTCGTCGGTCTGGGGAGCCTGCTGGACTCCTTCGCCCGATTCGTCGTCGTGGGGCTCGGCACGCCAGCGCCCATCGTGCCCCCTACACGTCTTGTCGTGTCGGGGCAATACCAGCACGTCCGCAACCCGATGTACGTGGCGGTTCTCGTCATCGTGCTGGGGCAGAGCCTGGTGCTGGGGAGCGGGATTCTCCTCGAGTACGCGGCCCTTCTGTGGTTCCTGTTTCACCTATTCGTGACTCTGTATGAGGAGCCCACGCTCGGCTCTCAGTTCGGGACGTCGTACCAGGTGTATCGCCAGAATGTCAGGCGGTGGTTGCCCAGGGTCAGGCCGTGGGACTCTGAGCGCGCCTCGGAGTGAGGGCATCAGGGAAGTGCCGCCCAGCACTTGGCCGAGGAGCGTCCGGCTGAGCTGATCGTATACTGACGGCCCGGCAGCGATCCTTCGATGCGGCGATCCATCCAGCTAGGGCGAGTGCAGGAGACGGCGCTGGTGCCCCTCTATGCCCGCGCCCTGGAGAGCCGCAGGAAGCGGCCGATTCTGGAAGACCCCAAGGCCGTCGAGATCGTGGACTCGTTCGACTGGGATTTCCGACGGTTCGCACAGCGGCGGACGGTTGTGGGATGTACCCTGCGGAGCGCCATGTTCGACGTCTGGGTGCGGGACTTTCTGCAGCGGCACCCTGAGGGCAGCGTGGTCGAGATCGGCGCCGGTCTGAACACGCGCTTCGAGCGGCTGGACAATGGCAGGATCCACTGGTACGACCTCGACCTTCCGGACATGGTCGAACTACGGCGGAACTTCTTTCCCGATTCCGAGCGCCGCATCACGCTCGCCGCATCGGTTCTGGATCCGGATTGGATCGAGACAGTCCGGAGGAGCCCTGGGCCGTACTTCCTGGTGGCGGAGACCGTGTTCGTCTACCTGGAGGAGGCGCAGGTGAAGGCCGCGCTGGGGCAGATCGCGAGCGGCTTTCCGCAGGTCACGATCGCGTTCGACACCCTGGGCCGCCGGGCCGTGGACGGCGGAAACAGGGATCATGCACGGCGGAAACTGGCAGCGCGGTTCGCATGGGCCTGCGACGATCCGATCGCGATCCAACACTGGAACATCGGCCTGCACCTGGTGGAATCCCGCACGGTGGCGGACGTTCCCGATTGCCTGTGGCCCCGCCTGTCCTGGTCGCTGCGGGCCAGCTTGCGGCTCTCTGGCCGGTTCATTCCGAGGCTGATGAAGTTGTATCAGCTCAACCTGTTCGCCGGCCGGTAGGGCAAGCCCGCGAAGACGAGGAGACGAAAGCCTGGCCCTCGTGGCCGACCGAGATGCGATTGCCAGGCCGTAGAATCGATCGACCCACAGCCTCCGCCGTCCCAGACGTGCCGTCGCGCTCGTCGGAGAAGTGGGGAGGAGAAGCCGAGATGTCAACCGCCTCGCCGGAGAGGCCCCTGTCGCCCTGGTGGCGCCACGCGGTCGTCCTCGTCATGGTGTTGGGCTTCAGCGTGTTGACCCTAGTGACCGTCCTCACTTACACGAACGCCCCGCCCATCCCGGAGCGGGTGACGGACGCCGCCGGTGTGACCCTCTTCACGCGGGACGACATCGAGCACGGGCAGGAGGTGTTCCTCAAGTACGGGCTGATGGAGCACGGCACGCTGTGGGGCCACGGGGCCTACCTCGGCCCGGACTACAGTGCGGAGTATCTCCACCGGCTGGCCGAGATCGCGCGGGACACCGAGGCCCGCGCGCGGCACGGGCGCCCTCGTGCGGAGCTCGACCCCGACTCGGCTACGGCCGTGGACACCGCCGTTCACCGCGTGCTCAAGGAGAACCGGTACGAGCCGGCGACGGGCGTGCTTCGGTTCTCGGCGGGCGAGGCCGCCGCCTGGGAGGTACAGAAGGGCGAGTGGGCCGATTACTTCTCGGGAGAGAGGGCGGCGCCGGGTCTTCCTGCCAAGTACATCCGCGATCTGGCCGAGCTGAACGCCCTCACCTCGTACTTCGCCTGGGCGGCGTGGGCGACGGTCGCCGACCGCCCTGGCAAGGATTACTCCTACACGAACAACTGGCCGTACGAGCCGGCGGCCGGCAACCGGCCGAGCGCCTCGACGTACCTGTGGAGCGCGCTCAGCCTCGTCACCCTTCTCGCTGGCCTCGGTTCGGTCCTCTTCACCGTGGGCCGGTTCGACTACCTCGGCTGGCACGGCACCTCGGCGAGCGGCCACGTGCACGACAGCGCCGCCGTCCGTTGGTCCTTGACGCCCAGCCAGAGGGCGCTCGGTCTGTACTTCGGTGTCGTCGCGCTGCTCTTCCTCCTGCAGTCGCTCGCCGGGGGCGCCCTCGCCCACTACCGCGTCGAGTCGGGCGCCTTCTACGGGATGGACCTCGCGCCGCTCTTCCCCTACAACCTGCTGCGGACGTTCCACCTGCAGCTCGCGATCTTCTGGATCGCCACCTCCTGGGTGGCCGGCGGCCTCTTCCTCGCCCCGATCGTGGGCGGCGCCGAGCCCCGGGGGCAGAAGGCGGGGGTTCTCGCGCTCCTCGCGGCCCTTGCGGTTGTGGTCTTCGGGAGCCTCGGCGGCGAGTGGCTGGGCATCAACGACCGCCTGGGGAGCCTCTGGTTCTGGCTCGGGCACCAGGGTTCGGAGTACCTGGACCTGGGCCGCTTCTGGCAGCTGCTGCTGGCCGTCGGCCTCGCGGGCTGGCTGGTGCTCATGTACCGCGGGTTGCGCCCGGCCATCCAGGATCCGAAGCGCTCGGAGCTCGCGTCGCTCTTCCTGTACGCGGCGGCGGCGATCCCGCTCTTCTACCTGCCCGCGCTCTTCTTCGGCCCCCGCACGAACTTCGCGGTGATCGACAACTGGCGCTTCTGGATCATTCACCTGTGGGTGGAAGGCTTCTTCGAGCTCTTCGCCACCGTCCTCGTCGCGGTGATGTTCGTCATCCTGGGGCTGGTCACCGCCCGCACCGCCACGCGCGTGATCTACCTGGACGCCATCCTGTACCTGGCGGGCGGGATCATCGGGACGGGGCACCACTGGTACTTCACCGGCCAGGGCACTCTCAACATGGGCCTCGCCGCGTGCTTCTCCGCCCTCGAGGTCGTCCCCCTCACCCTCCTCACCCTCGACGCCTGGGACTTCATCCGCCTTCGCGAGCGCAAGTGCGAGGACTGCCAGGCCGCGTTCGCCGACCGCCATCGCTGGGCGATCTACTTCCTGATGGCGGTCGGGTTCTGGAACTTCGTGGGGGCGGGGATCTTCGGCTTCCTGATCAACCTGCCCATCGTCTCCTACTTCGAGATCGGCACCGCGCTCACCAGCAACCACGGCCACGCCGCGCTCTTCGGCGTCTTCGGGATGCTGGCCCTCGCGGTGATGGTCTTCTGCCTGCGCTCGCTCGCCGAGGACCCCGCGTGGGCCCGAGCCGAGCGGTGGATCCGCGTGGGCTTCTGGGGGATGAACGCCGGGCTCGCGCTCATGATGGCGCTCGACCTGTTCCCCGCGGGAGTGCTGCAGCTGTGGGACGTCCTGCAGAACGGGTACTGGCACGCGCGGCGTCTCACCTACCTGATGAGCGGGACGTTCCACACGCTCGAGTGGGTGCGCGCGGCCGCCGACACCGTCTTCCTCCTGGTCGGCGTCGTCCCCCTGGCGGTGTCGGTCTTCCGGCTGCTCGCGGGCGCGAAGAAGCGAGGGGAAGCGGCGTCGTAGACCGGCCGACTCGAGAGCTGCGGCGCGAGCCTCACCGCTCTCCGGCGTCGGCTGGTGCGCGGACTGGCCGCCGCGGGCCCCGGGGCCACGCGCCGCGTACGCGCTGGCAGACGCCGTCGATCTCGTGCGGGCGGCCCCAGCGGGCAAGGCGATGAGCTGGAGCGCGACGAGGTCTGGACGAGCGCACTGGCGTGCGAAAGATCCTCGGGCGCCACGAGCGCGGGCAGGAACGCGTCGCGCGCCGGGTAGAAGACGGCTGAAGAAGACTCGATAGCAAAGGTCAGAAGCCGAGGCCCAGGATCGAGAGCACGTCGAGGAGCCCGTCTCTGGGCCGAGCGGGGCGCCCGGATCCGTCCCACGAATGGCATGCGGGCGTCCCGAAAACGGGATTCGATCGACGTGGACCGGCTGGCTGAGAAGGCCCAGATCGCCCCGACGAAGGCCGCAAATGGAACAAACGACGGAGACGGCCGGCCCTCCATCGCGCCCTGTCGGCTGGCACCGAGTCTGCAGTCCGTCGGAGCAGGTGAGCGATGGACTTCCCGCGCCCCGCACAGGCACGGACGCGACGCCTCCGGAGACTCGGCATCCGGCGTCGGCGGCACGGTCGCTCTGGTGCTGATCGCGCTGGGCCTGTCGCGCCTCAGGCCCGCCCGCCGACCGTGGAGCGGGCGACGGTGTGGATCGACACCGTCAGGCGTGGCGGAATGTTGCGCCAGGTGCGAGGTGTCGGCACGCTGGCCTCGAGCGCATCCGGCTCAAGTACGGGTGGCCGCCCGGTGTGCGCGGGACCAGCTGTGAAGAGACCCACGGCGTGCCGTGCCCCGTGCTGATGTGGGGAGATAGCACGATGATGAACGACCTGCGCTACGCCGTTCGGATGATGGCCAACAATCCCGGTTTCACCGCCGTGGTCGTGGTCACGCTCGCGCTGGGAATCGGAGCGAACACGGCGATCTTCAGTGTCGTCAACGCCACGTTCTTGAGTTCGCTACCCTACTGCGAGCCCGACCGAATCGCCGTCCTGCGGGAACACGACGGCAGTGCCGGCGACAGGTCGGTGTCGTACCCCGACTACATCGACTGGCGCGAGCAGCAGGACGTCTTTGCCAGGCTCGCCTTCTATCGCCCCTCCGACCCCACGCTGAAGACGTCCGAAGGAACGGTGCTGGCGCCTGCGTGTCTGGTCTCGGCCGAGTTCTTCGCGGTGCTGGGCGTGGAGGCTTCGGAGGGGCGCAATCTCGGGCCGGAGGACGACCAAGCCGGGGCCGCATTGGTTGCGTGGGTCACTCAGGACGCCCGGCAGAGGTACTTCCCCGGCGACCAGAGCCCGATCGGCCGCACGCTGGTGCTCGACGGGCAGGCGGTTACCGTGGCGGGCGTCTTGCCGCCCGCCTTCCGATTCTACCGCCCTGCCGACTTCTATCTGCCGGTGGCGCCCTACGTGCAGCGGATGTTGCTCACGTTGCGCGGGAGCAGCGGGAACCTCGCCTTTGTGCTTGGACGCCTGAAGCCGGGGGCGACGCTGGGCAGTGCCCAGACGCAGATGAGCTCGATCGCAAGACGGCTCGAAGGGCAGTATCCCAACACCAACACGGGCGTCGGCGTGCACGTGGTGTCCGTGCGTGAGCATCTCGCCGGCGCGGCGCGACCGCAACTCATGCTGCTCCTGGGTGCGGTCGGCATGGTGTTGATGATCGCCTGCGTGAACGTGGCCAACATGCTGCTCTCGAGGTCGTTTGTGCGTAGGCGCGAGATGGCCATCCGTACGGCGCTGGGCGCGACCCGCGCACGTCTGACCCGCCAGTTGCTCGCGGAAAGCGTGGTGCTGGCACTTCTCGGCGGCTTCGTGGGCGCGGGGCTGGGGCTGTGGGGGTACCAGCTGGTGGTCCGCTTGGTGCCGGCACAGGTGCGGGCGGTCAGCGCCGGCGCCGGCCTCGACCCGCGCGTGCTCCTCTTCGTTCTGGCCGTCAGTCTCGCGACCGCTATCGCCTTCGGTGTCGTCCCAGCGTGGCAGTCGTCCCACGCCGATCCCAGCGAGGTGCTCAAGAACGCGAGACCCGCCGCGCGCTCCCTCCTCGGCCGTCTCCGCGTCGGTGACCTGCTGGTCGTCGCGCAAGTAGCGCTGGCGCTCACGTTGGTCGTCGGTGCAGGCCTTCTGATCCGCAGTCTGCAGCAGCTCATGCAGGTGCCTTCCGGCCTCAGGCCGGAGCGGGTCCTCACCCTCCTCGTGGAGTCGCCGGCGATAGACCAGTTCTGGCGCGATCCCCACAGCTTCAGCGCTCACCACGAGCGGGTAGTGAGCTCAGTGCAGTCACTGCCGGAGGTGGAAGCCGCCGCCGTCGCGACGGGCCTGCCGTTCGCCTTCAATGACAACACGGTGCCCTTCTACCGGGAGGGACTGCCTGTTCCCAGACCCGGCGAGTTTCCGCTGGCCAGCACCCACTCGGTGAGTCCCGACTATTTTCGCGCCATGGGCATCCCCCTCCTGCGCGGCCGTTTGTTCGATGGCCGGGAGAAGCCGTATGTCATCCCCAGTGGCCTCGAGCTCACGCCGCAGACCTTCGACGCGGTCTTCAGGGACGTGCTCTGCGACGGTGTCATCAGCAAGCGAATGGCGGAGAGGTACTGGCCGGGTGAAGACCCTCTCGGAAAACGCTTCCGGCTCGGCAATCTGGATCACGTGTTTCCGTTGGTGCAGATCGTCGGGGTGGTGGGCAGTACGACGCAGTTCGGCCTCGAGCAAGGCGACACCACCGAGCTCTACCTTCCGCTGAGGCAGTGGCCCGTCCCCAACCCGATGCACCTCGTGGTGCGCACCCGCGTGAACCCGACGGCGGCTGTTCCCTCGATCCGCCGCGCGGTGCAGACGGTTGTCAGAGATCGACCCATTCGCGACGTGCAACTCATGTCGGAGCGTATCGCTGGCTCCGTTTCCGGACGAGAGTTCGACATGGGTCTCTTCACCTCTTTCGCGGCCACGGCACTCATCCTGGCGTTGATCGGGATCTACGGCGTGCTCTCGTTCGCCGTCAGCCAGCGCACCCGGGAAATCGGCATTCGAGTGGCCTTGGGCGCGCAACGTGGTGACGTGGTGCGCGAGGTGCTGGCGCGCGGCCTGAGGCTAGGGCTGCCGGGAGTGCTGCTCGGGCTCGCCGGATGCTGGGGCGTCGGGCGTTTGCTGCGCGCCAGCCTCTTCGGCGTGACCGGCACCGACGTCAGCACCTATGTCGGCTGCACATGCGTGCTGTTCGCCACCGGGTTCCTGGCGTGCCTGTTGCCGGCGCGGCGCGCGGCGAAAGTCGATCCGATGGTGGCATTGAGGTGTGAGTGAATGGGCAAGGCAGGACGCACGCCATCTTCGCGCCGGAGAGCGGAGCAGTCGCCAGCCAGGTGAGCAAGGGGGATCCGTGAGCGATGATGGCGTGAAGGACGAGCGACCCGCGGTGGGTCGTGCTTTCGCCTGAGGGGCAGGCATGTTGAAGGACCTGCGGTTCGCCGTAGGGCAGCTCGTCAGGAGCCCCGGCTTCAGCGTCGTGGGCGTGCTGACAGTGTCGTTCGTGGTCGGCGTCAATGCAACGGTCTTCTCGCTCGTCAGGGACTCATTTCTCCGGCCGGTGCCGGCCAAGGACCCCGGGCAATTGGTCGTCAAGGTCCAGAAGAGCAGTCTGTCCGACACGGCGCTCCCGTTCTCCCATCCCGACTTCCTGGACTTCCACCTCGTGGAAGGTGGCGAGGCCGACCACGTCAACCCGGTGGATCGGTCGTGCTCGGCGGCACCATCGTCGTCATCGTCGCGACCGGGCTGGCCTGCTGGCTGCCCGCCCGCGGCGCGGCCGAGGTCGACCTGGTGGTGGCCCTGAGATGCGATTGGGGTAGGAGGACCCGGTTGCGGCGCAATGCCTTGTCAGTGCGTCGCCCGAGGAAGGCGTCCAGAGAAGGAAGGTACGAGGATGGAAACTGCGCAGAATCGATCGCTGATTCTACTCGAGAACCTGAGCAAGGTCTTCGAGACCGACGAGGTCGAGACGCACGCTCTCGCCGGCGTGCACCTCGAGATCCAGAAGGGCGACTACGTCGCCATCTCCGGTCCCTCGGGCTGCGGCAAGTCGACGCTGCTCTCGATCCTCGGCCTGCTCGATTCACCGACCGGTGGCGCGTACCACCTCAACGGCCAGGCCATCGAGAGCCTGAAGGCCGCCCAGCGCGCGCGGATCCGCAACCGCGAGATCGGCTTCGTGTTCCAGAGCTTCAACCTGATCGGCGGCCTCACGGTCTACGAGAACGTCGAGCTGCCCCTGACCTACCGTGGGCTGGGGCACGCCGAACGCCGCCAGCGCGTCGGCGAGTCGCTTGAGAAGGTCGGCATGGCCCACCGCGCCAAGCACTACCCGAGTCAGCTTTCGGGCGGCCAGCAGCAGCGCGTGGCGGTCGCGCGGGCGCTCGTGGGGCGGCCCTCGATCCTCCTGGCCGACGAGCCCACGGGCAACCTCGACTCCAAGAACGGTGAGGCGGTGATGGAGCTTCTGAGCGACCTGCACCGGAACGGCGCCACGATCTGCATGGTCACGCACGACCCACGCTTCGCGCGCCACGCGGACCGCAGCGTGCAGCTCTTCGACGGTCGCATCGTCGATGAAGAAGGGCACACCGCGGCGGCGAACGTCGCGGCGAGCTGAGGTGAAGATGAGTGCGGCGCAGAAGTCCAATGAGGAGTAGACGATGATCACGCTACGCAACGTCGAGAGGTCGTATCCCCAGGGCCCCGGACGCTACTACGCTCTGCGGCGTATCGACGTGGAGGTCCGTGAAGGCGAGTTCATCTCGATCATGGGCCCCTCGGGCGCGGGCAAGTCGACGTTGCTGCACATCCTCGGGATGTACGACGCGAACTTCGAGGGCGACTACCTCTTCAGGGATCGTCCGGTCCGGACGCTCAAGGCCACGGACCGCCAGGCGCTGCAACGCGCGAACATCGGCTTCGTCTTCCAGAGCTACCACCTGATCGACGACCTCACGGTCTACGAGAATCTCGAGCTGCCGCTCTCCTACCGAAACGTCCGGGCCTCGGAACGCCAGGGCCTGGTCTGCGACACCCTCGACCGCTTCGGCATCGTGGGCAAGAGGGATCTCTACCCCAGCCAGCTCTCGGGCGGCCAGCAGCAGCTCGTGGGCGTCGCCCGCGCCGTGATCGCCAGGCCGGCGCTCATCCTGGCCGACGAGCCGACCGGCAACCTCCACTCGGATCAGGGCAGGGAGATCATGGAGCTGTTCAAGAAGCTCAACGACGCCGGCACGACCATCGTCCAGGTCACTCACTCGCAGACGAACGCCGCCTACGGGCAGCGCATCATCAGGCTGCGCGACGGCTGGATCGTGGACGGCAAGGCCGAGCACCTCGCGGCCGCAAGCTAGGAGGATCGCGATGAGCGCGCTGCTTCAAGACCTGCGCTACGCCGCGCGGATGCTGGCGAAGAGCCCGGGCTTCACCGCCGTGGCGACGTTGACGCTCGCGTTGGGCATCGGTGTGAACACGGCGATCTTCAGTATCGTGCGTGAGCTGGTATTCAGCCCGCGGCCTTTTCCCGACGAGAAACAGGTCGTCCAGTTCTATACGCAGGACGCGAAACAGCCCGGGAAGTTCCGACAGTTCTCCTATCCCACTTTTGCCGACATCCGTGATGACCGTGCCGTCGGCACTGTCTTCTCCGGCGTGCTCGCTCACGGGACCGCCGTCGTCGGGATCGGCGAGGATGGCACGTCCAGGCGTGCGTTCGTCGCCGCGGTCAGCTCCAACTACTTCCGCACGCTTGGGGTACCTCTGGTGCACGGCCGTGACTTCAGCCCCGAAGAGGAGCGACCTGGCAGCGCCGCCGACGTGGTCATCGTCAGTCATCTCTACTGGAAGAAGATGGGCTTCGACCCCCAGCTCCTCGGCAAGACGCTCCGCGTCAACGAACGCCCCTTCACGATAATCGCTATCGCGCCGGAGCATTTCAGCGGAACGGGCATGCTCTTCGGACCCGAGTTCTACTTCCCTTTCGGGGCCTACGACGCGATCTCGGCAGCTCCTCGGGTCCAGGCCGCACGCACCCTGCAGCGACGCGACTCCTACAATCTCTACGTCGTAGGCCGCCTGCGGCCAGGAACCACCGCCGCGGCCGCAGGCGCCGTGCTCCAGAACGTAGCCGCGAATCTCGACAGGGAATTCCCGGCCGAGCAGAAGAACCAGACTCTCTTCGTCCGTCCGCTGCCGCGCACGCGCACCAGCACTTTCCCCACCGACGAGCGCGACCTCACCGTGGTCGGCACAGCGCTCTTTGCCCTTTCCGCCACGGTGCTACTGATCGCCTGCCTGAATCTCGCCAACATGATGCTGGCTCGCGGGATGGCCCGGCGCAAGGAAGTCGCCATCCGCCTCGCCGTGGGTGGCGGCCGCGGCCGCATCGTCCGGCAGCTCCTGACCGAAGGCTTCGCGTTCTCGATTCTGGGCGGGGCGGGCGGCTTCCTGATCGGTCTGGTGTCCACCGATCTGCTGATGAGCTCGCTGGCCGCTCACATGCCGGTATCGATGTTCGTTCGTGGCAGCACCGATCCCGCCGTTCTCGTGGCGACCCTTGCCTTCTGCGCCATCGCCACATTGCTGTTCTCCCTGGCACCCGCGCTCAAGCTCACACACGCTGGACTGGTCAATCAGCTCAAGGAACAAACCGGGGAGGACCGCGCACCGCGTCGCCGGCGCTGGCTCCCGCGCAATCCGCTCGTTGTGGCGCAGGTCGCCCTCTCGCTCGGCCTTCTCACGGCTGCTGGCCTCCTCATCCGAGGCGCGCTCAAAGCTGGCAGCGTGGAAACCGGCTTCAAGGCCGACAGGACGATGCTTGTTGAAGTCGACGCCAGCCTCGGTGGCTACGACCGGACCCGTAGCCTCGCACTCTACCGCGCCACAGCCGAGCGTCTGACCGCCCTGCCCGGCGTAGAAGCGGCGAGCGTCGGCGCTACCGTGCCTTTCGGATCGCTCACCATCAACCGTCCCGTCCAGCGCGCTGGAGCGAACCCCGCGCCTGACTCACGCCCAGCCACCGCGGCGGAAGGTCTGGCCTTCAACGCTCGCTGGAATGGTGTCGGCGCTGACTACTTCGCGACCCTGGGAGTGCCTCTGTTGCGCGGACGCGCATTCACGAAGACCGAGACCGAGTCGGCAGACGCCCCGCCCGTCGCCATCGTCGACGAGCTACTCGCCAAGAAGCTGTGGCCCGACGGCGACGCGCTGGGCCAGCGCATCCAGTGGGCCGACCGTGGCACTCCCACCGCGGCTGGAGGCGGGAGTGGCGCCATGGGCACCAGTAACGACATCGCCAGACGGGACCAGGACCCGCGTTCAGTTGAGATCGTGGGGATCGTGCCCGCCACCCGCTGGGAGCTGGCGGACTCGGGACTCAACGGGTGCATCTTCGTGCCCTTCGCACAAGATGTTCAGAGCAACGTCTTCTTCCAGGTGCGCACAACCACCGAGCCGACCGGACGCGACGCCGCCACGTTCGAGCGTCTTCGTCGCGAAGTTCGTTCTGCCGCGCCCGGCGTGCCGATCTTGACGGTGAAGACCTTCCGTCAGCATCTCGACGGCAACGCACAACTCTGGGTGACACGCGCGGGGGCCGCGTTGGTGACGGTCTTTGCCGGCCTGGCGTTGGCTCTCGCCGTCGTGGGCACCTACGGAGTCATGGCGTATGCGGTCGTCCGGCGCACGCGCGAGATTGGAATCCGAATGTCGCTCGGCGCCGAGCCCGGCGGAATCGTACGAATGATCCTCGGCGAAGGCGCGGTCATGGCCCTCGGCGGCGCAGTGCCGGGCTCCCTGCTCGCGCTCGGCACCGGCCGCGCTCTCAGCAGCCTGCTCTACCACGTCAGTCCGGCGGACGTCGTCACTTTGGCCGTCGCACCCACCGTGCTCATTGTCGCCGCGCTCGCCGCCTGCTACCTGCCTGCGCGTCGCGCGGCCAAGGTCGATCCGATGGTGGCCCTGAGGTGCGAATGACCGAGGACCTGGGGCGCACACGGGGCAGGTCGACGCTGCTCTCGATCCTCGGCCTGCTGGACTCGCCGAGCGGCGGCGCATAACGACTCAACGGCCGCCCGGCGGAGAGCCTCAAGGCGCGCGAGCCCGCGCGCGCTGGTGGGCGAGCGGTCGATCCTGCTTGCCGACGAGCCCACCGGCAACCTCGACTCGAAGAACGGCGAGGCGGTGACGGAGCTCCTCGGCGATCTTCACCGCGGGGGTGCGACGATCTGCATCGTGACCCACGATCAGCGATTCGCGCGTTACGCCGATCGCACGGTCCTCCCCTTCGACGGCCAGATCGTCGGCGAGGACCGGGACCATCACGATGGTCGGCCGCAACCGCGTCGATTGCGGTCTTCGCCGCCGACGCTGAATCCCTTGCCGCGCAGGTCGGAGATCGTCCGCTTGATCTCGTCCTTCGGACGCTGCTGCGGCATGCTCGAGATGGCCTCTTCTCCCGCGCGAGAGGGTCAACCCGCATTGGTCGCCGCCTTGGTCTCCCAAACCGGGGCGTCCTTGCTGCTGCCGGCCTCAGGCGATCGGAAGGCAGTGGCTCTCGAGCTCGCGGACCTGCTGGATGGAGGGCCGAAATCGAGACGGTGCAGGGGATGGCCGGCCACGCCAACATCCGGACGACGGCGAGGGACGACCGGAGGGGTGAGGAGGCGAAGAGGAAGGCGGCGGGGGGTAAGGCGCGTCACTGCGAAGGGGACGGACATTGGGAAACACGCCGGCTGCGTCCGCCCAAGCCTCTCGAAGATAGCTGGAGATGTTGGCGACCGGAAGAGCCTCTTGACTCTGGGCCGCTCGCCCTCTGGCCGCCTGCACTCGGGGGGCCTGAGTCTCGGTCGGCGCAGAATGGCGAACTCCGGCACCTCCATCGACACGAGTGTCTGGTGGGTCGGCACCAACAGCCCGGCTGCCGTCACGATCTGGGAGGCGGAGGGCCGCGTCACCGTCGGTGTTTCCGGCCACGCTCCCCAGGACTTCAGCGGTGGCATTGGCACGCTTTGTCGCGCTCGAGGAGACTTCGATGCCCGCGTCGGGTTCGAGCTGAAGGCGTGGCCGGCGTTCGATGGAATCTGGGTCGCCCTGATGGCGTTCGACGGCTCCAGTCTCATCGGCAACGTCTATCGGGCGAGCGCCTCCTGGGGCGAGTCCTATGGAGCGTACTGCGCCCCCTGCGGGTCCAGGAACCGCGGTACCTGGAACCGGAAGCGTAGGGGCGCTGCGGCTTGTCCGTCAGGGCGGGACGATGACTGGATACTACTTCACGGCGAGTCGGCGGGTGGCGTTTCTTCACTGGTCCAGTTCCCACTAGCGACGCCAGCTTCAACCTGAGCGCGTTCAACATCTCCGGGGCCACTCCTCTTGGCGGTGACTGGGCAACGATCCAGTTCAGCAACTTCCTCGTCACGGCCGACGCGATAGCCTGCTCTTAGCCTCCAGGTGCGTCAGCAGCTGAACGGCCGGCCGCTCGCTGGTGGCCGGCCGGAGGCCGTCCGCATCGGACCTCGCAGAACCGGTGAAGGCCGGGAACCAGTGACCTCGTGACTGTCGAAGTGCTCGTCGCGGCTCAGGATGGGCAGACGATGCTGCAAGGCAAGGGCCGCGATCCAAGCGTCGCTGGCCGAAATCGGACGTCCCGTCACCGAGAGGACATCGAAGTCAATCAGGTAGGACTCCAGCCA
>Ga0335084_10004689_pt1 | contig 13475 bp, 15 predicted proteins | sample Lox_Sample_44_FD_206721 | JGI IMG/M metagenome (GOLD analysis project Ga0335084, IMG submission 206721) | Soil microbial communities from Loxahatchee National Wildlife Refuge, Florida, United States - Lox_Sample_4.4 | ecosystem: Environmental > Terrestrial > Soil > Wetlands | place: USA... | reverse complement strand
ATCTCGACGAGAACAACCAGACCGTCGAGCTCGCGGCCGAAGGCTTGCTCGCCACCTGCATCCAGCATGAGATGGATCACCTGCAAGGCATCCTCTTCATCGACCATCTGACCGCGCTCAAGCGCAACATCATCCTGCGCAAGCTGCTGAAGGCGAAGAAGACGGCCGCGGTGCCCACGCGCGACCACGCGCTCTGACCCGTGCAGGTGGCGGGGGCAAACGGAGCGATGCCGGTCACCAGGAGCTCTGTGGCTTTGCAAGGGCCAGTCGGGCTCCCGCCGCGCACTCCTTTCGTCATCCCCGCGAAGGCGGGGATCCATGAACACCAATCGCGTAAACCTAAGCTGGGTCTGTGTGCATGGTTTCCCGCCTTCGCGGGAATGACAGCAAGGGCGGGGATGACGGTAAGAGCAGTGGCGGCGAGCGAGAGTCCGCACTCATGACCCGCCTCACCCTCTCCTTCATGGGCACGCCGGAGTTCGCCTGTCCGGCGTTGGCGGCGCTGATCGACGCCGGTCATCATATCGCGGCCGTCTATAGCCAGCCGCCACGCCCTGCCGGCCGCGGCCAGCAGGAACAGCCCTCGCCGGTGCAGCGTCTGGCCGAGCATTATGGGCTCGAGGTCCGCACGCCGGCCAAGCTGCGCAACGAGTCCGAGCAGGCCGCCTTTCAGGCGCTGGGTCTCGATGCCGCCGTGGTGGTGGCCTATGGGCTGGTCCTGCCCAAACCGATCCTCGAGGCGCCGCGGCTGGGCTGCCTCAACATCCATGCCTCGCTGCTGCCGCGCTGGCGCGGTGCGGCGCCGATCCAGCGCGCGATCCTGGCCGGCGATACCGAGACCGGCGTCACCATCATGCAGATGGATGAGGGGCTCGACACCGGCGCCATCCTGTCGCAGAGCCGCCTCGAGATCGAGCCCGAGGAGACCGCCGCCGATCTGCATGACCGGCTGTCGCTGCTGGGTGCGCGCATGATTCTGACGGCGCTCGAGGACCTCGCCGCGGGCCGGCTCGAAGCGAAGCCGCAGCCGGCCGATGGCGTCACCTATGCGGCAAAGCTCGATCGCCGCGAAGCGCGCATCGACTGGCGCGCGACCGCGTCACTGCTTCACCGGCGCCTGCGCGCCTTCACGCCCTGGCCCGGCGTCTGGTTCGAGGCCAAGGGGGAACGGCTGCGCGTCACGGCGGCGAAGCCGCTGGCGGTCGCGACCGACGCCCCGCCGGGCACGATCCTCCCCGGCAGCGGCGAGGCACCGCTTGCCGTCGCCTGCGGCGAGGGCACGGTGCTGTCGCTGCAAGAGCTGCAGCGGCCGGGCAAGAAGCCGACCGCCGCGGCCGACTTCCTGCGGGGCTACCCGCTCGAGGCCGGCCTGTGTCTCGCCTGATGGAATCCCGGGCATGACGCGCTACAAGCTCACGCTCGAATATGACGGCGGCCCCTTCGTCGGCTGGCAACGCCAGGCCAACGGGCTCTCGGTGCAGGAGGCATTGGAAGCCGCGATCTTCGCCTTCTGCGGCGAGCGGCCGAACGTCTTCGCGGCGGGGCGTACCGACGCCGGCGTCCATGCGCTGGGGCAGGTGGTGCATTTCGACCTGGAGCGCGAGGCCGAGCCCGACACGGTGCGCAACGCGGTCAATTATCATCTGAAGCCGCATCCGGTCTCGGTCTTGCTGGTGGAGCCGGTGCCGGCGGATTTCCATGCGCGCTTCTCGGCGCAGTGGCGCGCCTATCGCTACCGCATCCTCAATCGCCGCGCGCCCCTCACGATCGATCGCGGCCATGTCTGGCTGGTCACGACGCCGCTCGACAGCGAGGCGATGCGCGCCGGCGCCGCGCACCTGATCGGGCATCATGATTTCACCAGCTTCCGGAGCTCGATCTGCCAGGCGGCCTCGCCGATGAAGACCTTGGATGTTCTGGAGGTCGAACGCATCGGCGAGGCGATCGAGATCCGCGCCAAGGCGCGCTCCTTCCTGCATCACCAGGTGCGCAACATGGTCGGCACGCTGAAGCTGGTGGGCGACGGCAAATGGGCGCCCGAGGACGTGGCGCGGGTGCTGGCGGCCAGGAATCGCAGCGCCGCCGGGCCGACGGCACCGCCCGACGGGCTCTATCTCACGGCGGTGGGGTATTAGGTCGTTCGCCGAGGTCATCCCCGCCCCGCATTTTGGAGAATCAGGCTTTGACCGAAACGATGAAACGCCGCCAGCCCTGGCTCGCGTCACTTCTCTCCTTGATGACGCCGGGGGTGGGTCAGCTTTATTGCCGCCGGCCCAAACGCGCCGCCGCCTGGTATCTCGTCGGCCTGGTCGGGGGCATCGGCGCTTATTTCCTGGTGAGCCGCGGAATTCTGGTGCCGACCCGAGCGGTCCAGTGGGCGTTCTTCTTGGCGCTCGCCGCGTTCTACGTCGCCGTGCTGGTCGATGCCTGGCTCTTGGCACGCCGGGTCGGCTCCATCGCGCCGACATGGTATACGCGGTGGTACGTCTATCTCCTGATCCCTCTCAGCCTGAACGTCGCCGGCCTCTTCGCTCCGGAGAAGCCGACATTCGAGACCTTCTCCATGCCCTCGGCCTCGATGAACCCGACCCTGGTCGTCGGCGACATGTTCACCTTGTCGACCTCAGCCTACCGATATTCGCCGCCCCAGCCGGGCGACGTCGTCGTCATCAAGAAGAAGGAAGGCGGCCGGAGCTTTGTCAAACGCGTCGTCGCCGTCGGTGGCGACCGCGTGCAGATGAAGGAGGGCCGGCTCTATGTGAACGGAACGGCGGCGGCGCGGGAATCGCTGGGTCCGTACGACGATCCGGGGAACGGCACGGGGTCGGCGGTCCTCACGCTCTATCGCGAGACCTTGGCGAACGGGCGCAGCTACCGGATCGCCGAATTGTCCGACAAGGAATTTTTCGACAATACGCCCGAGTTCCTGGTGCCGCCGGGTCAGCTCTTTCTCATGGGCGACAACCGCGACAGCAGCATGGACAGCCGCGCGCCGGGCGAGTTCGGCCCCATTCCGGTCGAGCAGGTGATCGGGCGCGTCGAGACAATCACGGACGCGCAGGATAAGAGCCGGATCGGGACGAAGGTCGAGTAAGCGGGGAAGAGTCGCGGCCGGTTCTATCCGCGCAGCCCGGCCTGAAGAATCATCGCGTAGGTGATCTGCGACAGGATGATGGCGATGATGAGCTGCATCACCGACAGTCCGGCCGCCAGCAGCGGCCTGACCTCGAGCGCCGTCTTGATGACGAACCAGCCATAGACGAAGAGAATGGCGAGCTGCAGGAAGATCAGCAGGTTGGCGATCGCGTCGGGCAGGATCTCCGACCAGAGCAACAGGGAGAGGATGAGCGAGAGCGCCGAGGTGATCGTCGAGGTCCAGTTGGAGACCGCGATGAAGCCCAGGATCTGGCGTTCGCGGTCCAGCATCGGCGCCAGGCCCAGCATCACCAGCGGGTAGGCTGCCCAGCTGATGGTGTAGGTGACGATCTCGACGGCAAGGATGCGCGCCCAGGAGGCATGCGAGTTCAGCTCTGCCGCCGCGACGGCAATATTGACGAGATCGAATGGAAAAAGGAGCGGCGCCAGCAGGAACGAGCGCCAGGCGCCGAGCGGGCTGCGGTCGATCCAGTCGAGGCCGCGCCGGTCGCCCAGAAGCAGCAGCCAGGCGCCATAGACACCGCGCGAGATCTCATGGCGCGTCAGCATCAGGATTTCGCGAAATAGCCGTCGAGCACGCCTTCATAGATGCGCGTCAGCGTCTCGAGATCCCGGACCGGCACGCGCTCGTCGACCTTGTGCATGGTGCTCCCGGCCATGCCGAACTCGGCCACCGGGCAGAAATCCTTGATGAAGCGGGCATCGGAGGTGCCGCCGGTGGTGCTGAGCTCGGGCGTCAAGCCGGTCTCGCGTCGGACGGCCTTGGCGATCAGGTCCGAAAGCGGGCCCGGCGGGGTCAGGAAGGATTCGCCGCTGACATGGATGCGCAGATCGTAGCTGGCGCCGGAGCCGGTGCAGACCGCCCTGAGCCAGCGCTCGATCGAGGCCGAGCTGTGCAGGTCGTTGAAGCGGATATTGAAGACCGCGCGGGCTTCGGCCGGAATCACGTTGGTTGCCGGATTGCCGACATCGACCGAGACGATCTGGAAGGTCGAGGGCTGGAAATGGGCACTGCCCTGGTCCATCGGCTCGGCGATGAAACGGCCGAGGATCCCGATCAGGCGATGAACCGGATTGTCGGCCAGATGCGGATAGGCCGAATGGCCCTGGACGCCCTTGACCGTGAGCCAGCCGCTCATGCTGCCGCGCCGGCCGATCTTGATCATCTGTCCGAGCCTCTCCGGGTTGGTCGGCTCACCGACGATGCAGGCATCGAGCCGCTCGCCGCGTTCCTTGAGCCAACCCAGCACCGGCTTGGTGCCGTTGATCGAGGGACCCTCTTCGTCGCCGGTGATGAGGAGGCTGATCGAATCCTTGAACCCGCGCCCTTGCTTCGCCAGGAAACGCGAGGCGGCGGCGGCAAAACAAGCGATGGCGCCCTTCATGTCGGCGGCACCCCGCCCGATCAGCTCGCCATCGATCACGGCCGCCGCATAGGGATCGACGCGCCAATGGGATTTGTCGCCGGGCGGCACCACGTCGGTGTGGCCGGCGAAGCAGAAATTGCGTCCGCTGCTGCCGATCCGGGCATAGAGATTTTCGACCCTCGGGCTGCCGGAGAGCGCGAAGGGCAGGCGATGACACGCGAAGCCCAGGGGCTCGAGCGCCGCCTCCAGCACGCCCAAGGCACCTTCGTCGGCCGGGGTCACGCTGGGGCAGCGGATCAGCGCCTGGGTCAGCGCGAGCGGGTCGATCGGCGCCGGGGAGGCCAACGGTCAGTCTCGCAGCAGCTCGTTGATCGAGGTCTTGGCCCGGGTCTTCTCGTCGACGCGCTTCACGATCACGGCGCAATAGAGACCGGGGCCGGGTTCGCCATTGGGCATCGGCTTGCCCGGCATGGTGCCGGAAACCACCACCGAATAGGCCGGCACGCGGCCGTAATGCACCTGGCCGGTGGCGCGATCGACGATCTTGGTCGAGGCCCCGAGATAGACGCCCATCGACAATACCGAGCCTTCCTCGACCACGACGCCCTCGGCGACCTCGGCGCGCGCGCCGATGAAGCAATTGTCCTCGATCACCACGGGGCCGGCCTGGAGCGGCTCGAGCACGCCGCCGATCCCGGCGCCGCCCGAGATATGGCAGTTCTTGCCGATCTGGGCGCAGGAGCCGACCGTGGCCCAGGTATCGATCATCGTGCCGCTATCGACGCGGGCGCCGACATTGACGAAGCTCGGCATCAGCACCACGCCCGGGGCGATGAAGGCCGAGCGGCGCACCACGGCCGTTGGCACCGCGCGAAAGCCCGCCGCCTTGAAACGATTTTCGCCCCAGCCGGCGAATTTCGACGGAACCTTGTCGAACCAGGCCGAGGCGCCGTAACCGGGGAAATCGCCGCCGCCAGGGATGGCCGCGGAATCGTTGATCCGGAAGGAGAGCAGCACCGCCTTCTTGAGCCACTGATGCGTCACCCAATTGCCGCCCAGCTTCTCGGCGACGCGGAGTTCGCCGCCGTCCAGCCGGTCGAGCGTCGCCTCGATCACCTCGCGGGTCTCGCCGGCGGTCGCGGGGCTCAAGCTCTCGCGGCGCTGCCAGGCGGCGTCGATGGCGGCTTCGAGTTGGGCGGTCTGCATCGGTAAAGGTCCGTCCTTCTGGGAGAAAAGCGGGCGTCGCGGCCCCTATGAAAGCGGCCCGAAGATGAGGCAGCCCGGCGCGGCCTGTCAACCTGTCGGACCCGGCTCCTCTTTCCTTTCCTCTCCGCCCGCGAAGCCGGGGGGAGCAACCATGTTGTGAAGCTGCCTCGCCCAGCTCCGGCCGGCACTTCGCTTCGCTCGGACGAAGCCTCAGCGGGTGGAGAGGAGGCCAACAACGCAGGAGGCCGAGAGTTGGCCGATAGGGAAGTGGCTCAACGCGGCGGAAGGGTATCGACGATCTCGACCAGCCAGCCGGCGAGATCCTCGGTCACGTGGTGAATATGGGGGGCGTCGTTGCCGGCCTGGGCCCAGGGCGAATCGGTGCGGACCAGCACCGTGACCATGCCCATGGCCGCCGCCGGCTCGAGATTCTGCGGCAGGTCCTCGAACAGGGCCGAGCGTGTCGGCTCGATGGCATGGCGCTCGATCAGGGCGCGATAGCTGGGCCCCCGCGGCTTGGGCACGAAATCGCCGGCGACGATGTCGAAAATATCGGAGAAATGCTCGCGCACGCCGAGCTTGTCCATGACCCGCTCGGCATGGGCGACCGAACCATTGGTGTAGATCAGCTTGCGACCGGGCAGGCGCGCGAGGGCGCCCGCCAGAGCGGGGCTCGGCTGCACGGGCGCGAGGTCGATCGCGTGAACGAATTCGAGGAAATGATGGGGGTCGACGCCATGGCGCAGCATCAGCCCGTTCAGCGTGGTGCCATATTCGCGGAAATAGAGCTTCTGGAGCCGATGGGCCTCCTGCGCATCGATGTTCAGATGCTGGGCGACGTAGGCGCCGATCAGCCGCTCGACCTGGTCGAAGAGTCGGCAGCTCGCCGGATAGAGCGTGTTGTCGAGATCGAAAATCCAGGTGTCGACGTGGCCGAAGCCGGCGGGCGTCGAGCGGGTTGGCTGGGGGTCGGTCGATTGTGCCGGAGCGCCTGCCGTTTCTTTCCTATCGTCCATGGCCGGGAACATGGCCACGGACCGGCCCCGGCGCAAGCCTCTTGAGGAAGCCGCAAGATCGAATCCCCGACGACGAGGGTCGCCGGGTGCCGAAGCGGCGGTGGAATCCCGGCCCTCAGTAGCCGCCGCCCATGCCCCCGCCCATGCCGCCGCCTTCATGCTGCGTCGGGTTTTGCTGCTGGCTCGTGGTCGCGGTTTTGCCGGCGCAGGCTGTAACGCCGGCGGCCATCAACAGCAGCAGTGCGATCGTCGACAAGATCCTCATGGCGATCTCCCATCGTTGGCGAGGACGCGCGACTTCCTTCCCTATTCCTTCGACATGGGACGAGGCCGCGGCCGGGCAATCGACCGGAGCGGGTTCTTCAGATCAAAGTTCCGTGAAGCCGCGGGCCAGGGCGGGCGGGCGCAGATGGCGAGGCCGGCTGCAGCCAGGCCGGGAGGCTCGCTTGCCGGCCGCTACTCGATCTCGTCGCCGTGGATTCCGTGATCGGGGCTGCTGTAGTAGCCGCCCTTTTGCACGGCGCAGCCGGGCAAAGTTGCGGCGAACAGGGCCATGGCGAGCAGGAAGGTGACGATGCTCTTCATCGGCGTGCTCCCAGAAGCTGATGCCTATAGGGGAGAACTACTGCCCTTTGATCGCCTAGGATTTTATCCCCGAAGGCCGCGTCAGCGCAATCCGGCGCCCGACCTCGTGCAGCCCGCGCCGACGATTCGGGCCGGCCGCGTTCAGCCCTTATGGACCAGCGTACCCAGGCCGTGCGGTGTGAAGATCTCGAGCAGCAGCGCGTGGGGCACGCGCCCGTCGAGAATGACCGAGGCCTCGACGCCGTTCTCAACGGCATCGACGCAGGTGTCGAGCTTCGGGATCATGCCGCCGCTGATGGTGCCGTCGGCCATGAGCTGGCGCACCTGGCTGACCGTGAGATCCTCGATCAGCTTGCCGGTCTTGTCGAGCACCCCCGCCACGTCGGTCAGCATCAGCAGGCGCGTCGCCTTGGCGGCGGCCGCGATTGCGCCCGCGGCGGTGTCGGCATTGATATTGTAGGTGAGCCCGTCCGGCCCGAAGCCGACCGGGGCGATGACCGGAATGAAGTCGGAGTTCTGCAGCTGATCGATCACTTTCGGGTCGACCTTGGCCGGTTCGCCGACCAGGCCGATATCGACCTGCTTGCCGTCCTTCTCCAGGAAATGCCGGCGCGCCTCGATCAGGCCCGCATCCTTGCCGGAAAGCCCGATGGCGCTGCCGCCCGCCGCGTTGATGGCGGAGACGATTTGCTTGTTGATGGTGCCGGCCAGCACCATCTCGACCACCTCGACGGTGGCGGCGTCGGTGACGCGCAAGCCGTCGACGAAGCTGCTCTTGATCTGCAGACGGTCGAGCATCTGCCCGATCTGCGGACCGCCGCCATGGACCACGATCGGATGGATGCCGATCTGCTTCATCAAGACGATGTCCTGCGCGAAGACGCGTGACAGCTCGGCATCGACCATGGCATGGCCGCCATACTTGATGACGAAGCGCTTGCCGGCGTAGCGCTGCATGTAGGGCAGCGCCTCGGAGATCGTGCGCGCGGTGCGCAGCCAGTACTTGGTTTCGCTGAAATTGCTCTGGGACATGGCGGCGGACTTTACCTCAAAGGGGTTGGGCTCGCCAGCGCGGCCAACAGCGCGCGCAGGATGGAAACGCCATCACCGGTGACGGCGCTGGTGGCGACGAGCACGGGATGGGCGGCCGGGTGGCGCGCCGCCAGGGCCGCGACCTTTTCGCGCAACGCCGCCAGTGCCGCCGGCTTCAGCTTGTCGGCCTTGGTCAGCACCAGCTGGTAGGACTGCGCCGATTCGTCGAGCTGTCTCATGACCTGCTGGTCGCTCTCCTTCAAGCCCTGGCGGGCGTCGATCAGCAGCAGCACGCGGCGCAGGGAGGGGCGGCCCCTGAGATAGAGCGTCGCCAGGCCCTGCCATTCCTTGACCTCCTTGCGCGACGCTTTCGCATAGCCGTAACCCGGCATGTCGACCAGGATGAGCCGGTCGGCGAGGCTGAAGAAATTGATCTGCTGGGTGCGCCCCGGCGTGTTGGAGGTGCGGGCCAGGGTCTTGCGCCCGGTGAGCGCGTTGATCAGGCTCGACTTGCCGACATTGGAGCGGCCGGCGAAGGCGACCTCCGGCAGGCCGACCGGTGGCAGGATCGAGGGGTCGGTGGCGCCGGCGACGAAGCGGCATTCGCCGGCGAACAGCAGCCGGCCGGCCTCGATTGCCGCCTGATCGATCTCGTCAGCCGTCCTTGGCGCCATCCGGTCCGACCGCCTCCGCTCGAAACCGCGGCTCAGGTCTTTATGCCCATCCGCCACATGATGAAGCGCTGCTGCGCGACCGAGAGCGTGTTGTTCCAGGCCCAGTAGATCACCAGGCCGGCCGTGTACTGGCCTAGCATCAGGGTGAAGATGACGGGAAGGAACGCCATGATCTTGGCCTGCACCGGGTCGGGCGGCGAGGGGTTGAGGCGCTGCTGCATCCACATGGTGAAGCCCATGACCAGCGGCCAGATGCCGATGTTGATCAGGTTGATCGGCCCCAGATCGGGCACGTGGTAAGGCAGCAGCCCGAACAGATTCAGAATTGAGGTCGGATCCTTGGCCGACAGATCCTTGATCCAGCCGAAGAAGGGTGCATGGCGCATCTCGATCGTGACCGAGAGCACCTTGTAGAGCGAGAAGAAGATCGGGATCTGGATCAGGATCGGCAAGCAGCCTGCGGCGGGATTGACCTTCTCGCGCTTATAGAGCGCCATGATCTCCTGCTGCATCTTCGCCTTGTCGTCCTTGAAGCGCTCCTTGAGCTTGGTCATCTCCGGTCCCAGCGCCTTCATCTTGCTCATCGCCTTGTAGGATTTGTTGGCGAGCGGGAACAGGAGCAGGCGAATGAGAACAGTCAGCGCCAGGATCGAGAGGCCGAAATTGCCGATCAGGCCATAGAGGAAATCCAGGACATGGAAGATCGGGATGGTCAGGAAGAAGAGGTAGCCGAAATCGACGGCGCGATTGAACAACGGGATGGCGTCCTGATCGCCATAGCGATCGAGCAGATTGACGACCTTGGCGCCGGCGAAGAGCTGGGTCGTGGTTTCGGTCGAGCCGCCCGAGGCCAGCGGCGTCGCATCGCCGCGATAGTCGGCCTGGTAGAGATCCGTCTTGCCCTGGAGCGCATGGCCGAAACGCGCGGTGATCTTGGCCTTCTGGTCGGGGATCAGCGCGACCAGCCAGTACTTGTCGGTAACGCCGAGCCAGCCGCCGGTCGAGGCGTAGTCGACCTTGTTCTTCTCGCGCAGGTCCTTGTACTTGACCTCCTGGAGCTTGCCGTCCAGCACGCCCAGGAGCCCTTCATGCACGACATAGATGTTGAGGAGATGCGGGGTGCCGTAACGCGCGACGAGACCGTAGGGGAACAAGGTGACGGTCTGGCCGCTCGTGTTCTCGACGCGCTGCGTCACCTTGAACATGAAGTTCTCGTCGAGCTCGAAGCGGCGCTCGAACTTGAGGCCCTGGCCGTTGTCCCAGGTGAGGGTCACGGCATGGCCGGGCGCCAGCTGGTCGCCCTCGGCCTGCCAGACCGTCTCGGCGTTCGGGAGCGCGATGCCGGGTTCCTGCGCGACCCAGCCGAAATCGGCGTAGTAGGCGTTGGGGGCGCCCACCGGCGACAACAGCACGATATTGGGCGAGCTGGGATCGACCGTTTCGCGATAGTCGTTCAGCACCAGATCGTCCAGGCGGCCGCCCTTGAGATCGATCGAGCCGGAGAGGCGAGGCGAATGGATCGCGATCCGGGGGGCGGCGGCGATCGCCTGGCTGCGGTCGGCAAGGGGCTGCTCGGGTGCTGCGGCCGGCGCGCTCGGCGCCGTGGCGCTGCCGCTCGGCGCCGTGCTGCCGCTCGGCGCGGCCGGCGCGCCGGTCGAGGCGGTCTGCTCGGTCGTGGCGACAGGCTTGGGCGGAAAGAAGATCGCCATGATCGCCTGGGAGCCGATCAGGATCGCGACCGAGACCGCGATCGCGATGATGAGATTGCGTTGTTCCATGAGAGACCGGGCCAGAACTCGTCAGAGGGTCAAAAGGAGGGGGAGCGGCGCTCGGGACGAGCCAGCCGCCAGGAGAACTGTCGGGGCACGGGATCATAGCCATGCCCGCCCCAGGGATTGCAGCGCAGGAGCCGCCATAGGGTGAGCAGGAAGCCGGCGAACACGCCATGCTGCATGAAGGCGTCGATGCCATAGGCGGAACAGCTCGGCTCGAAACGGCAGCTGCGCGGCAACAGGGGCCCGATCAAGAGCTGATAGGCCCGGATCATGCCGATGCAGAGCCAGCGCGCCGCCTTCATCCGTTCCACCCCGCTTCGACCCGACCCTTCAATGCCGGGTCCGATAGAGCCTCAGATGCTTCAGTCCCGCCTCGAGATCGGCGAGGAGGTCGCCAAAGTCGCGTGTCAATGTGCCGGCGCGTGCCACCAGGACATAGTCATGGTCGCACGCCGCATGCGCCCGCAGGACGGCTTCGCTCGCCGCCCGGAGCCGGCGCCTTGCCCGGTTGCGGGCCACCGCATTGCCGACCTTCCGGCTCGCGGTGAAGCCGATCCGCAAGGCGGGCTCGAGATCGGCAGAATCAACCGTGCCGGCGGATGGGCTGGCGTCGGAGGTCTGTTTGCGGGCCTGCAGGATCAATCCCGGCGCGACGAACTTCCGTCCGCTCGCCGCGACCGCCAGGAATTCCTGGCGCCGCTTCAATCTTGCGAGCTGCGCCAAGGGAGGCTCGAACGGCTTAAGCGCTAAGGCGCTTGCGGCCCTTGGCACGACGCGAGGAGATGACCTTCCGGCCGCCCACGGTGGACATGCGGGAGCGGAAGCCATGCCGGCGCTTGCGGACGAGCACACTGGGTTGGTAGGTGCGCTTCACGATTAAGTCTCCGAAATCTCGGGAAGTCTTGGGAAATTGCCGGCGCTGTATAAGGGCTGGGCGCGCCTAAGTCAACGACGGCCCGTCACCCGATCGTCGCGCCAAGCGCCGCTTAACCCACTAGAGGTCTCAGGTATTGAGCGGTATGACTGACTAATTTAATTGGTTTTATCCCAAACCGACCCGGAGCGACCGGGAGGGCACGCGGGATCTGCGCGATCCCCGGGCTCGATCGGGATCTCCGCTTGCGCCCCAGGGCCTTGCCGACGGCTTCCATCGACCTATGCGGGTTTCATGACCCGGCCCCTCGGCCCAGCTCTCTGGTGCTATGACGCGGGACAATGTTAGAGGGGCGCCTCGAGATCTGAGCCGGCCGGCGATTCGGGTCGTCGGGCCGCGCAGGACAGGATGACGCATGGCCGACGAGCGAGAGCCTGCCGACCTGAATGTGCCCGCGCCCACTCATCTCGAGGTGGACGAGCCGGTTCTGGCGCGCATGGAGCGGCCGCTCTGGCATCGGGTCGCGGCGCTGATCGCGATTGTCGGCCTGCTCGCCTTGGCCGTCGGCATCGGCCTCAATCGTTACTTCGACTGGAACACGCTGCAGCTGCACCGCGTGGAGCTGCGAGCGCTGGTGGACTCCTATTGGTATCTGGTGATCCCGGTCTATCTGGCCGTCTATGCCGCAGTGGTAGTGAGCTCGGTGCCGGGTTGCGTGATCATCACCATCATCGGCGGATTTCTGTTCGGCCAGATCTATGGCAGCCTTCTGGCCGCGACCGGCGCCACCATCGGCGCCACCATCGTCTTCGTCGTGGCGCGCGGCACCTTCGGCAACTGGATCCGCCGGCGTGCGGGGCCCTGGATTCTCAAGGTCGAGCGCGGCTTCGCGGAGAACGGCTTGAGCTTTCTCCTGGTGTTGCGGCTGATCCCGATCTTTCCGTTCTTCATCGTGAACCTGGTCCTGCCCTTCGTGGGCTTGCCCATGCGCCTCTATGTGCTCGGCACGTTCATCGGCATTCTGCCGGCGAATTTCATCTATGGCAGTTTCGGCGCCGGGCTCGGCAGCATCTTCGATCGCGGCGAGACGGTGACATTGCGCTCGATCCTCACGCCGGAGATGGCGATGGGCTTGAGCGGGCTGGCCCTGCTGGCGCTCCTGCCGGTGCTCTACAAATATTGGCAGCATCGCCGCCGGACGCGCGGCCAGGCCTGAGGCGATTCCCATGCCCGAACGCATCAGCGTAGACCTCTGTGTCATCGGCGCGGGCTCGGGCGGGCTCAATGTCGCCGCGGCCGGCGCCCAGCTCGGGCTCTCGACGGTCCTGGTCGAAGGCGGCGAGATGGGCGGCGACTGCCTCAACAGCGGTTGCGTGCCGTCCAAGGCGCTGATCGCCGCGGCCCGTGCTGCGGTTCAGCATCGTCACAGCGCGCCCTTCGGCGTCGCGTATGATCCGCCACGGATCGACTATGCGCGCGTGCGCGCCCATGTGAAGGAGGCGATTGCCGCGATTGCGCCGCACGATTCCCAGGCACGCTATGAGGGATTGGGCTGCCGCGTGGTGCGCGCGATGGCCCGTTTCACGGGCCCCGACCGTCTGGTCGCGGGCGAGCTTGAGATCGTGGCGAAACGGTTCTGCATCGCCACGGGCGCTCACCCGCTGATCCCGGCGATCGCCGGTCTCGATCGGGTCCCCTACCGGACGAATTTCGACATTTTCGATCTCGAGGAACTGCCGGCACATCTGCTGGTGATCGGAGGCGGGGCGGTCGGCTGCGAGTTGGCTCAG
>Ga0335084_10004687_pt1 | contig 13480 bp, 14 predicted proteins | sample Lox_Sample_44_FD_206721 | JGI IMG/M metagenome (GOLD analysis project Ga0335084, IMG submission 206721) | Soil microbial communities from Loxahatchee National Wildlife Refuge, Florida, United States - Lox_Sample_4.4 | ecosystem: Environmental > Terrestrial > Soil > Wetlands | place: USA... | reverse complement strand
GAACCTCTTCGGCGGGTACCCCGTCGTACAGATTCTTCAGCGTCTCTCCCAGGATGAGCCCGGGGTTGACTCCATCGCCCAGGGACTCGCAGGCCGAGGCAATCAGGTCGTTCAGCCGCGCCATGTCGAGCGGGCGCCGCACTCCGTCTTCCACGACGTTCAGCTGGGGCTGGGAGGTTTTTTTCTTCTGCGCCGCTTCCTGGGCACGCGCTTCCGCGCGCTTTTCCCGGTACAGCACGTATGCGCGCGCGACCTCATGCGCGCCCGAGCGCATCAGCGCAAGCTCGACCTGATCCTGGATGTCCTCGATATGAAAGGTGCCGCCGGCCGGCTGGCGTCGGGCAAGCGCGCCGACGACCGCATCGGTCAAGCCGGCGACCAGTTCCCTGATCCGCGCGGACGCCGCGCTTTGCCCACCTTCGACTGCGAGAAAAGCCTTGGTAACGGCGACCGCAATCTTTCCGGGCTCGAACCCAACGACGGCTCCATTGCGTCGTATGACCTTGTACTGGGAATACGCGGGCTGGACCGCGGGGCTGACATCGGAAAGAGGCGCCGATCCGGGAAGCGATTGTGGTGCCGTTACCTCAGCCGCAATCTGCATATACCTCTCCTCTTGTCTTTTTCTGCGCCTCCCCGGCCTTGGGGGGTGGCGACACCGGGGCCTGGGGGTGTTTCCCCTAGCCACACAATATATGGTATCCGCGCAAGAGTGTGCTACTAATTCTAGTGGAGTGTCAAGCCGCAAGCACGGCTTGCTCAAGAGCCGCTGTAGCTCGCTCCGGATCGGGCGCCCACCGGGCGCGCGCGACTATTCAATGCCGGCCAGCAATTCCCGGAAACGACCCCAGTCGAAGGCCGGTCCGGGGTCGGTCTTGCGTCCCGGAGCAATGTCGGCGTGGCCGACCACGTCGGCGATCGGATATCGCCTGCGCAGATCCAGCAGCAACCCGGCCAGGCGGGAGTACTGCGGATCGGTGTAGGCCTGATCGTCGGTGCCTTCGAGCTCTACACCGACCGAAACGTCGTTGCAGCGCTCACGCCCGCGCCAGCTCGAAGCTCCCGCGTGCCAGGCCCGCCTGTCGCAGGGGACCAGCTGGATCAGCTCGCCGCCGCGACGGATGAGAAAATGGGCCGAGACCTCGAGCCCGCGCAGGGTTTCGTAGTAGGGATGCGCGGAGAAATCCAGCGTGTTGGTGAACAAGCCGACTATTCCATCGCCCCCGTACTCCCCGGGAGGCAGGCTGATGCTGTGCACCACCAGAAGCGTCACGGCGGCACCCTCTGGCCGCTCGTCGCAGTTGGGCGAGGCAATCTGTGCCGCGCCCTGCAGCACCCCTTCGCCGTCGAGGAAACCGCGCTCCACCTACCGGATTCCCAGGCGCTCCATCCGGTAGCGCAGTGCCCTGAATGTGATCCCCAAAAGCTTGGCCGCGGCCGTACGGTTGAAGCGAGTCTTCTCGAGAGCCTCCAGGATCGCCTCCTTTTCGAGGCGGTCGAGGTAGTCCGTGAGAGGCCATTTCGCATTCGTGGCTCCGGGTTCCGGGACCAGCGCCGCAGGCGGAGCGAGTTGCAGGTCTTCGGGCTCGATCTCGTCGCGGGCGGTCAGCGCGACGGCCCGCTCAAGTATGTTTTCCAGTTCCCGCGTATTCCCGGGAAAATCGTAGCCTGCCAGCGATTTCTTCGCCGCTTCCGAGAGTCGCATGCTGCGTCTGCCGTCAGACCCCGAAAGACGCCGCAGAATCGCTTCCGCGAGCACGGGAATGTCCTCGCGGCACTCGCGCAGCGGCGGCATCTTCAGCTCGATCACGGCCAGACGGTAGTACAGGTCCTGCCGGAATTTCCCCGCCTCCACGCGAGCAGCGAGGTCCTGGTGCGTGGCGCAGATGATGCGCACGTCGACAGCGTCCTCTGAGGTCGCGCCGACCTTGCGAACCTGTTTTTCCTGAATCGCGCGCAGCAACTTTACCTGCATCGCGAGCGGCAGATCGGCCACTTCATCGAGAAACAAGGTCCCAGTATTGGCGGCCTGGAAAAACCCGTCGCGATCCCCTTCGGCTCCGGTGAAGGCACCCTTTTTGTACCCGAAGAACTCGCTCTCCATCAGGTTTTCGGGAATGGCGCCGCAGTTCACCGGGACGAAAGCCCTTTCGCGGCGCGACCCTTTGCCGTGAATGAGCCGGGCTGCCAGTTCCTTTCCGCTTCCCGATTCGCCTGTGATGTAGACAGGTGCCTGGCTGCGCGCGAGCTTTTCGATTACCGCGCGCACGTGTTCGATTCCGGGGCTCGAACCCAGGAGTTGGGGCTCCCCCGATCTGGTCGCCGGCAGCTTCTGAGGAAGCGACAACGCCGACTTCACCAGCGCTCGAAGCTGATCCAGAGACAGCGGTTTGGTCAGATAGTCGAATGCGCCGGCTTTGAGTGCCGCGACCGCGTTTTCGGTGCTGCCGAATGCGGTAATTACAGCTACGGGGAGGTCGACGCACTGAGCGCCTATGAAGCGCACCAGATCAAGTCCGTCGCCGTCGGGCAATCTCATGTCGGTCAGACAGAGGTCGTAGCGCTTGGACTGGAGCAACTGCTTGGCTTCCGCGACCGACCCGGAGCACTCGACCGCCAGCCCCATTCTCAGGAGCGAAAGCTCGAGCAGCTCGCGGATATCAGCCTCGTCGTCGATGACCAGCACCGTGCTCTGGACGGGGCTTGATCGCCGTTCGGCTCGCCGATTCGCTACGGTTCCTGCCATAGGATCCTGAAGTTCGCTCCCGAACCGCGGTCCAAGTAGTCGAGACTTGCGCCGTTGGCTGCGCACAATTCGCGCGCTATGTAGAGACCCAGCCCCGTGCCGCTCGCGAAAGTAGTGAAGAATGGCTCGAACAGTTGCGCCTGCAACGCCTTGGGCACGCCCTCGCCGTCGTCGATCACGTGCAATTCTACGCGATTTGCCCTTCGCAAAGCCGCGATGCGGACGCTTCCCGCGCGCTTGCGGCAGTGCCGCCAGGCATTGTGCAGCAGGTTCCAGAGGACCTGGTTGAGATGCGTACGATCGAATTCGACCGTCACGTCATCGCCCGCTTCCACGGAGAAACTCTCGCCCGGGATTTGGCCCTCGTTGCGCGCAAATTCCTCGATGAAGGTCAGCAGGTACTGCCGCAGCCGGATGGGTTCGGGCTGGACTCGGTCCCGCCGCGACAGTTCCAGCACGTCGTGAACCATGCGCTCCAGGCGCCGTGCGTTGTCTCGGATGATTTGCACCATGCGTTCTTTCTGAGGGCTGCGCTGCTCCTCGTAGAGCAGATCTCCTGCATGGGTAATCGCCGACAGAGGATTGCGGATTTCATGGGCGATACTCGCCGTAAGCCGGCCCAGGGCGGCCAGCTTGAGTTGCTGAGCCTGCTCCTGCAATTTGGACAGGTCCTCGAGGAATACCAGCGAGAAGGCGCCGCCCGCGACCCCGGCAGAGACGAACCGCCCCCGGACCAGACGACCGCTGTCCGCGATTCGCATGTTGACGGTGCTCCCCCCCTGGCCGGCCCGCCACGCCGTCAGCCGTTGGGCGAGTTCCTCGGAGAAGACTTCCACCTGGCTAAGCTCAGGGACGACCCGGCCGAGTAGATCCGCCGCACGAGGGTTGTGCAGGTGCACGAGTCCGTTCGCGTCGACGACGAGCACCCCATCCTGCACATCGCGGATGATCAGTCTGTTGATGCGAAGCTGGTCGGCGAGATCGGCCCCGCGCTGCCGGGCCAACCGCTCGTTCAGTATCAGGCGCCGCGCGAGCCGGTTGGTGATCAGCGCCGTCGCGAAATAGCCGATCGACAGCAGGCCGGGCTGCAGGAAATTCCCGGGGCTGGCATCCTCGACCAGCACCCAATACGACTGTTCCAGGAGAACCGCGATCGACGCAAGCGCCGCGTAGAACAGCATCAGCCTGCCCCGGCTGACGAGTGCCGCCCCGGCAAGGGAAATGAGCAGCATCACTCCCAGACCGCTGCGGATGCCGCTCGAGGCGTACATGAGCACAGCGACGGCGAGCACGTCGGTGGCGACATGCAGCGTCAGCTGAAGGTTGAAATACGCCGGTGCCTTGCGCAGCGTGGCATGAAAGGCCACCGCGAGCGCCAGGTAGGCAAGGCTCGCGTATCGGAACGTTCGCAGATCGTGGTTGCCGAGGCTGAGCGCGTCTCCGAAGATCAGCACCAAGAGGAGGAATAGGGCGGCTACCGCGATGCGGTAGAAGTTGAAGTATTTGAGCGAAACCCAGAACGAGTCCGCGACCGCACCCTGCTGCGGGGGCCACAAGGCAAGTGCGGGGCTCGACACGAACTTCCTCAGCCGGAACCGGCCCGGCGATGCTCTTCGCTGCAATAGAAGCGGCCGCCGCCTTCCAGCGCCTCGCTGCGCGGAACGTTGACCCCGCAGTGCGCGCAAGGAACCATGGATTCGCTCGTGGGCGGCGCGGAGGGTTTGCTGCGCTTGCGCGCGTAGCCGCTCACGAGGAAGTAGACGACGACTGCGGCGACGACGAGAAGTAGGAGCTTGCTCACGCTGAGCGGCTATTATACTTGCGCTACAGGGAGTCTAGAATCGCCCCTTCGACACACGGGAGCCGCCATGAACCGATTCGTTGCGACGCGCACCTTTGCATTCCTGATCGGGCTCACCCTTGCCGCACCCGCGGTCCACGCGCTCACGCTCGTGACGGAGGAGAACCCCCCGTTCAATTACACGGAGCAGGGAAAAGTGGTCGGCATGTCGACCGAGATCGTGGTCGAGCTCGGCAAGCTCAGCGGTGTCTCTCTGCAGATCCAATCCATGCCCTGGGAACAGGCCTATCTTGCCGCGCAGCGCGACAAGGAGACCTGCATCTACTCGACCGTGCGCCTCGAAAATCGCGAGCGGCTCTTCACATGGATCGGGCCGATTGCGACGAATCAGTGGGTGCTGATCGGCAAGAGCGACTTCGCCGGCGTAAAGACCGTGGAAGACGCGCGAAAATTCCGCGTAGGCGTGGTCGCCAGGGACGCCAAGATCGAGTTCCTCATGAGCAAGGGCGTCACCGACCTGCGCGAGGTGAGCGAGGACCGCCTCAACCCGCCGCGGCTGGTGCTGGGCCGGGATGATCCCAACCGCATCGACCTGTGGGCCACCAGCGCCTACGGTGCGCGGCAGACCGCGGCGCGCGCGAAGGTCAAGGACCTGAAGATGGTCCTCAACCTGACCAAGATACCTCTTTACCTCGCTTGCGGCCGGAACACCTCGCCGGAGACCGTGCGGGCCCTCGGCCAGGCATTCGATCGAGCCAGCAAGGACGGCACGCTCAAACGAATCACCGGCAAGTACGATTTCTGAGATGGTCGGGGTGACTGGATTCGAACCAGCGACTCCTGCGTCCCGAACGCAGTACTCTACCAGGCTGAGCTACACCCCGAACCGGATTGGAAAACGCGCGGAGGAAGAAGCGCCTCGGGAAACTCAGTAGTCGCGCTCGACCGCGAAGGTCGCCAATTCTAGCAAAGAATCGCGATAGCTTGAATTCGGCAGAGCCGCTATGGATTCGCTCGCGATCCGGGCCTCGTTCTTGGCCTTGGCTCTCACGTAGTCGAGGGCGCCCGTGACGTGGATCGCGTCGAGGACTGCGCCGAACTCTTCCCCGCCACCGCGCTCGATTGCCGAGCGAACGAGCGCCGCCTGCTCGGGGGAGCCGCGCTGCATCACGTGGATCAGGGGGAGGGTCGGCTTGCCCTCCTTCAGGTCGTCACCGAGGTTCTTGCCCGTGTGGCCCGCGTCCCCGGAGTAGTCGAGCACGTCGTCGATCAGCTGAAAGGCGGTTCCCAGGTGCATGCCGTAGCGCGCCAGGCCGGCCTCCACCTCGGCATTCGCGCCGCCCAGTATCGCGCCCAGCTGCGCCGCCGCCTCGAAGAGCTTTGCGGTCTTGCGTCGTATCACCTCGAGGTAGGCGGCCTCGCCGATCGCGCAGTTGTGGGCATTCATGAGCTGCAGGACTTCACCCTCGGCGATGGCATTGGTCGCGTTGGCCAGGACCTCCATCACCCGCATGTTCCGCACGCCCACCATGATCTGGAAGGCCCGGGAGTACAGAAAATCCCCCACGAGCACGCTCGCGGCATCGCCGAACTCGGCGTTGGCCGTCTTGCGCCCGCGCCGCAGCTCGGATTCATCGACGACGTCGTCGTGCAGCAGTGTCGCGGTGTGGATGAATTCGACCACGGCTGCGAGCTCCACGTGCTGCTCCCCCTTGTAACCGGTAGCCCCGGCGGCGAGGAAGACCAATGCCGGGCGCAGGCGCTTGCCGCCGCCGGCAATGATGTACTCGGCGATCTGACGGATGAGCACGACATCCGACTCGAGCCGGCGCCGGATCATGGCATCCACCGCCTGCATGTCCGCGGCGATAAGATTACGGAGAAGTTCGGGTTGCAATGGGGTAAGACGGAAAGGCCCAAAGCGGGCCGAGCAGCATAGCATAATTATTTTGACCGTACCTGCTAAACGCATGTATAATTGCGCGTTTTTCCCAATGCAGCGACTTGGAGATCAGCATGTACGCGGTGGTTAGAACCGGGGGCAAGCAGTACCGCGTTTCCACGGGTGAGAAACTCAGGATCGAAAAGCTCGCCGCCGAGGTGGGTAGCGAGCTGGTGCTCGGCGAGGTGCTGCTCGTCGCTGAAGGTCAGGCGCTGAAGGTCGGCACACCTGTCGTGAAGGGCGCGTCGGTCAAGGCCAAGGTCCTCGCGCACGGCCTCGCCGATAAAGTGATGATATTCAAGATGCGCCGGCGCAAGAACTCGAAGCGGCTCCGCGGCCACCGTCAGGCCTACACCGAGATCGAAGTGACCGGGATCGCTCAACCCTAGCCCGACGACGGCGCAGAGAAAGGCAAGACATGGCACACAAGAAGGCAGGCGGCAGTTCCCGCAACGGGCGCGACTCGCAATCCAAGCGCCTGGGCGTCAAGAGCTTCGGCGGGCAGCTCGTCGCCGCCGGCAGCATCATCATCCGGCAACGCGGAACCCGCGTTCACCCGGGTGACAACGTCGGCATGGGGAAAGACCACACGCTCTACGCGAAGGTAGACGGCAGAATCCAGTTCAAGTTCAAGGGCCCGGCCCGCAGGCAGACCGTCAGCGTGGTGCCGGCTTAACAAGACAAGACTCCTCTCCCAAGAAAAGCCCTATCCATGCGATAGGGCTTTTTTGTTTCCATGATGAAATTCATCGACGAAGCCCACATAGAGGTCCACGCCGGAAAGGGCGGGGACGGAGCGGTGAGCTTCCGCCGCGAGAAATACGTTCCCCGCGGGGGGCCGGACGGCGGCGACGGCGGCCGTGGCGGAAGCGTGCTCGCCGTAGCCGATCGCAACATCAACACGCTCGTCGAGTACCGGTTCGCGCGCATCCATCGGGCGCGCGACGGCGAACGGGGCGGCGGGCGCCAGTGCAGCGGCAAGAGCGCGGAGGACGTGGTGTTGCGCATGCCGGCGGGCACGGTCATCACCGACGCCCGTACCGGGGAGACACTCGCCGACCTCGCCGAGCACGAGCAAACTGCCGTGCTCGCCCAGGGTGGCCGGGGCGGCCTGGGTAACGTCAACTTCAAGTCGAGCACGAACCGCGCTCCCCGCCAGTCCACCCCCGGCGCGCCGGGGGAGCACCGCGCGCTCAATCTCGAGCTCAAGGTGCTCGCGGATGTCGGCCTGCTGGGGCTCCCGAACGCCGGAAAATCAAGCTTCATCCGTGCGGTCTCGGCCGCGCGTCCCAAGGTCGCCGACTACCCCTTTACCACTTTGCACCCGCACCTCGGCGTGGTTCGGGTCGGCATCGACCGCAGCTTCGTGATCGCCGATATCCCCGGCCTGATCGAAGGCGCAGCAGAAGGCGCCGGGCTGGGGCACCAGTTTCTCCGGCATCTGGCGCGCACCCGGCTGCTCCTGCACATCGTCGACATCGCACCCGTCGAGGACGGCGCCGACCCGACCCGCGACGCCCGCGCGATCATCGCCGAGCTGAAGAAATTCGATCCCGCGCTCCACCGGAAGCCGCGCTGGCTGGTGTTCAACAAAATGGATATGCTGCCCGGCGAACAGCGCGACGCGGCCGTGGGAGACGTGGTACGCAGACTGCGCTGGCGCGGCCCGAGGTTCCGCATCTCCGCGCTTACCGGCGAGGGCTGCAGGGAACTCACGCAATCCGTGATGAAGTTTCTCGAGACCGGTGACACGGCATGAGCGGAGCGAAGCGTTTCGTCGTCAAAGTCGGCAGCACGCTCGTCACCAATCGCGGCGCGGGACTCGACGCGTCTGCGATCGCGCGCTGGGCAAGCCAGGTCGCTAGACTGCGCCAGTCCGGCAAGGAGATCGTCCTCGTTTCGAGCGGGGCCATCGCCGAGGGGATGCAGCGCCTCGGATGGACGCGCCGCCCGATCGCCATGCACGAGCTCCAGGCCGCCGCCGCGGTCGGACAGATGGGGCTCGTGCAGGTATACGAGTCCTGCTTCCGCGAGCATGGCCTGCGTACGGCGCAGGTATTGCTCACCCATGCCGACCTCGCCGACCGGCAACGCTATCTGAACGCCCGATCCACCTTGCTGACCCTGCTCGGGCTCGGAATCATTCCCGTGATCAACGAGAACGACACCGTCGTCACGGACGAGATCCGGTTCGGCGACAACGACACGCTCGCGGCGCTGGTGACGAACCTCGTCGAAGCCGACTGTCTGATCATCCTGACCGACCAGCAGGGATTGCATACCGAGGACCCGCGGCTCAACCCGCAAGCCACCCTGATCAAGGAGGCGCAAGCCGGCGAAGCACGTCTCGAACAGCTGGCCGGCGGCACGGGATCGGCCATCGCCAGGGGGGGCATGCTCACGAAAGTGCTCGCCGCCAAGCGCGCGGCGCGTTCCGGGGCGCGGACGGTAATCGCGTCTGGCAGCGAGCCCGATGTCTTGCTGAGGCTCGCGGCTGGAGAGGAGATTGGCACCCTGCTGTCCCCTCAAACTACTCCGCTTGCCGCGCGCAAGCAGTGGCTCGCGGACCACCTGCAGGTCGCCGGAACGCTCAGTCTTGATGCTGGCGCCTCAAGGGCGCTCCGGTCAGGAGGCAAGAGTCTCCTGCCGGTCGGCGTCAAGAACGTCCAGGGCGAATTCGAGCGGGGCGCGGTGGTTGCCTGCCTCTCACCCGACGGCGTCGAGGTGGCGCGTGGCCTGGTCAACTACAACGCGCTGGAGACGCGCCGCATCGCGGGACGGGCGTCAAGCGAGATCGAAGCGATCCTCGGCTACGTCGACGAGCCGGAACTGATTCACCGCGACAATCTCGTGGTTCTTTGACGCGGCTTTCTGGAACGGTTCCCGGCGGGTCACGCCAGGTCCTTGACCAGGGAATTCCGCACCGCCGGTCCTACCTCCACTGTGGCCGCGTAGCGCGGATGATCGATCCCCATCGCAAGTGAAGCGCCGTTCTTGAGCGCCTTCGCCATTTCCTCGGACAGGTCGAAGCGCAGAAAATGTACCGACGAAGTCTTCTCCTCGTTCTCCCTGTCCAGATCTTCGTCGGCGATCGCCCACACGCGCTCGTGACCTCTTACTTGCACCCACGCCTTGTCTTCGATACCGATCAGATCCTCGAGCTTCTTGCGCCGCTCTTCGGGGTCAGCATACTCGACCATCAGGGTGGCCTTGAAATTGCGGCCGTCGGGGACGAGCGGATTATAGGCATCGAGCTCCTCCTGTATGCCCCGCTCCTCGAAGATCCGCTCGACGCGCAGCATCTCCTGCACCTGGTAGCGGATCGTGAGTTCGTCCTCGAACAAGAGGGTGACGTGCTCGCCCAGGGGAACGCTGCGGTCCTTCTTGTGCGCCATCACTCTTGCGCGGAACTGCGGCCGCTCGCGCGCGTAGGTTTCAAGGGACATCAGGCTTGCACGGTCGATTCTCGGCATTGCAGATACGTCGGCTATCGGGTTCAAATTGAATAGGCTTTGCGAAGCAGCGAGAGGGGGTGCGTCCTCTGCGCCCTGGTCTCTCCCATCCCCTGCTCGATGTGACGGGCGGCGATGGGGCAATCGGAGGTGATGTGGTCGGGCTCGCCGTCGGCCATCTGGCGGAACACAGGCCGGCCGATTTTCATCGAGCTCTCGTAGTACTCGGACTTGACGCCCCAGGTCCCGTCGTGGCCTGAGCAACGCTCCACGGTATTCAGGGTCGTCCCCGGCACGAGTTGCAGCGCCTCGCGTGTCTTCTGGCCCATGTTCTGGACCCGGGTGTGGCAGGGCACGTGGTAGGACACCTTGCCGAGGCCCGTCTTGAAATCGGTCTTGAGCAGGCCGTCGCGATGGCGCAGGACGAAGTACTCGAACGGGTCGAACATGGCTTCGCTCACGGCCTTGACTTCGGCGTCTTCGGGAAACAGCAGCGGCAGCTCGCTCTTGAACATCAGGGTGCACGACGGCACTGCAGTGACGATTGCGTAACCCTCGCGCGCAAGCTTTGCGAGCGGAGGAATGTTCAGGGACTTGAGGCGCTCGACTGCCTCAAGATCGCCCAGCTCGAGCTTGGGCATGCCGCAGCAGGCTTCCTTCTCGACGATCGTGTAGGGGATCTCGTTGTGGTCAAGAAGTGCGAGCAGATCGTGGCCTATGCCGGGCTCGTTGTAGTTCACGTAGCAGGTCGCGAATACCGCCACCTTGCCTGGCGTGCGCCCCCCATCCTTCACTGCATGCGCCTCGCCCGAAACCGCCTGCCCGCGGAAGGTGCCGGAGCTGTAAGGCGGCAGCCGGCGCTCGCGGTGGACGCCGATCGCCTTCTCCATCAGTGAGCGTGCGCCCGAGTTCCGGTTTACGGCATTCACCACCTGCGCCACTACGGGGATCGACGCGAGCTTGCCGATCGCATCGGTCGAGGAAAGCAGCCGGTCCCGAAAGCGAGTCTCCTTCTTTTGGAATTTGACCGCCTTGGCCCGGAGCATGAGGTGCGGAAAATCGACATTCCACGGGTGCGGCGGCACGTAGGGGCACTTGGTCATGTAGCACATGTCGCACAGGTAGCACTGATCCACGACCTTCCAGAACTCCTCTTTCGGCACTCCGTCGACTTCGAGCGTCGCGCTGGCATCGACGAGGTCGAACAACGTGGGAAATGCCGTACACAGGTTCACACAACGCCTGCACCCGTGGCAGATATCGAACGTCCGCTCTAGCTCGGCCAGGAGCTTTGCTTCGTCGTGGAAATCCGCCGAGCGCCAGGCGACGGGATGTCGGGTCGGAGCCTCGAGGCTCCCTTCACGGACGGTCATAGGAAGGTGGTGGCCCGCACCGGGACGCGCTCCCGGCTCGCGGAACCCCTCGGCGCCCCAGCGCCGAGGGGCGAGCTCCTAGTCGGCCAGACCGTCGAGCGCTTTTTGGAACCGGTTGGCGTGCGAGCGCTCGGCTTTGGCGAGCGTCTCGAACCAGTCCGCGATCTCGGCGAAGCCTTCCTGGCGCGCGGCCTTCGCCATGCCCGGGTACATGTCGGTATATTCGTGAGTCTCTCCGGCAATCGCGGCCTTCAAATTGGCGCGCGAGGGGCCGAAAGGCAGGCCGGTCGCCGGATCCCCGCACTGCTCGAGGTATTCGAGATGACCGTGGGCGTGGCCCGTTTCGCCTTCGGCCGTGGACCTGAACACCGCCGCGACGTCGTTCTGGCCCTCAACGTCGGCTTTCGCGGCGAAATAGAGATAGCGGCGATTCGCCTGCGATTCTCCAGCGAACGCGTCTTTGAGATTACCGTGGGTTTTCGAGCCTTTGAGTTGCATGCTGCCTCCAATGAGAGGTTGGTCGGGATTTAGTATTTAGACTTGATCTAATCTATGGATCGAGTGTAAATACCGCACGCCTCGATGTCAAGTCGGGCCCCCAAGTAACACGCCCAATGCTCTCCCTTAGCGGGGAGCGGTTGTTGATCTATCGCAAAGAAACCGACAGGGAGGGCCACCTACGCTACTTCTGGGCCAGGGCCTCGGTCAGCGCGACGCGATTTCCGCCGGGAGCCGCTTGCGATCCTGATCGCGGAAGAGGTAGCGTGCGAGCTCGGTAAGCGCGCGCTGATAGACGTCCCGCTTGAAATCGATCACCGATTCGAGCGGAACCCAGTAGTCATTCCATCGCCAGGCATCGAACTCGGGGCGCTCTGAAGCGCGCAGGTGCACGTCGCATTCGCGGCCCACCAGCCGAAGCAGGAACCATATCTGCTTCTGCCCGCGGTAGTTGCCGCGCCAATCCCGCTTGAGCCAACGAGTCGGAACCTCATAGCGCAACCAGTTTCGCGTCCGCCCCAGGATCTTCACGTGCGAGGGCAGCAAGCCTACCTCTTCCCGCAGCTCGCGGTACATGGCCTGTACCGGCGTTTCCCCGAGCTTTATTCCGCCCTGGGGGAACTGCCAGGAATGCTCTTTGACGCGCTTACCCCAGAAAACCTCATTGCGCCAGTTGCAGAGAATGATGCCGACGTTCGGCCGATAGCCGTCTCGATCGAGCATACGCAATCCAGCAAGAGTCTGTCCGCGCCCATTCTTTCATAAATTCCCGGGGATTCAAAGCTGTGCTTGCCGCGCGGAGGGGAGCAGGTGAGTTCAAGTAGAATGTCGCGTTTCACGTAGCCTGGCGCTATGCGCGCATCCCGATACTTTCTCGCAACGCTCAAGGAAGCCCCTTCCGACGCCGAGTTGGTCAGCCACAAGCTCATGGTCCGGGCGGGGCTGATTCGCCGGCTTGCCGGGGGTATCTACACCTGGATGCCGCTTGGCCTGCGTATAGTGCGAAAGGTCGAGGCAATCGTGCGCGAGGAGATGAATCGCGCCGGAGCGCTCGAGGTTTTCATGCCCGCGGTGCAGCCCGCCGAGCTGTGGCAGGAATCCGGGCGCTGGCAGAAGTACGGACCGGAGCTGCTCCGCCTCAAAGATCGACACGACCGGGATTTTTGCGTGGGACCGACGCACGAGGAAGTCATTACCGACGTGGCACGACGGGAGATCCGCAGCTATCGGCAGCTGCCCGTTCATTTCTACCAGATACAGACCAAGTTCAGAGACGAGATCCGGCCCCGATTCGGCGTCATGCGCGGGCGCGAATTCACGATGAAAGACGGCTATTCCTTCCACGCCGACTACGCCGACCTGCAGCGCGAATACCGTAACATGTACGACACCTATACCCGGATATTCACGCGCCTCGGCTTGAAATTCCGCGCTGTATCCGCCGATCCGGGGGCGATCGGCGGTACCGGGTCGCAGGAGTTCCACGTACTCGCCGACTCCGGGGAGGACGCCATCGCCTATTGCCCGGGCTCCGACTACGCGGCGAACGTCGAGCTCGCGGAGGCGCTGGCTCCCGCTGCACCGCGAAACGCGCCGGCCGAGACGATGAAGAAGGTGCCGACCCCCGGAAAGACCCGGTGCGAGGACGTCGCTGCGCTGCTGGGCCTG
>Ga0335084_10004686_pt1 | contig 13481 bp, 11 predicted proteins | sample Lox_Sample_44_FD_206721 | JGI IMG/M metagenome (GOLD analysis project Ga0335084, IMG submission 206721) | Soil microbial communities from Loxahatchee National Wildlife Refuge, Florida, United States - Lox_Sample_4.4 | ecosystem: Environmental > Terrestrial > Soil > Wetlands | place: USA... | reverse complement strand
TTTTCCTGTCCCTGTCTGTGCCTGTCCGATAATATCTTTCCCCTGAAGGATCAGAGGGATAGCCTTTGCCTGAATGGGGGTCATGGCTTCATAACCTACATCCTGAACGGCTCTGCGCAATTCTTTAGAGATTGCCAGAGCATCAAACTTCTCTGTTTGCATAGTTTTCCTTTCAAACGTTTGGTCTTATTTATGGATCTGTTTACGCGTAATCAATTAGGGATAATTAAGGCGGGAATAAATTGATAACACGACAACGGGTCCTATATAACACACAATCTCGGGTAATGCAAATGGATGTACTCAAAAAGCTTGAAGCATATCCACAATGTTCATTTGCAGTAGTACTTTACAGTCCCAGGTTTCGGCGGTATGGGGATCTTGGAGCTGAACATAGCTTGCAGTTTCAGATTTCGCTCGGCCGGACAAAAGACGGGGTCAGACCGCAACATTCAACAAACCAGCTCTTTCTATCTGACTTAGGATTTCCTTCTCGTAACTCTGATTTCCGATCTGATAGATCAGGACGCCCTTGGTCCACCCGAACTTTTTCGTCATGCGGAGGTAAAACGCACGCTCCAGGGGTTCTTTGCAGCGCTGGAGGATTACCAGGTTCTGGGTCCATCCGATTATTGCAGCGAATGGCTGCAATTTTGGTTTGTCGCGATAAGGGGAGATAGCGAGACACAAGGCAAAGGACCATAAAATACCGTCCTTTTTTTCATCAATTACAATGTTCACCCCATTTCCATCCAACATTATTCCTGGTAGTCATAACCTATAGTGACCATCCAAGGAGGTGATTTGTATGGTAAAGGAAAAGAGCACGGATGAAGTGAAGAACATGGTGAAGCAACTCATTAAAACTGAAGAGGAAGTGGTTGATTTGACGGAGAAGGCAATCGAGAAGGCGGAAAATGCAGCAGTAAAGTGTTTGCTCCAGGGGATTCAGCATGATTCGCGAAAACATGCCGATTTCGGCCGGGCAGCTCTGGAGATTCTCGAATTCAAGACCATTGTTGGGACGAAGGAAAGAAAAGAAGTCTGGGATTTATTAAAAAGACATAGCGATATGGAGAAGAAGCATAGGGAATTTGTTGCCGAGATTAAGTATCTCACAAAGACTCCAGCACTTCAATATATCTTCGACCAGATATGGGAGGATGAGAAGAAGCATCATATGATTCTTGAAACTCTGATGACGAAGCGATTTGAGAAAGATCCGGAAGCGGAGTGGGGATTCTTATTAGGCTATTAAGCCTGGGGGTTAGGGTTTCAATAATTTGTCGAGGATGAGGATATCGACTTCTTTCACCCGCTCAAAAATATTATCGTTAGTCAAGAAAGCAGTGGCTCCGTAAAGAATGGCCGTGGCAAGCTGGATCGCATCCGGCGCTTTGATTCGTTCCGCTGACCACACATCAGAAGCTTTTCGGGCTACGTCTAGTCCCATCTCGTAGAAGGTTAGGTTGGGGAAAGTAGTCAGAAAGTATTCGTAATCCAGGGCAACCTGCAGAAGGCCTTCTGTTTCGGGTTTAGCAAGGATCTCCATCAGTGTCAGATAGGATGTGACTCCCTTGTTCATTCCGTTTTCCAAAGCGTTGAAGACGATTTCAGTAAGGGGAGAGTAGCGAGGATGATCCTCAAGGTGATAGATAAAGAGTGCGGTGTCTAATCCAATGACCGTGTGATTTTTGAGGAAATCCTTTCAAATTCGAAGTGGGGAAAACATAAATAATATGGATCAAAGAGATTTCAAGAAACCCGTACAAGCGATGAACGTTTAAGAATAATTTTCAGAGTTTCCGCCATTCCTTGACAAGGGAGAAAAGATGACTAACTTTTTATAAAAAGAAAGAAGTCCACTTAGAGGGGGGGTAGGTTTATCCCCCTTTTTCTTTAGAGAGTCTTGCTCGGAGAACATTCTCTGGTCCTGAATTCTTAATCTACGGGTCTTCGTTAGGTGTCAAAGATGATGAGGGGCAAGGAAAAAAGAAGAACCTATTAAACAGGATTAGAGCGGGTCATCCATGAATAGAAAGGGTACAGAAGCTAAAATCGCTCTCCTTGCCTTCCTGGTGGGTGCTATCACGTTTGCCCATTACTTTACCGAATCGGAAGTGCACTATTATCATATCTTTTATCAAGGTCTTTATTTTCTTCCTGTCATGCTCGCCGGATTTTGGTTCGGTCTGAGAGGTGCCCTGGCCACCTCTCTAAGCATCACGATCCTTTATCTTCCCTTCACGGTGATTCACTGGAATGGCTTCTCCGCCGATGATTTCAACAGCATGATGGAAATGATACTGTACAACGTCGTTGCGCTGATTCTTGGAATGCTCAGAGACCGGGAGACAACGGTGCAGAGGCGTCTTCGGGAGTCCGAGAGGTTGGCATCGATGGGGAAAATGGTTTCTTGTCTGGCCCATGATCTGAAAACCCCGCTGATTGCCATCGGCGGCTTTGCCCGCCTTGTACAGAAAGCCATCGAGAACAAGGATTTCTCTTTCGGGGGAAAATTGGACATCATTGTTAAAGAAACGATCCGGTTGAGAAGAATGGTAGAGGAAATGCTCGATTTTTCTCGCCCACTGGAGTTGAGCCTAACGAAAGGAGACACAAAGGACATCGTGAACCAGAGCCTAGCGATCGTTTCAGATTTGCCCCACGCAAAAAAAGTGAAATTTCAGAATACGGTCCCGCAGGACCTTCCTTTGGCGAGTTTTGATTCTGATAGAATGAAACAGGCGCTCATCAATTTGTTAACGAACGCAATCGAAGCATCGCCTGAAAATGGAACGGTTGCGATTTATTCCTACCAAAAGAAAGGAAAACTTATTATTGACATAGAAGACCAGGGTAACGGAATCCCGATGAGTAAAAGAGAAGAGATTTTTTGCCCCTTTTTTACGACCAAGGAAGGCGGGACGGGATTGGGACTTCCCATTGCAAAAAAAATTATCGAAGCTCACCAAGGATATCTGGAACTTATCGAGAATTCGGGCAAGGGGGTTACTTTTAGAGTAACCATCCCTTCTTTGTGACGTCAGAACTACAAATTAATACAAACGAATTAACTCATATCACCCCCGCCTTCCCTCCCCCTCAAGGGGGAGGGTTAGGGAGGGGGTGATATCAACCTCGATTGGAAATGAATCTCCCCTCGTGCCCACATAGATCTGTGAAAAAGATTTTGCCAGGCCGGCAGACCGATTCCCAATCATGTCGTCATGGCGATAGGTACGTGGGCTGCAGCAAGGATTATCTCGACACTTTCTGTCAACTCAAAAGCGGATCAGGACATCTTCGGATTTTACGGGCTCTTTTTTGACAACGGAACTCCTCCATCGCCGATGTTTTCTTTTGGAATCTCATGGAGGATGATATGAACCCGATCCGCCGAAATCTCAAGCGCCTCGACGATGGCATCCGTCACTTTCTTAATCAATCGCTCCTTCTTCTCCGGCGGCCTTCCTGCAATCATACTAATGTGAACAATAGGCATGGGCTACTCCTTTCCGATTATAGAATTCGCATAGTGCAGAGGGCATAGGGTTCAAAACCCCAGACCACAAATTCCAAACCCAGAATAAACTCCAAATTCTAATTTCAACTGACGGAACTATTCCTTCTTCGAATTTGGTCTATAGGGATTTATTTGCGACGGGTTTATTGAACCAACCTGTCCGCCCTTTTCAATAACTCAGGAGAGATAATCGCGCCTTGCGCCCGAGCGGCTTTCTCGTTGATCAGAAGAATCAATTTTTCTCCAGAATCCCAGGGGATATCCCCGGGCTTTTCCCCCTTTAGGATCCGAACCGCTTTCTTCCCCGCAGAATGGCCGATTTGAAAATAATCCCATCCGTAAGCGGCGATGGCACCCAGGGTGACACACTTCAGATCACCCCCAAAGAGCGGGATTTTCATTTGATTACAGACCTTCACAATCGATTCGAACGAAGACAAGGCGATGTGATCGTAGGTGATGTAAATGGTCTGAACTTTTCCGACGAGAAAGTGGGCGGCGGGCAGGGTCTCGGTATCCTGAGAGATATTCACCTCGATCAGTTCCACGTTTAGCTTCTTCGCGGCCTGCCGCATCTCTTTGACGTAAATGAGGGTCCGGGGGTCTCCCGCGTTATAGATCGTTCCCCATTTTTTTGCCTTGGGGATGAATTGGGCATACATCTCAAGCTGCAGGGTCACAGGCCATCGGTCGCTCACGCCCGTGACATTGGTTCCGGTTTTTGTCCCTAGGGGCCTTTTTCTCGGGATGAGTCCGGCATAGACGGGCTCCGTAACGGAGGAGAAGACAATAGGAACATCTTTAATGATTTTCATCACCGCTCGTGAAGAGGGGGTGCCGATGCTGTGGATCAGATCCACATCAGAATTCATGAACCTCTCGGCGATCGTTTGAGTACGATTCACGTCCCCCCGTGCATTTTGTCGATCATAAGCAATATGGGTGCCCTCTTTGAACCCGGCCTCGGCCAGGGCCTTCTCAAACCCCTTGGCATCCGCATCGAAGTCCGGATAGGAAGCGGTCTGGCTGACGCCGATTTTAGGAAGGATCTTTTTAGGTATTTTCCCCTGGGCAAGGGAAACAGTCGGGGAGATGACGATTAACAGGATTGACATAGAGCGTAGTTGTTTCGACGTCATGAAATTCATTTTCCGATGCTTCAAAGATATCGCTCAACTCATAACCCTGTCGATCGGGAATTTCTCTTCGCTATGGCTTAACCGAGGTTAGCAAAAAATACCACCTTTTCATCCACCTGTCAATTTTGATAAAGCGCGCATGGAGCATTCTCCTACGTCCCTCGTTGCGGGACTACACCTCCTCTAATCTCCTCTCCCTTCGGGGGAGAGGACAAAGGTGAGGGGGATGCCAGGTACACCGCCTTGAAGATCCTTTTGAATTGCGATAAGTTAATCGAGATGAATCGTCTTTATCTATTGCTTCCCATCGGAATTATTGCGGTCTCAACCGCGTCGATTTTTATCAAGCTCTGTGATGCGCCGGTGTTGATCATTGCGACCTACAGGATGGCGCTCGCCTCCCTGGTGTTGATTCCTTTCGCTTGCTATGAAAAGACATGGAGGGGATTTGGAAGAAACGAATTGGGCTGGTCTCTTCTCTCCGGCCTCTTCCTGAGCCTCCACTTTGCCTTCTGGATAGCCTCTTTGAAGTATACTTCGGTGGCCAGTTCCGTCGTCCTGGTCACCACCCATCCCATCTTTGTCGGCCTAGGAGGGTGGCTCCTCCTAGGGGAAAGACTCGGCCTGAACTTAATCGGCGGAATCGCTCTCTCCGTTTTGGGGAGCGGATTGATCAGTTATGGGGATGGGAGCCTTTCTGAAGAAGCTCTGATGGGGGACGGGCTTGCCCTTCTGGGAGCCATGGCTGCATCAGGATACCTGCTGGTGGGAAGAAAGATGAGAAAAGATCGGAATCTCATCTCCTATATCTTCCCGGTCTATTCAAGCGCCGGATTGATCTTGATTCTCCTTAGCCTTATTTTTCAAAAACATTTTTTCGGATATTCGTCGTCTACCTATTTCTATCTCCTTCTCCTCGCTCTCGTCCCTCAATTGATCGGCCACACGACTTTCAACTGGGCCCTGAAATATCTTCCGGCGTCTATGGTGGCCGTCACCATATTGGGTGAACCCATCGGGTCAACAATCTTAGCCCGCTTGATCTTGGGAGAAGGACTGACCGTTTGGAAGATTCTCGGGGGAATTTCGATCTTCTCCGGAATTCTGATTGCTCTGGAAAAGACTTTTAGGTCCTGAGCTATTTTCTGTGGTAGATTGATACGAGGGAACCAAACTCTAAACCCTAAACACTAAATCCTAAACTTAAAAGGCAAATGTTCAAAACTCTAAGTTAAAGGCTTTGAATTTCTGGCTTGTTTAGAGTTTTGAGTTTCTTCCAGTTTGAGTTTATTTAGAGGTTAGAGTTTTAATTTTAGGATTTGCAAGTGAGCTCTTCGGAGGTAATTAAAGATGAAATTCGTCGTCCATGAACACCATGCAACGCGCCTCCATTATGATTTCCGGCTGGAGATTGCCGACGTCCTCAAATCATGGGCCATTCCAAAAGGACCTTCTATGAACCCTTCGGATAAACGGCTTGCTGTCATGGTCGATGACCACCCGCTTGAATACGGTGAGTTTGAAGGGATCATCCCTGAAGGACAGTATGGTGCCGGACCGGTCCTCATCTGGGATTCGGGCGAGTTTCAACCGGAGGGAGATTCCGAATCGGCCGTCGAAAAAGGAAAGCTGAGTTTCACGTTGAAAGGGAAGAAACTTAAGGGCAACTTTTCTCTCGTCCTGATGAAAGGGAGAGGGAGTGGAAAGGATTGGCTTCTCATCAAGGGGCAGGATTCCTTTGCCAAGAAAGACTGGGAGATCGAACCCGATCTGACCCCGGCGAAGAAGAAGAAACTGACAGAAAAAGTTCCACCTTGTCAAACAAGCTAACCTCCCCTCTGGGGAGAAATCCTAAACTCGAAACACGAAATTCGAAACAAACGCCAATGTCCAAAATACAAATGATCCAAACAAAAAGTTTAGAATTTTGAAATTTGAATTTTAGATTTGTTTTCGGATTTCGATATTCGGATTTCGAATTTTAGAAGGTCTCTGTTAGCATTGAAACAGGGACAGTTGCCTCGTGGTCCTCTTGCTGATAGCCATTCTTGCCCTCCCCGAACCGCAGAGGTCTCCTTTCAGGTCGGGGTTCTTGCACTGGCAAACCGAGGCAGTGATCCCAAACCCTTCTCCAATTTCCTTCATCCTTTGATAGCCCTTCTCGCGGAGAGTTTTTGGCAGGAGTTTTGTTCTCGTGGAAGAGCCGATCGCCTTCCACTCCCGAGCCATGAAACAGGATTCAATCACTTTTCGGTGAAGAGGAGAAAGTTCTGCCATCAGTTGCCTCTCAATGGCAGGCCGAAGATGGAGGTAACTGAGCGTCACCCTCTTCACCCCTGTCTCCTGTAATCGTCTAAAGAGGGCCATGGCCTCGACTTCCGTATCCGTGACAAAGGGAATGATCGGATCGATTCTCACCTCCGAAAGAATCCCGATCTCTTTTAACCTTAGGACATTCTCCAGCCTTTTTTCCGGTGGCAGGGTTCCCGGCTCATAGTCTTTCCTGTATCGCTCCGACAGAGAAACCAGGCCAATCTGAGCGAGGATCTTCTCCGGAGCCGTTCTGAGGAGATCAAAGAATCGATGGGGGATGAGCCCTTTCGTCAAGAAGGAGATTCCGATTCCGTGATCCACAAGGATTCGAATGACGTCATAGGTAATATTTAGAATATCAGGATGGTGTTGAAAGCAGTCCGATGAAGTATTTAAAAGCACCCACTGGGGAAACACCTTTTTCTTCGACAACTCCTCTTTCAAAAGGCCGGGCAAATTGACATAAAGATCGACCTCTCCTTTTTGAGGAGCCTGGTTGTATCCTCTGGCATAACAGTAGGCGCACTCGAAGATGCAACCGTTGGTGATATTGAGGGTAGGAATTCCTCTGAGACAACCGAATTGAGCCGGTGTGAGAACCTTGCCCTTTCTCTGCCGTGGGATAACCTTACCGGTTTCCAATCTTTCCTGCTCTGTAACTTCTCAAACTCAAGGTTAAACCGTAGAAGCCGGCAGATGCTGGGGCGTCTGGCCCTGCTTCTTTCGCGTGAATTTCTTCGATACGAGGACAAAGAAAAGAGGGATGAAAATGAGGTCAATGAACGTGGCCGAGAGCATCCCGCCCACAACCGCTGTCCCAATGGCGGTCTGGGCTCCCGCTCCGGCGCCGGTGGCTATGGCGAGTGGCAAGACGCCGAAGAAGAATGCCAGTGAGGTCATCATAACCGGCCGGAATCGGGTTTTTACCGCTCCCAGCGTTGCCTCGATCAATCCTTCTCCATGCTCCATGCGATGCTGTGCGAACTGAATGATCAGGATGGCGTTTTTGGTCGATAATCCCAGGGTGGTGAGAAATCCGATCTGAAAGTAAACGTCATTCGGCATACCGCGTAACCACGTCGCCGCCGTCGCGCCAAAGACGCCCAACGGTAACATCAGCATGTTGACAAACGGAATGGTCCAACTCTCGTATAGGGCCGCGACACACAGGAAGATGATCAGAATGGAAAACGCGTAGAGCGGAACGGTCTGGGCGCCGGCTTGCCGCTCCTGGTAGGAAAGCCCCGTCCAGTCAAAGCCGATCTCCTTGGGCAACTTCGAGGCGAACTCCTCCATGGCCTTCATCGCCTCACCGGAACTCCTGCCCGGCGCCGCCTCGCCCCAGATGTTGATGGACGGAAAGGAGTTATAGCGCTCCAACTTGGGAGAACCAAAGCTCCACTGGCCGGATGCAAAAGTGGAATAACGGACCATCTTGCCATCCTTGTTGCGCACGTGGAATTTTTCCAGATCCCCGGGCAGCATCCGGTAGGGGGCGTCGGCCTGAATATCCACGTGCTTGATCCGTCCAGCTTTGATAAAATCGTTGACATAGGCGCTGCCGAAGGAAGTCGCAATGGTATTGTGAATGGCAGTAATGGGAATCCCCAGAGCGCCCGCCTTTTCCATATCCACGGTGATCCGGTATTGCGAAACATCGTCCAGCCCGTTGGGCCGCACCCGGGCCAATCTCGGATCCTTGGCTGCCATGTCGATGACTTGCTTGCGAGCCGCCATCAGACCGCCGTGGCCTAATCCCCCACGGTCCTGCAGCTGGAAATCGATACCCTTGGCATTGCCCAGTTCGGTGACCGCCGGCGGCGGGAAGACGAAGACCATGGCGTTGCGCATCTGTGAAAACGCCTTCATGGCTCTGTTGGCCACCGCGGTAACCTTCAGTTCCGGCCGGGTGCGCAGTTTCCAGTCCTTGAGCGTGATATAGGCCATGCCGATGTTCTGGCCCCGGCCGGACTGGTTCTGACCGGAAATCGTCATAATGGAGTCCACCGCGTCTTTTTCCTTATCTTGGAATTGATCCCTGACCTTCTTCATGACCGCCTCGGTCTGTTCCAGTGTGGAACCGACCGGAAGCGTAACCTGGCAGAGCAGCACCCCTTGGTCTTCGTCCGGGAGATAGCTCGTACGCAACTGCAGAAACAGGACCCCCATCCCCGCCACGATGAGCACGTAGACAACCACATAGCGCACGTTCTTGTTTAACGAGTGGCCGACCACTCGCACGTACACGTCTCGGATTTGGAAAAACACGTGGTCAAACCATCTGAAGAACGGCCGAAGAAGAGATATCCCGCCCTCCGCCGGTTCATGGCCCTTCGGCACCGGCTTGAGGAACGTAGCGCAGAGGACCGGGGTCAGGATCAAAGCCACCAACACCGAAAGGAGCATGGAGGCGATGACGGTCACGGAAAACTGGCGGTAAATGACCCCCGTGGACCCGGTGAAGAACGCCATCGGTCCGAAGACTGCCGACAGCACCAGCCCGATGCCGATCAGCGCGGGGGTGATTTGGCCCATGGATTTGGCGGTCGCCTCTTTGGGCGGGAGTCCTTCCTCGCTCATGATGCGTTCGACGTTTTCCACCACCACGATGGCGTCGTCCACCAGCAGGCCGATGGCCAGCACCATGGCGAACATGGTCAGCATGTTGATGGAGAACCCGAACAGTCCAAGCACCGCGAAGGTGCCGAGAAGGACGACCGGTACCGCGATGGTCGGGATGACGGTAGCCCGCATGTTTCCCATGAAAAGGTACATGACCAGGAAGACCAACAGGATCGCCTCGAGAAGGGTCTTGACCACCTCGTCAATGGCGACCACGGTGAAAGGAGTGGTGTCGTAGGGGTAGACGACCTTCACGCCAGGGGGAAAGTACCGGCTTAACTCTTTCATCTTGGCCCGGATCCGGTTGGCCGTTTCCAGCGCATTGGCGCCGGGCTCCTGCCGGATGGACAAGCCGGCCGACGGCATGCCGTTGAAAGCTTGAATGGTATCGGCAAGATCGGTCCCCAGTTCCGTCCGCCCGATGTCCCTGATCCGCACGATGGAGCCGTCCGAATTCATGTGGACGGGGATGGCGGCAAACTCCTCGGGGGTCTTGAGCAGGTTATGGACGATAATGGAGGCGTTGAGACGCTGGCCCTTGACCGCCGGCGCCATGCCGAACTGACCGCCGGAGACCTCCACATTGTAGGCTTGAATCGCCTGTGTCACATCGTCCACCGTCAGGCTGTAACCCGTCAACTTGTCAGGATTGACCCAGACACGCATGGCGTACTCGCCGCCGAAGCCTTCCACCTCCCCAACGCCCGGTACCCGTGCCAGCACCTGCTGCACGGTGGTCAGAGCATAGTCTCTCAGGTCAAGATCGCTCATGCTGCCGTCTTCGGAAATCAGGCCCACCATGATCAGGTAGTTCCTGGTGGATTTGCGGACTGAGACGCCCCGGCGCTGCACTTGATCCGGCAGTTTCGCCATGGCCAGTTGGAGCTTGTTCTGCACCTTGGCCCAGGCGAGATCCGGGTCGGTTCCCGGTGCGAAGGTCAACTCGATGTTGGAGATGCCGGACGAATCACTGGTGCTGGACATATACAGCATTTTGTCCAGACCGGTCATCTGCTGCTCGATGATCTGCGTCACGCTGTTTTCCACCGTCTCCGCCGAGGCCCCGTTATAGAGGCAGCCGATCCTGATGGAAGGCGGGGCGATGGGGGGATACTGCGCGATGGGCAAGTTATAGATCGCCAGGCCACCCACAACCATCAGGATAATGGCAATGACCCAGGCGAAGACCGGACGATCCAGGAAGAATCTCGATAGCATTGCGCGCCTCCGTCAGTTCGATTTTGGGGCTGGCTGAGCCGCCTTTTTAGGCACTGCACCGCTTGTTCCACCCGCTTGAAACGGGACAACCTTTACGGCAGCGCCGGGCCGCACTCTTTGAAAACCCTCGACGATGACGCGCTCGCCTGGCGCAAGCCCCGAGGCGACGAGCCATCGGTCGCCGATGGCTCGATCGAGCGTGAGCATCCTCTGGGCGACCTTCCCCTCGCCGTCTGCAATCAGCGCAACGGGATTCCCCATAGGATCCCGCGACACAGCCTGCTGGGGGATCAGGATGGCCTCATTGTTGATACCCTCTTGCACCACGGTGCGGAGGAACATGCCTGGCAGGAGGTGGCTCTTTGGGTTGGGAACGATCACCCGCAGAGTAACCGACCCCGTTGTCGGCTCCACGGTGACGTCGCGGAACTGAAGCGTTCCTTCCTGGGGATACGTTGTGCCGTCTTCCAGGATGAGCCGGACCTTGCTCTGGTTTTCCCCGCTGTTATGGAGGCGGCCCTCCTCCACACGACGGCGCAAACGCAACATCTCGGTGGTGGATTGGGGTACATCGACATAGATGGGATCCAGCTGTTGAATGGTCGTCAGAGCTACGGGTTGCTGAGCAGTCACGAGGGCGCCTACGGTGACATTGGATTTGCCGATACGTCCTGTGATCGGCGCCACAACGTCAGTGTATCCCCGATTGATTCGGGCCATCTCTATTGTCGCTTCCGCCTGCTGGATGGCTGCCTCCGCGACGGCCACGGCTTCCTGATCGTTTTTTACCTGCGCCTCATTAGCCCGGAGTGTGGCTTCGGCGACTTCGGCCTCGGTCACAGCCTGGTCGCGCTGTAAAGCGGAGATGACTCTCTTTTCAAAAAGGTTTTCGTAACGCGAGCGGTTCGTCCGCGCGAGCTCCAGGGTAGCCCTCTGTCGCGCAACGCTGGCTACGCTCGCCTCCAGCGCAGCCCGCGCCCGCTCGGTCGCCCTCCGCATGCCGGAGAGGTTGGCCGCTGCGTTGTCGTAGGCGGCTTGAAAGGGGGCGGGATCGATTTGATAGAGTACTTTACCGGCCCTGACATCGGATCCTTCCTCAAACAGCCTCTTTTGAATGATGCCGTTCACCTGCGGACGAATTTCCGCTACCAGGTAGGCGGATGTGCGACCCGGCAATTCGGTGGTGAGGACCACCTGTTCCGGACTGACCGTCACGACGGCAACCTCAGGGACGGCAGGCTTCTCAGCAGCATGGTCCGAGCGACAGGCAGGCGCTATCAGTCCGGCAACGAGAATTCCCGCGCCAGCAATGAATTTGACTCTGTCACTGATTTTCATGAATACCTCTACGGGTTCGTTCTATTCCGGCATCCGGTGGGTGTGTTTTCTAAAGATTCATGAGCGCGCGCATTCCCGACGGCACGAATCTCCACGGGAACCGTTTTCTTTGTTAAGAAGCCAACGATCACAGACGGAGCAGGGGTAGAATTCTTGACTTTTCCATTGGAACAGGCTGAATCAAAAAGGGCTAAAGGGAGCGGATCTGGAACTATCCGCGGAATTTTCATTCCTTTGCTTCTCACAAGATCAATATTTAAAATTTTATTCAACATTTGTCAATCTTCCAACACGCGAGAAGGATTAGGTAAAATTAAGATTGACATTCAATCTTCTTTCGGCGATATTGTTTTGGGTTAAGCGATCAGAACCTTTGAGGACTTGGGAATAGGAATGAGAGAAAAAGAATCAAAAAAGATACTGGTCATCGATGATGAGAAGGATACCGTTGAGATGATTACGGTGCTCCTCAATTTAGAGGGATTTCAGGTCCTCCCCGCCCTTTCCGCGGACGAGGCGATGAGAATCTTAGAGGTTGAAAGCCAGAAAGTTCCGGAATCGGAAACACCCGTCGATCTGATCCTGCTCGACATTTTGTTAGGCGACGTGGATGGAAGAGAGATCTGCCTTAAGATCAAGGAGGATGAAAGATTGAAATTCATCCCGGTCATTATCCTTACCGTTCGATCCAGCCTTCAGGACAAGATCCACAGCCTCAATCTGGGAGCCGATGACTACTTGACCAAGCCGTTTATTAATGAAGAATTGCTGGCCAAGGTGAAGGTGATGCTCCGAATAAAAGATCTTCATGACGAGCTGAGGAGGGAGAAGGATAAGAATATCCTCCTCACCCAGGCATTGGAGAAACGGTACAGTTTCGGAAACATCCTCGGAAAAAACACCCGGATGCAAGAGGTCTTCGAGCTGATCTCGGACATTGCTAACACGGACTCCACCGTCCTCATCCAGGGAGAAAGCGGCACAGGAAAGGAATTGATCGCCAGGGCGATTCATTTCAACAGTCACCGGAAAAACAAACCTTTTATCGTGGCGAATTGTTCGGCCTATTCTCAGAACCTTCTCGAGAGTGAGCTCTTCGGCCACGAGAAGGGGTCTTTCACGGGAGCCATTCGGCGAAAGATCGGACGGTTTGAACTGGCCAATGGAGGGACGATCTTCCTCGACGAGATTGGGGAGGTCTCTCCCCCTACCCAGATCCTGCTGCTCCGGGTCTTGCAAGATCACCGCTTTGAGAGGGTCGGCGGAGAGGAAACCCTGGAGGTGGACGTCCGGGTGATTGCTGCGACGAATAAGAATCTGACGGA
>Ga0335084_10004685_pt1 | contig 13481 bp, 12 predicted proteins | sample Lox_Sample_44_FD_206721 | JGI IMG/M metagenome (GOLD analysis project Ga0335084, IMG submission 206721) | Soil microbial communities from Loxahatchee National Wildlife Refuge, Florida, United States - Lox_Sample_4.4 | ecosystem: Environmental > Terrestrial > Soil > Wetlands | place: USA... | reverse complement strand
TACCCATCCGCTCAGTTCTGCCGTTGAACGGCCGCTAACCGGAAATTCCCGATCCGCCCTCGGATGACTGGTTGTGGCCGACAAGCGACTTATGCCAATGGCAAGTTTCGACCCTGAGCCGTCATAGCGACTTCTCCAAACCGGCCGTTCGACTGAGGCCGAGCGGACTGTCGACCAGCTGGAGCTCTATACACTCAAGAAACGAGTACTTGGGGGAATTTGGACGAACAACGATCAAATCGTAGGGAGGGATGAGACCTGTTTGCTCGGGTTTGAGCAGTAAGTCCCCTCGTTCTCCTCGGGGCCTCATGCCGCTAGGTCCCTTCTCTCGGCTTTGATCGGCAGGCTCAAGAAGAATGTCGAGCCCTTGCCGAGGATAGACTCTACCCAGATGCGCCCGCCGTGCAACTCCACGATGCGCTTTGCGATCGCCAGCCCCAGCCCGGTGCCGCTCTTGCTCTTACTGACAGCGGTATCGCTCTGCTGGAACTCCTCGAATATCTTCTCTTGATCTTCCTGCCTGATGCCAGGCCCGGTGTCGGCTATGGCTGCCAGAAACATCCCATCGGAGGCGCTGACCCGCACCGTGACCTCACCCTTCTCAGTAAATTTGATCGCATTGCCCACCAGGTTCAGCAGAACCTGAGTAATGCGGCGTATATCGCCTTGACCAGCCGGCAGGTCCGGTGCCACGTCGGCTGTCAGACGCAGCTGCTTCTCGGCGGCCAGCGAACCTACCGCGCTGACCACGGCTTGGACCACGTCGCTGAAGGAGTAGGCGCTCAATGTGAGGACCAGCTGCCCCGCCTCGATCTTCGAGAGATCAAGCACGTCGTTGATCAGACCCAACAGGTGCCGCCCGCTCTTCTGCACACGGTCGAGCACTTCACTGATCTTGTCTGGCACCTCGCCATAGATCTGGTCGACGATCAGCTCGGTGTAGCCGAGGATTGCATTGAGCGGCGTGCGCAGCTCGTGGCTCATGTTGGCCAGAAACTGGGATTTGTGCTTGCTCGCGATCTCGAGCTGGTGGAACAGGCGCGCGTTCTGCATCGCCAGCGCAGATTGGCTGGCAAAGGTGGTAAGCAAATCGATCACCTGTTGCGGAAAGTTCCCGGGCTGGGTGCGGCTGACGACTAGCGCGCCCATCACTTGATCCTCGTACATCAGCGGCACCGCCAGCACGGCGCGAGAGCCGCTTTCGATTATCAGGTCGCGCAGTCGGCTTTCATACGCACCCTCTACGGAAATATCCGCAACCTGAACGGGCTGTCGTCTCGCGACAGCCTGGCCGGTCACCCCTTCACCCTTGCGCAGCGGATTGCGCCGCAAGGCGTCGGCGACCTTCTCGGCAAATCCGCTCGCCGCCCGAGGGCGCAGCTCCTCGGTGGCCGCGTCGTAGTCGTAGATCAACCCCGACTGCGTGCCCGCAAGCTGGTTCACGCGGGTCACGATGGTGCTCAGCACGGTATCGACATCCAGTGTTGAGCTGACCGCGCTGCCGATCTCGCCCAGCGCTTTGAGCTCTTCGACCGAGCGACCGAGCTCCGCGGTGCGCGTCTGAAGCTCGTTGAACAGGCGCGTGTTCTCGATCGCGATGACCGCCTGGTCGGCGAAAGTTTGAAGCATCGCGATCTGTCGGTCGCTGAACATCGCCGGCTCGGCACCAGTGACGGTGATCGCCCCGATCGGACTGCCGTCGCGCAGCATAGGGACGGCAAGAGCGGTGCGAAGGCCGGCCGCCTCAGCTGCATCTTGCAGGCGATATTCTGGATCCTCGCGAATATCCGGGAGGTAGACGACGGCACGGCTAAGAACAGCGCGGGCGGCCGCGCTAGCGCGGCCTGGCGGCATCGGGAACGCGCGGTGAGCCGTCTCGAGCCCTCCGGGACTGACACTGTCACCAGCCGCGACCTTGATGAGCTTGCCGTCAAACGTGAGAACCCATCCAGAGGTACCGCGGCACAGCTTGCGCGCATTCGCCGCAATCGTCTCAAATACAGGCTGCACGTCGCGCTGCGACTGGCTGATGACGCGCAAGATCTCGCTCGTGGCGGTCTGCCGCTCTAGAGCTTCGGTGAGAGCCTTGTTGCGCTCCTGCAGCTCCGTGAACAGGCGTGTATTCTCGATCGCGATGACCGCCTGGTCGGCGAAGGTCTTGATGAGATCGATCTGCTTGTCCGAGAAGGGTTGAACCTCCGTGTGACGGATCGTAATCACCCCGATAGCGATCCCCTCTCGAAGCATCGGGACGGCGAGCTGAGCACGGAAGCCAAGACGTACGGCGTAAGACTTCGAGCCACCGAACTCGTTGTCTGGAGTCTCCAAGAGATCTGCGGCCTCAACTACGCAGCGGTCGATGATGGCTCGCCCTGACATGAAATCTCGCCGAATGGGTAATCGCTCCTCCGGTAGCACCGTGGCTCCGTAGCCCGCCACCCGCCTCAGCGAATCGCCCTCGACCCGAAACAGGGTCGCGTCGCCAGAAGCGCATAGCCGAGCGGCGTTTTCCACAACCGCATCCAGCACCGGTTGCAGCTCGGTCGGCGAGCTGCTAATGACTCGGAGAATCTCGCTCGTCGCGGTTTGCTGCTCAAGGCGCTCTTGGAGCTCGGTAAATAGCCGCGTGTTCTCGATCGCGATCACGGCCTGGTCTGCAAACGTCTTGAGCAACGCGATCTGCTTGTCGGTAAACGGGAGAACTTTGGTCCGGCGGACCAGAATGGCCCCAATTGAGGCGCCTTCGCGGAGCAGGGGCATGGCCAGCGCTGTGCGAAAGCCAACGATTGCTTGAAACGGTTTGGCTGCGGGAAAGTCCGTCTCCAGCCTCGGTAATATGTCTTCCACGTGAACCATGGCTCGGTCGACAACCGCTCGACCCGTTATGGTCTCCCGCGTTAAGGGAAGTGGATGCGCGGCCATCGGTCCAACCGTAGCAACCGCCTGGAGAACATCGCCGTCGACGCGATAAATGGCTGCATCGTTGCCTGCACAAAGGCGCGCGGCACTTTGCGCGACGGCCTCCAAAACGGGCTGCAAGTCTGCGGGTGAGCTGCTGATCACGCGCAGGATCTCGCTGGTCGCCGTCTGCTGCTCCAGGGCTTCGCGCAGGTCGCGGGTACGCTCCTCCACCTTCTGCTCCAGCCCCGCATAGGCTTCCTGGAGTTTTACTGCCATGGTGTTGAACTCGCTCGCCAGGTCTCCGATCTCATCCCGGGTGCGCGCTTCAACACGCAGGTGAAACTCGCCGTGGGCCACGCGCTTCGTCGCTGCCTCCAATTCCCGCAGCGGACGGACGATAAATCGAGTTACCAGGAGGGCACCAGCGATCCCCAGGGCCACCACGATTGATGTCAGGAGAATGGACCCGCGACGCCGCTCCGCGACCTCTGCGCTGATGCGCGAGAGTGACAGACCGACCCGGGCGACCCCGACTCGTTCCACGAGACTCTTCCACTCGGTGGCCTGGAGGCCGGGCGATCCGGACTGCAGCGCCCCCGCGCGCGTCGCTCTGACAAGCCGCTTGCGAAAGATCGGTGCAGCGATGTCGTAGCGTGATCCCCCCGCGCGATCTTTGACCAACCGCCCCACGGGCCCGCTTTCGCCAACCGTCGAAGGAGCAGCGGACTCGACGATGCTGAGGATTTCCGGAGCGGAGATGGCGCCGATCTGGGCAAGGATCCCTCCGTGCTCATCCTGAACGATCGCAAACGCAACGTCCGGATCGCGGGCCACGCGGTTCACGAGACCGAGCAGTGCAGCCTGGTCCTGCGCCACGATGGCTACGCCACTCTCCTTGGCGAGGGTCGCGGTCAAGGCGCGGCCGGTCTCCACGAGATCCGCGACATGGATCTCCCTCTCCTGTTCGATGAAATACCAGGACAGCGATGCGGATGTAACCAGAATGAAGAGCGCGATCAGCAACGTGATCTTCGCTTGCACTCCCAGTCGCAAATCGAGAAGGCGGCTCACACGGTCAATTCCTGGAATGCCATGAGGGTACCGGGAAGATTGGCTTCCCGGAAGCAAGGCGCTCGGGCCAGACAACCACCTTCTTCCCTCGCTGCCATTGGACGAGCAGCACGTCATGCCCGATCTGCTGTCCGTCCTGGTCGACTCTGTAATGGCCGTAGACCGTGACAGTGTCGAGGCCAGCGAGGGCATCGCGGATCTTTTCCCGATTGAGCGCCCCGACCTTCGAGACCGCAGCCTGCAGGAGCTGCCCGGCTGCGTAACCGAACGCCGCGAGACCGTTGGGCGGATGCCCGAACTCCCGCTGGAAGGCATCGATGAACACCTTGGCTTCCGGGAGATCGAAGCTCGCGTCGGGCTCCCAGTGGGACACCCCCAGAACGCCCTCCGCATCACGCCCCAGTATCCCGCCGAACTGAGGCAGCTCTGCAAACCGAACAGCGTAGAGTGTCGGCATGAAGTCGAGCCGCTTCAGCTCGCGGGTCATCGCGATCTCATCGTTTGGATAACCGGTCACGAGCAAAGCCTCTGGGGCCGCCGCCTTCGTCCTTGCCATCAGCCACGTGAAGTCCTTGGTGTCCTGCGGATACGAGTTGTAGAAAACCACCCGAAACCCGCTCTCACGAGCAGCATTCATGGCCCCGAGGCCCATGTCGTGATTCCCCGGATCGCCCGCAGAGTCAATAACGGCGATGCGCTCAAGGCCGCGCTGTTTGGCCACGGCCAGCGCGCCGTCCATGTAGTGCGCGGCGGGCGGGGGCACTCCGAACACATAGCGGTAGCCGCGCTTCCAGATCTCCTCCGATACCGCATACACAGGCATCGGATAGCCGAGCTTCTCGGTAACTGTGCTGGCGACGGTCACGTTCGGGCTGCCGAAGGGACCGAGAACGAGGTCCACCTTGTCCTCGAGGATCAGCCTCTGATAGTGAGCCACGCAGGTCTGCGGATCGCTCTTGTCATCGTAGAGCGTCAGTTCCACGCGTCGTCCCAGGAGCCCGCTGCGGGCGTTAAGATCCTTAGCCCACAGGCTGTATCCCTCGCGGACAAAGTTGCCGGGGCCCGCATAAGCGCCGGTCAACGACAGGGCAGCACCGATCCTGATCGGGCCTTTGGTAGCCTCGCGCGGACCCTCGCCGCATCCCGCCACCGCTCCTGCGAAGACCGCGACGAGGAGAAGAGTGCCTGTGAGCTTCGTCGCAAAGCTCTCCCTCGCAGATCCGCCCGAAACGGGATCTGGAAGAAGAACGTCGAGCCCCTGGTGGGGACCGACTTCACCCGACTGCAGCACCTTCGACGTCATTGTCTGCTCACCGCGGCTGTACGGGAAAGTGGGCTATTTTCGCCTAAACGAACGTGCACAGGGGCCGCAGGCGCGGCGCTAGGTGCTCAGCCCGGCGGAAGAAGCTAACGTCTGCTTCCTGGCGAATTGGACGACGCGCTCAACCGACCGCTCTTGGCCGACAGCGGGCTTTATGCCAACGGCAACTGCCGACCCAGACCGGCCGCACGACTCGTCCGGAAGCGGGCGTTCAACAAGACTCCGACCAGCGGGCCCCGTCTAGCAGACCACGTTCACCCGAGGCGGCCACGATTGGTCGACCAAAATGGCAGCCCTGATCGGTGAGCTCAAGACCCTCGGTATTCGCTCTGTCCATCCGGTGCCCACACTTCCCACTGGAATTAGTTCCCCCGTACACAATAACCGGCACCGATAGTAAAGCTCACGAACTGACAGGGTTTCATCCTGCTCGCTTTCGTAAAGCTACTCCGATAACGTAATAGATGATGAAAACGACACTGACACCAGCGCACAATGCCGCCATAAAAAGCGGCACCAATGGCAGTACCATTGCTGCATCAGGATCGGTCGTTACCGCGCGGATTGTCTCCGTAATAGTAGCTGCGGCCACTGCCAGATTTAGCAATCCGAGTCGCATACCCAGGGAACCATGGAGCAAGAAGTAACCTACTAAAGTGCCAAGCACCGGCACGACCCCCCATACATACCATCGGAACCACTCCGTTTTTGATGGATCAGGAGGCTCTGGACCCGTGGGCATAACCTCCATGATCCACAATAAGATCAAGAAGCACGAGTAAACGGCCCCTGTGCCAATTATGTTTCGCACACTGGGCGATAGACCCATGTAAATCGCAACCAGCGGTTTCTTCACTCTCTCAATGTGCAGTAAAAAAAGCTACTCATCAATCGGCTGTGGGCACCATTGACCTAAGTCAAGACGCTGCGGCACTGGGACGCGCATCATGTTCATGTCGTTGTATTACGTTGATACTTCTCGCGGTAAGGTTTCCGGCCACAGCGTCTTTGCCAGGCTCTGGACTCATGGGCTCCCCGCGCCCGTGGCTTTAGCGTGCGGGACGTAGAGATTGACTGTTGGGAAACTCTGAGGCGGTAGTTTGAGGATCATGGCGCGGAACAAAGATCGGAAGCTTGCGTGCGTGATAGCGCTGGCCACAAGCTTGACAGTTCGATCGCGCGTGCGGTTATTGGTTATCTTATCGTTTGGGTTGACATCATGCATGTTGCCGATGCCGACTGCGAAATACGAGATGACGGACAAGCAGTCAGCCGAGGCCGGAGAGGTGGTGGTGTTTGGCAGAGTCAACTTCGTAGAGGAGGGCAAAGAGCTATCTTGGGCCGGATCCCAACCCGGGAAGGAGTGCCATGTCGTGCTGGTGAACGAAGCCACCTCAAAAGCGGAAGCCTACTACTTAAAGGGCTATGGCTCGTTCTACTGGCACTTGCCACCCGGCAAATATGAGATCACAGGTTTTACGTGGGTGACTGCTCTAACCCTCACCGGTCGCATGCTTGCGGAGTTCACGATCTCGCCCGAGCAGCAGCCTACCTATATTGGCACTTTGGTCGTTTCATTCCCCAAGGGACGCTTTGGCGGCGGGTACAGTTTGATGATTTCCGATGAGTATGATCAAGCAGTGGCCGCACTGAGGACGAGGTATCCGGCCCTCCAGGGCGCTCCAGTCAAGAGGCTAATGCAACTAGGAGACAACAGGTGAAATGGGCGGCGGTAGTTGCCGTCGTCATAGGTTTGGCGGGCTGCGCCACTTCTTTCCCTGGCGTCAAACCGCTTTATCCGCCAGCGGGCAACCCGATTTTGCCGCCAAAGGTGGACAGCCTTCAGCCCACCTTGCGCTGGGAGGCCTCAAAGACCCCTGACGTTTCCTATGATGTAGTCATCTACGAGGGGATCGAGATCGTTAAGTGGAACCCAGAAGAACGGCAAGTTGGGAAGATGGTCTATTACCGGGAAGCAATTCAGGGGACGGAGCATAAGCTCGAAGAACCACTAAAGCCGGATGCGCTGTATTACTGGTCGGTGCGGACAAGGAAGGGGGACCGCTATTCGGGTTGGTCTCGGTATGACTATTCTGAACTTGGCGGTCTTGCCTACTACAGTGTGAACGCCCTGTTCAGCTTCAGGACGCCGAACACTCAGTAGATGTGACGTTGAGTAGTGAGGCTATCGTAGGCCAATCAACTGCTCGGTGCGCCATGCCTTTGACCCGCCTATGCTGGTGATCCTGGATTAGCATGGGAATTGTGATATCTGCAGCGAACGACCGCTTTGGAGAATCAGATCAGACGACCGCTCCTGGCCGACTTCAGCCGGCTGAGACCAAGGACGTTTCAAACATGTCAGTCACTCCTTCGAGCGACATGATGAGATAAGCTTCCGGTGGCAGAATCTGGATCACCCGGACCAAACTGTCGCTCAGGCCTCCACTCCAGATGAACTTGCGCTTCAGCGTTGCCCTTATGCTTTTGCTTGCGCTCAGCAGTTGCGCCACGTTCTACACGCCGCGCAAACCCATGCCGATCGCCGAGGTCGTCGAGCTGAGCAAGTCCAACACGCCGCCGCCGTTGATGATCCAGCGCATCCGCGAGTCGGGTACGACCTACGCGCTACGCGGCGCCGACTTCGCCAAGCTCAAGGCCGATGGCGTGCCCGATCCGGTGCTGGATTATCTGCAGCAGTCCTTCGTCGACGACATCGATCTACAAACCCGTTACTGGGTGACGGGGGAGGCTAGCCTTGGTGCCTGCCCTTGGTGCTACCCCCAGCCGGTAGACGTGAACAAGTTGGAATCGGGCTATGGAGTGGTTCCTGCCACCCCGCCAGGTCGGTATCAGACAGGTCGACCGATGGGCACGCCGGACTGGGTGCCGTATCCGCAACGTCCCCCGTCTGGCACGTTCATCTCAGTGTCGGACATCGAGCAGATGTCGAAGGACAGCCTGCCCGATGCGCAAATCATCGAGCGGATCAACCACTCGCCGCTGACGCATGTGATTGGCGTGGGTGGCACCTTCACCATCCATACGCAACCGGCTGCGGGCCTGAGCGGTTCCCAGCTGGCGCTTTTGCATGAGCAGGGCGTCGCCTACCCGGTACTGGACGCCTTGCAAGGGCAGTTTCTAGCTCAGTTCATCGAAGTCGAGCGCCTGCGCTATCAGAACATCGGCCAAGGCTCGGCATCAATGAATTGAAGCTTGGCGGGCGTCTAGGGCCGAACCGCTACGCCGTGCGCGCCGAGAGATGGGCCACATCGATCGAGGCGGCCTTTCGGCAAGCGCTACCAGCCTTGAAGAACCTCAGCCCAAAACGGCGGGACCGGAAAGAGCGAGAAGCAACGGGAGTAGCCAGCACATGCTGGCCTTGGAAAGCTCCGACTGACTCTGTCGCCGATGCATCACCATCACTATGACGTCGAGATATCTTACAACTGCCCTGCAACCCCTGCGGAAGGAGCTGCTAGTGGATTGATTTGACATTCTATTTACAACCTGGCGCACCCGATGCTTACGCCCTAAATGATTTGATATGCAGCGCATTCGAGCCAAAAGGGGCCGCAGCCAAGCCGATCGAGCGCTGCGCAGAGCCTGCTCTGAAATTGTGTGGCAAGGGGATATGTGTGAGGACATTGCTTGCTCTAGCCGTGTTGAGCATTTCGAGTATCGCGCTTGCTGCACCCATCACCTTCAATCTGCGTGACACGACGACGATCGAGCCGATCGACGACGTCAACTCTTTCAGCCTTACCCAAGACAGCCTTACCGCGACGCTTTCGGCAGAGCCAGCGACCTTCAACGAGCCACCCCTGAGGAATCTGGTCCTGAATGTAACGACTTCCTCTTTCGGGGTTAATGTAGATGGAACCACTTGTGCCCCAGCAGCAGAGAACTCGGCTCAGATCGACGGCGGCTGTATACCAGAATCCATCGACATCTTCTTTGACCACGGCGTATTTCTGAATAGCCTCAGGGTGTCGAGCTTCGGGTCGACCGATGAGGCCCTGGTCACCATTGGCGCCACGACAATCGACATCTTGAGCACTGGTGCTCATTTGCTGGGTGATACTTTCCTGGCCAAAGGAGACCCTTGGTCAATCGCATTTGTCGCAGGCAATGGATTCAGCTTTGACAACTTCACGGTCACCGTACCCGAGCCAGGAACGCTTGCCCTTTTGTGCGCTGCCTTAGCAGCGGGCGGTTTGCTGAGAGGAAAGCGCACACAAAGATTGCCGCTGCATTGACGCGGAATCGGGACCACAGTCGGCGAAAAGAGATCACTCATGCGCGCAAAGGCTTATAAAGTCCTTCTGGCCGTCACGCTTGCCGGTGCACCGCTAACCACCGTGTTTGCTGGGCCGACGTCTGTGACCATCGCCGGTAGCCTACAGAGCGAGGCTGGCTGCGCTGGTGATTGGGACCCGGCCTGCGCGACCACTCATCTTAGCTACGATGCAAGCGACGACGTTTGGCAGGGTAGTTTTGGCCTCCCCGTTGGCAGCTATGAGTACAAGGCGGCGCTCAACGATAGCTGGACCGAAAACTACGGCGCCAACGCGCAACCCAACGGAGCCAACATACCCCTCAACCTCGGGGCGGGTACGTCGGTCAAGTTTTACTACGACGACAAGTCACACTGGGTCACTGACAACGTGAACTCACGGATCGCTGTCGCTCCTGGAAGTTTCCAAAGCGAACTTGGTTGCCCTGGCGATTGGGATCCGAGCTGCCTTCGCTCATGGCTTGAGGACGCAAACGGCGACGGGATCTATCAGTTCCTGACCACCGCGCTGCCAGCGGGCAACTACGAGGCGAAAGCAGCTATCAACGAGTCATGGACTGAGAACTACGGGCAGGGCGGGGTAGCAGATGGGGCAAACATCGGATTCAACGTACCGTTTGACAACGCACCGATGCTCTTTTCTTTCGTGTCTCAAACGAATGTCTTGACTATCACGACTGCAGCGACCCCGGTTCCCGAACCCGCCACTCTGACCCTTCTCGGCCTGGCCTTCGCAGGAATAGGCTGGGCGAGACGACGCAAGCTGAACTGACAACAAGAGAGAAGAAGAGAAAAAGCGCGCACTTGCTAGTTACTCACCCCGCCCGCGTGGCGGGGTTTTTGTTTCTAGCGCTGGTAGGAGGAATTGGCACGCGTCGCTCTGAGTGAATCGGTGCGCCCTCGTCCGCCGATGCAGCAGTTCCATGGAAGGAAACGTTTAGGCACGTGCTTGCTCCAAGCGCTTTTTCAGCTCCTTGATGGCCTGACTTCGACCTCGGTTTGTTGGCAGGGCCGTGAGCCTTTCGATTTCCTGCTCCAACTCGTGTAGGCGACGCACGCGCTCGTGTTCTTGCTTTGCCAAGTACTCACGCTTCGAGCGATAAAAGGAATCACGAAGCGCTTCCCATTCCTTTGGTTTCGACTTTGGTGGAATGGGCGTCTTGTGCCCGAGGCACTCGCAGGCCTGACCACATGAAGGACAGCGAACGTCGGCAGAGCCGCCGGGACGACGCACCGCCGCGTGGCACACGAAGCAGACCCATGCGTAATTACTCATACGTGACGTACTACATCAGCGGCTGCCTAAGGAGCGGCGCGAAGCGATCTGTTGGAGAGTTCGCTGCATATAAACTTAGACGTGCGCGAGTGATCAGCGGGCAAGCACTAGGACATCTGCGCCAATGTGAGCGAGCATGAGTGGCCACAGTTGTCGGTAGCGTGCATACACCAGGCCAAAGAATACACCCATGCAAAGGAGACTAAGCGCACCCGCCGGGCCTTGGTAGACATGAGCGACCATACGCAGAAAAGCGCTGACTCCGAGTACCAGGGGCAAGTCATGACGTTCCAGTGCCCTAAACACGTAACCCACTAGAAAGAGTTCTTCGAAACCTCCGTTTACAATTGAAGCGAGTACAGCCACCGGAAAAGTCGTCGAGATCGACTGTGAAAGCTCCGTAAGCGGTTCCACGGTTCCTCCAAGGCCGCGACCTATATCAACGGCGGCCCAGTTCAGAAGGAAATCCAGAAGTAGTAGCAGAAGGCCAGCGCCCGAGCCGGTCCAAGTGATCTGGATAGGGAAATCCCGATGAGACCAGCCGCGTGCGCGAAGAAGGAGGAATGCGACCGCCCCCGCCACCAGTTCGTGACCAATCAGGCCAAGAAGGTAAGCGTCATCGAATGCGGGATGGGCGGCCATGCCAACTGCCATCGAGGCAGAGCGGAAGGCGAACCAACCCCAGCAGACACCCACCATGATGAGAAACTCACCCCAGCCGGGAATGCGTTGAAGCAGGCGTGCAAACGTCATATGATTTCGTCTAACCTTTCCGGTCAGAGGTGCCCGATTGCGGGGGTCCGCCGCACGCGACGGCTATGAATTCATTCCTCTTTCCTTGCGCTTTGCTTGCTTCCGCCTAATCACTTCACCCAATGGAGTATCGGGGTCCTTCTTGAAACCGCGCAGCCGCTTGTTAAGCACCCCAGCCTTTAGCGTTGCATCAGCCTGAGCTTTGCGCTCCTCGGATGATTCCGAGTCGACCATGGCCAGAACTTGGTTGGCAAATCGACGCTCTTCCCGGTGTGATCGCTGTTTCCCGCGCCGAATGTTCTTTCGGCTCGCGTGAGGACTCTCGCCATAGGTATTGCGGCGGTCACGCATCAGGCTCAGCCTCTTCTTCTCAGTGGGCGACTTGACCTTGCTCATGATGTGTAACGCTCGCCTTCGCGAGTGTCCAAGGACTCACGGGCTAGTCGCTGTCGTGGCACTCCTCCTCGTAGACCCCGACCACGACGATCTCGTAGGGCAAGCTCCAGTTGAGCACCTCGGGTCGCTCCTTGCTGTGTTTGACGCGCCAATCCACCAACGTCAAATTGATGCGTGGTATGCCCAGCACGACCAGGCAATCTCCTGCGGACTTGTCTCGAATTGCGATCTCAGGAGGTGTGTCCTTAACGAAGACCATCCGCCGCTTACGTGCCACCAGTTCGCCCTGGTCGTTCATGACTTTGGCGAACGCCATGCGCCCATCGTCCACGGGTAGGGCCTTCTCGTTAAGTTCCATTTCGAACTTGACGTAGTTCATACCCGCCATGGGGGTTTCGATCTTCACCTTACCGCCGCTCATCGGCGTGATCCGGGAGCGAGTGCGCTCGTAGACGGTGAAGGCTTGCTCGGTCTCTTTGGGCTGGTAGCCTTGGATGGGGTGAAGTGTGCTCTTTACGTCGATGCCGGCGAGTTCAGTAACCGGGTGAATTTCGAACACGTGGTCGGGATTCGTCGTGTCGAAAGCCGCCAGGGACTTACCCTGGGTGTGCTGGGTGTCCCCGCCATGCTCGGCCCAGATCCGCCAGACGCCGATGACTTTGACGCGCTGTCCGGTCCCCTCTGTTGCGTGTACGGCGTCCACTGCGTCCGACTGCTCTGCAGCGTTCATGATCTCCGCAACAGTAGCCAGGCCGATGTCATCAGGCGCCCGCCCCGCAATGTGTATGTCGGCGTCCTTGCTGGGGGCGTTGGGCTTCTTGTGGGCCTTGTCGATGATGTAATTGGCTTGGATGGTGGCTCTGTTCTTGTATTTCTGGATGAACGTGTCCTTCAAGACCAGGACATTCTCCGCGCTAGCGCGCCAAGGTGAGCAGGTCAGGAGAGCGACGCTTAGCGTTAGCGCTGTGCGGCCGATCATGCCCCGCCATGGTGTCTTAGTCATAGTCTCCTCCGTTCGCGACTTGAGTCTCGACAAACCTCGAAGGTAATCTACTCTTCAGTGACGGGTCTGCACCTATGACTTTGGTGGTATCACACTCCTCTCGTAGCCCCTGACCGCGGTGGAGACGCATTGACCCATTATCGGGGCCATGCAGTGGTTTTGGTCAAGGCGCGAAGTTACTCGCTACTTTGCAACCCGAAGAACTTCACGTACTCCTGCGTCCAGTCGGGCTGGAGAAAGATCGCCTACCCCAGCTCCAGCGTGATGTCGCCCCGGCATACGGCGCGGTAGCGGAACCTCTGTGCCCGCTCCTCAGTCTTGGGTATCGAGACGGCACAGCGGTTATCCGCACGAGACCATGCGGGACGCGTCGGCCGGAGCGCCCGTAAGGCTATCGGTGGCGGGCCCTGCCAAGTTGATAACGTGAAAGGGCTGTCAGAGCGTAGAGAAGAACAAACCCAGC
>Ga0335084_10004684_pt1 | contig 13483 bp, 11 predicted proteins | sample Lox_Sample_44_FD_206721 | JGI IMG/M metagenome (GOLD analysis project Ga0335084, IMG submission 206721) | Soil microbial communities from Loxahatchee National Wildlife Refuge, Florida, United States - Lox_Sample_4.4 | ecosystem: Environmental > Terrestrial > Soil > Wetlands | place: USA... | reverse complement strand
GGCAGCTTCTGGATCGCGGCCAGGTCGGTGGGCTTCATCAGCACCACCGGTGTGCCGTCGTAGCCGCTGGCCTTGAGCAGGTCCTGCGCCTTCTTCAGGCTGGACTTCATCTGCAGGTCGGAGCCGGCGGTGCTGCCGTAGGGCGAGCCGCAGATGAACAGCGAGCCGCACGTGTGATACAGCGCCTTGACGCCGACCTGCGCGCGCAGGAACGCCTCCTGGTTGAACGCCGCGATCGCCGCCTGCCGCACCTTCGGGTTGTCGAACGGCTTGTGCAGATGGTTGAAGCGCGCCATGTACTGCAGGCCGTAGGTGGCGTACTTGGGCAGCTGGATGTCGGGGTCGGCCTTGGCGGCCTCGTACTGATCGAAGCCGAGCGCCTCGATGATGTCGACCTCGCCCTTCTGCAGCGCCGACAGCTGCGCCTGCGCGTCGCGCAGCGCCAGGTTCCACTCGACGCGGTCGACGTACACGCGCTTGCCGCCGGTGCTGCCCGACGGCGGCTCGCTGCGCGGCACGTACTTGGTGTTCTTCACGTACACCGCCTTGTCGCCAGGCTTGAACTCCTCCTTGACGAAGATGTACGGGCCCGAGCCGATGTGCTCCTCGATCTGCTTGAACGGGTCGGTGTCGGCGACGCGCTTGGGCATGATGAACGGCACGTTCGAGCTCGGCTTGCCCAGCGCCTCGAGCACGAAGCCGCAGGCCTCGCCGAGGAAGATGCGGAAGGTGTCGGGTGCCGGCGAGTCCATGCGCTGCACGAACTGCATCAGCGCCGAGCCCATCGCGTCGCGCTTGCCCCAGCGCTGCAGGCTGGCGATCACGTCGTCGCCGGTGACCGGTTTGCCGTCGTGGAACTCCAGCCCCTTGCGCAGCTTGAAGGTCCACAGCCGGTGGTCCGGGCTCTCGACCCAGCTGTCGACCATCTGCGGCTTGACCTTGCCGTTCTCGTCGGTGCCGAACAGCGTGTCGTAGATCATGTAGCCGTGGTTGCGGCTCATGTAGGCCGTGGTCCAGATGGGGTCGAGCACGGCGAGGTTCGAGTGCGGCACCACGCGCAGCACCGAGCTTTGCGCCCAGGCCGCCGATGAACCGACCCAGGCACTGCCGGCCAGCAGCAGCGCGACCAACGTCTTTCGCAGGAGAGTCATGGGCGCACCTTCGTGTGAGTGGCGCGGCCGATGCACGACGCGTGCCCGCCGCGGGTTCGGCGATTGTGCGGACCGTGGCGCGAGCCCCGGTTGGGACAAACACCGGGGCGCGTGCGCCTACCGTCTGCGCGGCAACGTGGCGGCGTGCTCGCCGACGTCCCAGAACACGCCGGCCATCATGCGCAGGCCTTCGCGCATCAGCGGTGCCAGCACGTGCTCGTTGGGTGCGTGCTGCGAGCACGCCGGGTACGAGTGGGGCACCCACACGGTGGCCAGGCCGAGGATGTCGGCGAACACGTCGTTCGGCAGCGAGCCGCCGAGGTTGGGCAGCAGCGCCGGCCGCTGTCCGGTGGTGGCCTCGATCGAGCGCAGCGTCAGCCGCACCCACTCGTTGTCGGGGTCCAGCCGCGTCGCGGCCATCACCACCGGCTCGCTGACCTCGAGGTCAGCGAAGCCGTGCCGCTGCAGGTGCGCGACGACATGCCGGCGCAGGTTGGCGGCGTCGGTGCCGACCACGAAGCGCAGCTGCAGCGTGGCCCGCGCCTCGTGCGGAATCGCATTGACCGGCTGCGTCGCGTTGCCCACGCCGATCGCGAGCACCTCGATCGTGTTCCAGCCGAACACGCGTTCGGCCGGCGTCAGGCCGGGCTCGCCCCAGTCGCGATCGATCACGGGGTCGTCGGCGCCTGCGCCGACCTCGATGTCGGCCAGCGCTCGCTTGACCGACGGCGGGATCGGCGGCGGGCGCAGCGCGTCGATGGCGATGGCTCCGCGCGCGTCGACCAGCGACGCGATCGCGTGCGACAGCACGGTGCCCGGGTTGCGCAGCAGGCCACCCCAGTTGCCGGAATGGTGGCCGCCTTCGCGCAGGCGCAGCACGAGGTCGAAGTTGGCGACGCCACGGGTGCCGAGGTAGACGGTCGGCCGCTCGGCGTGCAGGCGCGGGCCGTCGCTGGCGATCAAGGCATCGGCCGCGAGCGCGGCCCGGTGCGCGCGACAGAACTCGGCCAGGCCCGGCGAGCCGGTTTCCTCGCCGGTCTCGAACAGGCACTTGAGGTTGAAGCCGAGGCGGCCGCCGCGTGCCGACTGCACCGCGGCCAGCGCAGCCAGGTTGATGCTGTGCTGGCTCTTGTTGTCGGCGGTGCCGCGGCCATACCAGCGCTGGCCCTGCACGGTCAGCGTCCACGGATCGATGGCGTCGCGCCAGCGGCCTTCGAGCCCGCGCACCACGTCGCCGTGGCCGTACACCAGCACGGTCGGCAGCGCGGCATCCTCGACGCGTTCGCCGATCAGGAACGGCTGCCGACCCGGCAGCGGGTTGTCGTGCAGAGACGAGCGCACCCCGAGTGCGGCCAGCGACGGCGCGAGCTCGTCGCGCAGGTAGGCCTGCAGGTCGGCCGCGCGCTCGGGGTTCTGGCTCTCGGTGCGATAGGCAACGCGACGGGCCAGCGTGCGCTGGAAGCCGCCACTGTCGAACTCGCGCTCGACGGCGGCCAGCGCGTCGGCCCGTGTGCTCATCGCGATGCGCTCCTGCCCATGCGCCGCATCATGCCAGCAGCGCGCGCGTGCAAGCTGCGCGCCGGCTACATCGGCAGGCCGACGTAGTTCTCGGCCAGCGCCTTCGACGCCGCTTCGGAGTGCACCAGGTAGTCGAGCTCGGCCAGTTGCACTTTGCGGTCGAACGAGGCGCTGGTCGGGAAGTTGTGCATCAGCGAGGTCATCCACCACGAGAACCGCTCGGCGCGCCAGATGCGGCGCAGGCAGCGCTCGGAGTAGTGCTCGAGGTCCGACGCGCGGCCCTTGTAGTGACCGACCAGGCCCTGCGCCAGGTAGCCGACGTCGGTGGCGGCGAGGTTCAGCCCTTTGGCGCCGGTGGGCGGCACGATGTGCGCGGCATCGCCGGCCAGGAACAGGCTGCCGAAGCGCATCGGCTCGCAGACGAAGCTGCGCAGCGGGGCGATGCTCTTCTCCAGCGACGGGCCGGTCACCAGATGGGCCGCAGTGTCGGCCGGCAGACGCGCGCGCAGCTCGGCCCAGAACGCGTCGTCGGACCAGCGCTCGAGCTTGTCGTCGAGCGAGCATTGGACGTAGTAGCGGCTGCGCGTGCGGCTGCGCATGCTGCACAGCGCGAAGCCGCGCTCGTGGTTCAGGTAGATCAGCTCGTGCGACACCGGCGGCACATCGGCCAGCAGCCCGAGCCAGCCGAACGGATAGACCTTTTCATGCAGCGCGATGCGATCCCTCGGCACGCTGGCGCGGCACACGCCGTGGAAGCCGTCGCAGCCGGCGATGAAGTCGCAGTCGATCGCGTGCGCCTGCCCGCCCTGTCGGTAGCGCACGCTTGGATGCGTGCCGTCGAAGTCGTGCACGCTGACCGCTTCGGCCTCGTAGACGGTGGTGCGGCCTGAGGCCTTCCGTGCCTCCATCAGGTCGCGAGTGACCTCGGTCTGGCCGTAGACCATCACCCGCTTGCCGGTGAGGCCGTTCAGGTCGATGCGGTGCCGTCGGCCGCTGAAGCAGAGGTCGAAGCCGTCGTGCGGCAGGCCTTCGTCGTGCATGCGCGCGCCGACGCCGACCTCGTCGAGCAGGTCGACGGTCACCTGCTCGAGCACGCCGGCCCGGATGCGGCCGAGCACGTAGTCGGCACTGCGCGCCTCGAGGATCACGTTGTCGATGCCGGCCTGGCTGAGCAGGGCGCCGAGCAGCAGGCCCGACGGGCCGGCGCCGACGATGACGACCTGGGTGCGCATGGGGTGTCTCCTGCGGGCGGGCTGCCGCCCGCGCTCTCGATGGACCGCCAGCCTACGGGCGCCGGGCCGCGCGCTCAATGGACGGATGGCACCAGCGCTTTCACAATTCGAACATTCCGATCGCCGCGCCCGCGCTTCGACGATGGCCACCCACCCCGCCGCCCTGCCGACCTACACCCTCTACGGCGATGCCGACCAGAACCCGGCCACCGACTGGCTGCACTGGGAATCGATCGCCGAGCGCAGCCGCCGCCACAACTGGGAGATCCGGGCGCACCGCCACGCGTCGCTCTTTCAAATTTTGTACATCCATCGTGGCGGCGGCCGGGCGACCGTCGACGGCCAGTCCTGGCTGCTGCGCGGGCCCTGCGTCCTGAGCGTGCCGGCGCTGGTGCCGCACGGGTTCCGCTTCAAGCCGGGCATCGACGGCAGCGTGTTCACCGTGCTGCAGGCGCATGTCGAGCAGGTGCTGGCGGCGGCCCCGGCGCTGCCTGCGCGCGTGCTGCAGCCGCGGATGATCGGGTTGCACGGCGCAGCCGCGGTCGCCATCGCGCACGCGGTGGACCGACTGAAGGCCGAGTTCATCGGCACGCAGCCGTGGCGCGCACTGGCGATCGACGCGGCGCTGTGCTCGCTGCTGGTGGCGCTGGAGCGCGCCGCGCCGCGCGGGGAGGCGCAACGCCCGCAGCGCGGCTCGCGCGCGGCGCTGCACCTGCAGCGCTTTCGCGCGCTGGTCGATGCGTCGTATCGCACACAGCCATCGCTGGCCGCGCTGGCGCGGCAGCTCGGCATCACGCCAACGCAGCTCAACCGCGTGTGCCAGCAGCTCACCGGCCGCAGCGCGCTGGCGCTGTTGCACGCACGCGTGCTGCTGGAGGCGCAGCGCGACCTCGCCTATACGACGCTCAGCGTCAAGCAGGTCGCGCTCGGACTGGGCTTCGGCGACGCCGGCTACTTCACCCGCTTCTTCCAGCGCCTGTCCGGGCGCACGCCGACCCAGTGGCGGGGTCAGGCCCATGCGCTGGACCGAGCCCGGGTGCCGTCTCGCACCGCGCGGCGCGTCGCAGCGCCCGCCGCCGACCGGCAGACGGCTCAGGCGGCGCGGGCCTGATCGACCTGCGCGTAGACGCTGCCGAAGCGGTTGGCGAGGAAGTCGTCGAGCGAGACGTCCTCCTGGCGCACGAAGCCGCGCTGCGGCGCGCGTCCCTGCGCCAGCAGGTCCAGCATCGCGCAGGCGGCCGACGCGGTGGTCACCTGGATGCCGCTGCGCAGCTTGCCGGCCAGCACCTGCGCGTAGATCTTGCGCGCGTAGGTCTCCTGCATCAGGCGGCCGTCGCGCCAGCCGCTGACGGTGACGAAGATCACCACCACGTCCTGCATCGTCGCCGGCACCGCGTGCTCGAGAATGTCCTTCAGCAGGTCGCGCCGCTCGCGCAGCCGCAGGTCGTGCAGCAGCGCCTTCATGATCGCGGCGTGGCCGGGGTAGCGGATGGTGCGGTAGTTCAGCGTGCGCACCTGGCCCTCCAGCGTCTCGGCCAGCGTGCCGAGGCCGCCGGAGGTGTTGAACGCTTCGTACTGCACGCCGTCGAGCGCGAACTCCTCGCGCTCCTCGAGCGCCGGCACCTCGACGCGGCGGCCGTCGACGATGGCCTCGCACGGTTCGATGTACTCGTTGATGACGCCTTCGGTGCTCCACGTGAGGTTGTAGTTGAGCGCGTTGCTCGGGTAGGCCGGCAGTGCGCCGACGCGCATGCGCACGCTGTCGAGCTTGTCGAAGCGGCGTGCCAGGTCGGCGGCGACGATCGAGATGAAGCCCGGCGCCAGCCCGCACTGCGGGATGAACGCGGTGTCGGCGCCGGCGGCCAGTTCGCGGATGCGCCGCGTGCTGGCGACGTCTTCGGTGAGGTCAAGGTAGTGGGTTCCTGCGGCCCGTGCCGCCTCGGCGATGCGGGTGGTCAGGTGGTATGGAGCAGCGCTCAGCACGGCAAAGCGGCCGCGCAGCATGTGTTGCAGGGCACCGGCATCGGCCACGTCGACCACCGCGGTGTGCAGGCGCGGCGTCGGCGGCGTGGCGCGCAGCGCGGCCAGCGAGCGGTCGGCCAGCGTGACCTCGTAGTCACCGCCGCCATGCGCCAGCAGGTCCGCCGCGACCTGGCCGATCTTGCCGGAACCGACGATCAGGATGTCTTTCATGGCGGTCGCCTCCGAGTTCAAGGGTTGACCCTGATTTTCGTCGCAGGCGCTGCAAATTGAACAGTCGGTCCTGACGATTCGGCGTGCCGATTTCGGCGGTTCGACGACAATGATCGGCGATGAGTTCAATCCGGCTGGACACCACCGACCAGGGCCTGCTGGCGCTGCTGCGCGAGAACGCGCGCGCACCGACCGCCGAGCTGGCGCGCAAGCTCAAGCTGTCGCGCACCACGGTGCAGAGCCGGCTGGCCAAGCTCGAGCGCGAGCGCGTGATCGCGGGCTATACGGTCAAAGTCAGTCCGGAGGTCGAGGCCGCCCAGGTGCGGGCCCACATCCTGATCACGCTGGAGCCGCGCAAGGCGCTGTCGATCGAGACCGCATTGCGGCGCATCCCCGAGCTGCGCACGCTGCACTCGGTGAGCGGCCCGTTCGACCTGATCGCGATCGTCGCGGCGCCGTCGATCGGCGAGCTCGACCGCCTGATCGACCGCATCGGCGCGCTCGACGGCGTCGAGCGCACCCAGTCGGCGATCGTGCTGTCGACCCGCATCGACCGCTAAAGCCGGTGTGAAGTGGACAGCGGCTTCGGGTGCGACGACGGCGCCCCGCCGGCCGCTGCGACCCGAGCCGTTCCGACCGGTCCATCCGCGGCGTGAGATGCCTCACGGATGGCTCCGGGGCCGGCTGCCTCCGAGCGCCGTTGCGAACGCCCCGCCTTCAAGTTCCGCGGGCTGCCTGCCGATGTAGGCGTGTCGGGCCCCACGTTCGCCGGCCCGCGGGATGGAACGGGATGTCGCCCAGGATTGCCGTTGATGACTTGCGTGTCGGGATGTTCGTCCACCTCGACCTCGGCTGGTGGGCACATCCGTTCGCGCTGTCGAGCTTCAAGCTGACGTCGGCCGACCAGATCGCGACCATCCGCGGCCTCGGGCTGACACAGGTGCGCTGGAGTCCGGAGAAGAGTTCGCTCGACGCTGGGGCGGAGGCGGCGGCCGGCCCGGCGGCCACGGGCCTCGACGCGGCGGGCGGCGACGCGGCCGACTCGGCGGCAGCCGAGCAAGCCGCGAGCGGCGCGGTGGTGCCCGACGCCACTGCCGACGCAACCCCGGTCGACAAGACGGCAGGGACCCGACCGGCGGCGGCCAGCGCGCCCACGCAGGCCGCCCGCGAGGCCGCCGCGGCGCAGGCGCGCGCCCAGGAGCGGCGCGCCTTGCTGTCGGCGCAGCGCGAAGCCACGCGCGTGTGCGTGCGGCAGTACGGCGAGGCTGCCAAGTCGCTGAAGGCCGCCAGCGAGAACGTGTTCAGCCAGCCCGAGTCGGCGCGCCAGGCGGCCGAGGGCCTGACGCGCGCGCTGCTCGACAAGATGATGATCGACGGCGAGCTGTGCATCCGCGTGCTGGCCGAGGCCCGCGCCGAGCGCGGCACGGCGCATGCCCTGAACGTCGCGGTGATCTCGATGCTGATGGGCCGCGTGTTCGGCTTCAGCGAAGAGGAGATGCTCGACGTCGGCATCGGTGCGCTGCTGCACGACGTCGGCAAGCTCGAGCTGCCCGATCGCGTGCGCCACCCCGATGCCAAGGCGGCGCCGGCCGATCAGGCGCTGTATCGCGAGCACGTGGCGCGCGGCATCGCGATCGGCAAGCGCATGGGCCTGACCCCGGGCGCGCTGCTGGTCATCGGCCAGCACCACGAAATGGCCGACGGCTCGGGCTTCCCCAACAAGATCAATGTCGACCGCATGGCGGCGGCGGCGCGCATCGTGGCGCTGGTCAACCGCTACGACAACCTGTGCGATCCGGCGCTGCCGGCGCACGCGCTGACCCCGCACGAGGCGCTGTCGCTGATCTTCGCGCAGACGCGCTCGAAGTTCGACGCCTCGATGCTCAACGCGTTCATCCGCATGATGGGCGTGTATCCGCCGGGCTCGGTCGTGCAACTCACCGACGACCGCTTCGCGCTGGTCACCAACGTCAACTCGACGCGGCCGCTGAAGCCGCGTGTGCTGGTGTTCGACCCGCAGCTGCCGGTCGACGAGGCGCTGCACCTCAACCTGGAGCAGCACAGCGACGTCGGCATCCGGCGCAGCCTGCGCCCGCAGCAACTGCCCGACGACGCGCTGCACTACCTGTCGCCGCAGCGGCGCGTGATCTACTTCTTCGAGCCGGCGCAGACCGCGCGTTCGGACTTCGGCCAGGAGATGGCAGCGTGAGCCACGCGGCCGTCACGCCTCGGGACGCTGGCGGCCGATCTGCCCGCGCCCCGGCGGCCCTGCCGGCCTGGCTGTCGATGCTGCATGCGTTGGGCGACGCGGCCTGGATCGTCGATGCGCGAACGCTGACGCTGGCCGGCATCAACCGCGCTGCGCTCGAGCTGTTGTCGCTGGGCGAGGCCGATGCCCGCGCGTTGGGTGCGACCGCGCTGGTCAGCACGCCCGAAGACGTCGCGTTCTGGGACGACGTCAAGGCCGGCCACGCGGGGCGGCTCGAGTCGCAGGCAGCGGCACTGGCGGCCGACGGGCGCCTGCTGCACGTGACGCGACGCATCACGCCGCTGGCCGCGCGCGCCGGCGCCAGACCCACGCACTACCTGGTGGTGGTGCGCGATCGCAGCGACCAGCTGCGCGAACAGCTCGATCGCGAGACGCTGCTGGCGGAGTTGCAGGCGACGCTCGAATCGACCGCCGACGGCATCCTGGTCACCGACCTGGCCGGACGGATCCGGGCCTTCAACCAGCGCTTCGCCGCGATCTGGGCCTTGCCGAAGGACCTGCTCGACGGTTCGCAGGACGATGCCGTGTTCGACTGGATGCGGCGCAGCGTGGTCGACCCGCGCGCCTACCAGCGCCAGCTCGCTGCACTGCAGGAGTCGGTGCTGACGCGCGCCGAGCAGACGCTGCAGCTGCTGTCGGGCACCACGCTGGAGCTGGTCACCCAGCCGCAGATCTGTCGCGGCCGGCCGATCGGACGCGTGTGGGCCTTTCGCGATCGCACCGAGATCGTCAACGCCGACCGCCGCATCGAAGCGCTGATCACCACCGACGCCCTGACCGGCCTGCCCAACCGGCGCCACCTCGGCGATGCGCTGGAGCTGGCGCAGGCGCAGGCGCAGCGCGACGGCAACGGGTTCGCGCTGCTGCTGCTCGACCTCGACCGCTTCAAGCAGATCAACGACAGCCTGGGCAGCGATGTCGGCGACCGCGTACTGATCGAGGTCGGCGAGCGCATCAAGTCCTGCCTGCGCCAGGGTGACCTGCTGGCGCGCGTCGGTGGCGATCAGTTCGCGCTGCTGGTGCACGGCACCGACCAGCGCGGTGCCGAGAACGCCGCCGCACGCGTGCTCGACGTGACCGGACGCGGCTATTGCCTGGAGGGCAGCCAGTTCACGCTGACCTGCAGCATCGGCATCGCGCTGTTCCCCGGCGACGGCGCGCACGGCAGCGAGCTGATCCGCCACGCCGAGACGGCGATGCAGCGCGCCAAGCAAGGCGGCCGTGCCGCGTTCCGCTTCCACCAGCCCAGCCACGACGCCGATCTGCGGGCGCGCATGCGCCTGGACCACGCGATGCGCCAGGCGCTGACGGCGCAGCGCTTCCGGGTCGCCTACCAACCACAGTTCGGCATCGGCGGCGACACCATCGTCGGCGCGGAGGCGCTGCTGCGCTGGCGCGATCCCGAGCTCGGCGAGGTCGCGCCGGCGCAGTTCATCGCCGTGGCCGAAGAGTCGGGCTTCATCATCGCGCTCGGCGATTGGGTGCTCGGCCAGGCGGTGCGCCAGGCAGCGGCCTGGCGCAGCAAAGGCATGCCGCTGAAGGTGGCGGTCAACGTGTCGGCGCTGCAGTTTCAGCAGGCCGACTTCGTCGACCGCGTCGCCAGCGCGCTCCAGGGAGCCGACCTGCCGGGCGCGCTGCTCGAACTCGAGCTCACCGAATCGATCCTGGTGCGCGACGCCGGCGAGGCGCTGCAGCGGCTGTACGCGCTGTCGCAACTCGGGGTGAAACTGGCGATCGACGACTTCGGCACCGGCTACTCGAGCCTGGCCTACCTGAAGCGCTTCCCGATCGAGAAGCTGAAGATCGACAAGAGCTTCATCCGCAACCTGCCGGCCGACGAGGGCGACGCAGCCATCGTGCGCGCGGTGATCCAGATGGCCCGCGCCTTGAATCTGAAGGTCAACGCCGAAGGCGTCGAGACCGAGGCGCAGCGCCGTCTGCTGACCGACGAGGGCTGCGACGAGCTGCAGGGTTTCCTGTTCGCGCCGGCGCTCGACCCGTTCAGCTTCGAGCAGCGGTTGCGGGGTCAGGCGTCGCCCGGGCGGCACCTGCGCGTCGTCGGGCGCTGAGTCTGCCGCGGCGGGCCCCACGCTGGCCCGGCGTACTGTGGACCCCGGATGGCACGGGCTGGATTTATCCTTACAGTCATGGCACACGACCTGTCCTGCCCCGTGCCATGAACCCCTTCGAAAGCCTGATCGAACGCAAGGTCGCCAGCCTGTCCACCGCCGCCGCGGTGGTGCTGCCGGGCGGCCGCCGCCTCGGCCCCGGCGATGCCGGCGTGACATTGACCCTGCGCGAGCTGTCGCCGCTGGCCCACCTGGCGATGGGCCAGGTCGGACGGCTCGCCGGCGACTACGTCGAGGGCCGTTTGCAGATCGATGGCCGCATGCGCGACGTGATGGCGGTGGCGGCGCAGATGGTGGCTGCCGATCCCACCGCCGGGGGCGGCAGCTCGTGGTGGCGCGCACTGCTGCGCAACGCCAAGTCGGTGGGCCACCACACGGCCGCCGCCGACGCGCGGCAGATCGAGTTCCACTACGACGTGTCGGATGACTTCTATGCGCTGTGGCTCGACCCACGTCGCGTCTACTCCTGCGCCTACTACCGCGACGCCGGCATGCCGCTGGCGCAGGCCCAGGAGGCCAAGCTCGACCACGTGTGCCGCAAGCTGATGCTGCGCGAGGGCGAGCGCTTCCTCGACATCGGCGCCGGCTGGGGCGGCCTGCTGCTGTGGGCGGCCGAGCAGTACGGCGTCAGGGCCACCGGCATCACGCTGTCGAAGAACCAGCACGCGCACGTCAACCGCCTCATCAGCGAGCGCGGTCTGCAGGGGCGCGTGCAGATGCAGCTGCTCGACTACCGCGCGCTGCCCGAGGACGAGCCGTGGGACAAGATCGCCTCGATCGGCATGTTCGAGCACGTCGGCCGCGCGATGCTGCCGACCTATTTCTCCAAGATCCGGCGCCTGCTCAGGCCGGGCGGCCTGCTGATGAACCATGGCATCACCGCCGGCGGCACGCGCAACGCACAGCTCGGCGCCGGCATCGGGGACTTCATCGAGCGCTACATCTTTCCCGGCGGCGAGCTGCTGCACGTGTCGCACGTGCTGCGCGAGATGGCCGAGGCGGGGCTGGAGGCGCTCGACGTCGAGAACCTGCGCCCGCACTACGCGCGCACGCTGTGGGCCTGGTCCGATGCGCTCGAGTCGCGGCTGTCGCACGCGGCCGAGGTGGCCGGCGAAAAGGTCGTGCGCGCGTACCGGCTGTACCTCGCGGGGTCGGCGATGAGCTTCGAGCACGGCTGGATCTCGCTGCACCAGATGCTGGCCGCGCGACCCAGCGGCAACGTCGACGAAGGCCCGATGCGCGGCGCGCAGTCGCAGTTCCCGTTCCAGCGCAGCTACATGTACAAGTGACGCCGGCCCGATGATCTACAAGTTCAAGAGCAAGGCCACGGGCGACGTCATCATGCTGCAGGCGCACGGCGACCAGGTGCTGCGCCTGATCGGCCGCGAGCCTGCGCCGAAGGGCATCATCGAGGCTGCCGACCTGCCGGCGGCGATGCGGGCGCTGCAGGAGGCGGCCGCGCAGTCGCAGGCGCCGTCGCCCGACAGCGACGGTGAGCGCGGCGTCGGCCTCAAGCAGCGGGTGTGGCCGATGGTCGAGATGATGAAGCGGGCCCTGGCCGCCGACGAGCCGATCGTCTGGGGCGTCTGACGACAACCACTGAATGCGAGAACGGCGATGAAGTTGTGGAGCGACAGCTGGAGCAACGGCGATGCCATTCCCGCTCGCCATGCGGCGGGCAAGATCGAGCCGGCCGGCGGCGTGGGCTTTTCGGACAACATCAATCCGCACCTGGCGTGGAGCGAGCTGCCGGCAGGCACGAAGTCGCTGGTGTTGATCTGCCACGACTTCGACGTGCCCAGCCGGCCCGACGACGTCAACAAGCCCGATCGCGAGATCCCGGCGGACCTGCCGCGGGTCGACTTCTTCCATTGGGTGATGGTCGACATCGCGCCGGGGCTCGGCGCGATCGCCGAAGGGCAGTTCAGCCGCGGCTTCACGGCGCGCGGCAAGCCCGGACCGGCCGCCGGGCATGGCGCAAGACACGGCCTGAACGACTACACCGGCTGGTTCGCCGGCGACGCGCAGATGGCCGGTCAGTACTTCGGCTACGACGGCCCGTTCCCGCCGTTCAACGACTCGCTCGTGCATCACTACGTGTTCACGCTGTACGCGGTGTCGGTGGACCGGCTGCCCGTCGAAGGTGCCTTCACGGGCCCGCAGGTGCGCGAAGCGCTGGCCGGCAAGGTGCTTGCCGAGGCCACGCTGTCGGGTACCTACACGCTCAACCGGCGATTGGTGCGCTGACGCGTTCGCGGGGCGGCTCTGAACGACGCCACCCGCATCGTCGCGATCCGCCACGGCCAGACGGCATGGAACGCGGAGACGCGCATGCAGGGCCAGCTCGACACCGCGCTCGATGCGCACGGCCGCTGGCAGGCGCAGCAACTCGCACAGGCGCTAGCGCACGAGCCGATCGACGCCATCGTGGCGAGCGACCTCACGCGCGCGGTGCAGACCGCCGAGCCGCTGGCCGCGGCGCAAGGCCTGCGCGTGGTCCGCGAGCCGAGGTTGCGCGAGCGCTGCTTCGGCGTGTTCGAAGGCTTCACCTACGCCCACATCGCCCGCCACTGGCCTGACGACACCGCGCGCTGGCGGGCGCGCGACCCCACCTTCGCGCCGCCGCGCGGCGAGCGGCTCTCGGCCTTCCACGAGCGCTGCGTCGAAGTGGCTGGCGAACTCGCCGACCGGTTCGCCGGCCGGCTGGTGGTGTGGGTCACGCACGGTGGCGTGCTCGACTGCCTGTATCGCGCGGCGGCGCGCATTGCGCTCGACGTACCACGCACCTGGACGTTGGACAACGCGTCGATCAACCGCCTGCTGCACGGCGACCAGGGGCTGATGCTGGTCGGCTGGGGCGACGTGAGCCACCTCGACTTCGCCACCGTGCCGACGCGCGAAGCCTGAGCCCAGGACCGCACGGCACTCGCGCGTTGGGCTGCGGCGACAAACGAGCTCGCGCGTGCAAATCGCGGCTCGAGCCGATGCTCT
>Ga0335084_10004683_pt1 | contig 13487 bp, 12 predicted proteins | sample Lox_Sample_44_FD_206721 | JGI IMG/M metagenome (GOLD analysis project Ga0335084, IMG submission 206721) | Soil microbial communities from Loxahatchee National Wildlife Refuge, Florida, United States - Lox_Sample_4.4 | ecosystem: Environmental > Terrestrial > Soil > Wetlands | place: USA... | reverse complement strand
GCGCAGAAGCTGAGCATGGACCCCGCCTCGCTGCGCATGAAGAACTTCATCAAGCCCGAGCAGTTCCCCTACAAATCGGTGCTCGGCTGGGAGTACGACAGCGGCAACTATGCCGGGGCCCTGAAGAAGGCGATGGACATCATCGGTTACGACGCGCTCCGCAAGGAGCAGGCGGAGAAGCGCAAGAAGGGCGAGCTGATGGGAATCGGCATCTGCAGCTTCACCGAGATCGTCGGCGCGGGGCCGTCGAAGAACTTCGACATCCTCGGCATCAAGATGTTCGACTCGGCCGAGATCCGCGTGCATCCGACGGGCAAAGCCATAGCTCGCTTCGGCACCAAGAGCCAGGGCCAGGGCCACGAGACCACCTACGCCCAGATCGTCGCCGAGGAGCTGGGCATTCCGGCGGCGCACGTGCAGGTCGAGGAGGGCGATACCGACACCGCGCCCTACGGCCTGGGAACCTATGCGAGCCGCTCGACGCCGACTTCGGGCGCGGCCTGCGCGCTCGCCGCGCGCAAGATCCGCGACAAGGCGAAGAAGCTCGCGGCGCACCTGCTCGAGGTGAGCGAGAACGATCTCGAGTGGGAGCCGGGCAAGTTCTTCGTGAAAGGCGCGCCGCAGAAGTCGAAGACCATCCAGGAGTGCGCCTTCGCGGCCTACACCAACCACCCGCAGGGGATGGAGGCAGGGCTGGAAGCGACCCACTATTACGATCCGCCCAACCTCACCTTCCCCTTCGGCAGCTACATCTGCGTGGTCGACATCGACCGCGGCACGGGCGAGGTCAAGGTGCGGCGCTTCGTCGCGGTGGACGATTGCGGCAACATCATCAACCCGATGATCGTCGACGGCCAGATCCACGGCGGCCTGACTCAAGGCATCGGGCCGGCGCTCTACGAGGAGATCAGCTACGACGAGGACGGCAACATCTCGGGCGGCAGCTTCATGGACTATCTCGTGCCCACCGCCCTGGAGACGCCGCACTGGGAGACCGACAAGACGGTCACGCCCTCGCCGCACCATCCGTTCGGTGCGAAGGGCGTGGGCGAGTCGGCCACCGTCGGCGCGCCGCCCGCGATCGCCAACGCGGTGGTCGACGCGCTGCGGCACCTCGGCGTCACCCACCTCGACATCCCGATCACGCCCGAGAAGGTGTGGCAGGTGCTGAAGGCGAAGGGCGTGGCGGAGTAAGGTCTGAAGCGAGCCCCCGCAGACCGCACGATGTGGGGCCGTGCCATGCGCGCTTTCAGGCTCGCAGGTTCTTCCCTGGCCTTTTTCCTCCTTCTCTCATTGCCGCAGGGCGCAGCGGGCGCCGAGCAAACGGCAAATCCCGACAATTCCGCCTGCCTCGGTTGCCACGGGGTCGCCGGAATGACCGCTCCGCGGGCAGACAAGTCGGTTCGATCGCTGTCGGTGGATGGCGGCAAGTTCGCCGGCAGCGTCCATGGCAAGAGCCTCCGATGCACCGATTGCCATGCGGCCATGACGGAAGTGCCCCACAAGGCCGTGTCTGCCGAGGCGGCGCGTTTGGCCATCGTCAAAGCCTGCGGCAGCTGCCACGAGAAGGAACTCAAGAGCTACAAGATCACGTCCCACGGCAAGATCGCCGCGCTGGGCTACGGCCAGACCGCAACCTGTTCCGACTGCCACGGCGGTCATGCGATTCTTCCGGCGAGCGACCGGGCGTCACGCACGCACGCGGCCAACATCCTCAAGACCTGCAGGGAGTGCCACACGGATGCGACGGCCGGGTTCGCATCGTTCCAGCCGCATGCGACCACCGACGATTTCGCGCGTTATCCGCAGATGTGGCTCGCGGCGAGGTTCATGATCGGCCTGCTGGCGCTCACCTTTGGAATCTTCTGGACCCATTCGGTTCTGTGGCTCTACCGCGAGTATCGCGACCGACAGGAGCGCAGGGCACGGCCGCACGTGCGCACCGAGGTGCTGCCGCAGGAGGCAAGGCGGCACTACGCCCGTTGGAGCCCGGCCTGGCGGGCGGCACACCTGGTATTCACGATCAGCGTCATCGTCCTGGTCGCCTCGGCGATCCCGCTGCTGTATCCCGACTCGGCGTGGGCTCCGTGGCTCATGAACCTGTTCGGCGTTCCCGGGGTTGCGAGCGCCATCCACAAGGTCGCAGCCGTTATCATGGTCGCAGTCTTCGCCGGGCACCTCGTGTATCTGGCGGTCTTTCTGGTGCGAAACCGGAAGACGTTCGAATGGTTCGGTCCATACTCGCTGATGCCGAACTGGCAGGACGCCAGGGACATCGTCGCCATGTGCAAGTGGTTCGTGGGCAAGGGGCCGCGGCCGGCGTTCGACCACTGGAACTACATGCAGAAAGTCGACTACTGGGCGCCGTTCTGGGGGATTGCGATGCTCGTCTGGACGGGTGCCATGTTGTGGTTCAAGGCACTGACCGCGGCCTACCTGCCCGGATGGGCGTTCAACGTTGCGACGATCGTCCACGGCGAGGAGGCCTTGCTCGCCGCGGTGTACCTCTTCACCATCCACTTCTTCGTCAATCACTGGCGTCCCGACAAATTCCCCATGGACTTGGTGATGTTTACGGGGTCCATGCCGATCGAGGAGTTCAAGCGCGAGTACGGGCTCGAGTACAGGCGTCTGATGGAGACGGGCGAGCTGGAAAGATACCTGGTGAACGAGCCGGCACGACCGATGACCTTCGGCTCGAAGGTATTGGGCTTCACGCTCGTGGCCGTCGGTCTGGTGCTGCTGGTCATGATGATGACCGGGTTTGCGGGAAAACTGATCACCGGCTGAGCGCCGCTTGCCTATGCGCCGGGCCACCGGCGTCACGTACCTCGGAGATCGTCAGCCAGGCCTTAGCGCAGGATCGAAGTACGCCCTCTTTTGCCGCTGTCGGCAGAGTATCTCGTAGAGCGTTTGCATTATCGAGGCGGCGTCGTCGCTCGCCAGAGAATAGTATACGTTCTGGCCCGCTCGCCGCGCCACGACCAGGTGGTTGTGGCGCAGCAGCGTGAGCTGTTGCGACAGCCCGGATTGGCGTTGTCCTACCGCCTGCGCCAGATCGCCGACAGACCTTTCGCCGTGGGCGATTTGGCACAAGATGATAAGCCGAGTCGGATTCGCCATGGCTTTCAGAAGCGTGCAGGCACGAATCGCGTTGGCCTCGAGCTTGGCGATTTCGGCTTTCTTGGGAAGAGTTCTCGAAATCTTCCTGGTATTCGTCTTCGTCATTACATTTCGCAACGGCGGTCCGATCGTGTCCCCGATTGTAAACGATGAAACACCGGGGCGAAAGAAACCGCCCCGGGTGCCTCTATTCCATCGGCAGTTTCTTCTCCTTCCATTCGGGGAAGCCGCCACGGAACCAATAGATGTTCCGGTAGCCTTCCTTTTGCGCCCACACGGTCGCCTTGTAGCTCTTCCAGCATTCACCACCGTTACAGGCGAAGATCAGCGGAGCGTTCTTGTCCTTGACGACTTCGGCAATCTTGAAGTCGTCCTTGCTCATATCGAAGCCGATCTCCTTGGCGCTCTTCTCCTTGTAGGGCACCGACAATGCCCCCTTGACGTGCATTTCCTTGTATTCGCGCTCGTCGCGCACGTCGTAGAAGGGCACGCCCTTGGCCATCAGCTGCTGCACTTCCTCGGCGTTCACGCCCTTCGCTCCCTGCAGCAGCGTCGGGGTGAAGTAGCCGAGCGTCGAGACGTAAGCGTAATCGCCCCTCGCGATCGGTTTGAGGTCGGTGAGGCCGAGTGAGGCGACCGGCACGTAGGAGGGGCGTTTGACGTTGGGGGAGAGCAGCGCGTTGCGGATCTTCTCCTGGAGCGCCTTGTCGAGCGCCGTATTCATCGCGATACCGAGCACGGGCACCGCCCTGGTTTCGTAGATCACGCGCCCGTCGTTCTTGGCGAGCCATTTCCGCGCGACGTCCACGTTGGCGATCGCGACGTCGTACTGTCCCAACTCCAGCCCGTACAGCGCCACTTCGTGGAAGCGGAAATTCCTGATCTCCCGGAAAGTGGTCTTCGCGTGAATGCCCCTGGCGTTGAACTCGCCCAGGGCCAGATAGGTCGCGAGCGAGTCCGCGCCGGGAAGCGCGAGCCGCGCGCCCTTCAGATCGTCCATCGACTTGATCCGGCTGTCTCCGCGGACCACGAACGCCATCTTCTCGGCGCCGGGATAAGCCGCGACCGGCTCGTATCCGTAGCGCAGCGCGCTGCCGATCACGTGCGCCGGTCCAAGCAGGACGGCGAAGCTGCCGGTGCGCGTGCGCTGCAGTTCTTCGGTGAGGTTCTGCAGGTACTCCACGCGGACCTCTGTCCCGGTCGCGTCCGACAGGTATTTCGCCATCGGCAGATAGCGCGCCAGAATATCCGCGGGGCGCGTTTCCTCGTTTACCTCCTGGGTCACGCTCAACACTATCGCCGCCGCCGTGGCGTGATTGGACAGAGTAAGCGCTAACGCCAACGCGGCGAACAATCGACAACGACTCATGATGGTCTCCTCCTCTTATGTCCAGATATCCACAGATACGAATATACGAATGTATAAGAAAGCGAAGGATAGGTAGCAAGAGATATGCCTGGACGAGGGTGTGCCGACGGCTACGCTGCGAACTTCTCCGGAAATTCAGTGAAAAAGTCTACAGGCGACGCCGCCCGGTCGGTGTGAGACTCACCGCCTTGATCTTGAGGTATCGCTTCTGAGTCCGCCGGATTGGACGAAAGTCGTAGCCGAACGGCCAATGCAAGGGTTTGGGCGCCGGCGTAAGCTTGCGTGGTGCATTCGTTCGCCTCCCGCCCATGAATATCCTGCTGATCGACGATCACGTGCTGTTCAGGGAAGGCCTGAAGTTTCTCCTGCGCAGTCTGGATGCCGAGCTCCAGGTGGACGAGGCGGGCGACTGCGCCAGGGCGCTCGAGCACGCGGTCAAGCGCGCCTATGATCTGGTCCTGCTCGATCTCAAGATGCCGGGGGTCGCCGGTCTGGATGCGCTCGCGGCGCTGCGCGACGCGATTCCCGCCGCGCCCCTGGTGGTCTTGTCCGGCGAGGACAGCCCGGGCGTGGTGCGCGCCGCGATCGAGCGCGGCGCCATGGGCTTCATCCCCAAGTCCTCGACCCCCGAGGTGCTGATCCAGGCGCTCCGGCTGGTGCTCGCGCGCGGCGTGTACCTGCCGCCTGCGGTGCTCGACGCGCCCGCGGATCCCGCCGCGGCGGCCGAGAGCGGGACGGCGCTGCGCGGACTGACGCCGCGGCAGATGGATGTCCTGCGCTGCGTCATCCAGGGCAAATCGAACAAGGTCATCGCCCGCGAGCTGGACGTTTCCGAGGGCACCGTCAAGGCCCATCTTTCCTCGGTGCTGCGGGCGCTGGATGCCCGCAGCCGCACCGAGGCGGTGTACGCCGCGGCGAAGCTCGGCCTGAAGCTCGTCGAGGTCATCTAGCAGCCCGGCCGATCCAGGGGGCCCAGGCGCTGCACGAGCGGCACGTTGTCCAGGCGCTTTCTGACGGCGATGAGCGTTACCGCGGCGGTGCAGGCGAGATTCCCGGAGAAGATCGCTCCGAAGGCGCTGTCGTGGATCACGAACCAGCCGTAGAGCATCGCGGTCAGGTTCGCGAACGTCCAGAAGCCCCAGGTCGCGATCGACACGGCGCGGGCGCCGTCGTCGGCCTTCCAGACCGCGCGTATCTGCGGCGCGTAGAAGAAGACCCGCAGCGAGTTCGTGACCACGTACAACCACGCCACCCAGGCGACCGCGCTGTCGATCATGTCTTCCCCCACGCGGAGTAGGTGCATTTGCCCGGGAACAGGACGCTCCCGTCGGCTCCGACCAGACACCGCCAGACGCCGGCGAACTTCTTGTCCGGGCTGACGAAGGCGCGGCTGATCTTGTTCACGTCCGGACCGGCCGGCAGCTTGATCACCGAGGTTCCCAGCCAGCGGCCGAAGACGCTGTCGAATCCGCCGGTGAAAGACTCCGTGATGCGGTCATCCACCTCCGTCACGCTGCAGGTTCCGACTATACAGATAGCCGACGAGGGGTCCCCCTGGTACCGCGCGAAATCGGTGAACGCGCTGATGCCGCTCCAGGTGCCGTTGATGTCGATCGACGCGTACGCCGGAAGCGTCGTCGCGTTCTTCTGCAGCACGCCGAACCTGAAGAAATTGTCGAGATAGACGAAGTGCGCTCCCGCAGGGTCGGTGAACAGGACCACCTGCAGCTGTCCCTGCGGAAACGTGAGCGAGGCGCTGAAGACCTGGGTGTCGTCCTGTCCCAGCGGTCCCGATCCGCCGGTGTCCGCGCCGTCGACCTCCAAGGACGTCACGCGCGAGTCCGCGATGGTCAGCCGGACCGAATGCAGCTGGCCCGTCTCGTCCTCCGCGGCACCGAACCAGGCGCCGGCCAGCGGGCCCGCCTGGCCGCGGGCGCCGGTGACGCCCCCGGCCGTATCGCCGCCGCCACCTCCGCCACCACATCCAACGAGAACCGCCGCGAGAAATGCGGCGGAGAGTCTGAGTGCTCCATTCATGATCGAACTCCTCCGGTTGTGAACCGCGGAGGATTCTGGGCATCGCGCTGAGCGCGGGAAATCCGCCTGAAGGCCTATGCGTACTGGACAAAAGTCGTAGCCGGAGGACGCGGAGCGTGAAAAACTGCACGGACGCGACCGCGATTCACCGCGCGGATCGGACCGGGGCGCCTCTAGCGACGCAGCGCGGCGAGCATCGCCTCCAGCAGCTTGTCCGCTGAAACGGGCTTGTGCAGCAGCGGCAGACCGCTCGACTGCGCCTCGCGCAGCCGCTCCGGCGCGGTGTCGCCGCTCACCAGCAGCGCCGGCACCGGCCCCAGGCGCGCGCGCAGACGGCGCACCGTGTCGATGCCGCTCTCGTGCTGGCGCAGGCGGAAATCGCTGACGATGACGTGCACGTCCTCGAGCCCGTCCAGGTCGATCAGCCGCTCGGCGTCGGCGTAGCCGCTGCAGACCGCGACCCGGCAACCGAGCTGCTCGAGCAGGGCGCGCATGCCGGCGCGCACGTCGGGCTCGTCGTCGATCACCAGCACCCTGGCGCCGTCGAGCACGCTCGGCCTTGCCGCATCGGGCGCGCCCGGCACCCGCGGCGCCGCGCGCCTTTCGGTTGCAAGCGGCACCGTCACGGCGAAAATCGAGCCGCGCCCGGGCTCGGACTCCAGCGTCAGCTCGAGCCCGAGAAGATGCGCGAGCCGCTGCACGATCGCCAGCCCCAGCCCGAGCCCCTGTACGCGGTCGCGCTCGGGGTTGCCGATCTGGTAGAACTCCTCGAAGATGCGCTCGCGCTCGTCCACAGGGATCCCCGGGCCGGTGTCGCGCACGCTGATGCGCACCCTGGACCGGTCCGGCTCGGCCGCGAGGGTGACGTTGCCCGCGGCGGTGTACTTGAAAGCATTGTCCACGAGGTTCCGCACCAGGCGCTCGAGCAGGACCGGATCGGTCTCGATCAGGATATCGGGCGCCGCGACATGGAACTCCAGGCCCTTGCCGTTCGCCAGCGGGCGGTAGTCGGCCTCGATGCGCTCGCTGAGCGTCCTGAGCCTGACGTTCTGAAGCTCGGGCTGCACCGCGCCCGCGTCGAGCTTGGAGATATCGAGCAGCGAGTCGACCAGCGCCGAGAGCGACGCGAGCGCCTTGTTGATATGGCTCGCGATCTCGCCGGTCGCGCCGTCGGGGGCGTGCAGCTTGAGCGCCGCGCTGTAGAGCGACAGCGTATGCAGCGGCTGGCGCAGGTCGTGGCTGGCGGCCGCAAAAAAACGGGATCGGGCGAGGTTGGCGACCTCGAGCTGCCGGCTCTTTGCCTCGGTTTCGCGAAACAGCTGCGCGTTGTGGATCGCCAGCCCCGACTGCACCGCGAAAGTCTCGAGGAGATTCACGACCCCGGGGGACAGGCTGCCCACCTGGCGCCGGGAGACGACCAGTCCGCCGAAAATCTTCTGCTCGCGCCGCAGCGGGAGTGCGAGCAGGGACCGATGGCCGAGACGCTCGAGGACGGGCCGGGCCCGGGCCAGGATGAACTCGGGTCTTTTCAGGATATCGGAGATCTGTATCGGCCTCAGCTCGGCGACCGCCCGGCCGATCGCGCCCTGGTTGCGCGGGATCGGCGCCGCCCGGAGCACCTCGATCAGCTCCGGTTCCAGGCCATGGCTGGTGCGCAGGTGCAAGGCCTGCGTCGCCTCGTCGTACTCGTAGATGGCGCCCCCGCTCGCGCCGGAAAGCTGCACCGCGTGGCTGACGATGGTCGTGAGCACCGCTTCGAGATCGAGGCTGGAGCCTACGGACTGGCCGATCTCCCGCAAGGCGTTCAGCTGCTCGATCGACTTCTCCGCGGCGCGCCTCTGGAGGAAGTCGCGCCGGATGTAGGTCTCCATGTTGTAGCCGGCGAGCAGTCCTAGAACGCCGGAGGAGACGAGGAAGAAGTTGTTGTTCATGATGACCGCGAGAGGAATATCCGTGAACCAGACCGCCGTGGCGTTGTCGGCGAGCACGGTGGCGAGCGTCGCCCACGCCCCGTTGACGAAGCGCAGCCGCCAGACCACGCAGACGCACGGGACCGACAGCAGCAGGCCCGCGGTGTAGGGATGGGCCCCGCCGGGCCGGATCACGATATTGACCATCGCGATGAGGGCGAGCGCCGAGATCATGGACGCGGTGCCCGCGGCCGTCTGCGAAAGGCGGTAGTAGTGCCTGGAGAAAGTGAAGAGGAAGATCAGGAGCAGGGAAGGGACCACCACGGCGAAGCGGATCAGCCAGGCGGACGCTTTCACCTCCGGGACGATCCAGGGGTCCAGCAAGCCGAAAAGCGACCACAGAGCGATCGCGAACCCGATTCCCACGCGAACGTGCAGCACGGACTTGTGCGAATAGTCGCGGCGGAACTCTTGCTCGAGCGCCTCCGGAAAGGACAGCGTCAGCCGATCGAGGTCGACGTCGGCGTTGTCGCGGCTGCGCGGCTCGGTCACGTGCTGGAAGCGGAGAAAAGACCAAGGATACGCCGCGGATTTCTTCTCCGCATCGTCCGGCCCCGCCCTTCACGGCCGCAGGGGAGACCGGTAGCCTCCGGGTACCACGCGGAAGGCGATGCACAGGCGGTTCCACCCGTTGATCGCGACCAACGCCATGGTGAGCTTTACGAGCTCCGCCTCTCCGAAGTGCTCGCGCGCCTGCGCGTACACCGCGTCAGGGACGTGACCGTCTCCGAGCAGCGTGACCGCCTCGGTCCAGGCGAGGGCGGCGCGCTCGCGGTCGCTGTAGAAGGGCGTCTCGCGCCAGGCGTCCAGCGCGTACAGGCGCTGCTCGGTCTCGCCCCGCGCCCGCGCGTCCTTGGTGTGCATGTCGATGCAATACGCGCAGCCGTTGATCTGCGAGGCGCGCAGCTTGACGAGCTCGAGCAGCGAGTGCTCGATCCCGGATTCGTTGACGTAGGTCTGCAGCCCCAGCATCGCCTTGACGGCGCCGGGTTCGGCCTTGGGGTACTCGATTCGTGGGGTCATTTCCGGCTCCTGATTGTCGATGGACTCAGAAGCAAAGACGGGTCAGGCGAGGCGAACGTGACAGGTCAGGCGATGCCCTTGAGCTTGTCGGGATTGAGCACGGTGTAGACCGCGAGGATGCGCTCGCCGTCGGTGTCGATCGAAATCACCGACGCCGGCCGGCCGCCGAGGCGCATCAGGAGCCCGGCCTCGCCGTTGATCGGCGCAAGCTCGTGCGACATCCGGCTGAGGTAGCGCCGCCACACGGCGGCGGCGAAGCGCGCGACGCGCGGCGCGCTCCGCACGACCTTCTTGGCCGCCTTGGTCTTGCCGCCGCCGTCGGAGGTCCAGGTGGCGTCCTCGGCGAAGAGGGCGAGCAGCGCCTGGTGGTCCTGGGCGCGGAGCGCGGCGACGAATTTCTCGAGCAGCCGCACGCGCGCCGCCTCGCTCACCTGGAAGCGCGGCCGGTCGCTGCGCACGCGCTCGCGGGCGCGGTGCGCGATCTGGCGGCATGCCGCCTCGCTCTTGCCGAGGATGCGCGCGACCTCGGCGTATTCGCAATCGAACACGTCGTGGAGCAGGAAAGCCGCGCGCTCCTCGGGCGACAGGCGCTCGAGCACGACCAGGAACGCGACCGAGAGGTCGGAAGCGAGCTCGGCGCGACGGTCCGCGGGCGCGTCGCCGAGCAGCGGCTCGGGCAGCCAGGGGCCCACATAGGCTTCGCGCTCGCTGCGCGCCGCTCGCAGCCGGTCGATGCACAGCCGCGTCACCGTCGTCACCAGCCACGCCTCGGGCGTCTGTACCCGCTCGCGCTCGCTGCGATGCCAGCGCAGGTACGCCTCCTGCAGCATATCCTCCGCGTCGGCCTTCGAGCCGAGCATGCGGTAGGCGATGCCATAGAGGCGCTGGCGGTGCTGGCCGAAAACGGTGGCGCGGTCGTCCATGCTCAATGCTAAGACGTAGACGGGCAGGACAGTGTGACAGCGCGAATTTCGCCCGACCCTGGCGAAGGCGGCCTTGCGGCCGCCTTCTTTTCCGCGGTGGCGCATAATACCCGCCGGCACATCCAGGGAGAAGAACGTGACGCACCGCACCGTCCTAGCCTTCGCATCGGCCCTGCTATCCTTTTCGGCGATGAACGCCGCCGCGCAGACGCCCGCTCCGCCCGCCGTTCCCGCCGACGTCAGCCCGCTCTACGTCGTCACCTACGTCGAGGCGAAGCCGACGGCGCGGGACGAAGCCGCGGCGCTCCTCAAGTCCTATCGCCAGGCGAGCCGCGCGACGCCGGGCAACCTGCGCTCGATCGTGGTTCAGCGCCCGCGGCGGCCGGGCCAGTTCGTCGTGATCGCGGCATGGAAGGACAAGGCGGCGTGGGACGCGCACATGGCGGCCCCCGCCACGAAGGAATTCCGCGACAAGCTCGGCGCGCTGCGCAGCGCGCCGGCCGACGACCGCTTCCACAATTCGCTTTCGGTCGGCCCGATGGAGGACGCCTCGGGCGCCGTCTACGGCGTGACCCACGTCGATGCGATCCCGCCGCAGAAGGACAACGCCGTCGCCGCGCTGAAGGCGCTCGGCGAGGCGAACCGCGCCGCGGCAGGCAATGTGCGCTTCGAGGTGGTGCAGCAGACCAACCGCCCGAATCACTTCACGGTGTTCGAGGTGTGGCGCTCGCGCGAGGCCTTCGACGCAAACGTCATGTCGGCGCACCAGCGCGAGTTCCGCGACAAGCTCGCCGCGATGTCGGGCGCGCTGTACGACGAGCGCTTGTACGAGATCCTCAACTAGGCGGGACTACCCCGCCGGGCGCGGGGCGGGAGCGCGCACGATCGCGCGCTCCTGGATAGGCAGGTTGACGAGAGCGGCGAAGATGCCCAGTGCGATCGAGATCAGCCACACCACCCGGTACGACCCGGTGTGGTCGAACAGATAGCCGCCCAGCCACACCCCGATGAAGCTGCCGAGCTGGTGGCTCAGGAACACGAAGCCCGACAGGGTGGACATATAGGCGACGCCGAAGATGCCGCCGATCACGCCGTTGGTGAGCGGAACCGTGGACAGCCACAGCAGGCCGATCGCCGCCGCGAACAGGTACACCGAGCCCTCGCTCACCGGAGAGAACACGAACAGGGCGATGACGACCGAGCGCGCGAGATAGATCGTGGACAGCAGGTATTTCTTGGTGTACTTGGCGCCGAGCGCCCCGGAGGCGAACGAGCCGAAGATGTTGAACAGGCCGACCAGCGCGAGCGCCATCATGCCGACGTTCGCCGAGAGGCCGCGGTCCCCGAGGTAGGCCGGGAAGTGCACGGTGATGAACGCGAGCTGGAAGCCGCAGACGAAGTAGCCTGCGGTGAGGAGCAGGAAGCTGGTGTGGCCGAAGGCCTCGCGTACCGCCTCGCCGACGCTCTGCGTCATGGCGGTCGCCTCGTGACCGCGCTTCTCCACCAGCGCCGAGGCGAGCGGCGCGATCAGCACTGCGCTCACCGAGAGCACCAGCAGGGCGTTGAACCAGCCGACATGCGAGATCAGGGTTCCGGTGTAGGGCAGCATCGCGAACTGGCCGAACGAGCCCGCGGCGCTGCACAGCCCCAGGGCCATGCTGCGGCGCTCGGGCGGGAAGATCCGGCTCACCACGCCGAACACGATGCTGAACGTGGTGCATCCCTGGGCGAGGCCGATGAACAGGCCGGTCGCCAGCGAGAACTGCCAGCCGGTGTTCGACATCGCCATCAGCACCAGGCCCGTCGCGTAGAGCACCGCCCCGGTCGCGAGCACGCGCCCGGCGCCCTTGCGGTCGGCGATCATGCCGAAGAACGGCTGCGATGCGCCCCAGATCAGGTTCTGCAGCGCCAGCGCGAAAGCGAAGGTCTCGCGGCTCCAGCCGTGATCGAGGGTCATCGGCTGCAGGAACAGCCCGAAGCCCTGCCGGGTGCCCATCGCCAGGGTGAGGATGATGCCGCCGCAGACCAGCACGACGGTAGGGGTGCGCCAGTTCTTCATTTCGGACTCGCCTCGTGAGTGAAACGGCATGATAGCGCATGCCGCCCCGCCTTCCGGCGCCGCATGGCAGCCATGCGGCGCGCTCAAGCCAGCTTCTGCGGTCCGCCGATGACGAGCCCCTGCGCGAAATCCACCTCGACCAGCTTGAGCTGCTCCAGCACCTCGGCGCTTTCGACGAATTCAGCGATGGTCTTGATGCCCATGTCATGGCATCTCTGGTTGATCGACTCGGCGCGCTCGGAGGCGGCGAGCGCGCGGCCGATGTCCTTCACGATGCCGTAGCTGAGCTTCACGAAATCGGGCTTGAGGATATCGAGGAAGCTGAACGAGCCGTCGGTGCCGTCGAAGCCCGCGAAAGTGAAGCGGCAGCCCAGGGGCCTGAGCTGTCCCACGATGACCTTGATGTCCTCGCTGTGCACCAGGGCCGTGTCCCAGCCGACCTCGAAGGTCAGGGTGCCTTCCGGCAGCTTCGAGGTCTGGATGTTCCGCGCCACGAAATCGGTGAATTTCGGCTCGCGCAGCGTGTCCTCGGACAGGTTCACCCCGTTCGCCGGCCCGGACCAGGCGGGATTCTGCGCGCGGGATTCCTGGAACCAGGTCGCGAGGCGGCTCACCACCCAGCGGTCGACATAAGGGAGCAGGCGGTACTCCTGGAGCATCGGGAAGAACGTCCCGGGCGGCAGCAGCTTTTCTTCCTCTTCCTTGAAACGGACCAGCACCTCCTGGAACGGCCGTTCGCCGGCCGAGGCGTTGAGGGCGAGGATCTTCTGAGCGTAGAGGACAAAGCCGCCCGTCTTCAGCGCCGCGATCAGCTTGTCGGCGATGTTCTTCTGTATTGCGCTTTCGTCTTCCATCTGCACTGCGGCCATTGCGCGTCCTCGGACCCTTGCAGCCTGGGCGGCTGCCGGCTTTCTGGACGCAAGAATCGTTCCTGAACGGTACTTTTTGTTCTGGAACAGCTCATGTCGGCGCGAGAAGCGAGC